>Ga0207695_10000837_pt1 | contig 56634 bp, 59 predicted proteins | sample KBSC54metaG_FD_184354 | JGI IMG/M metagenome (GOLD analysis project Ga0207695, IMG submission 184354) | Corn rhizosphere microbial communities from Kellogg Biological Station, Michigan, USA - KBS C5-4 metaG (SPAdes) (version 2) | ecosystem: Host-associated > Plants > Roots > Rhizosphere > Soil...
AGACGGTGGGGACGGTGCGGCCGCGGGCGCGCGCCGGGTCGGACCAGAAGGTGGCGTGCATCTCGTCGCGGCGCAGGCCGCCGATGGCCGCGGCGACGCTGGCGGTAAACGCGCTGAGCAAGAGGCCCACGCCCATGAACAGCGAGACCTCGGCGGCGATGTCGGCGGCGCGCTTGGCCTGCGCCTGGGCGGTGGCGAGGTCGACGGTGGCGAGGACCGCGGCGGGGCTCGGCGGGGCGTGGGCGACGAGGGGACCTAGGACGCCCGCGGCCAGGACGACCCCGGCCAGGGTGCTGAGCGCCCAGACCAGCAGGCCATGGGCGGTGTCGCGGAAGTGGACCTCGTGGTCGTGGACGTCGACCCACTTGGTGCGCAGCCGCCCGGCCAGGTAGCCGCCCAGGGCCGCGGACAGAACCTGCACCACCACCAGGACGGCGCCCGCAACCGGCGTGAAATCGTCATTGGGATCATGCATCCCCGGCCAGGGCGAGGCGAGCTTCAGGCCGAAGCCGCCGGCCAGCGCCAAAAGCACGAAGGAGAGCGCCAGCGCGGCCGCCGCCCCGGCGAAGATGGCGCCCCAGGAGACCGCGGACTGGGCCTCTTGCGGGGCATGGGTGAGATCGCGTTCCAGGGTCATCGCCTGCCTCCTCGTTCCTGGGGCTTCAGAAGTGGTGGGTGCAGAAGGCGAGCAGCAGGATGATCGGCAGGGGCACGCCCAGGAACATCAAGAGGATCGATCGCATAGAGGTCTCCCGTCACGGAATGCGGTTCGCCGAAACGCCATGGCGCCGCTGCCTAACGTGATGTGGCGGGGCGAGTTCCGGGGAAGGCACGCCCCCTCCGTCTCGCGGCTTCGCCGCGATCCACCTCCCCCGTTTCACAGGGGAGGAGCGGGGGCGCGCTCGCTCCTCCCCTGAAGGGAACACTTCGGGGGACGTGTCAGCGAAGCTGACGGAGGGGGCGCGGCCGCCGCTACCGCCTCAGGCCCAGCTCCGGCTGGGCGGCGCCGGCCATGGCCTCTTCGGGAAGGTGGCAGGTGAAGGTGGCGCCGGCGCCGGGCTCGCTCTCCAGCGCCACCCAGCCGCCGTGCAGCTCGGTGAGCGCCTTGACCAGCGCCAGGCCGAGGCCCGGCCCGCCGCGCTCGCGGCCGATGAAGCGGTCGAAGATGTGCGCCTGAACGTGGAACGGGATGCCGCGCCCGGTGTCGGTGACCTGCAGCTGGATCTCGCCCAGCGCCTTGCGCGCGGCGATGGTCACCACCCCGCCGGCCGGCGACTGGCCGAGCGCGTTCTCCAGGAGATGGTCGAGGATCTGGGCGAGCCTGCGCGCGTCGCCGCGGATCAGGCCGAGGTCCTGGGGATAGTCCACGATGAGCTTGACGCCGGCCGCCTCCGCCGGCTCGGCCCAGCGCTCGGCCTGGGCGGTGAGCAGGTCGGCGACGCGCACGTCCTCCAGGTCCAGCGCCATCTCGTCGGCGTCGATCTGGGCCATGTCCAGCACGTCGTCGATGGAGCGGGCGAGCTGGGTGGCGGCCGACTTCACCGCCGCGGCGTGGGAGCGGCCGCGTTCCGAGAGGCCCTCGCCGGAGCGCTCCAGCAACTCCGAGTAGCCGATGATGGTGGTGAGCGGGGTCCGGAGTTCGTAGGAGACGTTGCCCACGAAGTCGCGCTTCAGCCGCTCGGCGTCGGCGAGCGCCTGCTCCTTGGCCTCCAGGGCGCCCTCCAGCTTGCGGGCGTCGGTGACGTCGGTGAAGGCGATCAGGGTGGCGCCGTCGGGAAGCGGGCGGGACTGGTAGACCACGATGCGGCTGTCGGAGGTCTTCACCTCGCCGGTGGTGGGGGCGCGGGCCTGCGGGTCGGGGTCGGCGACCCGGCCCTTCAGTTCCGCCCAGAAGGTCTTGTCGTGCAGCTTGGGGATGCACAGCTCGACGACGCCCTCGAAATCGCCGGCCGCCTCCACCTGGGCCGGGGTGACGTTCCAGAAGCGGGCGAAGGCCTCGTTGTGCAGCCGCAGCCGCCCGTCGGAGCCGAAGACGGTGACGGCGTCGGAAAGCTTGTCCAGCGTCGCCTGCTGCACCTGGATCAGGGCGTTGTACTGGCTGGTGAGCTTCAGTTCGTCGGTGATGTCGGAATAGAGCAGGAGGAGGCCACCCATGGGGTGCGGCTGGCGGACCACCTTCAGCGTGCGGCCGTCGGGCAGGCTCCACATCTCGTCGGGGCCGCCGGCCAGGCTCTCGTAGCGGGCGAGCTCGGCGGCCTTCCACTTGCCGTAGTCGGCGGTCTCCGGCAGGCGCCGCCGCTGGCGCAGGCGGTCCAGCACCTCGGCGTGGCTGGGCTGCTCGGCGAGCCAGGCCGGCTCCAGGCCCCAGAGCTCGGCGAAGGCGGTGTTGTGGAACATCAGTTTCTTGGAGCGATCGAAGACCGCCACGGCCTCGGCGATGTGGTTGAGGGTCTCGTCGTGCGCCTCGACGTTGCGCTGCAGGAGCTCGCGCAGGCCCTCCTGGTCGGTGACGTCCTCGGTCCAGACGCCCACCCCGCCGCCCTCCAGCGGCTGGGCGGTGATGGCGAAGGCGCGGCGCTTTCCGGCGACTGTGGCCCAGCGCAAGGCGTCGCGGCGCTGGCCGAGGTTGGCGGCTTCGCTGGCGAGCGCGTCGGCCGAGCGGTCGAAGGCCGCGCCGCGCTGGGCGGCGTCGTCCAGGGAGACGGCGTCCACCGCCTTCAGCCAGGCGGCGTTGACCCACACCGGCGAGCCGTCGGCCGCGGCGATCCAGGCCGGCGTGGTCCGCGCGTTCAGAAAGGCCGCGAACCGCGGGGCGGTGGGCAGGCCGGTGTCTTCGCCCACGGCGGCGGAGAGCCGGAGCCAGGCCATGGCGCCGGCCGCGCGGCCCTCCACCGCCACCAGGCCGCCGCCCTTGTCGGTGGATGGCCCCTGAACCTCGAAGGCGCAGGCCTCGCCGCGCTCGAAGAGGGCGCGCAGGCGCCGCGCATGGTCGGGGTCGGCGCGCATCAGGGCGTTGACGACGGCCTGCGGATCCGGTTCGGCGAGGCCCAGGGCCTCGGCGCAGACCGCCAGGGACTCTTCGCCGGAGGCCAGCAGGGCGCGGCCATCCTCCACTGCCAGCAGGGCCGAATCGAAAGCCTCCGCCGAGGCCTGCGCGGCGTCGGCCCGCTGTTCGATGCCGGCCAGGCGGGCAGTCAGCGCATCCACCCGCTCCTGCGCCTGGCGCCGCTGGGCCAGCGCCCACAGCACCGCGCAGATGGCCAGCGACACCGCGCCGGCCGCCGCGGCCAGGATCAGTTGGGGGGCGCTCATCCCGCTTGCGCGACGCTCCGGCGAATCACAAGTCTCGACACTAAGCCGCGCGGGACCTCGCCGCACCCGCGCCGCGTTTGCAAAGGTACGCTAAGTTAGCCTCACGCTCACGGAAGCCCGCCCGCCGATGACCGCCATCCTCTATCCCGTGGCCGCCAACGCCGAGCAGGCGCTCGCCCGCCCGGCGGGCCGCGCGGCGCGGGAGCGCGAAGCGCTGGCGGTGGCAGGCGAGGCCGTGGTGTTCGCCACCGACCCCACCGGGCCGGCCTTCGCCACGCGGGAAGCGGCGCAGGGCGCCTATGCCGGACCCCTCGGTGAGGCCTGGGCCCGGCTCAGCGAACAGATCCTCGACGGCCAGAGGCTGAAGCCCGTGGAGCCGGCCTATGCCGACGGCCGGCGCTGGCCCGCGCCGCCGGACGCCCCGCCGCGCACCGCCTGGCGGCTGATGGTTTCCTACTGGCGGATCGCCAGCGCCGGTCGGCCGCTGGAAGCGCCGCAGGCCCGTAAGGCGCGCCGCGCGCGGCAGCCTCTCGACGCCGAGGCGCTGCGCGCCATCGCCCGCGAGCCGCTCCGGCCCATCGAGCCGCAGCAACCGCTGGACATCGGCCTCTTCGAGGTCCGCCCGCCGGACGCCCCGCACATCGTCATGCCCGATGAGTGAGGCGCATGCTTCCTTCGAAAAGGCGCCGTCCCTGGACGACCTGGCGGCCCTGGCGCGGGCCGCCTTCGAGACCTTGCCGGAAGGGTTCCGCAAGCTGGCCGGCGACGTGGTGTTCCGGGTCGACGACTTCCCGTCGGACGAGGTGCTGGACGAGCTCGGCATCGAGGATTCGTTTGGGCTGACGGGCCTTTACCAGGGGATCGACATCGGCCACCGCGACGGGATCGGTCCCGCGCCCGGACCCTCGATGATCTTCCTCTACCGCCGCCCGATCCTCGACGAGTGGGCCGAGCACGGCGAGATCACCCTGGAGGAGCTGGTCACCCACGTGCTGGTCCACGAGATCGGCCACCACATGGGCCTCTCCGACGCCGACATCGACCGCATCGAGGCGAGCGTGGGGTGACCTCAAAACCTCCCCCACGCGCGGGGGAGGTGTCGCCGAAGGTGGCGGAAGGGGGCGCTGGCATGGGCAGTGCGCCGGCAGCGCCCCCTCCACCACTTCACGGTCCCCCTCCCCCGAAATCGGGGGAGGTTCAGGAAGGTGACGCCCCCGTCATTTTATTGACTGATCAATGTTTAGATGGTTTCTTCGCGGCTTCAGCGAGGAGCACGACGCCATGGCCGCCGACGGCAACATCACCAAGGACCTGATCTACGACGCCGTGGCCCCGGACGACTTCGAATCCATGCTGGAGCTGGACCGCTACGGCGCGCGCTCCACGGCTTTCGACAAGATCATCAGCGCCACCCACGACCACTTCTGGGATCCGCTCGACAAGAAGTACATCGACTTCGACGCGCCCTTCGACATGGAATCGACCATGATCCTGCCGGAGAAGATGATCGGGGCGCTGCAGCTCGATTACGTCAACGAGATCCTCGGCAGCGAGAAGGAGCGGATCCGCTTCGCCAACGCCCAGACGCTGCGGACCTTCTCCTCGATCCTGCACGGCGAGCAGGGGGCGCTGAACCTCTCGGCCTCGCTGTGCCACGTGCTGAAGGACCAGGGGGCGCAGGAATACGCCGCCAACCAGACCCGCGAGGAGGCGCGCCACGTCACCGCCTTCGCCAAGTACATCAAGGCCCGCTGGGGCCGGCCGGTGGAATGCGGCCCTATCCTGAAAGACTTGCTGGTGGAGATCATCTCCGCGCCGGAGGTCTACAAGAAGATCATCGGCATGCAGATGCTGGTGGAGGGCCTGGCTATGGGGGCCTTCGCCACCGTCTTCAACGAAACCAACGACCCCTTGGCCAAGAAGCTGACCCAGCTCGTCATGACCGACGAGGCGTTCCACCACAAGTTCGGGAAGATCTGGGCCGACCGCACCATCCCGCACCTGACCGAGGCCGAGCACGAGGTCATCGAGATGTGGGCGGCGCACTGTTTCCAGACGCTGCTGTTCAACCTGGTGGCCCCCACCCAGAACGTCAGCCTCTACGAGGAGTTCGGCCTCGACCCCAACCGGGTGATCGAGGAGATGGGCAAGCTGGTCAACGACGAGACCCGCCGCGAGGAGATGAAGGAAGCCACCAACATCTTCCGGGTGCTGGTGAAGACCCTGGTCAACGCCGGCATCATCACCGAGCGCACCAAGGCCTTCTATTCGATGTACGTCGACATCGACGAGCTGAAGGACGAAGGCGACCGCATGGTCGGTGACGACATCGCCGAGGAGGGCATCAAGTTCCTCCAGGAGATCAACTTCAAGGACCGCGCGCTGGCCAAGGTGCTGATCGCCGCGGAGTAGACGTCGACGCTCCTCCCCTGCTCTTGCGGCGGAGGTGGCTCGCGGCGAAGACGCGAGACGGAGGGGGCTTGTGGGCGGCTCGCTCCGTAACGAGTCAGAGCCCGGTCGCCCGCGCGCCCCCTCCGTCAGCTTCGCTGACACCTCCCCCGAAGCGTGCCCTTCAGGGGAGGAACCTGGCCGTCAGGCCGCGACCGGCAGGGCGCCGAGGGCGTGGGCCATGGCGGTGAGCGCCTTGGGCTGGCGAAGGTCGCGGCTGATCCAGGCCAACCGGCGGAAGGCGAGGACGGCGAGCGGGGTGAAGACCACGAGCGCGGCGAGCGCCGGGGCGAACATCGGGTCGTGCAAGCCCATCCCGTGGCGCACCTGGTCGTGCGGCCAGAGGACGGTGAAGCCCAGGACGTCGCCCAGGCTGTGGACCACCATCACCGCGTAGAGCGAGTTGGTCAGGTAGCCGATGGTGGCGAACAGCACGCCCGCGCCGAAGTAGAGGCCGAGCTTCACCGCATCGATCCCCTGCGGGAAGTGCACGGCGGCGAAAAGGATCGACGAGCCGACGATGGCGGCCGTCGCGTTGCCCCACGCCTTCTGCAGCATGCCCATGGCGTAGCCGCGGAAGGCGGCTTCCTCGCTGAGCGGGGCGGCGAGCGCGCCCATGACCAGGAAGGAGATGGCGGTGGGCAGGGGGATGGCGCCCATCTTCGGCTGCATGCCGGCCGGGATGTGCACGAGGTCGGCGACGGCGATCCACAGTCCCCCGAAGGCGGCCAGGCCCAGGACGCCGGCGAAGACGGCGAAGGCGAAGGTCGCAAGCGGCATGGCGTTCCAGCGGAAGAGCTCCCGGCGGCGCGCGCTCGTGCCCCTGGGCCAGCCGCGCCCGGAGAGGTAGGCCAGCAAGCCTGCCAAGAGGACGGCCATGGTCGGCGCGGCCCACGGGATCTCCGGATGGAAGCGCATGTTGGCGATGCCCAGCGGCTGCCAGAGTCCCTGGCCGTAGGCGACGATGACGACGCTGATGGCCGCGGCGAGTCCGAAGGCGCCGGCGCGGGACGCGAAGGTCTTGGATTGGATCGTGGCCTGCATGGCGGCCTCCCTGGTTTCGGTGGGAGGAATGTGGGCCGCGCCGCCCGCAAAGTGTTTGCGCCGCCCTGACCGAAAGCTTGGGATTTCCTTGCGGTAGTAAGGGTTGTCCGCGAACCACACGAACCACACGAACGGGCGGGTCTGGATAGGCCCGCGCAGCGGGCGCCTCAGCTAAGGACTGACCATGGAAAACACGGACAGATCACGGAAAGGGCCGCCGCGATTCCGTGCGCTTTCCGTGTTTTCCGTGGTTCCTAGATTGCCGAGCCTCCGCTTTCGCGGAGTCTCTGAGACGAGCCGTCCGTGTGGTTCGTGTGGTTCGTGGACAACCTTCCTGCGGGCTAGCGGACCAGCCGGATGCGTTCCAGCAAGCGCGGCCAGCGGGGGTCGGCGTGCAGGGGGTCGCAGTAGGGAAGCCAGGGCAGGAAGACCAGATAGGGGTCGTCGAGGGCGGCGGCGGCGTCGAGGGCGGCGAACGCCTGGTCCGGCTGGCCGGCATGGGCGCGCAGGAAGGCCACGTCGGTGAGCCTGGGGGTGAACAACACCTTCTGGGTCTCGAACAGGTCGGCGCCGCCGGCGCAGAGGGCCGCAAACCCACCCCGGCCGTAGGTGGCGCGCAGGGCGTCGATCTGGGCTTGGTCGAGGCCCCAAAGCTGCAGGCCCTTCAGCAGCGCCTCGGCGCCGGCGTCGGCCTCGCCCGACAGGGCATAGGCCCAGCCCTTGGCGTACCAGCCCTCGCTGGAGAGCGGCGACAGCGCCAGGGTCTCGCCCGCCGCCGCGATAGCCTGGCGGTAGCGCCGGGCGGTGAGCAGGATCTGCAGCAGCGCGCCGCGCACCGCCAGCGACACCGGCTCGAGCTCCACCGCGCGGCGGCTCTCCCGCTCGGCCTCCACGAACTGGCCGGTTGCGGCGAAGGCGAAGGCCCGGTGGCGGTGGGCCGAGCCGAGGCTGGGGTTCAGCGCCACGGCGCGGCGCAGGGCCTCATCGGCGGCGGCGAAGTCGCGGTCGGCGAAGAGGATCACCAGGCCCAGGATCGACCATCCCCGGGCCAGCCCCGGGTCGAGACCCACCGCGGCGTGGGCCGAGGCCTTGGCGGCGGCCAGCAGGCCCCCGCCTCCGGCCCCCTGGCCAGAGAGGTGCTGAGCGGCAAGCGTCTCGGCCAGTCCCACATGGGCGGGCGCCCAGCCGGGCGCCTCGCGGACCGCCGCCTCGAAATAGAGCCGCGCCTGCGCCTGCGACGCGGCGAAGGGGGCGGCCAGGGCCGCGCGGCCCTGGGCCGCGAGCGCGGCGGCCTTTTCCGGGACCTCGCCCCTAGCGTCCGCCGGCGCCGCCACTGATCCGCCCTGACCTGCGGCCATCACCAGGCGGTAGCCGCGCTTGGGCAGGGTCTCGATGTAGCGCCGCTGCGGCGTCTCGCCGAGCGCCGCGCGCAGCCGGCTGACGGCGGCGGCCAGGGTGTCGTCGCCCACCGCGCGGCCGCCCCAGACGCCGTCGATGATCTCCGCCTTGCCCAGCACCCGCCCGCCGGAGCCGGCGAACAGCAGGAGAAGGTCCATCAGCCGGGGTTCGAGATGCGCCTCCGCCCCGCCGTCGAGCGCGGCCAGCACGCCGCGCGCGGGGTCCACCCGCCAACTCCCGAGCTCGAAGGGCTGTTCGTGCAAGACTTGCGGGCTCATAGCCCCGGCCGCTCCCCGCGCTGACGCCGCCGATAGTGCGGAGGAAGCCCGGCCGCCGCCAGGGTCATTTTCTTTGACGGCGCGCGCGCCCGGCGCGATCCTCTCCTGAACGACGTTCAGGAGCGCCCCATGGCCGACGGCAACATCACCAAGGACGCCATGTACGGAGCGGTCGCCCCCGACGACTTCGAGTCCATGCTGACGCTGGACCGCTACGGCGAGCGCTCGACGGCCTTCGACAAGATCATCTCAGCGACCCACGACCACTTCTGGGACCCGCTGGACAAGCGCTACATCGACTTCGACGAGCCCTTCGACCTCGAGAACGAGGCGATGACTCCGGACGAGCAGAACCCGGTCCTGCGCCTGCCCTATGTGTCCGCGACACTCACCGACCCGAAGCAGAAGATCGCCTTCATCAACTACATGCAGCTGCGCGGCTTCTCCTCGATCCTGCACGGCGAGCAGGGGGCCCTGAACCTCTCCGCCAGCCTCTGCCATGTGCTCTACGACCAGGGCGCCCAGGAGTACGCGGCCAACCAGACCCGCGAGGAGGCGCGCCACGTCACCGCCTTCGCCAAGTACATCAAGAGCCGCTGGGGCCGCCCGACCGAGTGCGGCGCGGCGCTGAAGAGCCTGCTGGTGGAGATCATCGAGGCGCCGGAGGTCTACAAGAAGATCGTCGGCATGCAGATGCTGGTGGAGGGCCTGGCCATGGGCGCCTTCGCCAACGGCTACCGCCACAACCGCGACCCGGTGGCCAGGAAGCTCTTCCAGCTGGTGATGACCGACGAGGCCTTCCACCACAAGTTCGGGAAGATCTGGGCCGACCGCACAATCCCCAAGCTCACCGAGGCCGAGCGCAACATGGTGGAGGACTGGACCGCCCATTGCGCCCAGAGCCTGCTGTTCGACCGCGGCGACCCCCGCCAGATGACGGAGATCTATGGCAGGTTCGACCTCGATCCGGAGCGGGTGATCGCCGACATCGTCCAGCGCCGCAAGGAGCGGGACCCGACCCGAAAGTTCAAGGGCGAGACCAACGTCTTCCGGGTGCTGATCAAAACCCTGCTGAACGCCCGGCTGATCACCGAGCGCACCCGCGGCTTCTACGCCATGTACGTCGACATGGCCGAGCTGGCGGCGGAGGGCGAGCGCACGGTGGGCGACGACATCGCCGAGGACGGCATCCGCTACCTGCAGGCCATCAACTTCAAGGCCAGGTCCGGGGAGGGCGCGCGGGCGGTGAGCCTGGCGGCGGAATAACGCTCCTCACCCGTGAAACGGGGGAGGGGACCGCGAAGTGGTGGAGGGGGCGCTGCCGGCGCACCAAGCGCGGAGCACGGCCCCAACGCCCCCTCCGTCAGCTTCGGCGACACCTCCCCCGCACGCTGCCACTACGGGGGACGAGCTTCACGTTCGTCTCCCTCGCGGCGGAATAGCGCACCGAAAGGGCTCGCCCTGAAAAGGGCAAGGTTCTATGGCCTTCTGTGCCCTGCGCCCGCGAACCCATCCGCGGGCGTTTCAGTTGTCACAGCATGAAGAAATCCAGACGCCCCATGTTGCAGCGCCTGTTCGTGACCCTGGCCGCCGCCGCCGGCATGCTCTTCGCGGCCCTGCCGGCCGACGCCACCGCGGCGATGGCGCAGCCTGTCTCGCACGTCGAACTCGCCCGGATGATGGGCCGCTGGTACGAGGTGGCCCGCCTGCCCAACATGACCCAGCGCGGCTGCCAGGCCGGCACCTCCGACTGGACGCGCACCGGCGAGGGCTTTTCCGTGGTGCAGGCCTGTCACCGCGGCACCCCCGATGGGCCGCTGGCGGAATGGAAGGCCCGCGCCCGGGTGGCCGATCCTGTCTCCAACGCCAAGTTCAAGATGAGCTTCTTCGGCGGCCTGGTGAGCCAGGAATACTGGGTGCTGGACCAGCGTCCCGACCAGGGCTGGCTGATCCTGGCCACCCACGACGGCAAGTACCTGTGGCTGATGTCGCAGAGGCCGACCCTGCCGGTGGCCATCCGCTCCGAGGCCGTGGCGCGCATCAAGCAGCTGGGCTTCGACACCGGCCGCCTGGAATTCCCCCTGCCCGTCCGCGGCTGAGGCCTCTTGCCTCCGGAACGTAGCCGGAACAGACTGGACGCGTGGACGCCACCGTCACACTCATCACCGTCTCCCGGCCGGAGACCACCGCCGCGGTCACCCGCGGGGCGGCGCGGCTGCTGACCGCGCTGGGCTATGCGCCGCTGGCCGAGGTGACCCTGCCCAACGGGCGGCGGGCGGACCTGATGGCGCTGGGACGCCGCGGCGAGATCTTCATCGTCGAGGTGAAGTCGAGCCTCGAGGACTTCCGCACCGACCAGAAATGGCATGAGTACCAACCCTATTGCGACGCCTTCGCCTTCGCTGTGGCTCCCGAGTTCCCGCGTGAGATCCTGCCGCAGGAGCCGGGGTTGATCGTCGCCGATGGCTTCGGCGGCGCTGTGCTGCGCGAGGCGCCGGTGACGGCGCTGGCCGGCGCGCGGCGCAAGGCGCTCACCCTGGCCTTCGGCCGCCTGGCCGCGCTCCGGGCCGCGGGCGTCCAGGCGGTGGCGTTGGAGTAGGCGTTAGGTTGACCGCCCCAGCGCCCTCAGTGCGCCCATGTGGCGGCGGGAGACGGGGATTTCGGCGCCGGTGGCGAGGATCACCGCCGCGCGGCCGGCGGCGTGGCGGATGCGCACGATGCGGTCGGTGCGCACCAGGCTGGAGCGGTGGACGCGCAGGAAGACCGTCGGGTCCAGGCGGGCGGCGAGCGCCCCGATAGGCTGGCGTATGAGGAAGCTGCGGGCGCCGGCGTGGATGCGGACGTAGTCGCGCTCAGCCGCCACCCAGTCGATGGCCGCCACCGGCAGGACGCTGCGCCCGCCGCGCTCGCGGATCCAGATCTCGCGGTCGAAGGGGTTGGGCGCTTGCGGCGCGGCCATCTGGACGCCGGTGGGCGCGGCGCGCAGGTTCTTGAGAATCTCCTCCAGCTCCTGGACGCGCAGGGCGGCGGCGCGGTCGGCCAGCGCCTCGCGGGCGCGGGCCAGGGCGGCTGTGAGCCGGGCCGGCTCCACGGGCTTCAGGAGGTAGTCGAAGGCCGCCCGCTCGAAGGCGTCGAGGGCGAAGCGGTCGAAGGCGGTGACGAAGATCACGATGGGCGTCTCGGCGGTCGCGTCCGCCCCCAGCGCGTCCAGCAGGTCGAGGCCGGTGAGGCCCGGCATCTTGATGTCCAGCAGCACCACGTCGGGACCGAGCTCGCGGATCATCTTCAGCGCGCCGGCGCCGTCGGCCGCGGCGCCCACCAGCTCAACCCGGGGCTGCTCGCGCAGCAGGATCTCCAGGCGCCGCCGTGCGAGCGGCTCGTCGTCGACCACCAGGACGCGCAACGGGCCCATCAGCGGCGCTCCAGCGGCAGCTCGATGGTGGCGGCGAACCCGCCGCCCGGCCGCGGCCCGAAGCTCAGCAGGCCGGCCGCGCCGTAGAGCACCGCCAGGCGGCGGCGGACGTTTTCCAGGCCGACACCGAGGGTCTGCGGCGGCGCGCCAACCGCGGGCCGCGCGGCGTCGGGGACGGCGTCGTCGCGGACGGTGACCGCGAGGCGTCCGCCGCGCGCCTCGGGGAGGATTTCCACCAGCACCGGACGGTGGGTGCGCGCGACACCATATTTCACGGCGTTCTCGATCAAGGGCTGCAGGATCAGGCCGGGGACGAGCGCGTCCCGCAACTCGGCCGGCAGGTCTTCGCTGAGCCGCAGGCGGTCGCCGAACCGCTCCTGCTCGATGGCCAGGTACTGGCGCTGGGCCGCGAGCTCCTCGGCCAGGGTGATCTTTTCCCCAGGCGGCTTTTCCAGGGAAGCGCGCAGGAAGTTGGAGAGCGACAGCACCATGCGTTCCGCCCGGTTGAAGTCCTTCTGCAGGATCAGCGAGGAGAGCGCGTTGAGCGTGTTGAACAGGAAGTGCGGATTGATCTGGTAGCGCAGCATCTGGTTCTGGCTCTGCGCCGCCAGCGCCTGGGCCTCCACGGCCCGAAGGCTCTGGGCGCGGGCCTCCTCGTCGTAGCTCAGCGCCAGCACCACCGCGCACCAGGCGATGAACGACCAGACCATCACCGTCATGTTGTAGCCCGCGGACATCAGCACGCCCCAGTGGTCGCCGCCGATGGGCTCAACGGGGCGGATCAGCTGGAAGATGGTGACGTTGAGCACCGCCCAGACGATGACGCCGGCGAGCGAGAGTCCGGCCGCGAGCGCCACGCGGCGCGGCCAGGGCCAGGGATGGCTGGCGATCAGCGCCTTCTGGATCAGCACGCAGACGCCGGCGCATAGAAGACAGACCACGGCGCGCCGCAGGCCCATGTCGAGGAGCCGCGGCAACGCCGTGCCCATGCCCAGGGTGCGCACCGAGGTCAGGGCGAAGGTCAGCAGCCACAGGCCCAGGTTGGCCGCCAGGTAGCGGTCGGCCATCCGCGGGCGCGAACCCGGTGCGCCTGTCCGGGGCGCGGCCGTCCCTGGCTGGCCGGACATCTGGTTCAAGACGCCCCTCCGCGCCGTTGCCGAGGCCGCGAGGTTAGGCCAGCGGCGCCGGCGAGGCGACGCCGCTGGTCGTGGCAAAATGCCCGCTTGCCGCAACGACTGCAATTGGCCTCGGAAATTGCAGGCTTGGTCGAATACGGCGTGATCGCCGGCGGCGCCGCGGGGATGCTTTGCGGCGCGTTAAAGGACGGAGGGCGGCCATGAAGCTGAGCGGAGAGATCTCCATCGAGCTCACCGTCGACGACTTCGTGCAGGCGGCCGACCACCAGCGCCGGCTCGAGGGCCTGCTGCAGCTGATCCGCGGCAGCTATCCCGACGCCACCCTGGCCATGCGCGAGCGCCGCGAGCGGCGGCCGCTCAGCCTGGCGCCGGCGACGGTCGCGCGGCCATGACGGAGCCCAGGGCGGTGCGCGCCCGCAACGCGCTCCTGCAGTCGCTGCATCTGCTGAAGGGGCTGGACGCCCGGATCAGCGTCAACGAGGCGATCGCCTTCCTCTACGCCGCCGAGGCCGACGGGCTGACGGTGCAGGAGGTGGCGCGGCTCGCGGGCCTGACCCAGTCCACTGCCTCGCGCAGCCTGCGCGCGCTGGGGCCGCCGGACTCGCCGTGGTCGCAATCGCCGGCCCTGGGGCTGGTGGAGGCCTACCTGCACCCCACCGACGCCCGCAGCCACATGGTGTGCCTGAGCGCCCGCGGCCGCGAGGTCCGCGACCGGCTGGACGGCATCATCCGCCAGGCGGTGACGATCGCGCCTGAAATGGAATCGCGGGCCGCTTAGCGCGGGGCGCGCTTGGCCAGGATGCGCTGCAGGGTGCGGCGGTGCATGTTCAGCCGCCGGGCGGTCTCCGAGACGTTGTGGTTGCAGAGCTCGTAGATGCGCTGGATGTGCTCCCAGCGGACCCGGTCGGCGCTCATCGGATTATCCGGCGGGGCCGGGGCGGTGTCGCCGCGGGCCAGGAGGGCGCGGGCGACGTCGTCGGCGTCGGCGGGCTTGGAGAGGTAGTCCACGGCCCCGGCCTTCACCGCCTGCACGGCGGTGGCGATGTTGCCGTAGCCGGTGAGCATGATGATCTTGGCGTCGGGACGGGCGTCGCGCACCGCCTCCACCACCTTCAGCCCGGTGCCGTCCTCCAGGCGCATGTCCAGGACCGCGAAGGCCGGCGCGTGCGCGCGGACCGCGGCCAGGGCCTCTGAGACCGAGCCCACCAGGGTGGGTTCGAAACCCCTTTGCTCAAGGGCGCGGCCCAGGCGGGTGCGCAGGGGCGCGTCGTCGTCCAGGACCAGCAAGGTCTTGTCGGACAGGGCGGCGACGTCGGCGGAAAGGTCGGTCATGCGGTCATCCCTTACTGCGGGTTCCCCAGGGTCCTGACGTGTGCGTCATTCTGTCGCATGCGGTGACCCGAGGGCAAGCCGGAACTCAGTTCTTTTCCGTCTACTGGGCGCCGGCCTCGATCTTGGCGCGCGGCCAGCGGGCCGACACGACGGCGCCGTGGGGCCTGCCGTTCTGAAAGGTCACAAGGGCGCCTGTTCGTTCCAGGAGGGTCTTGGCGATGAAGAAGCCCAGCCCCATGCCGATGTGGCCGGTGCGCGAACCCTCCGCCCCCGGACGGGTGGTGACGTAGGGCTCGCCGAGCTTGGCCAGCACGTCGGGCGCGAACCCCGGGCCGTCGTCGCGCACCTCCATGGAGATGGTCTCGGCGTCGAATCGCGCGGACACCAGGATTTCGGAGGCGGCGAAGTCCACGGCGTTCTCCACGAAGGAGGTGAAGGCGTGGGCCACCTCGGGCGTCCGGCGGACATCGGGGGTCTTCATGCCCTTGGCGCCGGTGACGATGGCCTCGACGCGCACGCCCTTCACCCCGGCGTGGGGTTCGATGATCTCCTGCACCAACTGGCGCAGGGACAGGCGCTCATGCACCTCGTCGGAGGCCGCGTCCGGGGCGTCGGTGAGCCGGCGCAGGATCTCGCGGCAGCGCTCGGCCTGGGAGACCAGGAGTTCGGCGTCGTCCTTCACCGCCTGGCTGGGCGCCTCGCGGCCGAGCTCCTTGGCGACGATGGAGATGGTCGCAAGGGGCGTGCCGAGCTCGTGGGCTGCGGCGGCGGCCAGCGCCCCCAGGGCCGAGAGCCGCTGCTCGCGGGCCAGCACCGCCTGGGTGACGTCCAGCGCCAGCGCCATGCGCGCCGATTCCACCGCCGCCTGGCGGACGTAGCCGGCGGTCAGCGCGATGCCGGCGATGTTGGCGATCGCCGCGCCCACCCGGAAGCTGAAGGGGATGACCACCGCCGCGCCGGGCGCCTCGGGCAGGGGCAGGGAAAAGACCGCCATCACCGCCGAGAGCAGGGCGGCCATCGCGCCCAGGATCAGCACCGGCCGAAGCGGCAGGGTGGCGGCGGCCAGCGTCACCGGGGCGATCAGCAGCAGGACGAAGGGATTGGAGGCGCCGCCGGTGAGGAACACCAGCGCGCTCACCTGCAGGATGTCGAGGCTGAGCTGGGCGGTGGCCTCCCGGTCGCCGAACACCCGCTGGCCCGGAGACGCGACGCCGGTCAGCAGGTTCACCCAGGCGCCGGCCCCCACCACCGCGAAGCACAGCGGATAGGGGACGGAAAAGCCCAGCAGCATGACCACCAGCAGCAGCAGGGCCTCGCCCGCCACCACCAGCCAGCGCAGGGTGACCAGGGTGCGGACCCGCAGGCGTCCGCGGTGGACGGCGCCTTCCGACCAGTCCTCGCCGGCGCCGATCTCCTCGCGCGACAGGTCGCCGCCCGCCCGGGCGGGCGGTCTGGCGCCGCCTTGCGCGTCACCGCCCCCGGCCCTATCGAGGCGGGGCTGCGTCGCCGAGGCGTTGGGCGTCCGGGATGGGGCCATGGCCTTACGAGGATCGCCCGCCGGAAACGTCCTGACGAGCCCCAAAGCAGCAAGGACAAGTGGAACGCCCCATGAGCCGGACCGTCGGTGTCATCCTCGCCATCCTGGCCCTCGCCTTTGCGGCGCTCACCGGCCTCGCCCTGCGGCGCGGCATCCTGGGGCCGCAGAGCCAAACCGCGGCCATCGGCGGCCCGTTCCACCTGGTGGACCAGCAGGGCGCGCCCGCCGACGCCTCGGTGCTGAAGAACAAGTGGAGCGCGGTGTTCTTCGGCTTCACCTACTGCCCCGAGGCCTGTCCCACGACGCTGCTGGCGCTGGGCCAGACGGAAAAGCTGCTGGGCCCCAAGGCCAAGGACTTCCAGACGGTGTTCGTCTCCGTCGACCCGGGCCGCGATACGCCGAAGGTGATGGCCAACTACCTCTCCAACGCCTCATTCCCGCGTCACGTGGTAGGTCTGACCGGCACGCCCGACCAGGTCGCGCAGGCGGCGAGGGCCTACAAGGTCTTCTACCAGAAAGCCGGCGACGGGCCCGACTACCAGGTCAACCATTCCACGATCACCTATCTGATGAGCCCCAAGGGCCGCTTCGTCTGCGTCATACCCTACGGCGAGACGCCCCAAGCCATGCAGGGCCAGATCGAAAAGGCCATGCGCCAGGGGGCGGGCGCTGAGAGCTGCTGAGGCGGATCCATCGCCTCTCCCCCGGCGAAGCCGAGAGGGAGAGGTTAGGGAGAGGGCGACTCGTGAGAACGAGATTCGCCCACCGCGAAACAAAGCTCGTGGCCGGACCTCAGTGGCCGCCGCGAGGCTGCGCCGCCCTCTCCCTACCCTCTCCCTCTCTCGCTGCGCTCCGGGGGAGAGGAGAAGTTACGCCGTTCGCAACTTGAGTATGGACCGAGTTAACGGTTCAGGTGTTATGCTGCGGCGCACAAGGGATGGGGCATGCTCTATTCGCTCTACGAAGCCGGTTTCTATGCTGCAGCGCCGCTGAGGGCCGCCGCGCGGCTGACGCGGGACTTCTGGTCCTCGCCGCTCAATCCGGCCCGCGACAGCGAACTGGGCCGCCGGCTCTACGCCAACGCCGACCTGTTCGCCAACCTCACCCGCCGCTACGGCAAGCCGGCCTGGGGCATCGACACCGTCGAGATCGACGGCCAGCCGGTTCGGGTCCGCATCGAGGAGGTGTGGTCGAGTCCCTGGTGCAAGCTCACCCACTTCGCCCGCGACATGGCCGACATGCGCCGCGCCGGGCGCCGCAGCCGCGAACCGGCGGTGCTGATCGCCGCCCCGCTGTCGGGCCACTACGCCACCTTGTTGCGGGGCACCGTGCAGGCGTTCCTGGCCGACCACGAAGTCTACATCACCGAGTGGACCAACGCCCGCGAGGTGCCGGTGATGGAAGGCCGCTTCGATTTCCACGACTACATCGACCACATCCGCACCATGCTGCAGGTGCTGGGCCCCAGGCCGCACGTGGTGGCGGTCTGCCAGCCCGGCCCGCCGGTGCTGGCCGCCGCGGCCCTGATGGCCGAGGACGGCGACGAATGCCGGCCGGGGTCGATGACCTTCATGGGCTCGCCGATCGACGCGCGGCTCTCGCCCACGGTGACCAACAAGCTCGCCGAGGAGCGGCCCTTCACCTGGTTCCAGTCGCACATGATCGACACCGTGCCGCCGCCCTATCCGGGGATGGGCCGGCGCGTCTATCCGGGCTTCGTGCAGCTGGCGAGCTTCATGTCGATGAACGCCGAGAAGCACCAGGAGGCGCACCAGCGCTACCTGCGCCAGCTGATGGACGGCGACGGCGACGGCGCCGAGCGGCACCTGGAGTTCTACGACGAGTACCTGTCGGTGCTGGACCTGACCGAGGAGTTCTACCTTCAGACGGTGGACGTGGTCTTCCAGCGCTACCTGCTGCCCAAGGGCGAGCTGGAGCACCGCGGGCGGCCGGTGCGCCCCGAGCGAATCACCGACATCAGCCTGCTGACCGTCGAGGGCGAGAACGACGACATCTCCGGCATCGGCCAGACCCAGGCCGCGCACGACCTCTGCACCGGCCTGCCGGACGCGCTGAAGCAGGATTACGTGCAGCCCAGGGTCGGCCACTACGGGGTGTTCAACGGCGCGCGGTTCCGTGACGAGATCTATCCGCGGGTGCGGGACGTCATCTGGCAGGCCGAGCGCACACTTTCGCTGGAACCCGCCAACCGCGCCCTCCCCAAGAGGACCAAGGCCGCCTAGATTTCAGCCGTGAGTCTGTTCGGCCGCTCTCTTTCGGACGGGGACCGCCTGGAAGTGGCCGGGACGCCCGTCACCCTGCGCGTCAACCGCCGCGCCCGCCGCGTCTCGCTGCGCCTCGACCGCACGCGGCGCGAGATCGTCGCCACCGCGCCCTCGCCGCGCCGGCTCCCCGAGGCGGCGGCCTTCGCCCGGGAGCGGGCCGGCTGGATCGCCGAGCGCATCGCCGAGCTGCCGGAGGCCTCGCCCATCCATCCGGGCATGACGCTGACCGTGTTCGGCGCGCCGGTGCGGCTGGAGGCCGGGACCGGGCGGGCCAAGTGGCTCCCCGCCGCCGACGGCGAGTCGGCCAGGATCACCGCCATGGGCGAGGGCGAAGGCTACGCCCGCGCCGTGATCCTGATGCTGAAGAAGCGCACGGCCGCGGTGCTGGGCGAGCGGACCTGCGTCTACGCCGCCATGCTGGGCGTGGCCGCGCCGAAGGTCACCGTCGCCGACGCCAAGGGCCGCTGGGGCTCCTGCCGTCCGGGCGTGCGCGGCCAGGCCGCCTCGATCCGCTACAGCTGGCGCCTGGCGCTGGCCCCCTTCGAGGTGGCCGACTACGTGGCGGCCCACGAGTGCGCCCACCTGCTGGAACTGAACCACGGGCCCCGCTTCTGGGCGCATGTGAAGGCCCTGGTGGGCGACCCCAAGAGCCACCGCGCCTGGCTCCGCGCCGAAGGCGCCCGGCTGCACGCGTTCGGGCGATAGGGAGCCCAACAAACCTCCCCCGCGCGCGGGGGAGGTGTCAGCGGAGCTGACGGAGGGGGCGTTGGGGCCGTGCGCCGGCAGCGCCCCCTCCACCACTTCGTGGTCCCCCTCCCCCGCGAGCGGGGGGAGGTTTTGAAATCAGTGCGGCGCCTCGTCGGGCGAGGGCGCGGGCATGGGCTCGGCCTCGTGGTCGCCGTGCAGCAGGTCCTGGACGCCGTTGATGATCGCGCCGAGCGGATCGGTGGCCTGCTCGGGCGGGGGCGCGACGTCGCCGCCGGGGATCGGCTGGACCTTCAGGCGCGGCAGGGCCTGGACCATGTAGTCGTGCCAGATGGCCGCGGGCGGGCCGCCGCCGGTGACCTTGCGCATGGGGGTGTTGTCGTCCTTGCCGACCCAGACGGCGGTGACGAAGCCGCCGGTGTAGCCGATGAACCAGGCGTCGCGGTAGTCGCTGGTGGTGCCGGTCTTGCCGGCCAGGTCATAGCCCTTCACCGCCGCCCGCGTGCCGGTGCCGGACGCGATCACCTGGCGCATCATGCGGATCATGTAGCCCAGGGCCGGCTGGCCCACGACGGCGCGGCGCTGATCGCCGGCCACGCCGTGGTCGTAGAGCACCCGGCCGGAGGCGGTGCGGATACGCTCGATGCCGTAGCCCCTGGCGAACACCCCGCCGTTGGAGAACGGCGCATAGGCCTGGGCCATCTCCAGCGGGCTCACCTCGACGGCGCCGAGCGCCATGGAGGGATCGAGCTGGATCGGCGAGGTGATGCCCATGCGGTGGGCGGTGGCCGCGACGTTGGAGGTGCCCACCTCGTTGGCCAGCCGCGCGGCCACGGTGTTGATGGACTCCTTCAGCCCGATCTCCAGGGTGATGGGCCCAAGGTAGCGGCCGGTGTAGTTGCGCGGCGTCCAGTTGCCGATGGTGATCGGCTCGTCCACCACCGGGGTGTCGGGCGTGCGGCCAGCCTCCATGGCGGTGAGGTAGACGAAGGGCTTGAAGGAGGAGCCGGCCTGGCGCCTCGCCTGGGTGGCGCGGTCGAACTGACTCTGCAGGTAATTCACCCCGCCGACGTAGGCGCGGATGCGGCCCTCGCCGTCCAGCGAAATCAGCGCACCCTGCTTGACGCCCTGGTTCTGGGCGGCGGCGACGCCTGCCTGCAGGGCCTGCTCGGCCGAGGCCTGCAGGGGCAGGTCGAGCGTGGTCTCCACCACCAGGTCCTCGGTGGGTTCGCCCACCAGCTGGCGGACCTGGTCGTCCACCCAGTCGGTGAAGTACTGCGCGCGCTGATTGGCGAGCACCGGATTGACCCGGATGGGGCCTGAGTTCAGCGCCTGGTCGCGCTGTTCCGGCGTGATGGCGTGGATGCGCACCATCTCGTCCAGAACGATGGTGGCGCGCCGCGCGGCGCGGTCGGAGGCGGCCACCGGCGAATAGCGCGAGGGCCCCTTCATCATCCCGGCCAGCAGCGCGCTCTCCGGCAGGGTGAGCTGCGAGGCGGGCTTGTTGAAATAGCGCTGCGAGGCGGCCTCGATGCCGTAGGCGCCGGCGCCGAAGTAGACCCGGTTCAGGTAGAGCTCAAGGATCTGTTTCTTGGAGAACCGGGCCTCCAGCCAGACGGCCAGGATCAGCTCCTGGGCCTTGCGGCGATAGGTCTGGTTGGGAGTCAGGAACAGGTTGCGGGCGAGTTGCTGGGTGATGGTCGAGCCGCCGCGCAGGGGCCCCGCGCCTTTGTGGGTCCAGTCGTAGACCTGGCTGCGCACGATGCCCCAGGGATTGAACCCGAAGTGCCAGTAGTACCAACGGTCCTCGATGGCGATGAACGCCTTGGGGACATAGGGCGGCAGCTTGTCGAGGTCGACCGGGGGGGCGTACTGGCTGCCGCGCACCGCCACCAGGCCGCCGGAGCGGTCGAGGTAGGAGACCGACGGCTGGCGCTTGACGTCGTAGAGCTTGGAGGTGTCGGGCAGGTCCACCGAGAAGACGGCGAAGAAGGCGACGATGAAGATCAGCGCCCAGACGCCCAGCACCAGCGTCCAGTAGATGAAGGCCTGCAGCGGGGAACGGCCCGGGCGGGGGCCCCCGGATTCTGGGGCGGCGCCGCCGGCCGGCGGCTGCGCGTTAGCCATCTGCTCCTCGTCCTAAGGTCTTCAAGGGGCCGCCCCGACCGAAGCGACCCATAGCCCAGGGCAGACAAGCGCGCGACAAGATTGACGAGATATGAACGCCGGGGTTTGAGGAGTGAAAGGGCCTGGTTTCCCGGCTTCCTTCGAAGCCAAGCTTGCGCCACATTCCGCGCCACCCATGCCATGCGGGCGGCGCGCCCTGGAGGACGACGGAAGATGTTGCGGATGAGGACTGCGCTCCTGGTGGCGCTGGCGATGTTCGGTGCGGCGGCCTGTTCGCAGAAGACCGGTACGGCGCTCACCCAGGACGACATGGACCTGGGCAATCCTCAGTCCAAGGTGACGGTGGTGGAATACGCCTCGGTGGGCTGCCCGGTGTGCGCCAAGTGGCAGAAGGAGGTCTATCCGGCGTTCAAGGCGAAATACATCGACACCAATAAGGTGCACTACGTGTTCCGCGAGATGCTGGTGGGCGGCGGGCCGGAGATCGCGGTCGCGGCGTCGGGCTTCCTGCTCTCCCGCTGCGCGGGGAAGGACAAGTACTTCGCGGTCAACGACGCGATCTTCAAGGACCAGGAGCAGGCCTTCGAGGCGCCGCGCGAGACCCTGCTGGACATCGCCAAGTCGGTGGGCATGACCGAGGCCGACTTCAACAAGTGCATCAACGACGAAAAAGCGATCCAGGCGCTGAACGACCGCGTCGACCGGCACAACCGCGTCGACCACGTCAACTCCACCCCGACCTTCGTCATCAATGGCAAGAGCCTGGAGCCCGGCTACCACACGCTCGACGAGATCGACGCGGCGATCAAGGCCGCGGGGGCCTGATCCCCCGCGGCCAGGGATTCGTCCACGAACCACACGAACCCCACGAACGGGGCCCCGTCCGCAGACTCCGCGTCAGCGGAGGCTCAGCCGTCTGGAACCACGGAAAACACGGAAAGCGCACGGAATCGCAGGCGGCCCTTTCCGTGATCTGTCCGTGTTTTCCGTGGTCAATCCTTAACCGAGGCGCCCGCTGCGCTGGCCGAAGGGGATCAGCCCCATCCGCGGTTCAATCTTGATGCCCGTGGGGTCATGCGCCGAGGCGCGGCGTCGCGCCGGCGCTCTGCATTTATGCATAGTCGCCGTGCGAAAAAAGCGGTTGCCGGCGCGATCTTAACACTGTTATCTTAGCGTTGCTCAGTTCGGAGTGCGCCAAGGGTGGGGATACCCGAGGCGATTCCCCGCGACGGACCGGGCCGGTGTCTTGAGCAGGGACGCCGCCACTCCCCGACCTCACTGGAGGGCTCCTATGAAGCTCCTGACCCTTGCGGCCGCCTGCGCCGCTGTCGCCACCCTGTCCGCCGCTCCCGCTTTCGCCGCCGATCCGGTGGTGGCCAAGCTGGCGCAACCCGTCGCCCAGGCGACCAAGTTCATCGCCGGCGACGCCGTGTTCAACTGCGACGGCGACACCTGCGTCGCCAACTCGCCGATGTCCGCCACCTTCGGCGTCTCCACCTGCAAGACCATCGCGGCCAAGGTCGGGGCGGTGGTGTCCTACACCGGCGCCAAGGCCATGGACGATGCCCGTCTTTCCGCCTGCAACAGCGTGGCCGTGGCCCGCGCCGGCGCCAGCCCGCAGGTCGCCACGAAGTAAGTCTTCGAACCTATCGTCTCCCAGCAGCTCCCCTTGTCGAGCTTCTGAACTGGGCGCCGGCCTTCGGGTCGGCGCCCTTTTTCTTGGCGCGGCTTCTCCCCGCCTGGCCACGGAGGAACGGAGCCCGTGACTATTCGTCGGGTCCCGCGGCCGCCCCTTGTGTTGCGGCGCGGGAGGTCGCGTGCTATCAGGCGCGCGGCTTTGGGACAGGGGTCATTGCGGCCTTTCGGACCGAAGTGCTTTTTCCAAGCGCTTTCAAGCCTTTAAGGCTGCTGCGGAGTTTCCCGCGGCGGCTTCCCTAGACGCACCGGGCGGACACTTAAGTGGCGGACGATTCAAAGGTCTCAAACGTAGGCGCTCGGTACGCCCAGGCCCTGTTCGATCTGGCGAGCGATGAAGGCCAGGTGGCGGCCGTCGAGGCCGATCTTAAATCCCTGAAGGCGGCGCTGGCCGACAGCCGGGACCTGCGCGTCCTGCTGGCCTCGCCGGCGTTCAGCGCCGAGGACAAGGGCAAGGGACTGGTGGCCATCGCCGTGCAGGCGAAGTTCAACATGACCACCGTCAAGTTCCTGGGCCTGCTCACCGCCAACGGGCGCGGCGACCTGCTGGCCTCGGTGATCACCAGCTATGAGGCGCTGTCGGCCAAGGCGCGGGGCGCCGTCTCCGCCCAGGTGACCACCGCCGTCGCCCTCAGCCCCGCCCAGGCCAAGGGCGTCGCCGCGGCGCTGCGCCAGGCGCTGGGCAAGGATCCCGAAATCGAGACCCGCGTCGACCCCGCCATCCTCGGCGGGATCAAGGTGCAGGTCGGCTCCCGTCTGTTCGACGCCTCGCTCAAGTCGAAGCTCGACTCCCTCAAATTCGCCCTCAAGAGAGCGTAAGATCCATGGATATCCGCGCCGCCGAAATCTCGGCCATCCTCAAGTCGCAGATCGCGAACTTCGGCCAGGACGCTGACGTCTCCGACGTCGGCCAGGTGTTGAGCGTTGGCGACGGCATCGCCCGCGTGTTCGGCCTCGACAGCGTCCAGGCCGGCGAGATGGTGGAGTTCCCCAAGGCCGGCGTGAAGGGCATGGCGCTCAACCTCGAGCGCGACAACGTCGGCGTGGTGATCTTCGGCGAGGACCGCTCGATCTCCGAGGGCGACGAGGTCCGCCGCCTGGGCGAGATCGTCGACGTGCCGGTGGGCAAGGGCCTCCTGGGCCGGGTGGTGAACCCGCTGGGCGAGCCCATCGACGGCAAGGGCCCGATCACCAACGTCGCCGAGCGCCGCCGGGTGGACGTGAAGGCGCCGGGCATCATCCCGCGCAAGTCGGTGCACGAGCCGGTGCAGACGGGCCTGAAGGCCATCGACACCCTGATCCCGGTGGGCCGCGGCCAGCGCGAGCTGATCATCGGCGACCGCCAGACCGGCAAGACCGCCGTGGCCATCGACACCATCCTGAACCAGAAGTCGATCAACGCCGGGGACGACGAGAGCGCCAAGCTCTATTGCATCTACGTCGCCATCGGCCAGAAGCGCTCCACCGTCGCCCAGATCGTCAAGACCCTCGAGGAGCGTGGCGCGCTCGACTACACCATCGTGGTCTCCGCCACGGCGTCCGAGCCGGCCCCGCTGCAGTTCCTGGCGCCCTTCTCCGGCTGCGCCATGGGCGAGTGGTTCCGCGACAACGGAATGCACGCCGTGATCATCTACGACGACCTTTCCAAGCAGGCGGTGGCCTACCGCCAGATGTCGCTCCTGCTGCGCCGCCCGCCGGGCCGCGAGGCCTATCCGGGGGACGTCTTCTACCTGCACTCCCGCCTGCTGGAGCGGGCGGCGAAGCTGAACGAGGACAACGGCGCGGGCTCGCTGACCGCCCTGCCGCTGATCGAGACCCAGGCCAACGACGTCTCGGCCTATATCCCGACCAACGTGATCTCGATCACCGATGGCCAGATCTTCCTGGAGACCGACCTCTTCTTCCAGGGGATCCGCCCGGCGGTGAACGTCGGCATCAGCGTCAGCCGCGTGGGCTCCTCGGCGCAGATCAAGGCCATGAAGACCGCGGCCGGGCCGATCAAGGGCGAGCTCGCCCAATACCGGGAAATGGCCGCCTTCGCGAAGTTCGGCTCCGACCTGGACGTCACCACCCAGCGCCAGCTGGCCCGCGGCGAACGCCTCACCGAACTCCTGAAGCAGCCGCAGTATTCGCCGCTGGCGGTGGAGGAGCAGGTGGCGGTGGTCTACGCCGGCACCCGCGGCTACCTGGACGGCGTGCCGGTGAACCAGGTGCGACGCTTCGAGACCGATCTCCTGGCCCACCTGCATGCCAAGCACCAGGGCCTCCTGGACAAGATCCGCGTCGAGAAGGACCTCAAGAACGCCGAAGAGGACCTGAAGTCCGTGTTGACCGCCTTCGCCGCGTCCTTCGCCTGAAGCGCTGACCCCAAGGATCAGGATCTAAGGCGATGGCCAGCCTCAAGGAGATGCGCAGTCGGATCGGAAGCGTGAAGGCGACGCAGAAGATCACCAAGGCGCTGCAGATGGTGGCGGCGGCGAAACTGCGCCGCAGCCAGGACGCCGCCCAGAACGCGCGGCCCTATGCCGAGCGCATGGCCGCGGTGATCGCCAACCTGGCGGCGGGCGTGTCCGGCGAGGGCGCGCCGAAGCTGCTGGTGGGCACGGGCTCGGACCGGCGGCACCTGATCGTGGTGGCCACCTCCGACCGGGGCCTGGCCGGCGGCTTCAACTCCTCCATCGTCCGCGCGGCGCGCGAGCGGATCAATCGGCTCTCGAACGAGGGCAAGGAAGTCCGCGTGCTGACCGTCGGGCGCAAGGCCCGCGACCAGCTGCGCCGCCTGGACCGCTCGGTGGCCGCTTTCGAGGCCGGGGCCAGTCCCTCGCTTTCGGTGGCCGAAGAGGTCTCCGCCAAGGTGCGCGAGCTGTTCGAGGCGGGCGAGGTGGACGTGGTCACCCTGTTCTTCTCGAAGTTCAAGTCGGTGGTCACCCAGACCGCCGTCGGCGTGCAGCTGATCCCGGCCGAGGTGGAGGCCGCCGCCCAGCCCATCGACCTGAAGGGCGCCGTCTACGAGTACGAGCCGGACGAGGAAACGATCCTCGAGGAGCTTCTGCCCCGCAACATCACCACCCAGATCTTTTCCGCCATGCTGGAGAACCAGGCGGGGTTCTACGCGGCCCAGATGACCGCCATGGACAACGCCACCCGCAACGCCGGCGACATGATCGCCAGCCTCACCCTGCAATACAACCGCTCACGCCAGGCGCAGATCACCAAGGAGTTGATCGAGATCATCTCCGGCGCCGAAGCGCTCTAGTCGAAAGTCGAAAGAGACCGCCATGTCCGAAGCCGCCGCCGTCAAGAAGCCCGCCGCGAAGAAGCCCGCCGCCCCGAAGAAGGCCGCCGGCGCGCCGGCCGCCGCCCAGGGCGTCGCCACCGGCCGCCTGGTGCAGATCATCGGCGCCGTGGTCGATGTGGAGTTCGAAGGCCACCTGCCGGCCATCCAGAGCGCGCTGGAGACCACCAACACCGACCAGCGCACCGGCGAGCCCTTCCGACTGGTGTTCGAGGTCGCCCAGCACCTGGGCGAGAACACCGTGCGCGCCATCGCCATGGACACCACCGAGGGCCTGACCCGCGGCCAGCCGGTGACCGACACCGGCCGCCCGATCACCGTGCCGGTGGGTCCCGCGACGCTGGGCCGGATCATGAACGTCATCGGCGACCCGATCGACGAGGCGGGCCCGATCCCGATGACCCATTCCTCGCCGATCCACCGCGAGGCCCCATCCTTCGCCGAGCAGTCGACTTCGGCCGAGGTGCTGGTCACCGGCATCAAGGTGGTGGACCTGCTGTGCCCCTACACCAAGGGCGGCAAGATCGGCCTGTTCGGCGGCGCCGGGGTCGGCAAGACCGTGACCATGCAGGAGCTGATCAACAACATCGCCAAGGCTTACGGCGGCTACTCGGTGCTGGCCGGCGTCGGCGAGCGGACCCGCGAGGGCAACGACCTCTATCACGAGATGATCGAGAGCAAGGTCAACGTCGATCCCAAGGAGAACAACGGCTCGACCGAGGGCTCCAAGTGCGCCCTCGTCTATGGCCAGATGAACGAGCCTCCGGGGGCGCGGGCCCGCGTGGCGCTGACCGGCCTCGTCCAGGCGGAGTATTTCCGCGACCAGGAGGGCAAGGACGTGCTGCTCTTCGTGGACAACATCTTCCGCTTCACCCAGGCGGGCGCCGAGGTGTCGGCGCTCTTGGGCCGCATCCCCTCGGCGGTGGGCTACCAGCCGACGCTGGCCACCGAGATGGGCAACCTGCAGGAGCGGATCACCTCCACCAACAAGGGCTCGATCACCTCGGTGCAGGCGATCTACGTGCCGGCCGACGACATGACCGACCCGGCGCCGGCCACCTCCTTCGCCCACCTGGACGCCACCACGGTGCTTAGCCGCGACATCGCCGCCCAGGCGATCTTCCCGGCCGTGGACCCGCTGGACTCCACCAGCCGGATCATGGACCCCCTGGTGATCGGCGAGGAGCACTACCAGGTCGCCCGCCGGGTGCAGGAGACCCTGCAGGCCTACAAGGCGCTGAAGGACATCATCGCCATCCTGGGCATGGACGAGCTGTCGGAAGAGGACAAGCTGACGGTGGCCCGCGCCCGGAAGATCTCCAAGTTCCTGTCGCAGCCGTTCCACGTGGCCGAGCAGTTCACCAACATGCCCGGCATCTTCGTGAGCCTGGAAGACACCATCCGCTCCTTCAAGGCGGTCGTGGACGGCGAGTACGATCATCTCCCGGAGGCCGCCTTCTACAACGTCGGCACCATCGAGGATGCGGTGAAGAAGGCCGAGCAACTGGCGGCGGAAGCTTAAGGAGCATGGCCGACAAGCTGCATTTCTCCCTGGTCTCGCCGGAGCGCGAACTGTTCTCCGGGCTGGTGGACCAGGTCGACGCGCCGGGCTCCGAGGGCGACTTCGGGGTGCTGGCCGGCCATGCGCCGTTCATGACCGCGCTCAAGGAAGGACCGGTCACCGTGCACAACGACGGCCGCACGACGGTCTACCAGGTGCGCGGCGGGTTCGCCGACGTGACCCCGGACGGCTTCACGGTGCTGGCGGAACACGCCATCGAAGCCGGCTAAATTATAGTTGTAATTTTGCCGCGGAGAGGTCTTGCTTCCGCCGCTGTGCTCCCGTTTTATGGCCCGTTAGTTTCTCAGGGAACCCGTTGATGCGCATCGCCCTCGCCAGTCTGCTCGCCGCCGCGGCCTTCGTGTCCGTGGCCCAGGCCCAGACGCCCGCCCCGCCGACGGCTCCGGCGGCCCAACCGGCGACGCCTCCGACCCCGCCCGCGCCGCCCGCCACCAGCCCCGCCGCGCCGGGAACCGCCCCGGCCGCCCCCGCCGCGCCGGGCGCCAACCCAGCCGCCCCGCCCGCGCCCGGCGCTCAGCCGGCCGCCCAACCGGCGACGCCAGCCGCACCGGCTGTATCGGCGATTGACGAAGCCAAGTCGCAGCTGCCGACATCCGGGGACGCCGCCGCAATCCTGCAGATCCTCGACAAGGTTTGCGTGCCGCTGGTTCGCGGGGGAAATTTCGAACAGCTGATGAAGGCCAACGGCTTCCGGCTGAATCGCCGCGACAACACCTGGTCGGCCCAACTCGGCACGACCAGCAAGGACTACAGCGTCACCTTCGCCCCGCTTGGCGTGAACAAGGATGTCTGCCGCGCCGAGGTCCACTTCGCCTCAGGCGAGGACACGCCGATCGTCAAGGCCATCAATGTCTGGGCCTTCCTGCATCAACCGCAGATGGATCCGACGGCCAACTATGTCGCCGTGGACCCGGATGGCATCAAGCGGGTGCGCAGGTCCTGGGAGCATCTCGACTCGACGTCCTCGATCGGCGTGAATTTCTCCGTCTGGACCAAGCCGGACGACAGCCCCCTGAACTCCCGGTACGCCACCGGGGAGCTTTACTATCAGGAACGTAAGCTGGGATGAGCTGGCAGGACGCCGGCGGCCTCGTTGGCGTCTGCATCATCCTGGTGGCCTACGCCGGCGCGGCGCTAGGCCGCGTGGACCCCAAGGGGGTGCTGTCGCTCAGCGCCAACCTTGTGGGCGCGGGCCTGATCCTCACCTCCCTGCTTACCGCCAGCTTCAACCTCTCGGCGACCGCGATGGAGGGCGCCTGGGCCCTGGTCTCGCTCGCCGGCCTCGTGCGCCTGGCGCTCAAGCGGCGAGGCTGAGCGCTTCGGCCAGCCAGCGCAGCGCGACCTCCGCCACCGCTTCCCAACCGGGCTCGCCCAGCAACCAGTGGCTCATGCCCGGCATCAGCCGGAACGCCGCTCCGATCCGCTCGGCCGTCGCCTTGGCGGTGGCCGCCGGGTGCACCACGTCGCCATCGCCGGAGATCACCAGGGCGGGCGCGCCGATGGGGCCGGGCCCCACGCTGGTGGTCATGAAGGGATCGAGCCACCAGTTGAGCGTCTCGCGCACCGCCTGGGCGCTTTCCGGCCGCAGGCGCGCGACGGCCGCCTCCTGCTCGGCCCGGGGCATCCGGTCGAGGCTGTAGGCGCGCATCAGGCCGCGGTCGGGCGCGAGCGCGCCGGAAGAGAAGGGCCCCAGCATCTGCACGCCGAAGGCGGTGGCGGCCTCCTCCAGGCTGGAGCCCGTCACTCCCCAGGGCGGCGAGGGGGCCAGCAGCACGAGGGCGCGGACCTTGGCCTTCCGCGCCGCAAGCTGCGCCACGAGGCCGCCCATGGAGTGGCCCAGCAGCACCGGTGGCTCCGGCAGGCCTTCGCACAGAGCCGCGAGGTCGGCGGCGTAGTCGCTCATCGAGACGCCCGCCACGGCGCCCGGCGGATCGTTCGCGCCATGGCCGCGCAGGTCCGGCGCGAGAACGGCGAACCCCGCAGCCTCGAAGGGTTTGCGGAAATGCTCGAAGGCCCAGCCGCCACAGAAGGCGCCGTGCGCCATCACGATGGGGATCACGCGCGGCTCCGCGACGCGGCGAAGCTTCCGAAGGCCTCCACGACCCTCTGGTAGGCGGCACGCTTGAACGGCACGATCAGCTCGGCGGCCTCCTCCAGGAAGGCCCAGCGCCAGGAGTCGAACTCCGGCGGCCCGTGGGCGGTGAGGTTGAAATCCGCGTCCTCGCCGTCGAAGCGGAAGGCGAACCACACCTGCTTCTGCCCCTTCCAGCCGCGCAGCCGCTTGGCGCCGCCGTGGCCGGGCGGGAAGTCATAGGCCACCCAGCCTTCGGTGCGCCCCAGGAAGGTGGCGGCCCGGACCCCGGTCTCCTCCGCCAGTTCGCGGCGGGCGGCCGTCTCCAGGTCTTCGCCCGGATCGACGCCGCCTTGCGGAAACTGCCAGTTGTGCGGGCCGGGCGTCGAGGCGCGGCGTCCCAGCCACACCCGTCCGTCCGGATGGAACAGGACGACGCCGACGTTCGGCCGATACTGGGCGAGGTCCTGGGTCATGCCCAGGCTTCTAACCCATCAGTGCGTGAGCGCCGATACCGGGGCGAGCTGGAATCCGCGCTGGTCGAGGCCGCGCGACCACTGGGCGACCTTTTCGAGGGTGACCGGGTAGGCGAATCCCGAACCCAGGGACTGGCCGCGCTGCAGGGCGCCGGCCTCCAGGGCCAGGAGTTGCTGGTCGATGGCGGTCTGGTTCAACTGGTCGTCGATCACCCGCTCGGCCGAGGCGCGGATCAGGCCGGGGCCGCCGCGCCTAGCGCCCGCGCCGTCGTCGACGAAGGCCAGGCCCCGCCCGCGCAGGGCGGAGGCAAAGGTCTGGTAGGCGCCGTCGGAGGCCAGGAACCGCGAGCCCAGGTAGTTGGTGACGCCGAAGTAGCCGGTGGTCCGCGACAGGATCCACTCCAGCTTCTTCACCGTCTCGGGACCTTGCGCGCCCGCCATCAGGGTCATCGGGCCAGGGTCGTTGTCGGGATAGTCCACCGGCTCCATCGGCGCCTCCAGCAGCACCTCATGGCCATGGGCGCGGGCCATGTCGATCCAGCCCTGCAGGCCCTCGGCATAGGGGCTGAAGGACAGGGTGATCTCGGCGGGCAGGGTCTCGATGGCGGCCTGGGTGGCGCGGCTGTTCAGGCCAAGGCCGCCGATCACGAGGGCCACCCGTGGGCGGCCGTTGGCGAGGAACGGGCGGCGATAGGCCTCGAAGGGGGTGCGGCCGTCCTGGGCGATGATCGGCAGGGGGCCGGCGGGACCCGGGGCGAAGAAGCCGGCGATGGGGGCGGCGGGCAGGGGCGCGCCCGGGGCCGGCGGCGGGACGGGACGGCCCGGACGGTTCCAGCTCGCGCCGCCGATTGGGGCCAGCGGGCGCTCGGAGAGGCGGATGACGTCCTGACCCACCTGGACGGGCCCGGTCAGCGGGCTCAGCGTCTCGCGCCAGCCCTGCGGCGCGCGGGCGAAGGCGGGCCCCAGCCCCAGGCGCGCGACGCCGGGATTGTGGCTCAGCGGGCTTAGGGTCTTCACCAGGCCGGCGGCGGAGCCCACGAGCAGCAGGGCCGCGGCGGCCACGCCCACATAGCGGTTGGCCAGCAGGGCCTTCACGCGCCCGGCGTCGAGCTTGGGGACCGGCAGGCGGGGCAGGGAAACGCTGGGGAACGCGATGGTGGCCACGGATTTGGTGCTCCTGGCGAGCAGGGTGCCAAATCAGGGTTAACGAGGACTTCCCGCGGCTGCGGATCGCGCCGGAATCGTCAGGCGGTGGCCTGCCGGCGGCCGCGCCGCAGCGCCGCGCCCAGGGTCCCGAAGCCCAGGATCATCAGCCCCCAGGCCGAAGGCTCCGGGATCGGAGCCGAGGTGGCGATGTCGTCGAAGGCCAGGAAGCGCACCACGTTGGGGGAGCTGAAGGTGATCGAGGACAGGTCGGTGAGGCCGAAAACCCGGGACGAGAAGCCGAGGCCCACGGCGATGTCCTGGCTTCCCGTGCAGCCGGCCAGGCAGTCGGGGCCCCGGGTCCAGGAGACGTGGATGGTGTCGGCGCCCGGCTCGCCGTCGAGGCCCGCGCCCAGGCCAAGGCTCAGGCTGCCGAAATCGAAGCTCCCACCGCCGGTGCGCGTGATCACCACGTCCTCGCCGTAGGCCTGCCAGAAGTTGGAGGTGAAGGCGGTGGGGAAGATGTCCGGCTCGCCGCTGAGCTGCGCCGGCACGATGAAGCTCTGGCCGGTGAAGAAGTGCAGGCCCTGCTCGTCGAAGCCGTTGGCGAAGGGCTCCTCGCCGAACAGGTGCAGTATCGGATCGGGCTGGTAGACCCGGTCGTCGAAGGTCACCACGCCCGCCCGGGCCGCCTGGCCCAGGCTGACGCCAGCCGCAAGCGCGACGGCCAGGGTCATGAATCGCTTGGACATAAGCGGCCTTCCGGGGGTGGCCCACGGCCACGCTACAGCTCCGCTATAGCAGCAGAGGCCGCTTCGAGGCCAAAGCCTTCCCCGGGTGCGCGAATTTGCCGCCTGAGGTGGCGCCCTACTTGGGCGTGGGGGCCTTCACCTCGGCCACCTTGGCCTTCGACAGGATGCCGGCGAGCCGGGCGGTCGGCGCCGGGATCTTCGGCGTGGCGGCCACCGAGCCGTACTTCAGCACATCCTCGGCGCGGGCCAACTGGAAGTCCTTCTTGGCGTCGAAGCCTTCCGGCGGGGCCTCGGCGGGCACGTGGGCGGCCTTGCGGATCTTGCCCTCGTCGGCGTTGAGCGCGTTCTTGAACGACGCCTCGGAGAAGCCGAAGGCGCGGTTGGCGATTTCCTGGGCCTCTTCCTTGGTGGCCGCGACCTCCAGGTCCGGTTCGATGCCGGTCTTCTGGATGGAGCGGCCGGACGGGGTGTAGTAGCGCGCCGTGGTGAGCTTCAACGCCCCATCCATGCCGCCGCGCAGGGGGATCACCGTCTGCACCGAGCCCTTGCCGAAGCTGGTCAGGCCGACGATGGCCGCGCGCTTGCGGTCCTGCAGGGCGCCGGCGACGATCTCGGCGGCCGAGGCCGTGCCCGGGTCGATCAGCACCACCATCGGCAGGCCATTGGTCATGTCGCCGGGATGGGCGTTGTAGCGCTCCACGTCGCGGGGGTCGCGGCCGCGCTGGCTGACGATCTCGCCGCCTTGCAGGAAGAGGTCGGAGACGCCGACCGCCTGGTCGAGCAGCCCACCGGGATTGCGGCGGAGATCCAGGATCAGGCCCTTCATGTGGGGGTTCTTGGCCTTGATCTCGGCGAAGGCGGCCTGCGCCTCGTCGGTGGTCTTCTCGTTGAAGCCGGAGACCCTGAGGATCCCGTAGTCGCCGTCGAGCTTCGCGGTGGCGGATTTCTGCTTGATGATCTCGCGCGTCAGCTTGACGTCGAAGGGGTCGGACTTCTCACGCGCGATGGTCAGCGTCACCGCCTCGCCGGGCTTGCCGCGCATCTGCTTGACCGCGTCGGAGACCGACAGGCCCAGCACGCTGTCGCCGTTGACGGCGGTGATGTAGTCGCCGGGCTTCAGGCCGGCCTTGGCCGCGGGTGTGTCGTCGATGGGGGAGATGATCTTCACCACGCCGTCCTCGGTGGTGACCTCAAGGCCCAGGCCGCCGTATTCGCCGCGCGTCTGGTCGCGCATGTCGTCGAAGCCGGCCGGGTCGAGGTAGTTGGAGTGCGGGTCGAGCGAGGTGAGCATGCCGTCGAGCGCGGCGTGGATCAGCTTGGTGTCGTCCACTGGGGCCACGTACTGGCGCTCGACGATGTCGAGCACGTCGCCGAACAGGCCGAGCATTCGGTAGGTGTTGGCCTTGGGCGTGGCCGCGGCCATGGCGTGCTGGCTGACATAGGCCATGGAGCCCGCGCCGAGCACAAAGGCCGAAACGCCGATCAGGAGGTACTTCTTCATCGCCAGCCGTAGGCTCCCTTGCGGACCGCCCGACATTGGGCGCGACCGCCTGCATTGATGCGCGGTCCCCCTTGAGCGGTCTCCGAAAAGGAAAAGGCCGCTCAGCCCGCTTTGTTCAGCCAGCGCCCCGGATCCACCGGAACACCTTGGTCGCGAACCTCCAGGTAGAGTTCCCCGGAGGACTTGCCGCCTTCTGCCCTGCCGCCGTCGGATTGTCGGCCATCGGGCATGACTCCGACAGTCTCACCCGCCGCGACAGATTGCCCGACCGCGACCGTCGTTCGGTCGAGGCCAGCAAGCACCAGATGGTATCCGCCGGCCAGTCTTAATATCAAGATGACGCCCCATCCCTTCACGGGGCCGACATATTGTACGAAACCCGGGCCGGGACTGACGACCCGGGCCCCGCCGGCGGCGGCGACGGTGAGGCCGTTGGCGCGCCCGCCGCTTGCCAGGGGCTGGCCGAACCGCCGCACGATGGGGCCGGGCGCAGGCATAGACAGGGTTTGCGGCGGGGTGATGGCCGCTTCAGGGACGCCCTGCGGCGCGCCCAGGCCGACCGGGGGAACGCGCTCCCCCGGCGGCGGACTGGCCTCCGCCTGCTCGCTTTCGTGGGTGAACAGCGCCTCGCTCTCCACCGCGGCCAGCCGGCGCTGGCGCATCATCTCGCCGGCCTCGTGGGCGTAGCCGCTGGCGCGGACCTGCAGGCCGGGCGTCATGGCCTTGACCAGGATGGCGGCGCGCACGGCGTCCTTGGCGTCGCGGGGGCTCACCAGCAGGGCCGGGGGTGGGTCCCGCTTCAGCTCCTCCAGCACCGACAGTAGGCGGGCGAGCTGGTTCATGTTGTGGGCCTGCTCGACGGAGAGCTCGGTCTCCTCGACGTTGAGGCGCGCCAGGCGTCCGCCGGTGGCCGCGACCGCCACGGCGCAGAGGCTGAGCGCGGCAAGGGAGACGGGCAGGGCGAGGGCGGCGGGCTTCATCAGTCGCGATGATAGGGTGATCCGGCCAGGATGGTCACCGCCCGATAGAGCTGTTCGGCCAGCATGACGCGGGCGAGCGCGTGCGGCCAGGTCTGCCGCCCAAACGCCAGGCGGCCGTCCGCCCGGGCCAGCAAGTCCGGATCCAGGCCGTCGGCGCCGCCGATCAGGAACACCAGCCGCCGGAGGCCGCGGTCACGTAAGCGCGCGATCTCCTCAGCGAAGGCGCGGGAGGGGCGGGCCTGGCCGTGCTCGTCGCAGGCGATCAGGTGCGCGTCGGCGAGGTGGGGCGCCAGCGCCTGGGCCTCGGCAGCCTTGCCGGGCTTGCGACTCTCCACCTCGATCACCTCGACGGGGCCCAGGCCCAGCGCCCGGCCGGCGAGGGTCGCGCGGTCCGCATAGGTCTTGACGAGCTCGGTCTCCGGCGAGCGGGCCAGTTTGCCGATGGCGAGGATCGCGAGCTTCAAGGGATGCGTCCGGACAGAAGACTCCGTCAGGTCTACCGGCGCGAGGCGGCCTTGTCCCGGGGCTTGGCATGAGCGGCGCGAGGCAGGGGGCGAACCGGCTGCAGCGGGGGCATGGGCGCGGCGGCGTCCCAGGCCTGCATCACAGCCAGCACCACCTGGCCGATGGTGTCGCCGGTGTAGACGCTGCCCGCGGCCCGGCCGTCGCAGACGATTCGGGCGCCCGCAGCGGCCTCGAAGTTCCGATTGTCGATCGGGCCCCAGGCCGCGTCCGGGTTGTCCTTGTGCAGCACCAGATCGCCGAACCGCGAGTACACCGAAAAGCTCTTCCAGCGGATCGCCCACTGGCTGCAGTCGTATTCGTTCAGGGTGCTGACGTAGCCCGGGCGCTGCGGGGCGCCGGACACCAGGTTGCGCTGGATGCTGACGCTGCGCGCGCGGCGGACGCCGGTTCCGGCCACGGCTTCCACGGCGGTGGGATCGAGCAGGGTCACTGCGTCGGGTCCGGAGCGGATCACGTCAAAGGTCGCGGCCCGCGCGCCGTTGGCGCACAGCGCGACGATCGTCGCGGCCAAGGCCAGGATCAGGCGAAGCATCGAAGGCCATCCCTCCAGGGACGCCTGTCCTACGCTGAAGCTGTCAAGTTCGGGTTACCGGGGCCCGGCGGGCGTTGTCCTTATGGTAATTCCATGGCTGCTTCCGTAGGGGCGCCCCCGAGACTGATTCGGGGGAGACCGCAATGGGAGGCAACACCTTGAAACTGATGACCCTGGCGCTCGCGGCGACCGTCGCGCTCGCCCTGTCGGCCGGCATGGCTTCGGCGCACCCCATGCGCCACCACCATCATCATCACCACATGATGCATCACCACATGCATCACCATCACCATATGCACTAGGCTGACGTACCGGCCGCCCAGAAGCCTTCACGCAAGGGCGGCCGGTTTCGTCCCGGTACAGACGGTCAGCGCTTGACGGGCGGGGGCGGCGCGGCGCGGGCCGAGGTCGCCGGCGGCGGGTCTTCGTGCGCCCAACTGCCCGCCGCGCCCGGGAACACCACCGGGCTTTCCCAGCCGTCGGCGCTCACCGCGCTCACCCCGAAGAACCAGTCGTCGATATTGATGTCCTTCAGCAGCGCATGGCCGGTCGGCGGGGCCTCGCGGCTGTAGCGCCACTGCGGGTCGGTGGTGCTGCGCCACCAGAGGCGATAGCCGGCGGCGTCCGGCGAAGGGGTCCACTTCACCGTGGTGTCCGCCGAGACCGCGCCGGAAATCTCCACGTGGGTCGGCGGCGCGGGGGCGGAGGCGAGCGCGGCCATGGCGACGACGTTCAGGCGGGTGACATTGGCCAGGTAGGCGAAGTCGACGCCCTCGATGACGTCGCCGTAACGGATGCCGTCCTGCGTGCGCAGGTCCTGGTGCTGGCGGGTGTAGTTCTCGTTGGCCTCGGTGACCCGCACGGCGGGGAAGCCCGCCTTCAGCATCTCATTCTGGTCGCCGCCGCGGCCGAAGCGGTCGGTGCGGTAGACCATGGTGACGTCGAAATTTCCCAGGTAGCGGTCGGCGAGGCCATCCATGAACCGCGCCAGTTGCCGCGAGGGGCTGTCCACCTCGCCGCCGTTGTAGCGCCGCTTGTCGGCCTCGGCCGGGGTCTCCACGGTCTTGGTGCCTTCGGAGAAAATCCGCACGCGGTTGGTCTCCCGCACGCCATTGATCCCCTCGGAGTTGCCGACAATGTCGTTGTTGAGATCGGCCTCCACGCGCCAACCCTGCTGCTTCGCGTAGTCGGCCAGTACGTGGCCGCCGTAGAGGCCCTGCTCTTCCCCCGACAACACGGCGAACACCAAGGTGGCGGGGAACTTGTGCTTGGAGAGCACGCGCGCGGCCTCGATCACCGCGGCGGTCCCCGAGCCGTCGTCGTTGGCGCCGGGCGCATCGGAGGTGAAATTCTGGACGTCGGTCACCCGGCTGTCGATGTGGCCGGAAATGACGATCACCCGGTCGGGGTCGGTGGTCCCGCGCTGGATGGCGAGCACGTCCATCACCTCGGTCGGATTGGGGATCCGCCGGCCGGTGACGGTCTCCGATGGCGTCTGGACGGTCAGGCAGCCGCCGCAGTCCTTGGACATCTGCGCGAACTCGGCCGCCACCCAGCGCCGCGCGGCGCCGATGCCGCGGGTCGGAGATCGGGTGTCGGAGAGGGTATGGCGAGTGCCGAAGCCGACCAGCCGGGCGATGGTGGCGTGCTGCCGCTCCGCCGACACCTGGGCGGCGAACTCGTGCAGCAGGGGGTGCTCGACTGGCATCGGCTGGGCGCTGGCGGTGGCGGCGGCGGCGGCGAGGGCGGCGGCGCAAAGGAACAGGTGACGCAACGGTGGCTCCGGAACTGAGGCGCGCGACCTTCGCCGCGCCGTCGCGCTGACGCAAGGGGAGCCCTGCGTAAAGCCGCGTCGAAGCCTCAGCGAGGCGGGTAGTAAGGCCGGTAGTAACCCCAGGGCGCGGGCTCGGCCGGCGGCGGGGGTGCGTCGCCGTAGTAGTAGCGGCGCTGGGCGGCGATGGCGCGCTGGCGGTCCTGATCGGCCAACTCCCGCTCGCGGTCCTGCTCGGCCTGGGCGGAGAGTTCGTCAGCCTGTGCGCGGGCCCGTTGGGCCTCGGCGGCGATCCGCTGCCGATCCGCCTCGGCGGCGGCTGTCTGGGCGCGCGCGGTGGCCAGCTGCTCGTCGGCCACGGCCTTGGCGCGGGCCTCGGCCTGTGTGCGGGCCCGCTGTATCTCCAGTTCGGCCTCGCGGGCGCGGTGCTGGCTCGCCACCTGGGAGCCGCAGACCTTGAGGTCGGCGATCCCCTGGCCGGCGCCGGCGAGCGAGGCGCTGACCGCCTCGTCGGAGAGCCACGCGATCTGCAGGGTCTTGCCGCGGCGCAGGGCGGCCAGGGTCTCGTCGCTGAGGTTCATCACCGCCACGCCTTCCTCGCCGGTGCGCTGCACCAGGTTGGCGAAGGGCTTGCCGTCCACGCGGATCGGAAGGAAGGCCTGGCTTGGCGCGCCCTCCTTGGCGAAGCGCAAGGCGACATGCTCGCCGTCGGAGACCAGGGCGATGGGCGCCACCGCGCCGGATCGGGCCACCAGTTCCAGGTCGGTATGGCAGGCGGCGTCCTCGGGCGTGATCGCCCAGGCTGACGCTTGCAACCCTGAGGCCTCCAGGCCTGCCGCGGCCGCCGGTCCCGCAACCGCCGCCGCGACGATGGTGAAAAGGGCCCCTGCCCCGAACCTGAACATCTGACAGCTCCAAGAGCCGTCCCTCGCCCACAAGCTACGCCGACCGCGAACGTCCCGCTAGAGGCCACTTAACCTTGGCCTGTTCGCAAACTCCGTTCGGCGACCAGCCATTTTGTCGCAGCCGGTTTACCGAAATCCTCACCCTTACATCGTACATCTTAGGCTTGGAGGGACTTCTGCTTGATCGCGCCTGATCCCGTCGCCGTCGCCGCCCGCCGGGCCGCGCATCCCGGCCTGGCCGCGCGCCTGGACGAGGCGGCGCCCGACGTGCGCCAGGTGGCCGCCATACGCCTGCTGCTGACCCTGGGCGGCGCGGCGGTGACGGCCATGATCCTGCCGGCTCCGGTCTGCGCCGGCTGGGCCGCGGTGGGGGCGCTGCTGGAGGCCTGGGCCTGGTTCGCCACGCGGCCGCCGACGCCGGCGCGGCCGGCCAGCTCGCGCAGCCGCGCCAACTTCCTGGTGAACTTCATCGCCGTGAACCTCTGGTGGCTGTGCCTGGCCGCCCTGATCTGGCGCACCGGCGCGGCGGAAGCCCAGGCCGCCGCCATGGTGGTGGTGGCGACCATCACGGCGGTCACGGTGCTGTTGTTCTATAATGCCCCCTGGGTGTTCCTGGCCGCCGGTGCGGCGCCGGCCATGGGCGCCTTGGCGATGATCGCCCGCGCGGACGGTCGCGGGATGTGGCCCATCTGGGTGATGCTGGGACTGTCGGCCGCCTTCTGCGTCGGCCGCGCCCTGAAGACGCCGTCCACCCAGGCCTCGGAGCGGCGGGTGAAGGCGAGCCTGCGGCAGTTCGAGATCATCGCGGCCAATGTCAGCGAGGTGATCACCCGGACCAACGTCGCCGGCATCCGGGAATATGTCTCGCCGGGTTGCCTGGGGGTGCTGGGCCATCTCCCCGAGGACCTGGTCGGGACCCCGGCGGCCGAGGGCATCCACCCTGACGACCTGCCGACGATCGAGGAGTCCAAGCGCCGGATGATCGCCGATCCGAGCCGATCGGAGACGGTCACGGTCCGCGTGCTGCACAAGGACGGCCACTGGGTCTGGCTGCAGTCCAGCGCCAAGGTGATCTGCGATGACGGCGTGCCGGTGGGCCTGATCGGTGTCAGCCGCGACGTCACCGAGCAGGTGGCCGCCGAACGGGTGCTGTTCGACGCCAAGATCGAGGCGGAGGCCGCCAACCGCGCCAAGGCCGAGTTCCTGGCCAATGTCAGCCACGAGATCCGCACACCGATGAACGGGGTGCTGGGCGCGCTGCACCTGATGGACCGCGAGCCGATCTCGCCGGAGGGCCGTGAGTTGATCCGCCAGGCCAACGACTGCGGCCGGATGCTCTCGCAGCTGCTGAATGACGTGCTCGATTTCTCGAAGATCGACGCCGGGCAGCTCGACCTGTCGCCCGAGCCAATGAGCGCCGGCGAGGTGCTGGAGGGCATCGTCGCCTTGCTGGGCGGCCAGGCGCGGGCCAAGGGTCTGGAGCTCTCGTTCGAGGTCACTGGCGAGGACCTCTGGATCGAGGCGGACCCGGTGCGCGTGCGCCAGGCGATGTTCAACCTGGTGGGCAATGCGGTGAAGTTCACGGCCAAGGGCCGCGTCACCGCGCGGCTTGCGGTCGAGCCCGCGGGCGAGGGCCGCCGCCATGTGCGCTTCGAGGTGGAGGACACCGGCATCGGCATCAGCGAGGCGGCGCAGGCGCACCTCTTCCAGCGCTTCCGTCAGGCCGAGGCCGACACCGCCCGCCGGTTCGGCGGCGCCGGCCTGGGGCTTTCCATCACCCAGGCGCTGGTCGGCATGATGGGCGGTCAGATCGCGGTCGCCAGCACCGAGGGCGAAGGCTCGACCTTCACCCTGACGTTCGACGCGCCGGCCGCCCGTGCGACCGGGCTGGAGCCGGTGGACGACGGCCTGCTGAACGGCGTCCGCATCCTGCTGGTGGAGGACAACCCCACCAATCGCCTGGTGGCGCGCACCCTGCTGAACCGCCTGGGCGCCGAGGTCTCGGAAGCGGAGGACGGGGTCGCGGGCCTGGAGGCGGCCCGCGCCGGCGTCCATGACCTGATCCTGATGGACGTGCAGATGCCGCACATGGACGGGGTCGAGGCCACCCGCGCCATCCGGGGTCTGGCGACGGCCGCGGCCCGGGTCCCGATCATCGGACTGACCGCCAACGTCATGACCCAGCAGCGGGCGCAGTACTTCGCGGCGGGGATGAACGGGGTGGTGGCCAAACCGATTGCGCCCGCCGCCCTGCTGGCGGAGATCGCCCGCGTGGCCGCGGCGCCGGACGAGGATTCGGCCGAGGCGGAGGCGGGCTGACCGGTCAGGGCGCCTGAAGGGCGTAGGGCCGACAGTGGTTCAGATAGGCCGGCTCATGGCTCTGGATCAGCTCGACCAGGGCCGACCACAGCCAGGACGGCGCGTCGAGCGTCTTGGACCGGTTGCGGGCCAGTTCCGCCCGCGAGGCGGTCTTGGTCGGGGCGTCCATCTGGCGGGCGTGGGCGCGGCCCACGACCAGAGCGAGGTAGTGGGCGGCCCGCACCGTTTCGGGCCGGCTAAGCCGCTCGATGTCGAGCTTCAGGTCCCGTGGCGTCAGTTTGCGGATCACCACGGAGCGGCGCATCAGCTTGCCGGCCAGCATCCGTCGCCCGAGGAAGGGCGCAGGCGGATGACGGAGCTTGGCCATGGCCTCAAGGGAAGCCGGCGGTGTGCGGAAGGTTCCGCGGTCCGTGAATCAGGCCGCGTAGCTCAAGGGATGCGGCTCGGCGCCGAGGCCGGCCTCGAAGTCCTGCAGCAGCTCGAGGATCTCGCCCATCGGCGCCATCAGCGGCTTGCCCTCCGGGAAGCGGTAACGCCAGAAGGTGGCCACGTGCGAAAGGACTCCGGCGCCTTCGCCCAGCGCCATGAACATCTCCGGCGAGGCCAGCAGGAAGTCGCGGAAGGCGATGGCGTTGCCGTCGGTGAGTTGGGCGAACACCTTGTCGTAGGTCTTCAGGTAGCCCATCACCGCCTTGACCTGGGCTTCCATGGCCGTTCGCAGCCGCATCTTCATCTCGTCGATCAGCGCCATCAGCTCCCGGTCGCGGGGACCGACGACCCGAAGCTTCATGACCTCGATCAGCACTTCCTTCAGTTTCGGCCAGAGGCTGTTGAGCACCCACTTGTAGTAGAGGAAGCCTTTCCAGCTGAAGATGCCCTCGCGGTAGCTGTCGCCCTCAAGCTGCAGGGTGAGACGCAGGGGTTCCAGGCGCTCGTCGGTCCTGGAGGAGAGCAGGGCCTCCACCAGACGGCTGGTGGCGCCGCCGCTGCCCGCCCCGCCGTAGGCGAGCTCGATCAGGCGGGCGATCTCACCACCCACGAAGCGCTGCATCTTGTCGACATCGCCCGGCGAGATGTCGAAGTGCGAGGGACTGACCTCGAAGCCGCGCCGCTTCATGTGCTCGCGCAGCAGGAAGGGGTCGAGGGACGGCAGCTCGTTGATGGCTTCCAGGATCTCGACGTCGCGCATGATCTCCTCGGCGCCGCCACGCAGCTCCTGGAGGATCGGCATCCAGCCCTTTTCGCCGACGAAGACAGTGCGCCCGCCCAGCGCCAGCTCCGCCTTGTCGAAGGGCACGATGATCTTGGTGGCGGTGCGCTGCAGGCCGTCGAACAGCTCCGCCTCGTCGCTGCGCAGGCGGTGCTTCAGCACCACCGAGCCATTCAGCACCGGGCTCTTGAACAGCGGCGCCGCGCTGTGTTCCGGATTGCCGGCGTTGCGGACCGCGAGCGCGGCCAGGTTCAGCACCCGGCTCGTCGAGGCTGTCTTCTCGAGGCCCCGCAAGCTTCTGTAGATACGCTCGTTGGAACCTGCCACTGGCGCCGTCCGGACTGGGGTGCGAGCCGCTACTTCCGGCCCCATGGACCTCATGCATCCCACGCAATCGCTTAGGGACCGTTAAGGACGCTCCGCCTGCGACGTTCAGGCCCCCTGCGCCGAGGCGGCCACAGGGGCCTGGCCCGGCGGGGCGATCACGTGGGCGCTGACCTCCCCGGAGGCCACCTCGCCGCGCAGGAAGATCCAGGTCATGTCGCGCTCGACGGTGTGGCGGATCTCCACCTCGCCGAACCAGGCGCGGTCGAGGGCCGGATCGGGATCCAGGCGGATCGCCGCCTCGCCGCCCTCCATGACCAGGCGGGTGAGGTCGTCCCGCGAGCTTTCGATCCACAGCACCTCGAAGCCGAGGTTGTTCAGCGCTCCCAGCTTGGCGTTCAGTGCGTCGGTGAGCCGCCAGGGGGCGTCCTCGGCGTCGGGTTCGGCGTGTTGCGGGTGAGTCGGCATGGCCCACAGGCTAGCCTGTCCGGCGATTCCTCCAAATACCGCGTTCGGCGAGGGCGGGTTGGCGAGGCGGGCCGCGGCGATCCATATAGTCAGGCGACCGGCTTCGCGCCCTCCACCGTAAGGCCGCCGCCGGCGCCTCTCGCGTTGACACTCCGGCGCCCATGCGTATAAGTCCGCCGCTCTCGCCCGCGGGCCATCTCGCGGGCGCATTCCGTTTTGCACATACACAGTGAATCCGAAGGCGCGAACGATGTACGCGGTGATCAAGACCGGCGGCAAGCAGTACCGGGTTTCCCCCGGTGACCTGATGGTCGTGGAAAAGCTCGCGGGCGAGCCCGGCGCGAACGTGGCCTTCGGCGAGGTGCTGATGGTGGGCGAGGGCGACGCCGTGGTCGTCGGCGCCCCCACCGTGGCCGGCGCTAGCGTCTCCGCGACCCTGATCGAGACCCGCAAGGGCGAGAAGGTGAAGATCTTCAAGAAGATCCGCCGCCAGGGCTATCGCCGCACCCGCGGCCACCGCCAGCACGAGACCGTGCTGCGCGTGGTGGGCGTCACCGGCGCGGACGGCAAGCAGGTGAAGTGGGACGGCAAGGTCGATCTGACCACCAAGGGCGAACTCGACGCGCGCGCCCGCGGCCTGGCCTACGTCAGCCCGGCCGCCCAGGCCGAGGCCGCCGCGGCCGCCAAGGTGCAGGTTCAGAAGACGGTCGCCGCCGCCAAGCCCGCGAAGGCGAAGGCGGCTCCGGCTGGGAAGGCCGCCGCCAAGGCCGCCGACGCCGACGTGAAGGCCGCCGCCAAGACCGCGCAGGTGAATGCGCCGGTGGAGAAGGCCGCTGCGCCTAAGGCTGCGCAGCCCAAGCCCAAGGCCAAGGCCGCCGAGCCGAAGGCGGAAGCCAAGACCAAGGCCGAGGCCAAGCCTGCCGCCGAGAAGAAGGCCGCGCCGGCCAAGGCGGCTGCGAAGGCGCCTGCCAAGGCCGCCGCCAAGGCCGCCGCCAAGGCTGACGACAAGAAGGCCGCTGCGCCGAAAAAGGCCGCCGCGGCTCCGAAGAAGGACAAGGGCGCCAAGTAAGGCGGCCCACGTAAGGTTTAGGAGAGCACCATGGCTCACAAGAAATCGGGCGGCTCCTCGCGCAACGGGCGCGATTCGGCCGGCCAGCGTCTCGGCGTGAAGAAGTTCGGCGGCGAAGCGGTGCTCGCCGGCAACATCCTGGTGCGGCAGCGCGGCACCAAGTTCTGGCCGGGCGACAATGTCGGCCTCGGTCGCGACCACACCCTCTTCGCCACGGCCACCGGCGCCGTGAAGTTCACCACCAAGCGCGACGACCGCACCTACGTGAACGTGGTCATGGCGCAAGAGAACACCACCAAGTAGGCGGACCGCCTTTCTCCGGTTCCGCCCGCGGGCTGAACCGGACAGACGAACCCAAGCGGGGAGTCCGGACAGCCGGGCTCCCCGCTTTCGTTTTGGGCCCCATCAGAGGGCCGGGAGGTAGCAAGATGTGCGCAGTTGACGTGACCCCCGTGGTCTCCACGGAACGGCTGATCCTTCGCGGGCCGGTGGCGACCGACGCCCCGGCCCTGGCGGCGATCTGCGGCGATTTCAACGTGGCGGGGATGACCACCTCCATGCCGCATCCCTATGGCCTGGCCGACGCCGAGGCCTGGATCGCGCAGGCCCAGGCGTGCGACTGGCGGGAGGAGGCGCTGTTCGTCATCGAACACCGGGCCTTCGGCGTGGTGGGCTCCCTGGGCTTCCACCACAGGCGTGGCGCCCGCGCTGAGATCGGCTATGCGCTCGGCCGCCCCTACTGGAACCGCGGCTACGCCACGGAAGCCGTCCGGGGCGCGCTGAAGTGGGTGAAGCGCGACTGGCGCCGCAACGTCGTGGTGGCCGGCCACTTCGCCGACAACCCGGCGTCGGGCCAGGTGCTCTGCAAGGCGGGCTTCCTCTACACCGGCGACGTGGAGCGCTGGCCCTGCGTCGCCCGCGGCCGGGACGACGTCCCGACGCGGATGATGGTGTGGCTGGCGTAGTCCTGCCCCAGCGCCCCCTCCACCGCTTCGCGGTCCCCCTCCCCCGTTTCACGGGCGAGGTATTGAAGCCGAACGGCCCAGGAACCTCCCCCGCTCGCGGGGGAGGGGGACCCGAAGGGTGGAGGGGGCGCTGCCGCCCCTCCGTGGTTCGTGCTAAGGCCCCCTCGCCATGAAGTTCCTCGACGAGTGCAAGATCTACATCCGCTCCGGCAACGGCGGCGGCGGGGCCGTGTCGTTCCGGCGGGAGAAGTACATCGAGTACGGCGGCCCGGACGGCGGCGACGGCGGCAAGGGCGGGGACGTCTGGATCGAGGCCGTCGACGGGCTGAACACCCTGATCGACTTCCGCTACCACCAGCATTTCAAGGCCGAGACCGGGGTGCACGGCATGGGCCGCAACCGCCATGGCGCCAATGGCGCCGACGCGGTGCTGCGCGTGCCGGTGGGCACCCAGGTCTTCGCCGACGACAAGGAAACCCTGCTCCTTGACCTCGACCGCGCCGGCATGCGCATGCGGCTGCTGAAGGGCGGCAACGGCGGGTTCGGCAACACCCACTTCAAGGGGCCGGTGAACCAGGCGCCGCGCTTCGCCAACCCCGGCCAGGAGGGCGAGGAGCAGTGGATCTGGCTGCGCCTGAAGCTGATCGCCGACGTGGGCCTGGTGGGCTTGCCCAACGCCGGCAAGTCGACCTTCCTGGCCGCCGCCAGCGCGGCGAAGCCGAAGATCGCCGACTATCCGTTCACCACGCTGGCCCCCAATCTCGGCATGGTGGACCTGTCGGTGGGCGAGCGCTTCATCCTGGCCGACATCCCGGGCCTGATCGAAGGCGCGAGCGAAGGCGCGGGGCTTGGCGTGCGGTTCCTCGGCCACGTGGAACGCACGGCGACCCTGATCCACCTGGTGGACGCGACGCAGGAGGACGTCGTCGAGGCCTGGAAGACCGTCCGCCACGAGCTGGAGAGCTACGGCGACGAGCTGGGGGACAAGACCGAGATCCTGGCGCTTTCCAAGGTCGACGCGCTCGACGCCGAGACCCGAAAGGCGAAGGCCAAGGCTCTTGCCAAAGCTTCCGGGGCCAAGGTGCGCCAGGTCTCCGGCGTGTCCGGCGAGGGGGTCACCGAGCTGCTGCGCGAGGCCTACGCCCTGGTGCGGGTCCGCAAGGGCGAAGAAGCCGCCGACGCCCTGGAGGCCAGCGGCCAGGCTCCGGAGGAGTGGGCGCCGTGACCAACCTGGCCGGCGCGCGGCGGATCGTCGTCAAGGTCGGCTCGGCCCTGCTGGTGGGCCAGGACGGCGCCGACGCCCACTGGCTGGCCGCTTTCGCCGCCGACCTGGCGCGGCTGCGGGCGCGGGGCCAGCAGGTGCTGGTGGTTTCCTCCGGCGCCGTGGCCCTGGGCCGACGGCGGCTGTCGCTGCCGAAACGGGCGCTCTCCCTGCCCGAGAAACAGGCCGCCGCCGCGGCCGGCCAGTCGGCGCTGATGCGGGCCTGGGAAGAAGCGCTGGAGCCGCACGGCCTGGCCGCCGCCCAGGTTCTGCTGACCCGCGACGATACCGAGGTGCGCCGCCGCTGGCTGAACGCCCGGGCGACGGTGGAGACCCTGCTGGGCCTGGGTGTGGTGCCGGTGGTCAACGAGAACGATACGGTGGTCACCGAAGAGATCCGGTATGGCGACAACGACCGGTTGGCCGCCCGGGTGGCGCAGATGATCGGCGCCGACCTCCTGGTGCTGCTCTCAGACGTGGACGGGCTCTACACCGCCGACCCGCGCCGCGACCCCAAGGCTCAGCACCTCGCCCGTGTGGCGCGCCTGACCCCGGAGATCGAGGCCATGGCCGGGGGCGCGAACCTCGGCGGCGGAATGGGCACGGGCGGTATGGCCACCAAGCTCTCGGCCGCCCGCATCGCCGGCGCCGCCGGCTGCGCCACGGTGATCACCCTGGGGCACCGCCCGTCGCCGCTGCAGGCGGTGGAGGATGGGGATCCCTCGACCTTGATCGAAGCATGGACGACGCCAGCGGCGGCCTACAAGTCCTGGATCGCCGGCTCGCTGGCGCCGGCCGGGGCCCTGGTGGTGGACGCCGGCGCCGCCCAGGCCGTACAGCGGGGCAAGAGCCTGCTGGCCGCCGGGGTGCGCCGGACCGAGGGCCGCTTCGACAAGGGCGACGCGGTGGTGATCCGCGACGAGGCGGGCCTGGAGATCGCCCGCGGCCTGGTGCGCTACGAGGCCGAGGACGCCATGCGCATCTGCGGCCTGAAGAGCGAGGCGATCGAAGGCGTGCTGGGCTACACCAGCGGGCCGCTGGTCCACGCCGACGACCTGGCCCTGGCGGCGCGGGCCTCCGCCTGACCTCAGCGCGTCAGGTCGGCGGGCGTGTCGACGTCGAACAGCACCCCGTCGTCGGGGGCCTCGATGAGCGCCAGGCGCTCGCCCAGGCCCTGCAGCACGCCGCGGGCGCCGGCGTCGCCGGTGAGCGCCAGGAGCTGAGGGAAGAGCGAGCGGCCGAGCAGCACCGGATTGCCGCGCCGGCCCTGGAAGACCGGGGCGGCGGCCTCGGCGCCCCGCTCCAGCGCGTCGGCCATCCGCCGCAGGACGCCGCTCGGCACCCGGGGCATGTCGCCCAGGAAGACGAAGGCGCCGGCCGCGTCGGCGGGCAGGCTGGCGATGCCGGTGCGCAGCGACGCGCCCATGCCCTCCGCGTAGTCCGGCGCATGCACGATCAACGCCCGGCGGTCGAAGGCGCGCGCGGCGGTGGCCACGGCCGGGGCGTCGGCGCCGATCACCACCGTGACGCTGCGCACCGGGGCGGCGAAGGCCGACGCGAGCGCGGCCTGTAGCAGGAGCCCTTCCTCCCAGGGCGCCAGAAGCTTGCCGCCGCCGAAGCGCGAGCCTGAGCCCGCGGCCAGAACCACCGCCTCGAACGCGGTCTTCGGCCGGGTGTTCTTGCGAGGCCCTGTCGCCAAGCCCGCATCCTCTCTATGTTTGCAGCCGCATGACGCCCTATGACGCCGCTCGGCCGCAAGTCCCCAGTCCGCAAACGCCAGGCGGGCTTACCGACGCATTCGGGCGGACGGTGACCTATCTGCGGGTTTCGGTCACCGACCGCTGCGACCTGCGATGCGTCTACTGCATGGCCGAGCACATGACCTTCCTGCCGAAGGCGCAGGTGCTGACCCTGGAGGAGTTGGACCGCATCGCCAGCGCCTTCGTGGGCCTGGGCGTGAAGAAGCTCCGCATCACCGGTGGCGAGCCTCTGGTGCGCAAGGGCGTCATGGGCCTGATCGAGGGCCTGGGGCGGCACCTCAAGTCAGGCGCGCTCGACGAGATCACGCTGACCACCAACGGCACCCAGCTGGCGCAGTTCGCGGGGCCGCTGGCGGACGCCGGCGTGCGGCGGATCAACGTCTCGCTGGACACGCTGAAGCCCGACCTGTTCCGCCGGCTGACCCGCGGCGGCGACCTGGCCAAGGTGGTCGCCGGCCTCGATGCGGCCCAGGCGGCCGGGCTGAAGGTCAAGCTGAACGCCGTGGCGCTGAAGGACGACAACGCCGCCGAACTCCCCGACCTGATCCGCTGGGCGCACGGCCGCGGCGCGGACGTGACGCTGATCGAGACCATGCCGCTGGGGGAGATCGAGGCAGACCGCACCGACCAGTACCTGTCGCTGACCGCGCTCCGGGCCGAGCTGGAGAGCTTCTGGACGCTCACCGACCTCGCCGTCACCACCGGCGGGCCGGCGCGCTATGTTGACGTGGCCGAGACCGGCGGTCGCCTCGGCTTCATCACCCCGCTCAGCCACAATTTCTGCGAGGCCTGCAACCGGGTGCGGCTGACCTGCACCGGCACCCTGCACACCTGTCTGGGCCGCGAGGACGCGGCCGATCTGCGAGCCGTGATCCGCGCCGGCGCTTCGGACGCCGACCTCGTGGACGCGATCCGCGCGGCGGTGGACGCCAAGCCCAAGGGCCACGATTTCCAGATCGAGCGCGCCTCGGCGCCAGCCGTGGCGCGGCACATGTCGACCACGGGCGGCTGAGGCCATGGCCCGGGTTCTGCTGTTCGGGCGCCTCAGCGATCTGGCCGGCTGGCGGGAGCGGCAGGTCGAGAGCCCGTTCCTCTCCGCCTTGCGCAGCAAACTCGCCGATGAAGACCCTGCGCTGGGCCAGGCGCTGGCCGGACGCGGCGTGCAGGTGGCGCTCGACCAGGTGATCGTGCGCGGCGACGCGCCGCTGAGCGTTGGCACGGAAGTGGCCTTCCTGCCCCCGATGAGCGGTGGCTAGGGATGACGATCCGGCTCACCTTCGATGCCTTCGATCCTGGCGCCCTGCTCACCGAGTTCTGCAAGGGCCGCTCCGAGGTGGGCGCCGTGGCGACCTTCACCGGCATCGCCCGGGCCGAGGCGGGCCAGACCACGGCGCTGGAGCTGGAGGCCTATCCCGGCTTCACCGAGGCGGAGATCGGCAAGACGGCCGAGCGGGCGAAGGCGCGCTTCGGCCTCGACGACTTCGCCATCCTGCATCGGGTGGGCAAGATCGCCCCCGGCGATCCGGTGGTGTTCGTGGCCACCGCCGCGCGGCACCGCCGCGCCGCCTTCGAGGCCTGCGACTTCCTCATGGACTACTTGAAGTCCAAGGCGCCCTTCTGGAAGAAGGAATACGGCCCCAACGGCGCCCGCTGGGTCGAGCCCCGCGCGGAGGACCACGCCGACCTGGCCCGCTGGGAGAAGGAGACCACCCGATGAATGCGCTGACCCCCGGCGGACGGATCGACGAGAAGCAGGCGCTGAAGCCGGTGCGGATCGCGGTGCTGACCATCTCCGACACCCGCGACGAGGAGAGCGACACCTCCGGCCATGTGCTGGCGGAGCGGATCAAGGCGGCGGGTCACGAGCTCGCCGACAAGGCCATCGTGCCGGACAGCGTGGCGGCCATCCGCGAGAAGATCCAGGGCTGGGTGGCGTCGGGCTTCGTGGAGGCGATCGTCACCACCGGGGGCACCGGCATTACCGGCCGCGACGTGACGCCTGAGGCCGTGGAGCCGCTGTTCGACAAGAAGCTCGACGGCTTTTCCGTCATCTTCCACATGGTGAGCTACCAGTCGGTGGGGCTGTCGACGCTGCAGAGCCGCGCCACCGCCGGCATCGTCGGCGGGGTGTTCGTCTTCTGCCTGCCGGGCTCCAACGGGGCGGTGAAGGACGGCTGGGACAAGGTGATCTCCGCCCAGCTCGACAGCCGCCATGGCCCCTGCAACATGGTGGAGCTCATGCCCCGGTTGCTGGAGACGTGACCCTCCTTCGCCAGGCTTTGGAGGGTTGCATCGATCCTTCGAAGCTCCCAGAGGGAGCGCAGTAGGATGAGCAAGCTCACCCACATCGACGAGACCGGCCGCGCCCGCATGGTGGACGTGTCGGACAAGGCCGCCACGGTCCGCGAGGCGGTGGCGGAGGGCTTCCTGCGGATGTCGCCCGCAACCCTCGCCTTGGCGCAATCCGGCGGGGGCAGGAAGGGCGACGTCCGCGCCGTGGCCGAGATCGCCGGCGTCATGGCGGCGAAGAAGACCGCCGAGCTGATCCCCATGTGCCACCCGCTGGCGCTCTCCAAGGTCGAGGTGCGGGTGGACCCCGCCGAGGGTGGCTTGGCGGTGACCGCGCGGGTCAAGACGACGGGGCCCACGGGGGTGGAGATGGAGGCGCTGACCGCCGTCTCGGTGGCCTGCCTCACCCTCTACGACATGCTGAAGGCCGCGGAGAAGGGCATGGTCATCGAGGCCGTGCGGCTCACGGCCAAGACCGGCGGCAAGAGCGGGGACTGGACGGCGTGAAGCTGCTGGCGGTCGAGGCCGCGCGCGCCGCGATGCTGGCGGAGGTCGAGGCCCTGCCCGCCGAGGCCGTGCCGCTGGGCCAGGCGATCGGCCGGGTGTTGGCGGAGGACGTGGCCGCGGTGCGCGACCAGCCGCCGTTCGCGGCCTCGGCCATGGACGGCTGGGCGGTGCGGGCCGCCGACACGCCGGGGACCTTGCGGATCGTCGGCGAAAGCGCGGCGGGGCATGGTTTCGCGGGCTTGGTGGCCGCCGGCGAGGCGGTGCGCATCTTCACCGGCGCTGCCCTGCCGGACGGCTGCGACGCCATGGTGATCCAAGAGGACGCGCGGCGCGACGGCGACACCGTCACCGTGCCGGACGTCGAAGCCGGTCACTACATCCGCCCGGCCGGCGGGGACTTCAAGGCGGGCGAGGCGCTGCTGCGGCGCGGGGTGCGGATCGACCCCTGGCGGCTATCGCTGGCGGCCTCGGCGGGGCGGGCGGCGGTCTCGGCGCATCGCCGCCCGCGGGTGGCGCTCCTCTCCACCGGCGAGGAGATCGTCGAGGCTCCGGCCAAGCCCGGTCGGTTCCAGATCTACGACTCAGGCGCCCCGGCGCTGGCCGCCATGGTCGAGGCCTGGGGCGGCGTGGCGGTCCGGGCGCGGCCGGTGCGGGACGACCTGGACGCGGTGGTCGAGGCCCTGCGCGGGGCGGACGCCGACCTGGTGGTGACCGTGGGCGGCGCCTCGGTAGGCGATCACGACCTGGTGCGCGCCGCCGGCGAGGCGCTCGGCCTGTCGCTTCGCGTGGAGAGCGTCAATGTGCGGCCGGGCAAGCCCACGTTCTTCGGGCTGCTGGCGGACGGGCGGCGGATGCTGGGCCTGCCGGGTAATCCGGCGTCGGCCTTCGTCTGCGCCGAGATGTTCCTGCATCCGATCGTCAGCGCTTTCCACGGGGCGCCTACGGACCTGCCGACGATCACGGCGCGGCTGGCGCAGGACCTGCCCGCCAACGGGCCGCGCGAGCACTGGATGCGGGCGAAGCTCGCCTATGCCGATGGTGGCGTGACCGTGCGCCCCTATCGCGACCAGGATTCCTCGCTGATCAGCGTTTTCGCGGCCTCCGACGCCCTGCTGCGCCGCCTGCCCGGAGCTCAGGCCGCGTCGGCGGGCAGCGTCGTCGAGGTGCTGCCCCTCGCCCGGGCATAGCGCAGGGCGACGATCTCGCCGATCACCGAGACCGCCACCTCCCAGGGGGCCTTGCCGCCGATGTCGATGCCGATGGGGGCGTGCAGCTTGGCGAACAGATGCTCCGGCGCGCCCTCCGCCCGGAGCGGGGCCAGCCGGTCGGCGATCCGCCGCCGGGCGCCCAGGAGGCCGACATAGCTCGCCGCCGACGGCAGGGCGGCGCGCAAGGCCGCGCGGTCGGTCTCCAGGTCGTGGGTGGCGATGGCGATCGCCGTCCAGGGGTCGACGCCGATGGCGGCGAACGCCTCGTCCGGATCGGCGCGGCTGTAGCCGACGCCGGGGATCGGCGGGGCGGCGGAGGGCCCCTTCGGGCGGACGAGGGTGGTCTCGAACTCCGACTGGGCCCCCAGCTGGGCGATGGCCAGCGCCGTGGGATCGCCGCCCACCACGATCAGCCGTGGCGTCGGCTCGTGATGGCGCGCCACCGCCGCTTCCGGCCAGGGGGAGAGCTCCTCGGCGCACTGGCGGGCGTAGCCGTCGCTGACCCAGACCACCGGGCGGCGATCGGCGTGGGCGGCCAGGAGCTCGGCCAGGGCGTCGTCGTCGGGCGCCACGCGTTCCAGGAAGATCTCAATCCGGGCCCCGCAAAGGAGCCGGATGTCCGGCCAGGGGCTGCCTTCGCCATAGACGAGCGTGCGCGGCTCGCCGTCGGCCAGGCAGGCGAAGGCGTGGTCGGCCACGTCGCTTTCCACGCAGCCGCCGGAAAAATAGCCGGCCACGATGCCGGGGGCGAAGACCATCTGGGTCCCCACGGGCCTGGGGCCGCCGCCTTCCACCGCGGTCAGGGTGGCCAGCGTACAGGCCAGTCCCGAGTCCCGCGCCTGGCGCAGCGCCGGGCGCACATCCCCGGTCATGCCGAACAGGGGCCACTCGGGGAGAGGCTCGCGCGGGGTCAAAGATTTAATCCTCTGGCAAGGTCCTGGATACGCCTTCTTAGGCATCTTACGACAAAGATGCCGCCTCTTTGGAAGTGGTCCCGAGTCGCCCCCGACATGATGTCCCCGATCAGCAAGCTCGGCCTTGGCTCCGGACAATTCGGCCTCGACCAGCAAGCCGGCGCCCGCGGCAGGCCGCGCGACGCTGAGGCCCGCGAGATCCTGGCCATCGCCGCGCGCTCCGGCGTCAGCGTCATGGAGGTCGGCCGCCACCCCAGCGCCGCCGAGATCACCCTGGGCCAGGTCCTGCCCAAGCCGCAGCCGTTCCGGCTCACCGTCACCACCGTGCGCCCCGACCGCGGCGCGGACCTGGTGGAGGCCGAGGTCCGCGCCCAGCTGAAGCGCCTGGGCGTCGCCAAGGTGGACGCCATCCTGGCGCCGTCGGCCACCGACCTCTTCAGCGCCCACGGTCCGGAGCTCTGGGACCGCCTGCGCACGCTCAGGGACGAGGGCCTCTGCCGCCAGATCGGCGTCTCGGTCTACGCCTCGGACGACCCGGTGGGCCTGGCCCGGCGGTTCAAGCCGGACCTGGTGCAGGCGCCGGCCTCGCTGCTGGACCAGCGAATGCTGATCGACGGCACGCTCTCCGAGCTGGCCGGCATGGGCATCGAGATCCACCTGCGCTCGATCTTCCTGAACGGCCTCCTGTTCCTGCCGCCCGACCGCGCGCCCACCCACCTGAAGGCGGCCGCCGGGCGCATCAGCCGCGCACGCCGGCTGATCGCCGAGGGCCGCTCCGACCCGCTGCAGGCGGCGCTTGGCTTCGCGCTCTCGCGCCCCGAAGCGTCCTGCGTCCTGGTGGGCGTAGCCTCGGCCGCGGAGATGTCCGCCGTCGTCGCCGCCGCCATGAGCCCGCCGCCGGACCTCGACTGGGACGAGATGGCGCTGGACGACCCCGAGGCGCTGGACCCTCGCGCCTGGCAGGCGGCCTAGGCGCCGCCAGATGCTCCCCCTCAGGGGGAGCTGTCAGCGAAGACTGACTGAGGGGGTTGAAGCCCACCAGCCGAGCCGCCGCGGGTGAAACCCCCTCCGTCTCGGCGCTGGCGCGCCGATCCACCTCCCCCTGGCGCGCGCGGAGCGCGCTGGTGGAGGATTTTCAGTTCTTCGCCGCGAACGGCTCGTCGAGGCTGGGCTGCGGTTCGGTGAACCAGGCCGCGCCGGTTTCGGTGACATGGAAATGGTCTTCCAGCCGCACGCCGAAGGCGTCCGGGATCACGATCATCGGCTCGTTGGAAAAGCACATGCCGGGGGCGAGCGGGGTCCGGTCGCCGCGCACCAGGTAGGGCGCCTCGTGAATGGCGAGGCCGATGCCGTGGCCGGTGCGGTGCGGCAGGCCGGGTAGGGCGTAGTCCGGCCCGAAGCCCGCGGCTTCCAGCACGCGGCGGGCGACCGCGTCGATCTCCTCGCAAGGGACCCCCGGCTTCACCGCCGCGAAGGCGGCGGCCTGGGCTTCCTTCTCCACGTCCCAGACCCGGCGCTGGTCCGCCGTGGGCGTCCCGAAGACGTAGGTGCGGGTGATGTCGGAGTTGTAGCCCTGCACCCGGCAGCCGGTGTCGATCAGCACGATGTCGCCCTTGGTCAGCCGCTGCTCGCCGGGCAGGCCGTGCGGGTAGGCGCTGGCGACCCCGAACTGCACCGCGCAGAAGGACGAGCCGTCGTCGGCGCCCAGCGCCCGGTGCGCCTGGTCGATGAAGCGGCGGACGGCGGTGGTGGTGATCCCCTCGGCCAGGATGCGCGCCGCGCGGCGCTGCACCTCCAGGGTCATGGCCTTGGCCTGGCTCATCAGCGCCAATTCGGCCGGCGACTTGAGCATCCGGCAGCCGTCGACGACGGGCGCGGCGTTCACCATGGCCACGTCGGGCGCGTTGAGGCGGAGGCCATCGAAAGCGAAGAAGGCCAGCGCCGGATCGACGGCCAGGGCCTTCGCCTTGAGGCCCATCAGCACGCGGGCGGCCAGCGCATAGGGGCTTTCGTGTTCTTCCCAGAGCGCGATCTCGGCCTCTATGCCCATGCCGGCTCGCAGCGACCCGAGTTCGAAGCGCGGACAGATCAGGGTGGGCCCGCCCTGGCGCGGCAGGATCATCGCCACCAGCCGCTCGGTGGTGTTCCAGGCCACGCCCGCGAAATAGCGGAGCGACGGGCCCGCGCCGATGATCATGGCGTCGGCGCCGAGGTCGGCCATCAGCGCCTGCGCCTGCGCCAGGCGCTGGGTGCGTTCGGCGGCGGTGATGGCCGGCGCGGGGTTCGCCCATGGGGCCAGGGACGCCAGCTCGGCTTCCGCCGTCGATCCGCCGATGCCCAACATCGCGATGCCCTTCTTCAGCCGTGAACGGACTGAGCCTTAAGTCCATGCCGGCCAGTTTGCTACGCCTTCGGGCTTGCTCAAGGACGAGCGCAAGGCGCTCGCCGCGTCGCGGCGGCCCGAAGAGGCCGTCGTGTTCATGGGTCCCGGACAGTCGCTCCGCGGCTTCCGGGATGACACGAGTGGGTCGGCGCAAATAGAACGATGGGCCATGGCCGGAAGTCAGGATTTCGCCCCCGATCCGCGCAATGCGGACCTGTTGATCTACGTGAACGGCGCCCTCGTGCCCCGGGGCGAGGCCAAGGTCTCGGTGTTCGACGCCGGCTTCGTGCTGGGGGACGGCGTCTGGGAGGGCATCCGGCTGCACAAGGGCACGCTCTTGTTCCTCGACGCGCACCTGGACCGGCTTTACGCGGGCCTCGCGGCCATCGACCTCGACATCGGCCTCAGCCGCGAGGTGCTGACCGCGGAGGTGCAAGGGACGCTGGCGGCCAACCGCATGCAGCACGGGGCGCACCTGCGGCTGATGGTGACGCGGGGCGAGAAGGCCGCGCCCAACCAGGATCCGCGCAACTGGCTCGGCCGGCCGACGATCGTGATCTCGGCGGAATACAAGGAGCCGTCGCCCGCCATCCTCACACGGGGGCTTTCGCTCGCCACCGCCTCGGTCCGCTGCACGCCGGCGCACATGTTCGACATGCGGCTGAATTCGCACAGCCGGCTGAACCTGATCACCGCCCTGCTGGAGGCGATCCGCGCCGGGGCTGACGAGGCGGTGATGCTGGACCCCGGCGACCATGTGTCGAGCTGCAACGCCACCAACCTCTTCTGGGTGCGGGAGGGAAGGGTGCGGACCTCGACGGGGACCTTCTGCTTCAACGGGATCACCCGGGCGAACGTCATCGCGCTTTGCAAGGCCAACGGCATCCCGCTGGAGCAGGGGCATTTCCCGCTCTCCGACCTGCACGCCGCCGACGAGGCCTTCGTCACCGGCACCTTCGGCGGGATCACGCCGGTGCGCGAGGTGGACGGCCATGTCCTGCCGGCCACCCTGCCGGGCCCGGTGACCACGCGGCTGCGGGCGCTCTACGAGGCGCTGAAGGACGCCGACGCAGCGCCTTGACCGTGCGGATCGCCATGTGGTCGGGGCCCCGCAACATCTCCACGGCCATGATGCGCGCCTTCGAGAATCGGCCGGATTGCGCCGTCGTGGACGAGCCGTTCTACGCCGCCTACCTCGCCGGGACCGGGCTCGAACATCCCATGCGCGAGGCGGTGCTGGCCTCGCAGCCCACCGACTGGCGGACCGTGGCGGAGGGGCTGATCGAGGACGAGCCGGCGCCCGTGTTCTACCAGAAGCACATGACCCACCACATGCGGCCCGGCTTCGGGCTCGCCTGGATGGCGGCCTGCCGCAACGCCTTCCTGATCCGCGACCCGGCCGCCGTGCTGGCGTCCTACGTCAAGGCCCGCGCCGAGGTGACGCTGGAGGACATCGGGGTCGTTCGACAGCACGAGTTGTTCGACCGGGAGGCCCAGCGCCTGGGCCACGCGCCGCCGGTGGTGGAGGGCGCCGATGTGCTGGCGGACCCGCGCGGGGTGCTGGGCGCGCTCTGCGTCGCGCTCGACATCCCGTTCCGCGAGGAGATGTTGGCCTGGCCCGCCGGCCCTCGCGACAGCGACGGCGTCTGGGCGCCGGCCTGGTACGCGGCCGTCGAGCGCTCCACCGGCTTCGCCCCGCCGGATACTGCGCCGGC
>Ga0207695_10000838_pt1 | contig 56560 bp, 48 predicted proteins | sample KBSC54metaG_FD_184354 | JGI IMG/M metagenome (GOLD analysis project Ga0207695, IMG submission 184354) | Corn rhizosphere microbial communities from Kellogg Biological Station, Michigan, USA - KBS C5-4 metaG (SPAdes) (version 2) | ecosystem: Host-associated > Plants > Roots > Rhizosphere > Soil...
CAGCCCCTCAACCGGCTCAGCGCCTAACCTAACGTCCAGTCTCGTGTTCTAGCTCAATGGCTCAGGATGCTGTTCGGACTCTACGGTTAGGCAGAGACGGAAGGGGCGCCATCTACATTGCGGCGTCAAGCGCCTAGCCTGCGAACGCACTCACCCTCCGTCCCCCCAAGCGTCCAAGGGGTTCTGCCACAAACAGATTGATACACGAGCCTGCGAACGGATGTATGTGCCGCTCGCGGTCCCCGCAGTGACAATCGCGTCCCCGATACTAAAAACGGAACACATCCACCTGACATCGTTAATGCGTGTAAATACATGTGGATGCAAGTTAACAGAACGAAATCAGTGGCGTCATAGGTCATTGCTTTGTCGATGCCTTTGACCGCACTATGGCGAATGCAGCGACAAGGAGAAATCGATGAACTCAACGATTGCGTTTTCGGTCTTCATGGCGGCAACGACGGCGACACTTGCCGGTTCGTTTGCGATTCTTGCCAGGGAACACGCCACTCCCAAAACGACCCCGCCTTGCTACGATGGCGCTCCGGCCGGAGCGCCTAAGTCCGTCCTGACGCCCCAAAACATCGGCTACTGCGCCGGGGGAGTAGGACCGGGTTGGGGTATTCCCGTGAGCTGCGAGACGGCGGCTGGCGGTACGACCTGGACGGAGTCTCCCGCCGGTTCGGGCTACTGGAATTCGGGCTGGTGTCACGCGATTCGACTTCCGCATTCCACGTACTACATCCAAGGCGTGCAAGGCCCTTCGGCCGGTGTTCCGCCTCCCGACGGAACTTACTACTGGTCTTCGACTCCTTAGTCAACCAGTCGGGCCGGAAAATCCGGCCCGCAAAATTATCTCGCCGAAGTCGCGGTCTGAGTGTACGAAAACGTGTCGATCGTCTCGAAGTGCTGGGGCGAGGTCTCCGATTTATAGACGATCGTGACCTTGGGACCGTCGACGTCTACGACGCAATAACCGAGCTGCTGCTCGGCGTGCTTCACCCGGGTGAGCGCCCAATTCTGATCGGTGGTCGTGAGGGTCTTGCCCTTTACGAACGGCGCGCCTGCGGTTCCGATCACGAACTGGTGAATTGCTTGATCGTCCGACCAGGCCGGTAACTTCGCGGAAAGGTGGTCGTACAGGTGGTCGTGGCCGAAGAAGACGACGCGAACCCCCGCATCTTTGAGGCTGTTCATAAACGCGTCGCGGGGGCCCGGCTCGGTGAACATGCCGTCGTCATGGTTGCCGGAGAAGAACGCCATCTTGTGGGCGAAAGTGAACACGTGCGCCGGATGGGGCTTCTTCAGCACCCCGTCGAGCCAGGCCTGGCTCGTGACTTGCGCCGGCTTGCCAACCACATCGACACCCACGAACATGATGTTCCCCAGGTTGTAGGTGTAGTTGATGGCGTCGCCGGTACCGGGCACGGCGTGGGGGCCGCTCATGGCCTTCTTCCAAACGTCGTCAGGGTGTGGGCAATGCATTTCGTGGTTGCCGCGGATCGGGAGCACCGTAATCTTCGCTGCGTAAACCGGCGCCATCACCTTGAACCAAGTGTCGAATTGGGACGTTTCCTCGGCGTCGGTTTCGCCTCCACCGACGAGGTCGCCGTTGATCAGCACGGCGTTTGGCTTCTCGTCAAGCATGGCCTTCACCACGCGAGAGAAGCCGCCGACATTCACGCCATTTTCGTCTCCCGCGCGAGGATGACCGGTGTTCCAGCGGTCGTCGCCGGTCACGATGAATCGAATGTGACTCGACGAATCTTGGTGGAAGCCGACGGCCAAAGCCGCGAGAAGGACGCTAATCATGCGTTGACGTTACGCTGGTTATGTTAAGGACTGGTTTAGGAGCTGGCTCGTTTGCTGGGCGGAACGCGAACCGGCGGACTCGGCAGCGGTCCGTTTGGCCTCAGGCTCGCGGCCATCGCCCCGGAATCTGCCCAAGTTTCGACAAAGGACGGACTAATCCCCATTGTCTCAACGAGATGCCGGCGGATGCCTTCTTCATTCAGCGTATCCAGCCGCAGTCCACTCCGATCGAGGGTGTAAAGCGACGTTCCCCGGAGTGCTTCCATTCGATCCGGCCAACTTCGCAGGATGATCAGACGGTCATTTAGGCGGCTAACCGTGCGCGAGAATTCCCATCGTTCCGCATAGTGCTCGAACGTCGCATCACGCTCCACCAGCCGGTAGAAAGAGGACAGGAAGGGTGGGTGCGCACCATGAACGAAAATGTCGTCTCCCTCGATCTCCACTTCCGAATGGCGAAGTTCGTCCGTGAACACTGAAGGCGACTCTGCATCGATTCGGAGCGGTTCACGGGTCAGAAGCGAGTTGTCGAGTACCCAGTTGGAGCCATCGTCAAGCCGAACCAACGTGGTCGCATGGGAAGGAGGAAGCCAGTCGAACCACCTCGCGGTCGCACGCCGGGCATCAAAACTGAGAGCCGTCAGTGCCGCGTGGAGCGCCTCGGCATTCGTCCAGCAAGTCCCGCCCGTTCCGTGCTCAAGCCAATCGGCGAAGAAGACCGAGGCATCCAAGGCCGGCAATGGCGTTGTTGGGTCGCGGAATAAGGCGTTCGTCTTGCGCAGGTTATCAAACGGCACATGGAAGCACCAAGCGCGGTAGAACGCACGCAGTCCCGCTAGATCGGCCGCGATCTCGCCGACGCCCAAGCGGCCGCAAATCGCGGCGAGTTCAGACGAACTTAGGCTGCTCATAGGTCGAAGCGGATTGTTTCACACCCCGAGACCAGAGATTAGCGATACCTAAGGAGCGCTGATCAAACGCAGGGAAAGCCGCACGCCGTTAGCACTTGGCCGTCTTGCGCTTCTTCCCAACGATCCCTTTGGCCACCACTTCCGCGATGCTGTCGGGTGCGAACGAGACCCTACAAGCCGTGGCGCCCATCATGACCGAAACCTTGCCGATTGCTTCTGCGCGCGCGGAAGCATGCTCGGTAAGTGCCTTGATGCCGGTTCCGGTAGCGATAACGAAACCGTTCATGCAGTAGCGGACCCGATTTTGCGCTTCGTGAATGCAGCCCGCGACGCGGTCTAGGAGAGCTCGGTAAGCCTCAACGTCAAGCTCGGAATCTGGCTTTACCAGCGTCAAGCTGCTTAACGTGCACCAGCCGGCACACTGGACCGACTCGGTTGTGGATTCAATCCAAGCGCGGCCCAATTCGTAGCCGAAGCGTCCGCCAGATGCCACCCAGGGCACCGTGTTCTCGGAATGTAAAGACCAATTCGCGCCCTCGACCCACTTTTGCAGGTCGTCGTGCGTCATCTTCATATCGTCCGTGATGAGCCCCGCGAGGTACATCGCGTCCGAAATCCCCGTGGCATAAAGCTCCAAGGCCAACTCGTAATTGGGGCGAAGCCGCTTCTCGATCGGCTTCATATCGCCGATCTTGACGCCGAAGAACGGCTCCTGAGCGCCGTGGTTTATGAGCACCTTTTTGATGGAGGAACTGCCGAGCGCGCGCAGTTCCTCCACGATTGCCGAAGCGGTTTCCATATTTATCTGCGGGCCTATGGACCGTCGATCATCAACGGACGCATTGGCCGCACCTCGACGGAACCATACCTCGCAGACGGGATGCCGGCGGCAAGTTGAATAGCCTCGTTTAGATCCTTTGCTTCAATCAAAAAAAAGCCGGCAAGCATCTCCTTGGTCTCCGCGAAAGGGCCATCGGTGAGCAACAGTTGCCCGTCGCGAATTCGAAGGGTCATCGCGGCATCGGCCGGGTGCACCGGCCCGCCGGAGAGCATATGACCGCTCTCCGTTAGATGCTGACCGTACGCCGCGCACACTTCATCCGGACAAGAACTCCAGTTGTCTTCGTCAAGATAAACGAGGCAAAGGTAGTTCATTGGGTTAGGATATGTGCTCCATTTCGCCATTGAGCATCCAAGAGACGCCGAACTTGTCGTCTACCATTCCGAAGCCCTTGGCCCAGAAGGTCGGTCCGAACGGCATCACGATGGTTCCGCCCTCGGCGAGCTTGTTGAACGCGGCTTCGGCTTCCGCGATCGTATCGTATTTCAGCGCCAGACCGATGCCGTGGATGCCTTTGTAATCCATATGCGGAGGGCAGTCGCCACCGTACATCATGCCACCACCGGGGAAATCGAGGTGGGCGTTCATGATTTTGCCGGCGATTTCGGGGGGCATCTGATCGGGACCGGGCATGTCGCCAAAAGTCATCATGTGCCGGATCGTGCCGCCGAGGGTCTCGGCGTAGAACGCGATCGCTTCGGCGCAGTTACCGGGGAAAGAGACGTAGGGGATGGGTTGCAACATAGTAGAGGTGGCGGTGGACATTTTTGTTTTCCTTTGATTTGACCTGTGCTTGAGGTCTTACGCTATATCATCGAACGAGGGCCGGCGAATTCGACATGGGGCGGCTCACTTTTGGAAATTCTTCAATTTTCAAATAATCCGGACGAACCTGTCGATTTTCGCGAATGCCGTTCGACTGGTTGATAGGAGAACTTCGGAAGGGAAGTCCAAGCCGGAGAACAACGACCATGCCTACTGACCTTGCCCCCACCCCAGTCGCCAAAAGCGTTCGAACTTCATTCACCATGATCCTCAAAGACCTGGAGGCGATCCCCGCCGAGGCCTATGAGCGCAACTTCGGAGGCGTAAGCCGAACGATCAGCGACTTCATTTACGAAGTCACCTTGGTAAATGACCACATCGGTCACTACATGCGGGGCGAAGAGGCGTTCCCTTGGCCGGAGGGCGGTTGGATCAAGGCCCCGGACAGCCTGCGCGGCAAGGAAGCCACCCTCGCCGCCTTTAAGATCTCCGCGGAGAAAACGATGAGCACCGCCGACAGCTTCACCCAAGAAGAGCTCGAAGCGCCGCTTACGACCGACGACGGCGAGACCACCCGCGCGGAGCGATGCCGCTTCATCGTGATCCACAACTGGTACCACATGGGCCAGCTCAACTACATCCAAAGCCTTCTCGGCGACGGCGAGATGCACTGGGGCTAAGCCGGAGACAACAATGGCCACCCTCGTCTTTGGAATGATGCAGTCGCTCGACGGCTATGTCGCCGATACCGAAGGTGGCCTGATCGCACCCCCCGGCCCTCTGCTTTCCCAGCATTTCAACGATCACGTCCGGACCCTGGCGGGCTGCATATACGGCCGGCGGATGTACGAGATCATGTCCTACTGGGATGAGGACCAACCTGACTGGGAAGCGGAGGAGTTTGCCTTCGCCAAGGCTTGGCGATCTAAGCCGAAGTGGGTGGTGTCTCGGACCCTGAATTCGGTTGGACCGAACGCTACGCTCGTCAATGAAGACGTCGAAGCCTTCGTCCGGAAGCTAAAAGCGGAAATCCAAGGCGAGATCGACGTGGCCGGTCCCGAATTAGCGAGCTTCATCGCCAACCTCGGGCTGATCGACGAATATCACGTCTACCTCCGCCCGTTCGTGCTCGGCGGCGGTAAGCCATTCTTCGCCGGCCCGATTCCCGTGCTGCGCCTCCTCGATACGACGCAGCTAGGTGAGGAAGCGATGAAGCTAACCTACGCGTCCTCCTAAGTTAGTCCTCCTCAACGCCGAAATCCACCACACGGTGCTCGGCGTCGAGTATGCAGCGGAAGAGCAGGTTGTCCTTCGCGTATGCGATTCGGAACGCATAGTGACCCTGCCCGTCCCGACCGACGAGTTTGACTGACCGCACCGGCCCCGGCTCGTTTAGTAGCTTCATGTATTTGGCTTCACTGCCCTCCGCAAGAAACTGGGCCAGATGCGGCACGAGCAAATTCGGATCCGTGTGTCCGCGGATAAGCCCCTCGATCACTTGGCGAATCTTCGCCGAAACCGCCGGCTCCGGATCAGGAACCGGGTTCATCGCGAGGGCCGAACGGTACATTCCCGCGACCTTGCGGGCGATCGCTCCCGGATCCGCGCGGTCGGTGTTTACGAGGACGACGACGGAGAGCTTGTCGTCGGGGAAGCGGTCGAACTCCGAGTTGAAACCGGGCAGGTTTCCGTTGTGAGAAATCATCCGGTGACCCATCCAGGGATTGACTGACCAGCCGAAACCGTAGGGAACTCGCGAGCCATCCCGAAGGGTCAGCGGCGTCCACATGGCTTCCTTCGATTTGGGCGTTAGCACGTTGTCCGTGTACAGGGCGAGATCCCATTTCGCCATATCCGTCACCGTCGAAAGGAATGCCCCGCTCGGTCGAACCGCTACCCAGTTCTCCGCATTGACGACCCTCTCATCCTTCGTGGTGTAACCGTTGGCCCGCCCGGGAACGAGCTCAGTCGTCGTGGTGGTCCGGGTCGCCACCATACCGGTTGGCCGAAACACGCGGTCGGTTAGGAACGTGCCCCAAGGTTTGCCGCTGACCTGAAAGATGATCTCGGCAAGCGCGAAGTAACCCAAATTCGAGTAGCTGCACTTCTCGCCGGGAGGAGAAAGCAAAGGCTTCGTCGCGGCCAACGTCAGGATCTCCGCTTCCGTCTGCGTCGCGAACGGTTCAAACCCCGGCGGATCCTCCACGAATCCGGACGTGTGGGTCAGAAGGTTCCGCACGGTGATGTCCGCCCATGCCGTCGGAACCGGCAGAAACTTCCCAATGCGGTCGTCCACACTCAGCTTCCCGTCCTGAACCAGCAACATGATGCCGGCGGCGATGAATTGCTTACTGACGGAGCCGATCTTGTAAACCGTGTCCGCCGTGGCCGGCGTCTTCGTCTCGAGGTTCGCAAGGCCGTAGCCCTTAGCCTTGACGATCTTGCCATTCTCAATCACCGCGAGGGAAAGGCCGGGAATGTGCCGCCGCTGCAACTGACGATTGATGTAGTCGTCCACCCGGTCGGCACGGGCGGCTGGCGCCAAGCTAGTGGCGAGAGCAGCGGCCCATAAATTACACGAGAGAACGCGCATCCTCGGAAGTATCCCGCGCCGTGCTGGACCGCGTCTTGTACGCAATTTGGATTTCGTTACGCCCTTCGGCTGCGGCGATATTGTGCGGGTGATTCGCCGGTGACGGCCCGAAAAACCTTGCTGAAGTGCGACTGATCAGCGAATCCGCAGTCGAGGGCGATCACCCCGATCTCATCCGCGCTCGAAGCCAACCGCTCGCGCGCGTCGCGAATCCGGTTTTGCCGCACCAGGTCGCCGACCGTGCAGCCGTACGCCTTTCGAAACGCGACGGCGAGGTGCGAGGGGTTCACTCGGAGCAGGGCCGCAAGTTCGCTCACCCCGATTCCTTCCGCATAGTGGTCCTCCACTAACGCCCGGGCCTTCGTCAGCCAAGCCGGCAGCCGGGCCGAAGGCAGGGCTCGGGCATCTCGAGCAACCTCGGAAAGGATTTCAAGGACGATGCCCTCGACCGCGAATCTGGAAGCCGTGTCGTTGCGACGAAATTCAGAAACCAGGCGATGCCCCAGCGTAGCCGCGGCCCCGCAATCCAGGATCGCCGCCGCATCCAGCGCGAGCCCATCCCGTTGCAACTCCTCCAGTCGAGCCCCATCGATCTCGACATGCAGACAAGACCCGCCCGCGGCATTCCAATGGTTTGCGTGGTTCTGGCGGCGCGGGTGGAACAGAAGCATGCTCGGCGCCCGAGCGTACGACGTGGTCCCCGTGTCCTCCCGAGAGTGACCGGCGATCACAAAAGAGAAGAACGCATTCTCGTGGGCATGCCACGGAATGTCGCAAAACGGCTCATAAACTGCGTGGGCAACATGGAAGCCGGCCACATCCCGGTCTGCCGCCGGGCTGCCGTAGAATTGCCGTGCCCCAAGCAGGGGAACCGCCTCGTTCGACATTGCCGCTGAGGTTACTCGCTGATTCATGGGGTTTCGGTGTCTCCGAATAGACGTGGGAGGTCTGCCGCCGGAACGGCCTCGTTAGGGAATCAGCGCGGAAATCTTGCCCCTTAACCCGGACCACGGAATCAGTACGGTAAAGGCTCCTTCCGCGTGAGAGGCCATCTCGTCGGGCGCGAACATCCAGGTGAGGCCCTTTTTTGCGATCACGAACTGGCTCGCTTGCTCCCTCGTGAGCTTTGTGATGGAGCCATTCTCAACGCTGCTCGCGTGCAACTTCTTGAGTTTGGGAATGATCCATCGGCTGGCCACGTCCTCCGGATTTCCGCCGCCGATGAGGATGTCCTGGAGCTGGATCTTTTTCGGCTTTCCGTGCGTATTCGCGTAGTTAAACGTGGCGTAATCCAGGTTGCCATGCGCGCCTCCGGTGTAGTACTCGGCCGTGGCGAGCACGGAAATGAGCCGGCTCTGCGCTAGGTATGCGGTCGAGTGCAGGGTAACGCTGAACTTTCCATCTTCCGGAGAACTGTTTGCCTCGGCATCGTGCTTGAACGCGGTCAGGCGCTTGATCGTCTCGGCTTTGAGATCCTTACTGGCGAGGGCGGCGAGGGAATTGCCTTCGAATCTTGGGTAGGTCCCTTGGATGTCGTACTTGCCCGCCAGCACGAAGGACTTTGTCTCCCACTTAATGGCCGGTCCCTGGTCGGGTGCAATGGTGAGGGCGAGGAGAACGAGGGGTGTCATGATCCTAACTTCGCTAGCTTATCTTCCATCTGCTTCCGAAGCGCTTGCTTGCTGTCGTCGTCGAGCTTCTCGGTTGCGATGCACCGAAGCGCTTTCTGGTAGGCCGCGCGGGCCTGCTCTTTGTTTCCGGCGAGGATCTGAGCATCGCCGAGGTTCATGAAGATCATCAACGAATTCGGGAAGATCTCGGCCGCTTGCTTGTAAAGACCAAGCGCGAGCTGAAGTTTTCCTCCTTCGACGAGAGCCCGGCCGGCGCCGGTAATTCCCTCGCCGCCGGTTTCGACCTCATCCTTGCTTGCCTGAATGAGTGCGATCGCGGAGTCAAGGCCCCCGGTTTCGATGATCGCGAGAAGCTGGCGGGCGGTCGGCGGGGGAGCTGAGGCGGGGTGAAACCGGAGCGTGAAGTCTCTGTCCAGCCCTTCGCCCTTAGTGCTTCTGGTCAACAAGTCGTGGGCTTGCGTGTCTTCCTTGAGTGTGAGCTGTAGAAAGGCCAGGACGTGCCGGCATATCCGGTCGTAGCTTGTTCTTAGTGCTTTGGCCCTCGCCACTTCAGGCCACTTGGCTGGGGAAAGGGCCGGGCCGATGGCGCCGTGGGTCAAGAAGTCGTTGTGAGTTACGGACCCGACGGTAGCCTCATACCCGGGTGAGTATTTAAGATAAGGATACAAGTAGTCGAAGTGCTGCTCGTCGTTCAGCTGAGTAAGGCGAAGGGAGGGAACCCGCGTCTTCCGAGCATTCGCATCCAGGCAATCCTTCAGCTTCTGGAACCGCGGATCGGTTACGTTGACCACTTCCATCCCCGAATCTAGGGTCACCATGGCGCGCAGGGAGGTATTGGCTTCCGCCCCGAACGCGAGGACCGCCTGCCCACCGAAGCTGTGTCCGATCGCCGCCCCTCGCGCGGAGTCCACGTTCGGCAAACCGCTCGCGAAGTGCACGAGGAAGTCCATGTCCCGAAGCGAACGCTCGAGGTCCCAGTCGATATAGGCGTGGCTCGCGGAGCCTTGGGGATACGCGCTGCTGATGACGACAAACCCGTTACTCGCCAAGTATTCGAATAGCACGGAATTGTCTTCGTACGTTCCGCCAAGACCGGGATGATAGATGACGAGAGGAAACCGACCCTTGGCCGCGGGAGCGTTCTTGTGGGCGTACGTCGGCGTCGCAAGGAACCGCTCGAAGGCTGCCAGTTCGTCCTTCGTGAGTTTCTCGGGCCGCTGACCGAGGGTCTCCTGGGCTAACGTATCCCGCACGAAGGGTGCCAGCCGATCCGCGAACCCGGAAGACTTCGGAAGGTCGAGGTATTCGCGATAGCGAAGAAATCCTCCTGGTTTCGCGACTGCCGGATACCACATCGCGACCAGGATAGGTCGGGGTCGCGAAACGGGCAGATGCAACGGATCGGTGACGTATTCCGGATCGAACTGTCGGCTCGCATCCATTTGGAATCGAGCGGAATAGCCGACCGGGAATGGCCCCGGCTTCAGGCTGCCCCAAAGCAACGCTTGTTGCGCGGACGCAAGCGCCGCCGCCATCAGAAACCCGACGGCGGCGGCGATTCGAAGCATGCTCGAATCCTACCTTTGGCCCGTTTACTTGTCGAGCGTCGCTTCGAGCGACAACCGCACGTTCACGTCGTCCGAAATGGTGTCCGCATCGAAGGTCATGCCGAACTGCGATCGGTGAATCACCAGGGGCTCCGCGACGATACCGATTCGCGTCTTGCCCCACGGATCCTTGATCGGGCCGTACTGCTTGAACTGAATCGCTACCGGCTTGGTAACGCCCTTGATCGTAAGGTCACCGGCCGCCGTGTATCCGCGCCCGTGCCGGCTAATCGACGTGCTGTGGAAGGTCAATTCCGGGTACTTCTCGGCGTCGAAGAAGTGGTCGGACCGTAGGTCCGCGTCTCGCGGCGCCACCGCGGTGTCCACCGAGCCGATCTGAGCGGTGATGTTCACGCTCGACTTGCCCAGGTCCTTCGGGTCGGCGTCCAGCGATCCCGTCAACTTCGAGAACCGCCCTTGAACGCGGGAGAGTCCTAGGTGCCCGATATCGAACCCGACAAACGTGTGCATGGGGTCTACCGTGAAATGGCCGCCCTCCTGAAAAGGGGTCGGCGCGAGCCTCTTGGCGAGCGGGGTTTCCGCGTAGGCCACGCCCGGATGAAACACCACGTAGCCCGCCGCCAGGGCGGGAACGGTAACGAGAGCGAGTAGAAATTTGCGATTCATTGGGTTCACCGAACATTGTATGCTTGCGCATACATGCGTAGACTATACTCGAATTCTAGCTCCCGTCTGGGTAACCGCCCCGATGAAGCACCAACGGATAATGGGGCAAGGTGATCGGGCGCGGAACCTTCGCGCGCCAATTGTCCGGATACGGAACGAGGCACTCGAAAAGCGGCGAGTTCTCGGGCGTTCCGTCCCCGACCAGTGCCTCCAATGCCGCGCGGAGGTCCCGGTAGAGTTTCGAGCCGAAACGAACCTCCCACTCTTTCTCCGCCGCCGCCGTCCGCCGAAGGTATTCATTGCGTGCCTCAAGCCCGCTCTCCGTAAGGCGAACAAGGTGTCCGCGCGGCTCGAGGGGCTCGCGCACCAAAAACTCTCTTCGCTCAAGGAATCCCACCGCCATTGCGACCGATTCTTTCGAGGTTCCGGACAGCGTGGGAAGGTCACGCAGTTTCACTCCGTCCTTGCCACAGACTCGAAGAACATTCGAACCGATCGCGAGCGAGACCTGAGCATGCGCTTCGTAGCCGATCGTGTAAGCCAAAGGCGCCTTGGAAAGCAGCGTGGGCAAGGAACAATACGGCAAAGGCACATCGGGATCGCGCTGGCCAAACTTATGCTTGTTACTGAGGCCATAGCCGAGGATCGGAAGGCAATCCGGTAGGTCCAGCCTCAATTGCGCGACCACTCCTGTCAGTGCATCGCGAAGAGCACTAATGAGCCCCGATCCGAAACGATCTCGCCACCGAGGCTCCATCTCCTCCAGTACCGTCTCCCAAGCCGCCTTGGCGCTCAGCCCTCGCGGGGTCGGCCGGACGAAGTCTTTTCCTTCGAACGCCTTCGAGTCGACATCGACGTATCTCCACCGCAGCATGCCCGGCAAGTTGGTACGCGTCTTCGCCTGCCGGTATAGCTCTTCCACCGCCAACCCCTCGGCCGGCAAATGCTTGAGACAGTTCAGATACATGGCCAGCGACACCAGCCAGGGCGCGTCTCGCGACCCATCGCTCGGCCCGGACTTCGCCGTCCGGTGCGGAATGCGATGCTCGGCCTCATTGTCGACTTCGATCGTGAAGGCGACGAGGGTTTGGGAGAGGAGGGTCGACAGGGGAAATGAACTGTCCAAGGGATCTAGTTAATTGTAAGGGCCTGAAGCCGCAAGTAGAGGACTAGCTTCGGCACCTCAAATAAGACATGTAAACCGTCGGCACGTAGTCGCCCGTTTCCTTAGCGATGATCGACACGATCTGACCACGGTGATGCTCCGCATGGACGAGCAGGTTGGTCAGAACTTCCATCGTCGTGTTCTCAAAGATCACTCCGGCTGGGTTCGAAGAGTGAACCACCGTTGCGAAACCCGGCTCGTCCAGGTCGGCCACAAACGATGCGAGATCGTCCATCGTGGGACCGAACTGGGCGCGACACTCGGTCAGGGTCCAGTTCGGTTGGGGATTGACCTCGGACGGCACATCCGCGCCGCGCAACACATATAGCCAGGGATGGTTCTCCGCAATGAGGTGGGCGAATATGCGCGTCATTTCCGTGTCTTCGGGGTGCGTTTCCAACCAGCTCAATACGGCCTCGTTCGCCCATCGGTCGAAGGCGACCATTTCTGAAAAGTACTTCTGTAGGGCGCCCTGTGGCATGGCGTCTGACGGCGTCACTTTAGCGCCGGTGGGGATCGGGTCGACAAAGGATTGGCTTGCAAGACCGAGGGCGACGGCCACATCGCGCAGAGTCTGATCGTCCATCCGTTGACCGCTCTCCAGCCTCTGAATCGTCCGCTCCGTTACTCCGGCGAGCTGTGCCAGGGTGACCTGCTTCATGCCGGCAAACTCTCGATGACTCCTTACTGCCGTTGCGATTTCGCTAGGAGTCAGGCTCCGTACGCCGGGGGCATTTTCGACATTGATTGGGGACATAGTGATTGTTTTCTCCTTCGGCGGTTCTGCTTCCGCCATCGCATTGATGGTGCGGCAGGCCATCGCGGCGACACAACCCTAACCCCACGACAGCACCCGACAGGGAGGAGCGTTCTCCGGCCTCAGGTAATTTAGTTTGAGACGGCGCCGGGACGACATGGGCATCCCTTATCGAATCCGCTTTGAAGAACTGCAAGATCTCAACTCCGGGTGCGTGAGCGACCGGCTTCCGATTCTGTGCTTCGAGGACCTGGCCGCAAATCCCGATGTCGTTCGCGGCTACGTCCACGCCGATTTCATGTCTGTCTACGTCGCCCGCCGGGGACGAGGAATGCACTTCGTCGACGAGGTGCCTTTCGAGGTTCAAGCGGGCGACGTTTATGCGATGGGTTACGGGATGACGCACCGATTCGAGAACTCGGACGGACTCGTGCTCGATACCGTGCACTTCGTCCCCTCAATGTTCTCCCCCGAAACCCAAGAGGCACTATCCGCCACGGAAGGACTGGCCCCGTTGTTCTTAGGCGGCGCGGGCGCCGAGTCAAGCCGTTGGCTCCGTCTAAGTCCGGCCGCCCATGCCCAAGCCATCGATTTGCTGCGCGAAATGCGCGAGGAGTGGCGGGTAGACGCACCGGATCGGGCGCTTATGGTCCAGGCGATGTTCTTGCGGTTCCTGGTGTTCTTGGCTCGTTGCCACCGCACCGTCTACCGGTCAGGGACTGGGGTAGGCGCGAGAGCCCGGGCGTTGATTGAACTCAGATACGCCGAGCCCCTCAAGATCGGCGACCTTGCGACCTCGGCATTCCTCTCGACCGGGCGATTTACCGAGGTGTTTCGGGCCGAGGTCGGCTGCTCGCCCCGCGAGTACCTTGGGCAGATCCGGATCCAAGCCGCCAAAGGTCTGCTTCTCGAAACCGACTTCACCGTCTCCGCCATCGCCGCCCGTTGTGGCTTTCCGGACCCGGCCTATTTCACGCGCTTCTTTCGCCAGGAGGTTGGCGTGTCTCCGTCGGAGTTTCGGGGCGACCAAACCGGCGCATCGTCGCGGATCGACAATGCGCTCGGCATCAAGGCTTAGCGCCGGGCTGAGCTTTAAGCGTATCCATCTGAATCTGCTTCAGGCCATCGGGAATTTTAGGATCGTTCTTGATCTTTTCCATATTCTGTTCGGGAGTAAGTGACGCCGTTGGACCAGGCGCAGTGCTGCCCTGCAAGGAGCAACCGCTAAGAAAAATGACTAGGGAAAGGAAATATATGTAGGTGACTTTCATAGCCGATAAACAAAGCGCGCCATCTCATAAGTTGCTTGCTGGCGCATTCCTGCGGCGAGGCCACTAATCGCCATGGGCGATCAATGGCCTCAATTAAACGAGCTACTTATAGTCAGTCTTTGCCGCAATCTGACCCTGTTCGTAGGTCTGCCAAGGCGACCAAACGCTCAGGTAGTGGGGAAGACAGTCCCAACCGTCGTTCGCCAACGTCTGAGAGATTTTCTGGTTCTTGGCGTGACCGTCGAAATAGGCGAAGTTGGCTCCTCCGCCGCCGTCGGTCATCATGCCGCCGAGTCCAGGGCCGCCGTTCCAGTCGAGCTGAACTCCGGTGGCATTGTACGGACGCTCCAGAGCGGTGGAGTGGTCCACATCCTCCAGGAAAGTCTTGGTGGGCGCAAACATGATGATCGAGGCCGGCGCGGTCAGAATATTAACGTTTCCGGTTCCCTGGTTGAACTGAGGGTTGTCCGTGTAGTTGGCCGGCCACCACAGATGGAGGTTGCCGAGTTCGTTCGTGCCCGCCTCGTTGTTCACTGCATAGGAGCGTGGGAACCGGGTCGTCTCATCGCCTGCGCCCGCCGGATCGCGTCCGGATGCCGGGCCTTGGTTCGACCACGCGTCGGTCGACAAAGGCGATTGGAAGATCCCGCCATCGGTGGGTGAATTCCAGATTTGACCGACGCTATTAATACGGCCTCCGCCGTTCTTAATGTACGGATAGATGAGGTCCTTCCAGCAGATTTCGCTGGGGCCGGTAAAGTCGGTAGCGAAGACATGGACGTCGCGGATGAATGGGGCGAGGTCGTTATTATCTCCGTTATAGAGAATCACGCCCAGCCCGATATTCTTCATATTGCTGAGATCGACCGTCTTCTTGGCGGCCTGCTTCGCTTGAGCAAAGACAGGAAACAAAATGGCAGCGAGAATCGCAATGATTGCGATTACGACGAGAAGTTCAATAAGGGTGAAACCACTGCGTTTCATAAGGATAGAGCCAGCTTATCCTTGGTCGGTGTGCCGCCCAATGGATGAAATGCGGGATCTATAGGACAAATCACCGATCTCGCGAACTAGCTCCGATGCAAGTCAGGCACAACCGCGCGCACCCAATCCGGAGCGAGTTTTTGCATCCCCTTTTTGGCATGCAAAGGAAAGCCTGCGCCGCGCGCGAAATCGACCACGGCCTGAAGCTGAACTTCATCGCCATCGGCAAGGATGAGGATCGGCTTCTTTTGGCTCGGGAGGGAGAGCTGTGCCGAGTAGGATCTGCCCGCGCGCAATTGCATTGCGTCGAGCAGGATCTCGGCGGAATCCTCGTACGGTATCTCTCTTTGGACGACGACCGGCCATATCCCTTTGGTAATCCGAATTCGTCGTTCCGCTGGATCGATTAACGTCCGCTTATAGGCGAGGATTAGGAGCAAGGGGACCGGAATTACGTAGTAGAACAGGTGCTGGACGTCGCTAAAACCAGGTCCTGCGTCCTTGGTTTTGGGAATCGCGAGAATGATCCCAAGAAGAACCGCGAGAACGACGCCGACGCCGTTCACCGCGCCCATCGAATTGAGTTTCAGGGGGCCGGAGGCAAGTGGTTTCATCGAAGTTAAGTGAAGGACGGTGGCTCCGGGAAGTCGCTTCTTCCAGGAGCCGATGGAGGGTCTTTTAGGTGTTTACCATTCGACGCCAGAGGGTGGCCCGCCCGTCATCGAGCCTTGGCACATAGACTGAGCTTCACTTGAGAGCATGTTGCCTAGGAGACCGAGGAGGAACCCAAGTCCCGGAGGCGCCATGCCACTCGCACAGCCCATCAGCGCGTTAACGCCCCAACTGAGCGCGGTACAGCCATCGAACTTCGGCGGCTTGCATGGGTGAAGCATGGCTTGGCAGGCGAAGCTGATTGCATTGCCCATCAAGGACCCTACCGCACCGAGGATGCATCCCGCGACCGGTCCGCCGGCATCTTCGACGAGGTGAAGCATGGCGGACAGGCAGTAACCCGCCGCGTTGCATACGTCCCCGCTAATCGAGTGCGAGCCGCCGTCGAACATCGACCCGATAATCGATCCAATCGAGCTCAGTCCGCCGTTGAGACACTTCGCACCGAAGTTCTCGAGGTCGCTGAAGATATTCCACCATCCGTTGCCGGTGGAATCCAACCGGTCGTACGGGTCGTTTCCGCAATAGGCGTAGAGGTTCATTCCTCCGTCGACCCCGATGGGGTCGCGAGAAGTGAACCGTGCGCTGCTCGGATCGAAGTACCGGACGCCTACTCGATAGAGATTGGTCTCGGAGTCAAGGTAGTAGCCCTGCTGAGCGCCAAACCCAGCGTAGGCATCGGCCACCGGCGTACCCGAGACGGTCTTCGTTCCGAACGCATCGAAGTGGAACGAAGCGTTAACTGCCCCGGTGGAGGCGTTGATCTGTTGGGACGTGTTGCCCGCCGGGTCAAACGTGTACAACAGGTTCGCGGCCGACGTCTGTCGTGCCATGAGGCCGCGGGGGCCCCATGTGTTTTCTCCCAGCATGTTGCCGGAAGCGTCGGTTTCCATCACGAGTCGAGACCCGTAGTAGAAGTAGTAAGTCTTGCCGCCCGAACCCTGCTTCCAGGCTCGCAGACCGTCGGCACGGTAGCCGGCCGTGAGCGCGGAACCGAATGAGGTCATTCGGTTTTCGGCGTCATACGCCAGGGTGGATCCGCCGAGACCGGTCTGGTTGCCGGACGCGTCGAATGTAACTCCGCTCGGCTGGTTTACCGTGTTGTAGGTTTTCGTTGTGCCGCGAAGGGTCGTCGGGTTTAAGGCCGAATCGTAGCCGAAGCTATTCGAATAGCCGCCCGACACGGTCGAGGTTTCCTGTGTGATCTCGTCCTGCGAATTGCGAGTGAACGTGGTCGTGCCGCCAAGCGAAGTGGCCAGAGGAATCGACGCCGTGACCGACGATAGGTTGGCGGCTCCATCGTAGTGGATGGAGGCAAAGTCCGAAAGCACCGTGCTCGTGGCTGACTGGTAGTTGTCGACTTCCGTCGGTAACCCCCGCGCGTTCAGCGTGTACTCGGTTCGGATGGAGTTGTTGGTCTGGTTTTGGCGCCAGAGCCAGCCATTGGTCAGATAGTCCCAGGTCCAACTCAGGCCGGCTGGGTTCGTCTCCCCCGCGAACTGATCGTCCGCATTGTAGGTGTACGAGAAAGTCTGACCGCTTGCGACCGTCATTGACGAGCGCATTCCGTCCGGATAGTAGGCGTTGGTAAAGGTCTTCGACGGGCCCCCCGTATAAGACTGGGTGACCGTAAGCCAAAGGCCGTTGTCGTCGAACGTGTACGATACCGAACCCGAGCCGTCGGTCCAGCCGGATAGGTGCCCGAAGGTGTCGTAGGTGTTGTGGACGTTCAGCGCCGTGCTTGCTGGATATTGAATATCCGTGAGCTGGTTCATCGCGTCCGAATAGACGAAGTTCGTAACCACCCCTCGCTCGTCGGTGCGGCTCAGAACGTCTCCGATCGTGTCGTACGAAGTGAAAGAGCGGGACGACCCGTCCGAGTGTGTGACTGAGCCAAGGAAACCCGCGGTGTTGTACGCGTACGTCTGCCCGTGGCCGTTGCCGTCGAGCTGCTGATGAACTCGGTACGCGGCGTCATAGTTCCACGTTTGGGTTTCCGCTTCCCCGGAAATTCCAAGCGTCTCGCCTTCTTGACCGTATGTGAGAGTGGCCTGACGCACCGCTGTACCCGATTCGTCGTAAGTGGTCGAGGTCGTCGGGGGACCTCCTACGTACAGATAGGACGTATCGATATGTCCGCGACCCGTGCCGGTTTGTCCGGTGGCGGGGAAGATGACCGAAGTCTGTTGGTCTGCCAGGTTGTACGTGTAGTCGGTCTCGTTACCGAGTCCGTCCGTCTCCGAGAGCTTATTGCCTCGCGAGTCATAGCGCATGTGGGTCACGCGCCCGGCCGCAGTTGTTATCTTGATCGGCTGGCCGATGGCGTCGGCCTGGGTGTAGGTTCCGTCCGTTGTGTACGAAGCGGTACCCGTGAGGGTCGTGCCGGCGTTATTGCCCGGGCGGGTCACCGAAGTCTCGTTTCCTAGGGAGTCGAAGATCGCGGTGTTGGTCACGAACGACGCGCCGCCGGTGGTACCCGGGGTCGGCGTCTGGAGCGAGTTGATCAAACCCGAAGGTTCGGCATGTCCATAGGTCGCCACGGTGTGACCGCCGCGCGTGATGGTGCTGAGCTCGCCAAGCGGGAACGTCGTGTAAACGAACGTGTACGTCGTCGTAACCCCGTACGGATTGGTTTCCGTCAGGATATGGCCGTAGGCGTCGTATGTTAACGAACTGCTGTGCCCAAAGGCGTCCGTTTCGGTCGAAGGGCAGTTCGGGTCGTTTGGATCACTGTAGGCCCAGCTCGTCGTAGTGGTTCCGCTTCCGTTTGCCGCCGAGGTCTTCGCCATGTTGGACGAGAAACCGGCGATGTAGGAGTAGACGACCGTCCCGGTCGGGGTCTCGTATGAAACCTTCGTGTGGAGCGAGTCGACGACCGTGTAGATCCTCTGGTTGCCGTTACCATCGACGATACTGCTCACCATGTCGTTGCTAGACGAGTAGCTGATCGTCGTCGTCGAAGTTCCCGTGCCGGTCGGCGACGGAACGGTAATCGTATGAAGGAACGGCACGGTTTCCGAACCCTCAAGGTTCGAGAAGTTCTGGTAGCCGTATTGGAAGCGGAGGGGTGGCGTCGAAGTGCCGGTCGGAACGATTTCGGAAACCTGGTCGACCTCCGGGTAGAACTGCTGCCAACCCGTGGGCACGTTCACCGTGTTATAGGTTCCGATGTGGTAGTAAACGCTCCGGCTGTATCGGTCGCTGGCGGCCGTAATGTTGCCGCTCGTGTCCAGGGTCAGGGTGAGTAGCGGCGATCCCGCGGAATCCGAGATCTGCGTAAGGCGCGGCTCGGGGCCGAAGAATTCCGTGTAGACCGTGTACGCGAGATTGATATAGTTTCCGCTCGGATCGGCGATCTTGACGATCGGGCGGTTATACGTGCTCGTGTTGGGTCCGTCACTGATCCACTTGGTGCGATCGGTGAAAGTGACCGTGTAGCGGTCTTTACTCGTTGAGGCATCCCAGTCCCAACTCACTCCGAACGGCGTTCCCGGAGGGACGGTGCAGGAGACATGCGGGCTCGCCGCTGTCGGCGGCGTCGTAGTCGAAGGCGTGAATTTGGCCTTCGCCCCGTTGTCATACACGACGAAGAAATTTCCGCCGGCGACGGGAGCGGCGCCTGCTGGTGAGGGAGCGCTGCCTGGTCCGCCAAGGGTTGGAGATGGCGGTCCAATCACTACGACTCCTTTGGACTCCTGGATACTTACGTTGTACGGATGCGTCCAACTCTGGCCGAATCCGCTGTGCGAGTTGCTGAGGCTGTAGTAGGCCCGCCGCCAATTCACGCTCGGTCCCGTCGGGTTGTAGACCTTCAAGTCGACGGGGGGCGCGTACTCCTCCTCGCCGGTGGCGAGGTTTACCGGGTCGCCCGCGGTGGGACCCGATGCGAAGGCCGCCATCTTCGGTTGGGGGCCGCCCTGGCCGCCCGCGCCTCCACCGCCGGGAGTGCCGCCAGGAGTCCCCGGACCGCAGTCGCTCGGACAGTTAGGCCCCTTTCCGTCCGGTGGGCAGTGGGTCGATTCCGGCTTTTGACCGCAAACGATCGCGCCCGTGGGGAAGGGAATCAGGAAATTGATGTTGCCGGCCAGCATCGTAGCGAGGGCCGGAGCCTTCGGCGCGAATTCAGCCAGTGTGGAGAGAGGACTGATCGAAAGAAGTGAGAGCTCCTTGCCCTTTGCCTTCGTCTTGGAAGCCACGAGCGAATCCATTGCCGCGGCGTAAGGAGTTCCGGGTTTGCCGATGGCGAGAAACGCGTCTGCCTCCATGAGGTTCCACTGCTTCCATGGCAGCATGTGCGCGCCGCCGGGCCAAGGGCCGCAGTCGGAGCACATGTATTTCACGCCTCTATCCGTTGCGTCAACGACCGCGATGAAGTGGTCGTGCTCGACGTGCGCCACAATCGGCGTGCGCCCGCTCGCCTGAAACATCGCGATGAGCCCCTTCTTGGTGGTGCTTACCGGATATCCGATTACGCCCAGGCTTCGACACGCGTTCTGAAGATCTTCAAGACTGCTTCCTTCGCCCGTATGCTTCACCTTCGAGGCGACGAAGGCTTCGTCATGTCGGAGGGAAAGATGGCGAAGCGCGGTGGCCATCGCGGCCGCACCGCAGAGCGGATCCAATCGCGCTGGCTCGGTGATGCCGACCGCGCTACGGGCCTCGTGGTAGCCGGCGCAGACCGTCGCGTGACGGAGGAACATGGCGGCATCGCGCCGGTTGTATCCGACTTCCGTGCTGTTGAGAATGCTTTTAATCGTGTCTTGGGACTCTCTGTATCGGCCGGAATAGAAGTAGGCCAGAGCCATGTCGTAACGAGCCAGGCCGTGTTCCGTGGTTCCCTTTGGCGCTCCCGAGAGGGCTTGTTTGAACCGCTCGATCGCCGTCTCAGGCGCTTGCCGCACCGCAAGTTCGTACTCGCCGACGCGGATTGCGGCCTGGCTCTTTTGAAGGCCAGTCGGATGTCCTGCGAGAATTCTCAGGGACGAGTTGGGATTGAAGGCGGCGATTCCCGGCGTTATCGCCCCGACTTCATCGAGAAGAGTCTCGAATCCACGATGGGTAGGTGGCCTTTCGGTGGCGACGGCGCTATTTGGCGACAGGGTTAATGTGCCCTTTGAGTGAATCGGTGCACGGGGAACGAACTTCGTTCTGGGCGGGGTTGGGGTCGAATTGGTTGGGACGGAAGCGAACGCAGGAAGCACCACGTTCGACGAAAGGATAAGGACGGTGGCAAGAGAAATGAATCGCCGCGAAGCTTGCCTCATTTTCCGCGACTTCGACGGCATCGGACTTTGAGTTGAGTTCATATGAATCTGAAACCCGTGATGGTGGGTCGAAATAGTGCGGCATTAGATGTCATCAGACATCTAATGCCAACCGTTCAACTCTGCGACAACGAGCCCAATCGGGGCTCTGGATTTCACTATACACAGATTTATGAGTTCTAGGTCATCGCTATTACGAGCCGTAGACGCATATAAAAATAAAGTAAAAAGTGCGCGGCCACTAATACCTTTTACTAGGGTTTTTACCTCGCCGCGAAGGCTTGAATGCGCTCCTTACCTGCGTTTATTTGGCGGAATCTTTACGGCGTGAGGAGAGACGGCTTCGTTCCTCGCGCCAGACCAATATCGAAAACGGGATGAACGCGGGGAGCCAGACGAGGTCATTGGTGACGTTGATCCAACCGAAGACCCACGGAAGATCTCCCTTGCTGGCTGCCCAAACGAAGCCCAGCGGCCCAAGCACCTTGCCCGCCAATCCCACCCAGACAAACGGCCCGAACCGCTCGGGATCCCAGCCGATCAGGAAGTATCCGATCGCATACACGCCCACGATCATCCCGATGCATTGCATGAGCGCCGGATAGTTCGGAAGCGTCATGTGGAGGAGTGCAAACGGCAGGTCCGGAAAGAGCCCGACCACCGAACCCCACACGAAGTTATAGAAGGCGGCGGCGTAAAACCACTTGCGATAGGCCTGAAGCCTTGCCATGAATCTGAGCCTACCGGGCTTGGATGCTTGACGGCGGCTACGTGTTCACCGTTAAGCTTGCCGTGTGGAGATTCACCAGCTACCTCAGTCGAGGTTGTCCAAGCTCATCGATATGGCGGCCCAAGAGGGCTGGAACCCGGGAATCCATGATGCGCAGACCTTTTTCGAAGCGGACCCCGCCGGCTTTGTGGGGGTCAGTGTCGAAAATGACCTCATCGGAGGCGGCGCCATCGTTCGGCACAACGAGAAATTCGGATTTATGGGTTTGTTCCTGGTTGCGCCTGAGCATCGCGGCCAAGGCATCGGACGCAAGCTTTGGTATGCCCGCCGAAACCTGCTTCTCGACCGGCTGGCTCCGGGCGCATCCATCGGAATGGACGGCGTCTCCGCAATGGTCGACTTCTACCGGGAAGGCGGATTCGTCCCGCAGTACATATCCTCACGCTTTCAGACCGAAGCGGCGCCAAATCTTTCTGTCCACGATCCGAACGTGACGCCGACGGGTGAGGACGACTTCGAATCCGTTCGGGAGTTCGACGGAAGATGCTTCCCCGGGGAGCGAGTCGGCTATTTGTTGGCATGGCTCCGCCAGCCGGACGTCCATCAATACGTCTACCGCCGGGAAGACGGAAAAATAGGTGGATTCGGAACGCTGAGGCCTTGTCTCTTGGGCTGGAAGATCGGTCCTCTCTTCGCGGAAACTCCGGATATTGCAAGGTCTCTGATTGGCGTTCTAATTTCCGCCGTAAATGGCGAACAGGTGAGCATTGACGTTCCCTCAACCAATCCCGTGGCTCAGGAACTCTGCCGATCGCTGGGAATGAGCGAAGTATTCCAGTGCACCCGGATGTACTTCGGACCGAAGCCTGTCTATCAGGCTTCGCTGATTTACGGTCTTACGTCGTTTGAACTCGGGTGAAACAAAGTCGCCCGACTACTGGCCAGGCGCTTTGGTTGTTCCTTGGCTCTTTGGTGGCGTCGGAGTTGTCGCGAACGTTGGCTCAAGAAGCTCATCGAGCTGGAGCTTGCCGTCTTTCTGTCGGAAAGTCAGATTCGTTCGATACGTCTTGCCATCCGTGCCGAAGAAATGGGCGTGAACTACCACCTTTTTGCCGCCGGAGAGATTCTCCGTAAGGTCGTAGTGCCAATCCTTTGCCCCACTCAACGAATGATAGGGACCCTTCAACCATTTGGAAATGGTGGGTACCTTCGCTTTCAATGTCGTCGTGGACATGGCCTGCAAGTCAGCGTCGTCGGCCTTTGCAACATCGTTCGCAAATCGAACGACAAGCGATTCCGCATCTTTTTTCGTAGCGTCTGAAACGGGAGGCTGTGGCGTAACCGCCGCGGATTCGTCATTTGCGCCGCAACCGCTAAGTCCGGCCATGCACAGAAAAACGCCCACGATCGCCCCCCATTTGGGGGCGATCGTCCGAAAAGTTGAATTCATAACCGGATCGGTCACGTTCAATTCTTCTTCATCGGCGGAAGCGGCGCGGCACCAACCTTCCCTTGACTTGGAGGCTGGGCGTTAGGGTTCGTTCCCGTCGGCGCCGCCGGCTTAGAATCATCCGAACCACCGCCGCTGCCGCAACCGATTACCACGGTCGAAACCACGAGGAGCCCGAGCATCAACTTTGAAAGGGTGCCGAAGTTCATATTATTTAGAGTCCGCAAGGATTGTCGAGGCCGAAGAGGCACGTATGACCGTTGTTGCCCCACGGATAGTAGAAGCCGCCCGGGAAAATGCCACCTGTGGCGTCGTGCATGGCAAACGGATCGTAGTGATAGTCACCGTGCTGGACGTGGAACTTCGCGTGGCCGTCCACGTAGGTGTAGTTCTCGCCTTGGTTGTGGATCCAGGCGCTGGTGCTGCCGACGCCGTACTCAACATAACCGTCCGTCGCGCCGTTACCGGTGCCGGAACCATCAGGATTCGGAACGTACTGACAGCTGCTGTTGCCGTCCGGACAATTCAAAAGAGGCTGAGCCCAGGTTCGGCCAACCCACTTGCTGCTCTGCAATCCTTCCCAAATCAGAACCGTGGTGACTGGAGAGACAACGGAGGTCTGCGAAGAGAACTGCATGTCGCCGTTATATGTATAGCTCGTTCCCGGAGTGCTCGCACTATCGCCATAGGGGTTATAAGTGACGACATCGGAAGGGCAAGCGAAGATGCCAGTGTTCTTGATGTACGGCTGGGTCGAGTTGCCCCACTCCAGACAGTCGGAGTTCGCTTCGTTGGCCGAGCACGGGAACTGCCAGCCGATGAATCCTTGGCTCCAACCACCATTGAAGAATGGCTCGGCCTGAGGGCCCATATCGTCCGAGTCACCCATGTACTGAAGGACGCCGAGGTTGAGCTGCTTTAGGTTCGAAAGGCAACTGCTCGACTTCGCGGCCGCTTTCGCCTGAGCGAAAACAGGGAACAGGATGGCGGCGAGAATCGCGATAATGGCGATGACAACGAGAAGCTCGATGAGCGTAAATGCAGAGCGCTTATTCATATAAGTGTTTCTCCTAACGGGATACCCGGATCGAAAACAGGGATATCGGACGACGAGGGATGCGGACGCGAGGTGCTGTTTCGCGAGATAAGCTGCGCCTCAAATAAGATTTGTTGGGCCGGGGCCGCCGGCCTTTGAAGTCGGTCCAGAATCCGCTTGGCGGCGCTCTGTCCGATTTCCTCGAAGGGTTGGGCGATGGTGGTCAGGTCGCCACCGGAAGGGCTCCACCTTGCAAGCCAGTCAAACCCAATGATCGAGAGACGCTCCGGGACCTTGACTCCCCGTCGTTTCGCCGCCTCAAAGAGATGCATGGCGATTCGATCGTTAACCGCGAAAAGAGCCGTCGGTCCGTGCGGATCGGAAACGACTTGATCTATAAGCGCATTCGCGCTCGCCTCGACCTGCATTTCCAACGTATCGAGGATTAAAACATCGGACCGTTTTCCCCGGAGCCCGTGATCGTGCAGCGTGCTCTCGTATCCCGCGACTCGATCGGCGACGCTCGACGCTCGGTCGTGGCCCAGGACGATCGCGATGGAACGATGCCCCAAGCCGATCAAATGTTTAGTAGCCAACTTCGCGGCACGCCGGTGATTGACGGCGACGACATCCGCCGAGACCTCAATGGGCGGCTCCCGATCCACAAACACGAGAGGAATGCCGGCCTCAACCAACTCCAGGTACTCAGGCACCGCTTCGGGGCTGCCGGTATCCCATGTGATGACCCCGGCTAGGCGCTCGTTTTCTCGAACCGAGCGGAGAAACTGAACTTCGGCCTGGCGTACGGAAGCCTCATCGTATGACGGCGGGCTGCTCATGATGACGAACAGTCCCCTTGGGGCAAGCGCGCTTCGAATTCCCTGAAGAATCATCGCTCCGCCCAAATCTTGGGTTTCGGGAAGTAACCAGACCGCGATTTGGTCTCTCTTGGTCGCGTTTTGGACTGGCGGTTCGAAACTCGCCTTCGCAACCGTCGGCCGGTGGTTGGCGAGTCGGGAAATTGTTCCCAATGACTCCAGTTCTCGGATTGCTGCTTGAACGGAGGTTCGACTGACACCCAGTTCTGTGGCCAGAGCCCGCTCACTTGGCAGGCGGGCTCCCATCGGAAGTTTGCCAGCCAAAATCCTATTTTGGATCTCTTTTACTACCGAATGCCTCCTCACCATTTCGTCTACCCTGCCAAACTCGACTTTGGATCCTCTTTTTGAACCCTTGTTTTTGCAATGTACGATACTGTACAGTAGCATATCCATTCTTGCTTTGAATGGAATTCGAACTGACGATTTGGCTACGAATTAGTTCACAAGAAGTTCCAATTTCGATCCAGATTTGGTCGTGTACGTGCAACCTGAAAGGCTTCACAGGTCAAATGGAACATCGTAACCGTTTGGACCGGTCCAAACGTGGCTGCATAAAACGCCGAATGGCTGACGGGAAGCCTCCCGACCGCGACTGAGCTACGCTACTTCCAATGGAAGGGCGAACGGGCAGGCAAGCAAATGTCGCGCTGATCGTCGAAACCTCCGTGGTTTACGGCCGGGAGATCCTGCGGGGTGTCTCCCGGCATCGCGCGGTACACGGGGGGTGGTCTGTCTTCCTCGATGAGCGAGAGCTGGATGCTCCCGCGCCGGATTGGCTGCTCCAGTGGGAGGGCGATGGGGTGATTCTCCGCTCTACCACTCCGGAGTTGGCGCAGGGCCTCAGGTCTCGTGGCCTGCCGGTTGTAGACCTTAACGACCGGCACGGCGACCTTGGTTTCCCCCGCCTCGCCTCCGATATGGTCGGTATCGGCCGCCTCGCCGTGGACCATTTGCTGGAGCGCGGCTACGCGAACATTGCCTATTGCGGCTTCGTCGGCGAGGCTTGGTGCGATGCGCGATTGGCCGGAGTGAGCGAGCGGGTGACGCCGTGCGGCATCTTTCGCACCCCTTGGCGGGGATTGCGCGAGCACGCTTGGCAAGAAGAGCGAGATGCTGTCGGTGCGTGGTTGAGGTCCTTGCCAAGACCGCTAGGGGTGGTGGCCTGTAACGATGTGCGGGGTCACCACGTGCTTGCCGCCTGCCGGACCCTCGGACTTGCCGTGCCGGAAGAGATCGCGGTGATCGGGGTGGACAATGCGTCGACGTTCTGCGCGCTTTGCGATCCGCCACTTTCGAGCGTCGTGCCGGATGCGGCGCGAATCGGCTACGAGGCCGCTGCTCTTCTAGACCGCCTGATGCGGGGTGGAAACGCCGCGGCCACGACGCGGTTAATCGCACCCAAAGGGGTGGTCACCCGCCAATCGACCGACTCTATAGCAATTGGGGACGAGCTTGTCGCTCGTGCCGCTCGCTATATAAGAGAGAACGCCCACCACCCGATCGGCGTCGAGGATATCCTTGCCCATTCCGGAGTCTCCCGTTCGACTTTGGAGCGGCGGTTTCGCGCCTCCCTCGGCCGCTCGCCGCATGACGAAATTGGCCGGATGCGGCTAAAGCGAGTACAGACGCTGCTCATCGAGACTGACTGGTCGGTTGCCCGCGTCGCCGAAGAAGCCGGATTCGACCACCCTGAATATATGATGGTCAGGTTCAAGCGCGAGACCGGCCTCACCCCATCGCAGTGGCGTGACAAAAAAACTCAGTAGTGCGGCGTGGATTCTCATTGCGTCATCCGCGCGAAGGGTTCTAGGATTGGACCATGGCGATGTCGAGACGTGTCTTCCTGCAGGGGATTTCCGCAACCGGGATCGCCGTGCTGGCTCCGCCGTCGCTCGGCTGGGCCAGCCAGGAGCCCACGGTCGTGCCCCATCCGATAACCCCCGTTCCGATTGAACACGTTGTCATCGACGACGCCTTCTGGTCTCCCAAGCGCGACATCTGGCGTACCGTCACGGTCTGGGATTGTTTCCGCAAGTTCGAAGAGCAGGGAAACGGCGTCCTCAATAACTTCGACCGCGTGCGCGACGGCCTGACCGGTGGCCACGCCGGACAACCCTGGCATGACGGACTCATCTACGAGATGATCCGGGGCGCAAGTGATTTTCTGCGTAGCCATCCCGACCCCGAGCTCGAAGCCAAGCTGGACAACTACGTATCCCGAATCGTGGCCGCGGCAGCGAAGGATCCCGGCGGCTACGTCAATACCTACACGCAGCTCGAATGTCCAACCCAACGTTGGGGTCTCAACGGCGGCCTCGAGGTCTGGCAGCATGAGTTTTACAACCTAGGCGCGCTCGTCGATGCGGGCGTCCACCACTACCGAGCGACGGGCAAGACGCCGCTTCTCGAGGCCGGGGTACGGATCGCCAACACAATGGCGAATCTCGTCCATCCCAAGCCGGGCCATAACCTCGTGCCCGCCCACGAACTGCCCGAAGAGGCAATGCTTGGCCTGTACGAACTTCTCAAAGAGCAGCCTGAGCTTGCATCGAAGCTGCCGAATGTGGATGCCGATAGGTATCTGCGCCTTGCAGAGTTTTGGATCGAGAATCGGGGCAAAAACACCGGCAAGCCCGATTGGCAAGGAGAGCGTAGCAAGTCGGAAAGAGAGGTGCGTCAGTTTGACTACACCCACGGACGCCCGTCCTGGGGGGACTATGCACAGGACGCGAAGCCCATCCTGCAGCAGGACGAGGTCGTTGGCCATGCCGTCCGGTCGACGCTTCTTTGTTCGGCGGTCGCTGCGGTTGGGCGGGTGAACGGACGCGAGGATTACCATCAAGCCGCGGTCCGTCTATGGGAGAACATGGTCTTCCGGCGGATGCACGTCACCGGTGGCGTCGGCGCGTTCGCGAACGAGGAAGCGTTTGGCCCCGACTATGTCCTGCCGAACGATGCGTACCTCGAGACATGCGCAGCAATCGGCGCGGGCTTCTTCCACGCCAACATGAACCGAACCTTCGGTCACGCCCGGTATGCCGACGAGTTGGAGCGAACGCTGTACAACGGCATCCTCTGCGGAATCTCCCTTGGGGGAGACAAATACAACTACCAAAATCCGCTCGTGTCGGACGGAAAGCGCGAGCGGTGGGATTGGCACGAGTGCCCCTGCTGTCCCCCCATGTTCATGAAAATCATGGGCGCGATGCCGGGCTACATCTACGCGACGGACGCCGATTCTGCCTACATCAACCTGTTTGCGGGTGGCCACGGCTCGATGAAGGTTAAAGGCGTCGATCTCGTCTTGAAGCAGACAACGGATTACCCGTGGGACGGCAAGGTCCTAGTTACTGTCGAGCCCGCGCATGAGACGGCGTTTGGACTGATGCTCCGCATCCCCGCCTGGTGCCAACATGCAACTCTCAAGGTGAACGGGCAACCCATCGCGACCAAAGAACGCACGAGAGGCTATGTGCGGGTCGAACGCACTTGGAAACTCGGCGACGTCGTCGAACTCGACCTGTCGATGCCCGCGGAGACCCTTCACCCTCACCCGAAAGTGGAGGCGAACAAAGCGCGCGTTGCCCTGATGCGCGGTCCCCTCGTCTACTGCCTTGAATCGGAAGGCGCCACAACCGCCGCCCTTCCGAAGGATGCCAACCTGACCACCGAGCGCCTCAACGGAGTCGTTGCCATTCACACGAATTCGGCCGATTCACACCGCCTCACCGCCATCCCGTTCTACGCCAACGGCAACCAAGGACCCCTCCCTATGGCCGTTTGGATTCCGCAGGCAAGCTGAAAAATGACCACTATCCCCTCCTCCATGACCGTCCCCCGCTTCGTCGGCGGAGGCAAAATCGAGACCATCGTTAAGCCCGTGCCGGAACCCGGACCAGGGCAGCTCCTGATTCAGGTCCACGCGAACGCCCTCTGCGGTTCCGAGCGACCCCAATACTGGAATGGCACCGAGACCACTCCCGGCCATGAGGCTGCCGGCACCGTCGTCGCCGTCGGACCAGGAACGAAAACTCCCGTCGGAGCCACCGGCGGCATCTTCTTAATGGACTTCTGCGGTGAGTGCCGGAATTGCCGGGCGAACTACACGAACCAGTGCCTCGCCAAGCGCGGAGACATGGGCTTTAACCGCGACGGCGGTTACGGGGTCTACGAGCTCATCAACGAGAACCTGTTTTTCCCGGTCGAGGGGATTTCCGCGACCGAGGCGACTCTGCTCCTCGACGTGATGGGCACGGGGGGCCACGCGATCAAGCGCGCCAAGCGGGCCCACGACGACATCACCTCCATCCTCATCCCCGGTGCGGGTCCGGTCGGACTTGGCATTCTCGCGATGGCGAAGATCATCCTCGGTCCGGATGTGCCGGTCGTGATCTCGGACGTCGTGCCTTATCGTCTGAAGATGGCCGAAGACCTCGGCGGGCTTCCCGTCCTGACCTCCGAGATGTCGCTGGCCGAGGGTCTGAAGAAGCACGGGATCGGGGCGCCGGATGTGGCGATCGACGCCGCGGGCAGGGAAGACGTTCGCGACGAATGCATGGCCTTGCTCGCGCACCGGGGAGTCATGGTCGCGGTCGCCCACGGTGGCGGACTCAAGATCAATAGCCTCTACGGCGACTTCACCTTCCGAGAAATGACCCTGACGGGCAGCGAGTACTTCGCCTACCACGAGTTGGCGGAGAACTATGAGTTGCTGAAGGCGAACCGCGCTTACCTGGGTAGCGTGATCACCCATCGCATGGGAGTCGACCGCATCCAAGAAGCCTTCGAGCTCTTCTGGAAGGGCGAGACGGGCAAAGTGGTGATCGAGCAGTGACCCGAGTCGCTCTCGTCGGCGCCGGCGGTTGGGGTCTGCAGCACGCCCGCGTCTTCACCGCCCACCCGGATATTGACTTCGTTGCCATCTGCGGCCGAACCCCCGAGAAAACGCGGCAGAGGGCCAACGAATTTGGCGTCCACGGCTACACGGATCTCGACGAAATGCTCGAAAAGGAGCAGCCGGATCTCGTCAGTCTTTGCCTTCCCAACCAAGGCCACTTCGACGCGACGATGCGCGTCATTCAAGCCGGTTTCCCCCTCATCGTAGAAAAGCCGCTCGTCTTCAAATTGGACGAAGCCGACGTTCTATTGGAGGCCGCCGGCGATCGATTCTTCGCGATCTGCTTCAACCACCGAGACGCCAAGCCCGTTCGGCTCGCCAAGCAAGCCCTCGATGAGGGGCGCGTCGGGGATGTCATCTTCGCCACCTGGCGCTTCGGCGGCGAGGGGGCCAGCGACAATCCCTTCGCGAACCTCATCGAGACCCAGTGCCACGGTTTCGATATGATCGAACACCTGTGCGGTCCGATCAAGGCTCTCTCCGCTGAGTTCACCGACGCTCGCACCACGATGGCGATTTCCCTTCGCTTCGCGAGCGGCGCGGTTGGCTCCCTCGTGGGTTCCTATGACACCTCCTACGCCTACCCCGATTCCCAGCGGATCGAGGTGAGCGGTACCAAGGGGCGCTTCGTGATCGACGACACCGTGCGGCGCTATCGCTTCAACGCCGCAGGAGATGAGACGGGCGAGATATGGGAGGCGGGCTATTTCAACGACCTTGACCGCGAGTTTCACCGCACCTTCGACCGCTATATCGACAAGACGGTAAAGGCGTTCGCAGCGGGTTCGGAGCCCCCGGTCCATGCCCGGGCCGGTCGGCGTGCGCTGCAACTCGCCCACGCCGCGATCGCGTCGCTCGATACCGGACGGAGGGTCGAGGTTCTGGCTTGATCTTCATTCAAACGCCGGTTCACATCACCGTGGAGCCCAGCCATGTGCTGGGTCACACCACGCGGGCCATGTATGGGGCTTGTATGGAGGACGTCAACCACGAGGTGTATGGCGGAATCTACAGCCAGCGGATCTTCGGCGAAAGCTTTGAAGAGCCGCCGCCCGGGACTTCGCCCCGTGGCTGGCTGCGGCTTGGCGGCGAGTGGTCGCCGGGCGCGACCGGCATCATTTGCTCGCGAGGCGGTGGGGGGCCGAAGCTCGTGCGCGAGATGCCCGATCTGGGCGACGGCACGATTGAGACACAGATTCGGCTCTCGAACGACCTTGGGGACAACGCCGGGTTGCTCGTGCGGGTCTCGAAGGCTGGAGTCGGCGCGGACGACTTCGACGGCTACGAGATATCTCTCAGTTCAAAGTCCCGCCAAATCATCCTCGGTAGGCATCGCCACGACTTCCATCTATTGAAGTCGGTCGAGGCGCCGGTTGGTTCGAGCCGCTGGCACCGCTTGCGCGTTAACTTGCTGGGCGCCCGAATCCGGGTATTTCTCGACGACGAAACCGCACCCCGAATCGACTTCACCGACGACCAGCCCTTGGGGCCCGGCAAGGTCGCTTTGCGAAACTGGAATGCGGACGCCGAGTACCGCGACGTCCGCATCAATGAGGAGACCGCCCCAATGAGCCTCGCCGCGGAAGGGGTCAGCCGCCTTTGGGATCGGGTCGCCACCGGCGAAGCAAGGGCTCGTTTCGCGGTTGAGGAGGGAGCGTACAACGGCACGCTTTGCCAACGGATCGAACATCTCGGCGGCTCCGGCCGTGCGGGCGTCGCAAATCGGGGCCTCAACCGCTGGGGTATCTCTGTCCGGCAAGGCCACGCGATGGAAGGCCGGATCTACCTTCGGGGCGACGTCGGCTCTGCCACGGTCGCACTTCAGAGTGCCGACGGAGCGCGAACATACGCGACGCAACACCTGACTCTCGGTCCGAATTGGACCAAGGCCAGGTTCCAACTAAAATCAAGCGCCACGGACCCGAGTGCCCGGTTCGCCATCTGGATCGACCGGCCCGGCAATCTCTGGGCTGACCAAGCCGTGCTGCTCGACGCACCTCAAGACCGCTTTCAAGGCCTGCCCGTCCGGCGGGACATCGCCGAGACCCTCCTCAAGACCGGCATCAACTTCGTGCGCTACGGAGGAACGATGGTCAATGTGGCGGGTTACCGATGGAAGTCCATGATCGGCGATCCCGACCGCCGACCGCCCTACGCGGGCAATTGGTACCCCTCCGCGACCAACGGCTTTGGCATCTTCGACTTCCTAAACTTTTGCGAGCGCGCGAAGCTCGGGTCTGCGTTCGCGATCAACATCGACGAGACGCCCGAGGACGCCGCCGACCTTGCGGACTATCTCACCGCGCCGGTCTCAAATCCATGGGGTCGCCGTCGGGCGTCGGACGGCCATCCCGCGCCCTACCATCCTGACTACATCGAGATCGGCAATGAAGAGGCGATCGCGAACACCGACCCCACCGCAGTTGCTCACTATGCGGATCGTTTTCGGCTGCTGGCCCGCGCCATCCATTCGCGCAATCCCAAGTTGAAGCTCGTCTGCAGCGCGTGGTGGACGGCGGACTCTCCCCAGATGAAATCGGTCTTTGAAGCGGTCGAGCACGAAGCTGCCGCCTGGGACTTCCACTTCTGGAGCGACGAGCCGAACGCCGGAACGAGCATCGACCGCGATCTCGATCGTGCGGAGCACCTGTTCAAAACCTGGAATCCCCAGACGACCCTCAAGGTCGTTGTCTTCGAGGAGAACGGTAACCGCCACGACATGCAGCGCGCCCTCGGTCACGCCACGACACTGAACGCCACCCGCCGTCACGGCGACTTCGTGCTCGCCGACTGCACGGCGAACGCCCTCCAGCCCCTCCACCAAAATGACAACGGATGGGACCAGGGGACGGTGTTCTTTACTCCTGACCAGGCTTGGCCCATGCCACCCGGGGATGTCCAGGGACTGTTGGCGGCGGATGCGCTACCCGTGCGCGTCGCGGTCAATGCGGTCGAGGATCTGGATACCTATGCCTCAAAAAGCGAAGATGGTCGAACGGTGACCCTTACCGTCGTCAACACTTCGAACCATCCGGTACAAGCCAATCTATCGTTCCGCGACTTCCCATACGGGCCGATACGAGCCCGGGTATTCAGTGGGGAGCTAAGGGCGACGAACACCCCAAATCATAAGGGGTCCTCATCACATGAAATGACTTTTCGCGTGGGAGACACCATCACCCTTCCCACCCATTCCGTCGCTTCCTTCCGCTGCACAAGATAGAATTACGCTCGCCCCGGCCCGGGATTGTCCAAACGGTAGTTAGGGACCCGAAATGGTGACTTCCGAGGTCAATTCTCCCCGAGTGACCGGCTCGGTCCTTGCACGCAGAAGGCGCCCGGTCTCGTCAAAGACGATAACGCGGCTCTTGCCGCCCACGACTCGGAGCAAGCTTTTGCCGATTCCGATTGCGCAATGCTTGTCGTTCGGCAAATCGATCAGTGAAAAAACTCCCCCATGCTCAACATCGACCGGGACCCCTTGAAAGAAGATCTTGTCTCCGGCGGCGGAGAGCCCCGCTTGTTTGAGAAGCGGACGTAAGGAGGCAACCGACCCGAGGATCAGCTTGCCAGCCAGATCGTCGGGCAGGCGGTCCACGTTTTCGGCTGGTCGAAGCCCCGGGAGGTCCGCCGTCGCTCCTGGAAGCCGGAGGACTTTCGCCGAGGGTAGGAAGCGACTAAGGCTTGCCGGAGCGTCCTTTGCCGACCCCACGCGAGGGATTACTTGCCACGGGTTGAGCGTGACCGATTCTGGGCGTCCGGGGCACGGAACCGAGAAAGTTGCCCGTCCCGTTCGATCCGGGAGGATCTCGACGCGCTTGAACGCCGTTTCGCCGTTCGGCGAGCGAAGGAGGGCATCCGTATGGAATCGATACGGCTTGCCGACGAAGGACATAAGACCGCTCAGCCGGCCCTGCTTCCACTGCACGCCCGACAGGCTAAAGTTCGGCATGCCCGCGCTCCGCACCCATTGGTCGAAGAACCAGCCATAGTTTTTGCCCGTGACGCGGTCGACCACGTGTTCGAACTCTTCCCATGAGCCGATATGACGCGCGGGATTGCCGGCCAGCCACTCCCGCATCGCACGCATCATGGCGACGCCGCCGATCTCGTCTTCGAGAACGCCGAGCACCATCGGACCCTTCATATAGCCAAGGCTGCTCGCCACCGATCCCGCAATATCCCCGCCTTCCGCAAGGCTCGTTCCCTCGAACGTGAACTCGCTCGCGGTAGGGAAGGCAAATGCGCGTCTTGCGTCCTCTCGGTTACTCCTCACGCGCTCCCGCAGGAATAGCCAGTTCGAGTATTCGGCGAACGATTCGTTCCAGAACGAGCGCATGTAGTCGTTGTTGAGGATGCCGCCCCACCAGGTATGTCCGGTTTCGTGGCCATCCACCCCGGGAAAGGCGCCGGTTGGGTAGGTGGCGTACGAATACGCTTCAAGAGCGCCACCGTTTGGGCCGAAGACCCAGCTGTCGAGGTTGGTCCACCGACGAAACGGATACGGGGCAAAGTTGCGAGAAAAGAACTCGATCGGCTCGGCACTGAGACGGTTTTGAAGTTCCATTGCCTCTTCCGTCATTTCCGCGCTGACGGTCGCGTACTCGCGGCCTTGGATCTTCGTGACCGCCCGCTTGAAGGGCCCGGCGCTTAGGCTGAGCCACACGGCGGGCAAGTTCATTCGGTAAGTGACCACGTGGCCGTTGCCTTCACCGGTGTCGCCGATTTCGTCCCCTTGGCCCACCGCGATCCAGTCTTTGGGAATGTGGACGGACAGATCGTAGGGGGTCGGACGCCTACCGATCATCGGGTACCAAATCGAGGCGGCCAGCGTCGCTTCCCGTTCGCTGATGGGCCGGGCCATGAACTGGTTCTCGGGATTTCCCTCGTATTCCATGTTCAGTTCGAACCCAGATCGCGACTCGCCGCCAACTACGATCGTGCCTCCAGCCTGCGAAAACGGAACCGCGCGGCCCTTGGCATCGGTGATGCGGGTTACGTGATACTTGTCGCCGATCCGCATCATGATCGGTCCGGTCCCGGCCCGCGAGATCTGTAGACGATCGGTGATGTGAGCGACACCCGCCTTCAGATCGAACTTCACGTCGAACCGGTGGCGGTCGATCGTTGCCCCCTGAGTTTCCCGCTCGTCGATGAACGACAACTTGCCGTCATCGCCAATGGCAAAAACTAGATCGCCCAAGTCCTCCACGATCACGGTCGAGGTGAAGGTCACGAACCGCGCCTTGGTTTCGCCAGGGAGGGTCAGTGGGAGAACGGCCCAATCCCTTAACGACTGAATGTACGCACCTGGCGTGCGGATGGAGACAAAGGGGTTTGGGCCATTGGGATGGGCCAAGTACCGCCGAAGTCCCTCGGCATCGTGGGCGCTAGCCAGTCTTGCCCATTCCACCAGCGGCAAATCATGGACGGTGGAAGTCAAGACAATTAATGGCAAGAGCGACAACACGTTGAGGAGAATACGAGCCTCCCAGCTATGCAAGTTTCATAACCCCAGCGACACCATCGCTTTGCTCCTGTCTCGACCACCGATCCTCGGGCAAGGAGCGCACAACCCATCTGATACCGGAGGTCACCGTTCTTCAGGACCACTGGGTCTAAGTACCTAGTAGATATACACGGTCGCAAGGGTCGTGTTCGACGGTTCAAGTACGAAACCGCACAAAGAAAAATATATAAAATTTCTGTATATCTAACAGGAAAACTTGGCGTACCCTGGCGACAACCACCATGAAACCAGCTCTACTGCTCTTAGCTGTGCTGATGTCGTCGGCTGCGTTTGCTGCCGCACCGCCCGTCAAAGCCGTAACTATTTCTCCTCACACTATCGCGGGAGGCGGCTCCATTAGCGGTCTTGTGACGCTCACCTCGGCGCCCACAACCGCGGTCGACGTCACCCTGACCTCCACCTCGAGCGTCGCGAACATCCCGGGTCATCTGTCAATCGCCGCCGGTCAAACCCAGGGCACATTCAACGTGGTCGTCGGCTATGCGACCACGACGATCTCCTGTATGGTCACGGCGGCAACAACTGGGCCCGGCGCTACTGACACGTTCACGATCAACCCGTTCGGCGTTTCAAAGGTCGTGATTTCGCCGAATACCGTGGCCGCCCTCGGAACCGCCACGGGAACGGTTACCCTGACCACCCCTGCTCCGCCGGCTGGCATCAATGTGGCCCTTAAGAGCGGTAACCCCAGCGTCATCGTGCCGAACAAGGTGGTTGTCGCCGGCGGCGCAACGACTGCCACTTTTCCAGTAAGCACAACTCGGGTGGCCACCACCCTGACCACCACGGTCACCGCCACCTTCGGCACGACGACGGCGGTAGGGAATTTCACGGTCTCGCGGACCAGTGACTTGAACAATTCCGACTGGCCGAAGTTCCGCGGCAGCTACCAAAATCGAGGTATCGGCACGGGCGTGAATAACTCGAACTCTGGGCAGGCGTTGAGCTTCTTCCAGACGCTCCCGAATCCGCAGACAAACGTTAGCGTCTATCCCAGCACGGCCTACTATTGGTCGGCGGGGAATCTGGTTGCGGTTTCGGCGGCTGGCAACCTCACGTACACCTACCCCATCAGCGACTACGCGACCGGGCAATCTTTCGTGGTCGATTCGTCCCGCAACGCGTTTTACATCAACACCGGCGGAGGGATTACGGCTCGCAATTCCACCGGTGGCCTGCGCTGGACCTCGACTCTATCCGGCATCTTGACTCTCGTGCCCTACGGCAATTTGCTTGTCCAGAACGGCAGCACGCTTACGATGCTGAACGGTAGCGGCGGGGTGGTCTACACCTACACGCTCCCTGCGAACAATGCGGGTGCGGGCGTCGCGTCCAACGGCACCGTGGTCTATTCGACAACCGACGGTTTCTACCACCAGGTGAACACGCATGGCGTACTGACGAAGTCGGTCAACCTAAACCTTCCGAAGTTCGAAGGCGGCACGGGCTCGACTCCGCTCGGCATGTCTGGCGCCACGACCACGTCGAAGGGCCTCACGATTATTACGGACAATGCCCTCGACATAGACTTCCAAGAACGCATCGGCTGGGTGTTCTGCCTCGACCTCTCCGGCAATATCGTCAGTGCAGAGCAATTTCAGCAGCTGCCTTTGGACGATACGAGTTTTGGGGCCCCTGCCGTCGCCCCTGACGGTTCGTTCGCGCTGTTCACGTACGACTTTGACAATGAGACTGAGGTCATTCCCTACTACTCGGCGACCGGCACGATTCAGCACATCTACAGCGCATTTGCGCCGTTTGGCCTCGGATGCTCGATCGGATCGGATGACGCGATCTACTTCTTCGATGAAAGCACCTTCGCATTTCCCATGGCGATGCAGTGCTTCAACCCCAACGGCTCCCTTCGCTGGTATTCGACGAGTATTCAGAACTTCCCGACCCCGGGCCCGGGCAGTCTCGCCCTTACCTTCAACGGCGGCATCAACGCGCTCGACTCCACGGGAACCCTTGCTTGGCTCTCCGGCGGCTTGAACTCCTCCCCGGTACTTGCCAGCAACGGCCTCATCTACATCGGTACGAACGACGGCAACCTGGTCGCGCTCACCAACGACGGCACCTACTCCGTCCAATGGACGTACAAGATCGGCGGCTCAGTCACCTCGACGCCCGTCGTCGATAGCGCCGGCGTGATTTACGTTGGCTCCTCAACCGGCAACTTTTTCGCGATCAACCCCGATGGCACGCGAAAGTGGCAGTTTGCGGCGGGAGGCGCCATCGACTCGTCGGCGACCGTGGGTTACGACGGCACCGTTTACTTCGGCGGGGAAGACGGCAACTTCTACGCGCTCAAGCCAAGCGGTAGCTTGAAGTGGAAAGTGGCGCTTAACGGTGGCATCGACGCTTCCCCCGCGGTCGACTCGAGTGGGAACATCTACATCGGCTCGAAGGGTGGCACCCTCTACTCTCTGACTCCGGCTGGCACAACCAATTGGAGCCTTGCTCTTGGCGCGGCTCTGGACTCTTCGCCGGTCGTAGGTCCCAACGGGATCTTCGCAGGTGGTGAGGATGGCAAGATGAACCTTGTCTCCACCACCGGCACGCTCACCTGGAGCTTCACGACGGGTGCGGGCATCGTCTCGACTCCTGCCGTTACCTCCACCGGCATCTCTTACTTCGGCTCGGACGACGGCAACTTGTACGCGCTGACCCCGACCGGCACGCTCCTTTGGAAGTTCAAGACGAACGGCTTCGTGCGCTCGTCGCCGCTTCTCATGACCGACGGCTCCATCGCCTTCGCCTCGTTCGACACCAACGTGTACGCCGTGAACAATACAGGCGCCGCGGAATGGAGCTATCAGACTAGGCGCTCGGTGTTCGGTTCCCCGACCATCGACTCTAATGGGCACCTATTTGTAGGTGGCCAAGACGGCTCGTTTTACGTATTCTATCCGTAAAGCGACAGGTAATCGAAAACTCGGGCCACTACTTCTTGAGGGTAGTGGCCCTTCTTTGTGCAAAATCGAATTCAAAAGGGAACCTTGTTGCCCTCCAAGGCCTCATGATAGAGAGGACAGTTTAGGAACCCCATGGGCGACAAAAAACCAAAAAAGAACTCTTCCGGCAACGCCGACAAGCACAAGGCAAAGGAATCCAAGGACGCAGGCAGTCGAGACCCTTCTCCGCTGAAGGGAATCGAAAAGAAGAAGGGCTAGGGAAGGTAGGATGCCCCTCGCCCATTTGGGCGTGGGGTTCCTAGTCGTCCGGCTACCGGCAGGTGTAGACCACGCCTCGACCGAACGGGAGATGCCGTGGGAGGGCATTTTGGAGCGCCAGTCGTCTCCAAAATGCCGCACCTAAAGAAGTAAATCTTTGACCACGTGCCCGTGGACGTCCGTCAGCCGGAAATCCCGTCCCTGGTACCGGTAGGTCAGCTTCGTGTGATCCACCCCAAGCTGGTTCAGAATCGTCGCCTGTAAGTCGTGGACATGGACCGCCCCGGGCGTGAAATCGTCCACGCTAGGCTGGATCGCGTTTCCATCTTTGTCAACGATGTTGTAGCCGTAGTCGTCGGTGTTGCCGTAGACGATTCCCGGCTTAACGCCGCCGCCGGCCATCCAGACGGTGAACGCGCGCGGGTGGTGGTCGCGACCGTAGTTATCGTGCGTCAACGGACCCTGACTGTAAACGGTGCGGCCAAACTCTCCGCCCCAGACCACCAAGGTCTCGTCGAGTAGTCCCGTTCGCTTCAGATCCTTGATGAGGGCTGCGCACGCCTGATCCACGTCTTTGGTTTGCGACGGGAGATCGATGCCTAGATCCGAATGGAGATCCCAGCCGCGGTGGAATATCTGGATAAACCGCACTCCCCGTTGCACCATCCGGCGGGCCAGTAGGCAGTTCGCCGCAAACGTTCCCGCCTCGTGAGCCTCCTTGCCGTAAAGCTCCATCGTCTCCGGCGTTTCCTTGCTGAGATCCATAAGGTCCGGAACGCTGGACTGGAGCCGGTAAGCCAACTCGTACTGCTCGATACGGGCATTGATCTCGGGGTCCCCGAATGCCTTCAATGACCGATGATTAAGCGCAGCCACATCGTCGAGCATCGCCCGACGCGTCTTGCGGTCCATCCCGTCCGGGTCATTCAAGTACAAAACTGGGTCGCCAGACGAGCGGAGGCTGACCCCCTGGTACTGGCTTGGCAAGAATCCGGAGCCCCAAAGCCGAGGATAGACCGGCTGGTTTGGCTTGCCGCTGGAGACCTTGCTGTGGAGGACCACGTAGGTGGGCAAGTTCTCGTTCATGCTCCCCAGTCCGTAGCTCATCCAAGCGCCCATGCTCGGGCGGCCGGGAAGAGGGCTGCCCGTCTGGATAAACGTGGTGGCGGGGTCGTGATTGATCGCCTCCGTCCACATCGACTTTACGACGCACAGTTCTTTGACCACGCTGGCCGTGTGAGGAAGAAGCTCGCTTACAAAGATCCCTTCGTCCTGGTTGTCGTGCTTCTGGAACTTGTACTTAGACGGCGCGATAGGGAAGCGGGCCTGACCGCTGGTCATCGTCGTGATGCGCTGACCTTTGCGAATGCTGTCCGGCAGGTCGGCATTAAATAGGTCGTTGAGCTTTGGCTTGTAGTCCCACAGGTCGAGCTGGCTGGGCCCGCCGCTCATAAAGAGATAGATGACGTACTTCGCCTTCGGCGCGAAGCTGGGCATGCCGGGAATCCCGTGCGGCTTCTGTGCGGCGGCCGCGGCCAGACCGCCAGCCCCGAGCAGGTGACTGAGGGCCGCCGTGCCCACCCCCAAGGTTGCCTTGCCGAACAATTGTCGGCGCGTCATCATCAGTTCGGCTTCGGTAATGGGGTCCATGGCTAGTGTTGGGTGACGAATTCGTCGGTGTTCATGAGGCTGGAGCAGACGATCATCCAAGCGGCTTGCTCCGGCGCGGAAAGAGTGGGGTTCTGGGGAGCGTCGCCGACTTTCAGAAGCCGCTTTGCCGCCGCCGTATCGGCGTCATAGCGCTGCCGGTACCGCGAAAGCGCCGTTCGCAGGACCGCAAGCTCATCCGGCTGAGGCGCCCGTTCCAGGGTCAAGCCGAACAGATCGCGCAGCTTCTGGTCCTCGTTTCCGGGCATCTTGAGGATTCGGGCCGCCATTGTTCGGCATGCTTCCAGGAACGCCGGCTCGTTGAGGATGGCCAGCGCTTGAAGGGGCGTATCCGTCGTGCTTCGCCGGACGATGCAGGTGTCCCTTAGCGGCGAATCGAGGGTGACCATCACCGGCGGTGGGCTCGTACGCTTCCAGAAGAGATAGAGGCTGCGGCGATAGATGTCCGTCCCGTGATCGCGCACATAGATATGGGTACTGGACGCGGGATCCGAGCTACCTTCCCAAAGCCCATCTGGCTGGTAAGGCTTGAAGCCCCGACCGCCGATCTTCTGCAAAAGGAGACCGCCGGCCTCCAGAGCCTTGTCGCGGATTACCTCCGCATCGAGGCGGAACCGGGGACCTCGCGAGACCAGGCGGTTCTCCGGGTCCTTTGAAAGCTTCTGAGGCGAGATCCACGAACTCTGGCGGAAGGCTGCCGATGTCACGATGAGCCGATTCAGCTTCTTGACGCTCCAGCCGTTTTTGACGAAGCTGACCGCGAGGTAGTCGAGCAAGGGTTGATCCATCGGCCACTCCCCCTGGTTTCCAAAGTCTTCGACCGTCTTCACGATGCCGGTCCCGAAGTGCTGCTGCCAGACCCGGTTGACGAAGACTCGCGCCACCAAGGGATTGGAAGGCTCGGTCATCCAGGTTGCGAGGCCCAGTCGGTTGTTCGGCAGACCACTTCGGAGCACGCCAAGCGAGGGTGGAATGTGCCGGGTAACCGCGTCGCCCTTCTGGTTGTATTCCCCGCGCTTGAGGATGAACGTGGGGCGAGGCTTCGTCATTTCGCGGGCGATCAGCGTGTTGGGGATCGACGCCAACATCCGGGCTTTGTCTTCATTCAGCTTCCGATAAGCATCCGCACCGGCGGAGCTGGGGCCGACGGTGAGGAACAGTTCCTGAAGTTCTTTCTGGGCAGGTAGATCCTGGGGCTTTGCCTTGAACGCGGTGAGGGCCTTGTCGATCCTCGCGTCGTTGGGACCCGAGAATCGGATGTTCAAGCCATCGGGCTCAGTTGCATTCACGACCTTCGCGATCAGCTCGTTGTCGCCCGCTTTGAAGTCGGCCTTGACGACGTCGGAGCCCATCGTCAAACCTCGTCCGATCTTGTGGGAATGAATGAGCTTGCCGTTGAGCCAGATCTTTATCGCGTCGTCGCTGGAGACAAGCATCGTGATGGACTTCGCCGCCGGATAGGTCACGGTGCCGCGCACGTAAACGGATGCGCTGTCCTTGAGGATGATCCCAGTCGAATCTTTGCCGGGTTCAAAGGCGAACGGCTTCCAAGTCGCCGCTGGTGCACCCGGCTCGCCGGGGCCAACTTCGTCGAACGCTTTATCGAAGTTCGCCGATGGGTAAACCGGACTGATCTCCCAATTCCGAGTCGTAGGCACGGGTTGGCGATTCTGCTCGAACCACTCGGCCGCAGTAGCGGGGCTGACGGCGCTCTTCAGCGCGGCAAGCTTCCCGTCGATGGCGCCGAGTTCCAGCTCCTGCTCTTTCGATGTCGCGGCAATGAACGGCGGCGGAAGGGCGATGTTGCCGTCGAGAGGCTCGTCCTGCGTGCTGTCGAAGTAGGCGTAGAGGCCGTAATAGTCCGCCTGCTTGATCGGATCGTACTTGTGGTCGTGGCACTTTGCGCAACCGACCGTCATGCCCAGCATTACGGTGGAGGTCGTGTCGACCCGGTCGAACGTATTGCGTGCCAAGAACTCCTCGGGAATGGCGCCGCCTTCGTCCGAGGTGAGGTTCATCCGCACGTAGCCCGTGGCCACGAGTTGCTCGGTGGTCGGGTTGGGAAGCAGGTCTCCGGCGAGCTGCCATTTCACAAACTTATCGAACGGAAGGTCGTCGTTGAATGCCTGAATGACCCAGTCGCGATAGGGATAGACGGATCGTTCGTTGTCGAGCTGCAATCCGTGGGTGTCGCCGTATCGGACGGCATCGAGCCAATATCGGGCCTCGTGCTCGCCGTACTCCGGCTTCGCCATGAGACGATCGACGTACCTCTCGTAGGCGTCCGGTTTCGTGTCCTTTCGGAAGGCGGCAAGTTCCGCGGGGGTGGGCGGAAGGCCGGTTAAAGTTTGAGCGGCTCGGAGGGCGAGGGTGTCCTTATCCGCTTCAGGTTCCGGCTTGAGCGCGGCGGCATCGAGTTTCGCGAGCACGAATGTATCGACGAGGTTGCGAGCCCACTTGGGATTGCTGACCGTGGGCAGCTTCGGCATGGTAGGCGGCACGAAGGACCAGTGCTTTTCGTAGTGCGCGCCTTGGGCAATCCAAGTTCGAAGGGTTTCGATCTGCGCAGGGGTGAGCGCTTTTACGCCCGCGTTCGGCGGGGGCATCCGCATCCCTGCATCGTGCTCGGAGACGCGCTTCAGCAGCATGGAAGCGCCAGGGTTTCCCGGCACAATCGCCGCGCCGTCGCCCAGCTTCTTGGTGGCATTGGCGAAGGAATCGAAGCGGAGCCCGGCTGCGGCCGTACCGACGTCGGGGCCGTGGCACTTGAAGCAGTGCTCGCTCAAGATCGGCCGCACTTCTCGCTCGAAGCCAACTTGAGCTGCCTTCTTTGGAAGGCCGGGGCTCGAAACCGCGGCGTAACCAAAGAGGGCCAGCGGGAGCGTTAACGTAAGCGTCGAGATTTTCATTGGGCTGGAAGTGGTATCCCCAAGGAGATAATAGTCGCGATCCGATCCGATGCCGTAGTCTGAATCGGTCAAAATCCTAGGCGAATCGTGACATCCGCACTTTCAACCCTACGCTGGTCCGAGTTTTTCGAAGGAGCCGATCGGGCGGTCGTCGCCCGGCATTTGCTGAACGGAGACAACTCTGCCCATGACCACGACTTCATGGAGTTAGCCGTGATCCTCGGCGGGGAAGCGACTCACTCCTGCGGCGACGGCCAGGTCTCGCTTTCTCGGGGCACTGCGGTTCTACTCCGGCCCGGCACTTGGCATGCGTACTTGCGATGCCGAGACCTCGACGTGCTTAACTTCTGCTTCCCCATCACGCTGGCGCGAGACGAGTGGCGAAGCCTGCTCCACGCCCGAGTGCGCTCGGCCCTCCGGTCCCGAGAGGGCGTGCAATTTGCCCACCTTCCGGAGCCGACGGTTGAGGCGCTGAATCTACTTGAGCGGGTCGAGCGAAACTCAACCGGCGATCTCGGACTCGTCATCTGGGCCCTTGACCAGTTTGCTCTGACTTCGCCGGTAGATAAATCTCATCACCCCGCCGTGGAGAAGGCGGTTCGCGCCTTGGAAGAACAACTCGCGCAGCCGTGGACCGCCACCGATCTGGCCCGCACGGTCGGGTTGGACAAAGCCTATCTATCCCGGCTCTTCAAGGATCAAGTGGGTATCGGCCCGATGGCTTATTTGTCGATCATACGGGCCGAGCGTGCGGCCTCGCTCTTGAGAAATTCAGAGATGAACTGCGCCGAGGTTGGCTATACCGTCGGCTACTCCGACGCCAATTTATTTTCGCGACGCTTCCGCGCGAGGTTCGGGGTGAGTCCGTCCGCTTATCGAAGGCGATCCCAACCCATTTTTTCTTAGCCGACCTAGGCAACGCAACTGCCGATCAAAAAGTCGGCCGCAAATCGGGCGCCTAGAGCGACTTTCGATCCGTTATCAATTCTCGCAATTCAGCGATGATGTGATAGTGGGAAAGCTTCCCGACTTCGCACGCATTCAGAATAGTCGTCGATGTGGCGAAGTCTCAAATATATCGGCGGCCTGGCCCTTTGGATGGGAGTATCGGCTGCCTTTGGCCAATCCGTCTTATGGGGAAATCTCAAGCCCGGTGAGTTCGGAACGGGCTTCCATTCGCGGTGGATCTTCGACTCTTCGCGCACTTACCATTATCGATTCTCGGATGGAAGCGACTACGGCCAAGGTCGGACGCCTCGTCCCATTCTCGTCAACGAGTGGTATCCCTCCGCGGCTAAGAATGGCACTCATCCGATGGCGGAGAGCGTTTACCTGGACCTCGATCCGGGCGACGGATCTCCCCTTGGCCCCTTCGCCCGGGAACTCCGGCGGATCAACGAAGACATCATCTCCGGCGACGTGGCGGAGAAGCCGAACCGCCCCGCGCTGGAAGCGTTTCTGAAGACGCCGATGGCGGCTGAGAGAGATGCCGCGGCTGCGCCCGGAAAGTTCCCCGTCGTGATCTACATCCAAGGGTACGGTAGTTCGCTTCAGGACAACACCGGCCTTTGCGAGTTCCTCGCGAGCCACGGATACATCGTCTTAGGGAGCGCCTATCAAGACGAAAAGGGGCACATGATCGCGGATCGCGATACGGTGTGCGACGACGTCAAGAGACTGATCGAATTCGCTCGCTCGATCCCGGGCGCTGACCTCTCACACGTCGCGTTGATCGGCCACAGCGGCGGCGCGCAAACCGCGCTCGTCTACGCTTCGATGCCGGGCTCGATCGTAGATGCGGTGGTCAGTTTGGACACGACTCAGGACTACTACTTCAATAGCCGGCCCTCGTACAAGAGCTACACCGACCGGGTCGACGCCAAGCGGCTGACCGTACCTTTGCTCATCGCCGCCAACTCGTGCGCGATTTTCGATCTCGCCGACACCCTTGTCCGGTCGAACCGAACCTACCTGAAGGTGGACACGCTGCGGCACGACGAATACACGTCCGAAGGTCTGGTGACGGCAAACGTTAAGCACCAAACGGAAGCCGAAGGCATCCGCCGGCGGTTCTCAGACCAATGCGACTTCATCCTCAAGTTCCTCGACGAGAATCTAAAGCAAGCATCCTCAGATCTCGTTCACGCGCCAGCGCACTTTGAGATTGAGAGTCTGTCTCCCGGTATTTCCCATCCGCCCACGTACAAGAGCAGTCCGACGCCCCCAACTCCCCGGCAATTTAGAGAAATCATCAATCAAGCGCCGAAGAAAGCGCTCGACATCCTTAAGCGCTTTGCTAAATTAAGGCCGAGGCCGGCGATCATGGAGGGCCAGCTCGCTTTCGCGGTGGTCGATCACTTCCTGGATATATCGGACACGGCGAAGGCGAAGCAGTTTGCCAAAACCTACAACCAAGTGCTAGGCCGCGACGAGATAACGGCTTCGATTTACTTAGAGTGGGGGCAGATTTACGCGAGGAACCATGCGGACGTGGAGGCGATTCGGAACTACGAGCGCGTCTTGGTCTTCGACCCAAACAATAAGGTCGCCAAGAAAAACCTTGACGACCTCAGGAAGCATCCGACGAGTTAGGATTTGGGCTTGCCGTAGAACCAGCGGTGGCGCAGGTCGAGTTGCTTGGCGTCGGCGCTCTTGTCCTCTAGGACTTTGAATTCCGCTACTGTGCTGGTAGCGATGGTGTAAGTGATTTCCTTTTCGACCCCCGCTCGCCGAATCTTGAGGCGAAGTGGCTCCCCGGATTTCAGATCGGCCATGGCCTCTCTCGAATTCTTGGTGGAATCGTTCCAGGTCGCCCCCAGGATGCGCTTGCCGTTAACCTCCAAAAGCTCGTCGTCGTCGGCAAGGCCGGCCGCGGTGGCAAAAGGCTGGACCGAATCTACATAGACATTCGGCACTCCTACGGTCGTCGTGGTATGGAATCCGCGGTCGACGAAACTCCTATCCTTCCGATCCAAGGTTAGCCCCATCTTTCCCAGCGTGTCCTCGAGCGGAAGTTCCCCCGGCTTCATTACGACGCGCTCGAAGAACTCCTTGGAGCCGCCCATTCTGACGTACTGACTCTCAATCTCACCTTCTTGAAATCCAGGGCGGCCGTTCCGGCAGAGTGCCCACAGGGCGAGTTCCACGTCGTCGAGGGATTTCTCTCCGTTCGTGCGCGTGCGTAAATCGATATCCAGACACATCCCCGCGAGCCAACCGAGGTTGTAGTAGCTGATGCGCCAGCCATCTCCGTCGCCCGTGCCGTTGCTGGATTCGGGTTCTCTCAAACTGGACTCATAGGCCGACACTTCCAACCTCGCCGGGTTACTTTTGACTGTCTGCGTATTGGTGGCAAGGTCCTCCAGCAAAGAATCTTCGCCCAGGTAGTGGCTACGCAACATGAGCAGTGAAGCGTAGTAGTCCGTCACGCCTTCCAGCCAGTAAAGGGCTCCGGTTTTGGGGAGCTGAGTGTAGTCGAAAGGGCCGAGCACCTTCGAGCGAATGCGCTTTACGTTCCAAAGGTGGACGAATTCGTGGGCGCAAATCCGTGCCGCAACGGGACCGAGGCCTACCGCCAATGCGATCTGGGTGCTCGAAAGGTGTTCCAAGCCACCGCCGCCATCCCCCGCTTGAAAAGGCAGAAAATGCCAGACGTATTTGTGAAAGGGAAGCCCGCCGAAGAAATCGCCGGCGGTATCGCTGATCGCCTGGCACATTTTTAGAAGCTTGGTCTGATCTGTTTTCGCACGGAGATCGCCCCTTAACGCAATCGTGATCGGCTTCCCATGGGAGGTGTAATGCAGGTCGACGAAGTCGCCGGCCGTGACCGGATTGTCCGCGAGGACATCGTAGTCGGGGGCTTTGTACTCGGTTAGGCTTTTCCCAACCGCATCCAGGCCAACCGCGACCTTCCATTCCTTCGGGAAATCCAGGCTCAGACGGCATGCTTCCTGCTTGCGGTCGACGATGTACATGTAGGTGGCCGGACCGCCGTAGAAGAGGGCTCCCGCGTCGAACTTCACCGGCACGGTGTATTCGATCGTCGCCCTGCCTTCGTTTTCGAAGGCGCCTTTCCAGGAGTTATCGGCGGGGTGTTGAAGGTTCACTTCGACACCGTTCGCATCGAGGCATTTCACATCCTTCACCCTTCGGCCAAACCAGGCAAGCGAGTAGTCTCCGGGGGCCCAGTTAGGCATCTGAAGCTCGATCGGCCCCTTATGCGCCGCAAAAGTCATCGTCACTTTCAGTTGGGTGTTGTCGGCGATGGGATGCACCGAGTAGCGGATCTCGGCGTTCGCGAAGGCGGAGAGTAAGGATACGGATGCGAAGGCAAGCGCCTTCCAGCGGCTTTGAGGGGTCGGAGTCATACGTTGGTGTTACAACCCCGCGGAGCCAGTGAAATTCCCAACATAACGATTGCATAGTCAAACCGGCTTTGTAGGATGGATACTTCAGTGAGATCCGGCTATCATCAGCGGATGGTTCTCGATTCCCTCGACACGGCGATCCTTGCCTGCCTTGAGCAGGATGGGCGGGCAACCCATGCTGCCATCGGCCGCGAGGTCGGACTAACCGGCCCCGCGGTTTTCGCCCGTGTCCGCCGGATGGAGGAAGGCGGCCTCATTCGTGGCTACCGCGTTGACATCGATCGTTCGAAATTGGGGATGCCCCTGACCGCCTTCGTCCGGGTGACGACGCGCCCGATCAAAGTCGAGACCGACTCTTTCGAACCCTTTGTCTGGAGCGAGAACCGAATCCTGGAATGTCACGACGTCGCTAGCGACGACACCTTCATTCTCAAAACTCAGTGCGAATCGCCGGAGGACCTGCGGGATTTGCTCATGCACATTCGAGCTCGGCCGCAGGTGATCCGGACTTCGACTTCGGTCGCCCTCGCCATCATCAAAGAGCCTGGTTTGCGGCCGAAGGAGTGATTGCGGCTAGTGGGTGCGGTGGTATTTCATCACTAAGGATGTAGGCGTGTTTTTCTCCTCGAAGGAGGTTGGGCGCGTGGGCCCGAGGCCGTAGATGATGGTCAGGGTATCGCCTTCGGCCCGGTAGATGGCGAGATAGGTCTTACCCTTGTTGGGTCCTTCGGTTCCGATGATGTCCATGGCCGAGGGACCGTGGCTTGGGACCAACTTCAGATCCCCGAGGTCGTGGCCGTTTCCCTCGTCGTAGTCATAACGGTTGCCCGTGATCTTGAGGATCATTTTGGCGAGGAGTTCTTTGGGGAGCGACTTTCCTCCTATTTCACCGGAGGCTGCTTTCCACGTTCCCTGAATGGCCTTTAGATCGGCGCAGGCGAGGATGGGTACGGCGAAGATTGCAAGTAGCAGAATGAATTTCATAGGATCTCCTTAGCGGGTTAGCGGTCGGATGGGAACGCAGCAATCCAGGTCGAGAATGCTCCACCCATTGGAGTCATCCGAGTTCCGGAACAGCTCCAGGTATGGGGCATGGTCGGGTTCGTAACCGCTTTCCGGCAGCCACTTTGCGAACAGGTGGTTCCAAGCCCGGCTGACCTTGTGGATATCGCCGTGGGCATGAACCATGGCGTACCGCAGGGACGGCAAAGTGGCAAAGCTCATGCGCCCGGCCTCCTTCGTCGCGGCCGGAAGGACCATGCAAAGATCCATGCGGTATCGCGAAGGAGGCACGATGTCGGGGTTATCCGGGGAGGTGGCGGCGAGTTGCGCGCCCGGATAAATGTTCATTCGGCGGCCCCAAGCAAGGAGCCGCTCCAAGCCCTCCATCAGCCCCTTTCCTCCGATCACACGGACAAAAGCGATTCGTTGGGGCGGCAGAGTCTCGATACGCACCTGGAATTGTTCTCCATCGACCGGTTCAACCGGACTGCCAAAAGCGTATTGCTTGCGCTCGCGCACGTCTTGCCAAATCTTGCTATCTTCACGGGTTCTGCCTTTCACGTGCTTGCTCGGCGCATATCCGTAGACCTCTTTGAACGCGCGCGAGAAGTCGGACGACTGGGCAAATCCGCTCTCAAGGGCGACCTCGGTGAGGCTCTTCTTTCCCTTAAGCTCCATGGCGGCCAGCGCCTTCTGCAGCCGGAGTCGCCTCACGAAGACGTGCGGAGTCTCGCCCACATACGCCTTGAAGAGCCGGTGGAAATGAAAGGGCGAGAAGTGGGCAAGGCCTGCCAGATGCTCCAGCGACAGCGAGCGATCGAAGTTCTTTTCGATGTGATCAAGCACCAGGTTAAGCCGTTGCTCGTAGTTTTGTAGCGATTGTCCGTGATCCATGCCCTTCTCCAAGGATTTCATCGACAAGGATAGCTGCTGTCGGCAAGAACCGCGATTCCTCCTGACCAGCAGCTTCAGCAATCCTCCAACCCCACACGCCCCTCAATGGGTTGTACGATTTGTCGTAACTTATCGTTCACGATGTAAACGAAATATCGTATGATATGGCAGTGGGCCGCAAGTTCATTGCGTACGACGCGGAGACGATCAACGAGGAGTTGCTTTCGTTGTCTAAGGCGGATTTTCTTGACCTGACGCTGGCGATGGAGTACTTCCAAAACGCAAGCGAAGCCAAGTACACGGTCAAAAATTACGACGACGGTCTGATGATGATCAAGGGAAACCGTCAGGGACGGTGCCTCTGGTTTTTTAAGGGCGAGACGGTCGACGGCATCGAAATCTTGATCGTGGTCTTGGTCTACAAGAAAGAAACCCAGCGCGTCCCGTCAAAAGTTCTGGAGACGGCGCGATCTCGGATGGCAATGTATAGGGAGAAGAGATAGATGGAAGAGAGAGGATTGCTCGAAGAAATCAAGGACCTGCGGGCGCAAGTAGACCCTGCCTATGCGGCCGTACGGCCGAAGGTGGACTTTGTCGTCGAACTGGTCAAGCTTCGAACCCAGTTGGGGTTGACCCAAAAGGAAGTAGCCGGCCGGATGGGCGTGCCATCCCCGCGGGTAAGCGAAATCGAAGCCAATCCGGATGCGGTTTCGTTGGACCGCATCCAAGCCTACGCGAGCGCGATGGGCGCTAAATTTGTCCTTTCGCTCCCTAGCCAGCCGGAAGAACTTCTCTCCGCCCAAGCTGCCGGACTCGATGTTAAAAAGCTCATGGAGAAACTTCGCGAGCTGGCTCCACTACTCGCGTCGCTAGACCATGCCGGTAGCCCAATGGCCGTTTCTGAAACAAGAGCGGCTTATAGCGCCAAACGCTTGCCACGGAGCAAGCGATAGAGAAGTTAAGTCTCCACTAACGACAAACAAACGTTAAGGCTTGCATGAATTCTTACTCTAGATGCCAGATTTGTGGCATCACCCCTTGACAACGGCCAAAAGGGGTGCCACGATTCTGGCATCCTGTGAAACAGACGCCGAAAAAGTCGGAAGCCAGTAAGAGGGAGCGGCAGCTCCTGGAGGCGCTGTATCGCCTCGGCAAAGCCACCGCGGCCGACATCCAAGCCGCCATCCCAAACCCGCCCACCTACACGGCGGTGCGGACCCACCTCACCAACCTCGAGCAGAAAGGCCTCGTAACCGTAGAAACCAGCGGCCAGCGATACGTCTATGAACCTGTAGTCCCGCGAGACGATATGGCGCGGAATGTGGTGAGTGAGATGCTCAGTAACTTCTTCGAAAACCGGGTCGACCTGCTCGTTGCGAGCTTGCTCGACCGGCGTGATATGCAGATATCGCCGCAACAACTCGACCAACTGGCCGAGCTGATCGAGAAGGCAAGGGAGACGGAAGCATGAGTTTCGATGTGGCCGTGAACGTTCTTCTGACCGCGCTCACTTTGACGGTGGATGCCACCACGATCATGCTGATCGCCTGGGTGGTCATCTTGGCGAACCGGAAGCGGTCCAGCGTTCGGCACGCCGTTTGGGTCGCGGCCTTTGCCGCCCTACTTCTCCTGCCCGTGCTTACCCTTGGCCGCCAGGCGGGCAAAACTATCCCGATCAAAGTTCCGGGAGAGGCTCCCGTCGCTCGCGTCCTCCCCCCGCCTCCGGGGTTGAAGTGGAATCCCACTCGAAGTGAGCCGGCGGCCGCCATAAGCGTTCCCGAACCTCACATCTCCGCGCCAAAGGAACTCCCCCGATTCCCGCAGCTAAAGCCAGCGCCAAAACCACAGAGCCCGGACTATCCCGGAGTGGCGCGGAAACTCATGTTCGTCTGGTTGGCCGGCGCCGGCGTAATCTTTCTCTGGATTGCCGTCGCCGTCCAAGGACTTCGCTCCCTGTTTCGGTCAAGCGTGCCGATCCCATGGCGAAACGGCGAGTTCGAAGGACTCTCCAGCCACTACAAGTTACGAAGGCCAGTGGCCCTCCGGATGGCTCGCCCAGGGCTAGAGATATCTGCGATGACCTGGGGCTTTTACCGGCCGGTCATCCTGCTGCCGAGCAACGCGGAAACTTGGAGCGAACAGGAGCGCGCCTCCATCCTGCTTCACGAGCTTGCTCACGTCCACCGCCGCGATAGCCTTTACCAGCTTCTTTCCACCATCGCAACCGCGGTGTTCTGGTTCCATCCGGTCGTTTGGCTGGCCTCGTGGGCGATGCGCGCCGAGGCCGAAAACGCCGCCGACGATGCCGTTATTCGCTCGGGAGTCCGAGCCACCGACTACGCCTCGCAACTGCTCGCCCTTGCTGCCCAATACGGGGAGACCCGGCGAACTCGACTAAGCCTGGGAGTGTTTATGATTAAGAAATCGGGAATGGAAAAGAGGCTTCGGTCGATCGTCGACCCGAAGCGTCGGCGGCAGGATGCCACTATGTCTCAAATCGTTAGCATCGCGTTAGTCGCGGTGACGGGCGTTTTTCTCCTTACGAATATCCGCCCGATCCTTAAGGCCGGCGCGGAGAGCCACGATCGGTTCTTCGACGCGGACCTCTATTCGGCCACTAAGCACCAACGAGATCCGGAACGACACAAGATGGCCATGCTCAAGCAGTGGCATCCCGGGATGCTAGCGAACCATTCTGCGGAAGCATTACGTGTGGCCGACCAATCGACTAACGAAGCCTCCGGCTCGGGCCCGATCCAATTGAACGAAGCGGCCATCCGACCGGCCCATCGTCCCTTCACCATGCAGAGAATGCAACGGGTTGCAACCGTTCACGCTGTACCTCGCGTTGATTGCGTACAACCTCTCTCGCCGATCGCCAAGCCTAAACCGCCCGTGAAGCCGGTGGCGCTATCCGTGCCTTGGAGCCGAGCCGTGACGGTAAGTTCGACCTTGGAGGCGCCGGTCAACGAGGCGGTCGAGACCGAGAAGGATGGAGGCGGCGATGTTGAAACCGCCAATTTGCCTTCGGAGAAGCGCCCGATCCCCCGCTTTCATGCGGTGATTGCCAGTTCCGACATCACGCTGACGGTTCGAGTAGGGAAGGGAGAGCATTGCTCTGTATCGGCTCCCGGCATGGGCGAGTTGGTGTCGTCGTCCAGCGGGAAACTTGAGTTCAGCGGCAGTCATCGAGAAGATATCGAGATGACTGCCAGCATCGAAGACGGCGTACTACATTTGAGCGGATCCGGGCTGACCGGCATTGTGGTCACCGCACCCGCTCTCGATCGGCTAGAAGCGAACGGTCATTCGACCGTGCGTTGCATCGGCATCACGTCGAATCGCAATGTAACGATCCTCGCTTCGGGTGGTTCAACCGTGGATGTGTCTGGCCGTTCGTCGGACCTCATGCTGGATCTGAGCGGTGGCAGTACGGTTCGAGCGCATGACATGGCCGCAAGTCGGCTAAAAGTGGCTATGTCCGGCAGTGCGGTGCTGGAAGTTAGCGGAGCGTTCTCGCAGACCGTGCTTCATGCCGAGGGCGGTTGTTCGCTCCGGGTGTTCGGTCACACCGACCAGTTGATCTTGACCGGACAAGGCGGGTCTTCGGTGGACTGCTCAGGATTCGGCGCAACGGACGTGGTTGTCAGCGCAGATGGCGCCTCCTCCGTCAGGATTTCCGCTTCCAAATCTCTGGCGGCGACGGCGAAAAGTTCTTCGCAGATTCAGTACCTGGGCCATCCCGGCAAGGTCAAAACGTCGCCGGACGAATCCAGCAAGATCTACTCGTAGCCCGACATTTGCCCAGGTCTGTCCGTCTTAGACCTGGGCAATGGTTGGATCATCCAACCTTACGCGACGTCCCTCGCGGGAGGACACGTAGGTGGCGAGGACCATGCGAAGCGACGTGCGGGCTTCCTCCGCAGTTGCGATCGGCGGACGCTTGCCGTGGAGAAATTCGGCGAGCGGGGCGGCCAAGTCGGCGATCCGCTCGCCATGCGCCCTAGGGGAAGGGACACCGCTTTCCGTCCAGCTACCGGTGGCGGTCTCGTACCACTTCAGGCCGCATGCGCCTTCCGGGCGGGGGACGTTGGCGCTCGGCGCATCCCCGTAGTTTTGGATGATCGTGCCCCTTTCTGCGACCACTTCGGTCGTGTTTTCGTGGGCGGCGCAGGTGAAGGAGCAAACGACCTCCGCCAGCGGTCCGCCCGGGTAGCGGAAGATGGCGATGCCGTTGTCGTTCTTGATTGCCGGATCGAGGAGGGTTTCGACCTCCGCCGTCACCGTTTGCGGCACGCCGAGCAGCCAGTGGAGAAAGTCGATCGCATGGGCCGCGTCATCCGCCCAGATGTCGCGGTTTAGCTTCGGGTCGTTGTGCCAGGTCTGGGCGAACCCATTCCACAAGTGCACGCCCAGTCCGTGACGCCGCCTCACCATTAGGACTTTGCCGAGCTGGCCGCTCTCGAGGAGTACTTTTATCTTGAGGTTCTGAGGATCGACCCTCATCTGCCAGGCGAGGGTGAAAGGGACGTTTTGGACGGCAGCTACGATTCGATCGGCCTCGGGCATGGTCAGCGCGATCGGTTTTTGGAGGACGATGGATTTGCCGGCGGCCGCCGCCTGCTCGACGAGGTCGGCGTGCAGGGACGATTCGGAAGCGATGACTACGGCTTCTACCCGCTTGAGAAGGTCTGCGACGTTCGCACAAGGGGTCAGACCGAAGTCTTCGACCGCTTTCTGCAGCCGCCCGGCATCATGGTCCCATCCCGCAAAGACCTCGATGCCAAGTTCTGGCCTTTGACGCCACTGGGTGCAGTAGGCGTTTACGTGGCCATGGGCGAATCCAAGAATTCCGACTTTCACGGGCGTATCTTATTCGGAAATTGCCTCGGCAAAGCTTCAGCCTCGCAATGCCCTGAAAATTATTTGGCATTCCGCCAAAACCATGTAATACTTTTGAACACCTGTGCGCACACGTGTGCGCACAGGTGTTCAGAAGACAAAGATGGCAAGGATTACCCGAGAGGATGTGGCGAAGGTGGCGAACGTGTCGGGGACGACCGTTTCGCGAGTGCTCAGCGGAAAGGCCGACCAAATCGGAGAAGAAGCGAAGCAGCGCGTTTTGGAAGCCGCCGAACGGTTGGGATACATTCCCAACCCCGCCGCAAAGGCGCTACTAACCGGTCGAACTCAGTTGGTCGGGCTCTGGATGTGTCTCGGATATTCCCGGCACCGGTCACGCGTTCTGGACCGAATGCGGGCGATTCTCTCTGAGACGGACCTTGCGATCGCCGTGACCGACGTCGAGGAAGATCTGTTCTGGCGTCACTCGATGGCGCGCGCACTACGAGTGGGAGTCGACGGAATCATCGCCTTCGACACGCCAACCGCCGGCGATGCCTTCGCCCGGACGGACAAGAATCAAGCCGGCACCACTCCCTTGGTCGGGATGGGAGCCTACTGGTCCGAGGCCACGAGCTACGTCGGCGTCGATCTCGGAGCCGGGGTCGAAGAAGCGATGCGACACCTCTTCGAGATGGGTCATCGCGAGGTCGCTTACCTACACCCAGGCGAGGACCCCTCGGGCAGGGAAGAGGCTCGGCTGCGCGGCTACAGGGTGGCAATGGCAGCGGCGGGCAGAGAGCCGCTCCTAATTTCGGCGAGCGGCACGACCATCACAGAGGCGCAAAAGACATTCGGCACGTACCTCGCTCACCAGCCCACGCCCAGCGCCGTCCTTTGCTTTAACGACGAGGTCGCCATGGGCGCGGCCCAAGCGCTCCTCGAGAAAGACCTGCGCCCAGGCAAAGACGTTGCGATCGTCGGCTGCGACGGAATCGAGGAGACCGCGCTCCTGCCTTACCCGCTCACCACCATCGCGCAGCCGGTCGACGAGATGTGCGCGCTCGCCTGGGAATACCTGCGCGAGCGGCTCGACGACCCCTCCGCCGCGCTTCGGCAAACCATTTTACGACCGCGTCTGATTGTCCGCGCTTCGACGCGCGGCTGACGAATTCATCTCATTTGAAAACCAACGAAGGTTCCATTCTCATGCAACGAAAAGCATTTACACTCATTGAACTCCTCGTCGTGATCGCCATCATTGCGATCCTTGCCGCCATCCTTTTCCCCGTTTTCGCCCAAGCGAAGGCCGCCGCGAAGAAGACCGTGTGCCTAAGCAATACAAAGCAGCTCGGGCTTAGCTTCATGATGTATCTCGCCGATTCGGACGACGTCGTCGTCTGCAACTCGGGCGATACGCCTCCAATCCCGACCACCGACACCGATTCGAAATCGGCCAACTTCCGCTCCGTCGCCCAGTGGCCCTGGCGGATCATGCCGTACCTCAAGAACCGGCAGATCTTCGTTTGCCCCTCGGATCCAGACCCGAAGAGCACGTGGTCCGGCTATGACAACAATCCGAATCCGACCTGCGACGACGCCTGGGGAATCCCCACGCCAATCAGCGTGGCCCCGAACTCCATCCTCGTCGGATACGGCGGAACGGACGGCAGCACCAGCGGTTGCGTGGACTCGAACTTCTCGTGGATGAGCGCCATCCCGGTTCGACCTTACTCCGCGGCTCCCACCCCGGCGAGCACGTACCTCCTGGCCGACTACGGTCGCGAGTTCATGGACTCCTGGAATATCAACGCGCTCCGTGCCGCGAACTACACCCGTGTCTACAACGAAGACGCACCCGGTGGCGGCGCAGCTCAGATGGGCGGCGCCCAGGCTACATGGCTGACTCGCATTCAGAACCCCAGCGTCTTCCGGCACACGACCGGCCAGAACATCACCTTCGCCGACGGTCACTCGAAGTACCGCCAGTACGGGCAGATCACGTCTGGGAACGACTGGATCGATGGCGTGCACGGAACGGAAGGCACCGAACTTCGCGAGTATTGATCTCGGAAATCGACGAGCAGAGGCAGGGGCAGAGTGCCATTCTCATTTCGCGAGGGGCACCTTTGGTGTCCTTCCGAACCCCGAATGGGCTTGTCATTACCCACATCTTTGAGTCTGGGCGTCTCGTCTTAGGATTCAGGCTTGTCATGCCATGGAGGGTGTGCAGGAGTGGAGACTTGTCATTCGCCCATGGATTGGGCTCGTGCTCAATTCG
>Ga0207695_10000839_pt1 | contig 56384 bp, 48 predicted proteins | sample KBSC54metaG_FD_184354 | JGI IMG/M metagenome (GOLD analysis project Ga0207695, IMG submission 184354) | Corn rhizosphere microbial communities from Kellogg Biological Station, Michigan, USA - KBS C5-4 metaG (SPAdes) (version 2) | ecosystem: Host-associated > Plants > Roots > Rhizosphere > Soil...
TTAAATGTCTATTTAAGATGCCAGTAAAAATCAGACTGCAACGCCACGGGTCTAAGAAACGGCCATTTTATTTCATCGTAGTAGCCGACGCCCGTGCGCCCAGGGATGGTAAATTCATCCAGAAAATCGGTACGTACAATCCTCTTACAGTTCCCGCTTCGGTACAGCTCGACCGCCAGAAGGCGCTTGACTGGCTGCACAAGGGTGCTCAGCCGACGGACACTGTACGTCGTATCCTCTCTTACAAGGGTGTTCTTTATCTGAAACACCTTCTGCGTGGTGTCAAATTAGGTTTGTTCGATGACGCGGCTGCAATGGAGAAATTCCAGAAGTGGCATGGCGAGCACGAAGCCCAGATGAAGAAGCGCCAGGAAGACAACCGCAAAGCCCGTCCCGGAAGAAGGGGCCCTGGTGGTCCTCCCGTAAGAAGGGTTGAAAGGACTGAGAGGAAGAGCGAAAGCGGCCCCGCACAAGAGGCGTAGCTTTTGGAGGCGTAAGCTTTTGGAGGAGTAGCTTTTGAGGCGTAATGAAAAGGCCTAAACTTTACTCAATCTAACTTTATCAGGAGGTCGTAAGACCTCCTTTTTTATTCCTCCGAAGGGAACTGCCCGGAGGAGGATCATTGGCGCATATTTTATGGCAAATAACTATCGCAATATCGGGAAGCTGGTGGCAGTCTATGGGCTGCAGGGCGAATTGGTGCTCCAGCATCGACTGGGCAGGAAGACGACGCTGAAGGGCTTAAAAGCCATCTTTATCGAAGACAAAAAAGATGAGATGCTGCCCTGGTTTGTAGAAGGCACCCGTGCTAAGACCGCTGAAGACCTCTACATCAAGCTCGAAGGTATCGATACCAAGGAGGCTGCGCGGCGCGTGGTACAGAAGGAGGTTTGGCTGACTGAAGCTGACTTTGCACAGTTTGCGGGCGCTTCCGCCCCCATTTCGCTTGTTGGTTTCAGGATGCTGGATGGGAAGACTGATCTGGGGGAGATCCTCGAGGTGATCGAGCAGCCGCATCAGGTGTTGTGCAAGATCATGCTGGATGGGGGGAAGGAAGCGCTGATCCCGGTGCACGAGGAGACATTGAGAAAGGTGGATAAGAAGAAGAAGGAGGTGCACGTGGAGCTGCCGGATGGGTTGTTGGATGTGTATCGGTAACGGATAACCGCCTAATTAACCTTTATTTAACTGTGGGGGCTGCGGCTTGCTCGCCCAAAACTTTTAGATTTAGTCTATCCAAAACCTTATCCATGAGCACAAGCATGCCCTCCGCAGCAGACCTCGGCATAGTGGCCGGCGGCACTACCGACCAGTCAGCACTGATCATCTCAGCACTTTCAAATCCGGCTTATTCAGGTATTGTTTTTGACTTTCCTTCTTCCCCATCGAGTCCCGCGAAAATCTACATTAGCAACTCCATCAGTGCAAACGGGAAAGTATTGAAGTTTGTTCCCGGCACCTATCTTACGGGTCCCACCGCGCCTACTACGCCAGTGACAGTTGTCAGCGGTTTTGTGCTCGACTGTGGGGTCAGGCAACAGTGTTTTGATCCGGGCTGCGGTTTGCAGTTCGATCCGATCGGAACGACGCTCGGAAAGATATCCCCGTGGGTATTCGGAGTCCAAAGCGACGATAGCACGCATAATGCCAGCCCTGGAATTCAGAAGACGATCGACCTGATCATCAGGAATATAGGCGTTCAGACCCTATTTATTCCGGCCGGCACCTATTACTGCGGTTCACCGCTGATCTGCTACAAGTGGAGCGGCACAGAATACTCCTATTTTCAGATATCCATTGAAGGGGAATGCAATTTTTGGGAAGCTTCCGGGTATGGTACGATACTGAACTTCGCCGGATTTCATGATACTTTCGGCATCGGACTGCACAGGACCAAAGGCTCATCTATCAAGAATATAAAGTTGGCTGGCGCATGGAATTATAAGTTTCCGGATCAGGCGTATACTTTTTACAATTTGCCACTTAGTGCATTTACCGATGGCGTGTGCAGAGATACCACTAACTCTCCGTACGCCGGAATTGTGATCGATCCGTTCTCTCCTACAGTACCAGCTGCTCCGGACAACGGTTATCCTGGCCTCACCAGCTATTACAGAGGCTCCGACACTGGCGGCAGCACGGGCGTTACGCTGGAGGACGTACACATCGATAGTTTTGTAATCGGATTTATAACGTCTCCTAACGGGCAAACAAAAAGCGCCGAGCTCATCAGGGCGGAAAAGATCCAGTTCTCGAATATGAAGATCTGCATTGTCGGTTGTCAGGACCAGGAAAAGATGAATGTGTTTCGTCATGTAGGATGCTGGGGCACCTGTCACACGATATTCCTTTCCGGAGTGGGGAGCGGCGCTGAATACGGAGCATCGACGCCCGGCAACTGGTATGTAGAGGACATGAATATCGCAGGCTACAACAACCAGCTGATATATAACAACCAGGGCGGTTATTTCGCCTCCTATTTTAAGAACATATACGCTGAGCTGCTCGGCTCTTTGGGGTCTATCGCCAGCGTGCAGGGCAGCACCTTCGAATGCTGTACCATTAACTTTGCCAATTATGTGGACGCCGGGTCCTATCAGATGCAGATACAGCAAGCAGTGGGGGTGACATTTATTGGCTGCAGCTTCAGGATGTATGGGACGTTCAAGCCGATCACGATCGACTCCGGGAACGGAGGCCCTGTTTTCGACGGCTGTTCGTTCGAGACCGCACCATTCATGAGGTTCAGGGCCCCTGTGGGAGATACGCAATTCATCAACTGTACAGACGAATCCACCAATGCCAGGAATACGCTCGGCCCGGTGGCTGCCCCGGCTATATTTGCGTCGTCTTTTTCGAATACAAACGCCTATGGCTCACACAAAATAAATACCTCCGCCGGATCATATACGCTGAACAGTCCATACCCGGCTCTTCCCATGCCCATAAGCTTGACAGGCGCCCCCTACGTGATCAACAAGACGACAGGTACAGCACCTTATCAGGCAACGGTGGCGTGTACGGGAGATGAATTAAACCGTATCGTCGTAGGCGATGTGATAGTGGGCACAACGTCCGGCGATGACAGGAGCCTGATTGTGATGGGAATTGTCAGCGCAACCGGAACAGGCAACTTTACGATCAACTATGTCCCTGCGGCTGTAACAAGCGGGACCTCGTACTGGCTGTACGTGTGGCTACCGTTGTACAATATATCGTTTACGGGCGATACCACCAGCGGGAGCAACCAGATCACCAACGTGTCGCTTATCGCCGGTGACCTCCCGACCTTTATTTCCAGGGGAGGATTGCTTTCTACCGCTGCGGTCAAATACTCAGACAGCTGGCATCTTAATCTGATCAGGCTATTGAGCTATAATGCTACCACGGGGGTTATCACTTTCGACAAGACGTCTTCGTCTTCGGCCAAAAAAAATCTCTTTACGAATACTGATGCGGTTCCCGATGCGATGACGCCGTCTATCTCCGCGGGACCCGGTGCGGGAACCTCGCCCGTCGTGGTGATTACCAAAGGGAATGACCGGAATATGCAGGTCAGCGTCACCACCGGTGGCTCTACTGTGGCTGCGGCCGTCATAGCAACCATCAGTATGGGCATACCCTATAGCGGGGGCTATATCCCAAGCCCCAAATTCAGCCCCGCCAATGCGGCGGCGGCGGCCCTCAGCGGCGCAACCCAGGTATTTATGGATGCTGCGTCGAGCGCCGGATATACCATCTCGGCCGGGGCTGCCGCGCTGACGGCCTCGACCTTATATCTGTGGAATATAGAGGTTGGATAGGGTTGGTGTTTCTGGTGGGGTCAGGCGTTCCATCCTCCGGCAAAAAGTGCAATTCTTCGGGAAATCCGTCCATTTTTTTCGCCTCGCGGGAGTCGTTTCTTTGTGTTGTCAATAGCGACAAACAAAAAAACTAAAATATATGAAGACGTTCAAAGTTCCCGCCAGAGAAGAAGTAAGCCCTGCTAACCAGGCACTGTTCGACAATCTGACCAAGCTGATCGGAAGGGTTCCGAATCTCTTTGCCGAAATGGCCGTGTCTAATCACGCGTTGGGCAACTACCTCACGCTGACTAATGCGAAGACTTCGCTGCGTGCGAAAGAGAAGGAAGCCGTTAACCTGGTGGTTAGTGAAGCGAATAGTTGTGAATATTGTTCGAGTGCGCATACAGCTCTGGCCAGGATGAATGGTTTTACCGATGAGCAGATATTGGAACTTCGTGGAGGCAGTGCATCGTGGGATCCGAAGCTGGATGCCCTGGTGAAGTATGCGAAGAGTGCTGTGGAGACGAGGGGGCATGTGTCGGGAGATGTGGTGGAGGCGTTCTTTGCAGCGGGGTGGACGGAGGAGAATCTGGTAGATACGATATTGGTGATTGCTGATAAGACGTTCACGAATTACCTGCATGGGGCGACGAAGATACCGGTGGATTGGCCGGCTGTGCCGAAGTTGGATGGAGTGGGGGCGTAGGGGGGAGTGTGGAGGTGGCCCCTGAGACTGGTGGAGATATATTACGAGCCGGAGGTCCCGAGATGGGGTCTCCGGTTTATTTTTTGGGGTGAGTTGGTGTTAGGGTGATTGTTGACGGCTCGTAGGCGTGGTTCACGTGGTTTAGAGGCCCTCTTTGGGAGGTGGTGCGGTTTCCTCTTTGGTTGGCGGGGCCGCTGGTTGCTGGGGAGCGAGGCCCAGGATGAGGTTACGAAGGCCTGATTCTATGCCTATCTGTTTGTCCTGTGCGTACCAGCGGTGCAGCTCTTCGTTGTAGGTGGGAGCCGTGGCGGGGTTGGCTTTCAGCCGTAATACCATCTCCTGTGCCTTGTCGGGTCGCGGGCCCCAGCTGCCTGTGACGTTGAACCCTTTATCCAGCTGGATCACCTTTGGGATGGACATGCTGGTACCTGTTAGGTGGGCGTTCATCAGCTCGGGATTGGCGTCCCTATAGACAAAACGAAGTTCGATCATTCCCGCCGATGCCTCCGCGATCTTTTCCATGATGGGGGTGGACTGGGCCGAGTCGCCGCACCAGTTCTCGGTGATTACCAGCCAGTAACGGGGCTCTTTTAGCTGGCTGAGGGCCTGGATGGTTGTGTCGGACAGGTGCGCCGTTTTGGTGATGCGCTGCATCCGTTGCCAGTTGATGGGGACGTATTTACTGTTGCCTTCCGTGGGATTGGAGGCGGCCTCGGTTGCTACGCTGGTGCTGTATTGCGGAAAGGGGAGGGCCTTTTCCCAGTAAGCTGCGTAGTCGGCGGGTGTCAGTGTGTTCATGATACAAATATAAACGTTCCCCGCGTGGAACACTGTGCAAGTTCTTTGAGGGGGCATTTGTAATTGGGGTAAATTTGAGAGGACCATAAAAATTTACCTATGACAGAAAAGGAATCAAAAGAATTTATCGACTTTATTGATAAGAGGACGAAAGAGATTCTGAAGTCGAAAGATGCATGCTGGGAATTTCTGATCAGTATAGGCATCGAAACTGAGGAAAGCAGGAGAAAGCATGAAGAAGAAGAAATGAGGAAAAGGAGGGAGAAAAAATGACCTACTATCAGCCTTTGCAAGTCGTCGGCTTTCACAGTTGTGACAAAGAAGTTGGCTTGAAAGTGCTCAACGGAAAAATGGACCTTAACCCTAGTGAAAATGTATGGGATTGGCTAGGTAAAAGACCTGATAAAAGGCTACTTCCTCCCTCGTCCGATCGAAATGTTCAATCCTTATCTACATAAAGTTGCTTAAAACAAAACCCTGATCTTATGCTCGAATACAACGATGAAGTTCTTGCCATTCTCCGACCGAGGCTCCCCGACTGGGCGCTTGAAGGCTACTACGGTGGACTCCTTAGCCCGGACGGCAAGAAGCTGGTCGCCTATACCTGGCAGCCGATCGATACGAAAGCCCCAGACATCTCCCGGTTTTTGCAGTTGAGCGCTCTCGGCGATGGGGGGCACGTAAGCACCGGTACAACGGAGGACGATGTGTGGTTTTACGACGATGACGGATCCTACCAGAGGAAAGGGATGGAACGGTGCCTGGAAGATGGAGTCTTCCACTCTTATTCCCTGGAAATGATCGCGGCGCAGTATGAAGGCAAATGGTATATAGGCTGCGGACTGAGTTTTTTCGGGTCTCAGATGGACGAGGGGGGTGCAAAGCGTCACAATGCCAGGGGAACTGCGGACGCGGATTTTTTTGAGAAAGGCTTTTTCGCACCGTACCGCTCGAGGACGCTGAGCGGAGAGACGGTGAGGGATGTTTCCCATGAAGAGTTTGCGGACCTGCCCTGGATCATCAGCCTGGTCAAGGTGGAGGAAAAGGAGAAGGTGCACCGGGCGTTTACGACTTATATGAACCTGGCTTTTGTCAAACCCCTGTTTGAACGTCTACGCATTCGCTATCCCGAAGAGTATGTAAAGTTCTGTTATCGATACAGCGAGGACTATACACTGATCTTCCCTGAACATAGAAAATACTTTCTTGTGGTGACACTTGCGGAGAATGAGCGGCTGGGGTACCGGCTGGCGTGGTTCTTCTTCGACACCGCGACTGAGACGTTTTACCGCTGGAAATACCCGCAGGCAAGGTATAGCGGCCCGCACGACTATACACCCGATATCATCGACGATATAAAAGATATCAGCAGCTGGGATGATCAGCAGTTCCTCGGTTCGACGAGGACGCTGGACGATAGCCGGTTTTGGGAGGAATATGTGCTGAAGAAGGAAGACGGCGCTTATGTTTGGCTAGAGCCTATGGCTGTAGGGGGAGGAAAGGTGTCGAATGATAATTGAATGGGGGATTAATGGTAGGACCGGGAGGTATGGCGTTTGGGTCAATGGGGTTTGGGAGGTTGGGATGACAGAAGGAAGTTGGTGAGGCCGCGTGGTAAGTTTGCGGTGACGAGGGGTAGACCTGGGTGTCAGGGGAAAGTTCGTCGGGTCGCCGGTCCTGGACGATGGAGAAACCGGGGGGAACGAACTTCATGATTCAAAGATAAGGCAGGGGTGACACTATCGTAATGGCGGTCCCCGCGCCAGCGGTAATTTCCATCCTTCCGTCAATCTGCTCAACCCGCCGCTGCATATCCTTCATCCCGTTGCCCCAGTGGCTACCCCCCGCCTTATAAATACCTTTTCCGTTGTCCCGGACAACAATGGTCATCCCCCCCGCATCGATATGGATGCTTATTTCCACGACGCTGGCGCCGCTGTGTCTGACGGTATTTTGCACCGCCTCTTTGACAATGAGGTAGACGTCGCGGCGAAACTCCTGCGTCACTGCCATTGCCGGAACTTCATCGTCTACTGTAAAATGCAGGTCTATACCCGCCTGTTCCAGAAGATGGGTCGCGTTGCGCCGGATATTTATGATGAGGTTCCCCAGACTATTTTCTTCGTGATCGAGCATCCAGGCGATCTCGTTCGTCTTTCGGATGAGCTGCTCCGCCGTCTGCTGCATCTTAAAGATGGTGATCGGGATAGTGGTGACTGTGGTGGGGTCAGCGGTGACCGTGGTTGGGTCGGCGATAGTTGAGGCAGGTTTGGGGATGATTGAGGCGGGTTTGGTGGTGATTGGGGTCGGATCGGTGCTGATTATGGCAAGCAGGGATGCAAGGCCCGAACCAATTTCATTTTGTATTTCGAGGCTGATCAGCTGCTGCTCATTGACTCGCCCGTCGAGCAATGCCTTCAGCTTTGTATTCTCTTCGCGGACCCGGAGGACTTCCTTTGCCTGCAGGCCGAGAAGGCGTCGTTGCCGGTAGTGCAATAGAATCCCGATAGAAAGGGCCACCGCCAGCAACAGCACGCCCACCACCAAAATGGTCGACCAGGGCGCCTGACCGCGGGCGGTAATGTTCACAAGTAGCAAATGGATAAGAGGGATACGAAGCATGTCATTCCGGTCGCAAATTCTTTGCCGGAATAGTTAGCGCCGCTGCTATTGCCTGAGCTCCAACGTTTAGGAGAGCGATAACGACCAGCCGCAGGGGCGGGGCGCCTGGTTTCAGGACATCGACTGTCCGGCCGGGATGGCGACGCCGGGGCAGGGACTGCCGGTCTCCTGGAGGAACGACCGCAGCCCGGAAGGCGTATCTTTGTGGGATGCCGGTGGAGCAACCCCAACGCTATATCGCCCATTTCGACCTTGACGCCTTTTTTGTGTCGGTGGAATGTATCAACGACCCCTCGCTGAAGGGTAAGCCGCTGCTTGTGGGCGGGCACAGCGAGCGTGGGGTGGTGGCCGCCTGCAGCTATGAGGCGCGGAAGTACGGGATCCACTCGGCGATGCCCATGAAGACGGCCCTGCGGCTCTGCCCTCATGCGACTGTTGTGGGTAATGCGCGGGGAGAGTATAGTAAGTACTCGCGGTGGGTGACGGAGATCATTGCGGCAAAGGCGCCTCTTTTTGAAAAAGCGTCGATCGATGAGTTCTACCTGGATCTGACGGGGATGGATCGTTATCACGACCCGTGGAAATGGACGATCGACCTGAGGGAGGAGATTACAAGCGCCACGACGCTGCCGATATCGTTTGCGCTGGCTTCGAATAAGATGATCTCGAAGATCGCGACGCAGGAGGCGAAGCCTAACGGTTATATACAAGTGCCGCCGGGTATGGAGCGGGAGTTTCTCGCGCCGCTGGGGGTGAACAAGATACCGGGAGTAGGGGAGCAGACCTTTTTAGCGATGAAGGAGATGGGCATTTTTACGATCCGAGACCTGAGCGAACGTCCGATGGCGGAACTGGAGCGGCGGTTTGGGAAGTACGGGGCCGAACTCCATAACAAATCCCGGGGTATCCATACAGGGGAAGTGGTCCCCTATCACGAGGCGAAGTCTATCTCGACGGAGAATACCTTTGAGGAGAACAAGACCGACCTGGAGTTTTTGATGGCCGAGCTGGTGCGAATGACTGAAAAGGTCGCGTATGAGCTCAGACAGGACAATAAGACGGCGGGGTGCGTGGCAGTCAAGATCCGTTATGGCGATTTTGAGACGACCTCGAGGCAGGTGACGATACCTTATACGTTCTATGATGACGAGCTGATCGCGAAGGCTAAGGAATTGTTCCATAAGCTGTGGAGGAGGGGGGAGCCGATCCGGCTGCTCGGGGTGCGGCTGAGCGAACTGACCTCGGAGGCTATACAGACCAATCTATTCGAGAATACCCAGAAGAAGGCTCAATTGTATAAGGCGATCGACGATGTGAAGAATAAGTTTGGGAAATACGCGGTGGTGAAGGCCGGGGGACTTGGGCCTGCGGAGGAGGGGGAGGAACCCGGCAAGACGGGGAGTCAGGCGTGATCGACCGGGTTGGAAAGCGCCCGGTGGAGGACCTGAAAATTGACCGTTGTGGGGTATTTGGGAGATGGTAAACCGCTGGGGGACGGCATTTAACGAAAAATTTATCTAAAAGTCTACAACTCTGATAGGGAAGTAATATCTTCGCTGTCCGCTGAGGCGGAGTTTGCTTAATTTAAAAAAAATACGTTATGAGTTTACGTCTCGGGGATAAAGCCCCCAATTTCCAAGCCAAGACATCGATTGGTGACATCGACTTCTACGAATTCCTGGGCGATTCCTGGGGTATCCTGTTCTCCCACCCCGCCGACTATACTCCCGTGTGTACGACTGAACTGGGAAGGACTGCAGCGCTGAAGGACGAGTTCGCCAAGAGAGGTACCAAGGTCCTGGCTCTGAGCGTGGACCCCGTCGATAAACATTTAGGCTGGATCAAGGATATCAACGAAACGCAGAAGGTAAGTGTTGAGTTCCCCATCATCGCGGACGAAGACCGCAAGGTGAGCACGCTGTACGAATTTATCCACCCCAACGCCTCGGCTACTGCCACGGTAAGGTCGCTGGTGATCATCGGGCCCGATAAGCTCGTGAAGCTGATCATCACTTATCCCGCGTCTACCGGCCGTAACTTCCTCGAAGTGCTGCGCGTGCTGGACTCTCTGCAGCTGACTGCCAACCACAGCGTGGCAACACCGGCCGACTGGAAGGAAGGTGAGGATGTTATCGTTGTTCCGTCCATCTCTACGGAAGATGCGCAGAAGAAGTTCCCGAAGGGTGTAAAGGTGATCAAGCCTTACCTGCGCTATACGCCGCAACCTAACAAATAGGAGAAAGTTAATTGTTGTGTTATTGGCCCCCCGCTTGCATCGGGGGGCTTTTTTTGTGCGGCTTTCTCATTATATTCGCCCGACCCCACTTCCCTAATCATGAAAATACCGGCTCTCTATCTGTGCCTTATATTGGTCTTATTTGGTCACACACTCAGGGCACAGGCCCCGATCATTTCGTGGCAGACCTGCCTTGGCGGCTCACTGGCCGGGGAAGTTCATGCTATACTTTGGGAAAAATGCCTCGGCAGGGAAGGCAATGACCAGCTGCAATCCATCGAGCTGACTCCCGACGGAGGCTATATCCTGGCCGGAAGTACGACATCGCGGCTGGGGGAGTTTGCCAGCAACCATGGGCTTGAAAGATGAGCTCTATCGGGGACGTTGATGGTGGTGAGGTGATGGGGATCAGACGGGGGTGATTGAGGGGTGATTGAGGGGTGATTGAGGGGTAATTGAGGGGTGATTGAGGGGTAATTGGGGGGGTGATTGAGGGGTAATTGAGGGCCGGCCGGGGCGGCTCAATCTTTGAAGAAGTCCAGCACCGTCTTGTTGAACCGCCATGAGCGGCTGGCCGGCTCGTAGTGGGTACCGCCTGGGAATATGACCAGCTGACTGCCTTTGATATGGTCGGCGATCTGGCGGGTATGCTCTTCTTTGACGATGTCTTTTTCTCCGGCCATCACGAGCACCGGGGCCCGGATCGCGGCGAGGTCTTCAAAGCGGTGCTGTGGCTCGCTGAGCAGAAGGGTTACCATCTTTTTCCGGAATTGTGATCTGTAGGCCGTCGCGTCTTTGAGCTCTGCCAGCTCTTCGGTTAGCCGTGTGAGGACGGTGCCGCTGACGACTGTGCTGTCGACGAAGATGACGGCGCCCATGACGGCGAGCTTGTGGATCCTGGCGGGGTATTTCATGGCCATGATGAGGCCGGTATTGCCGCCGTCGCTCCATCCGAGGACGTCGACGCTGTCCAGGTGCAGCTGGTCGAGGAGGGCGTTCATGTCTTCGGCGAAGAGATCATAGGTCGGAGCCCGATTGTCCTCACCTGATTTACCCTGACCCCGGGTGTCGACGGCGATGACCTTATAGTATTGAGATAGGGGGAGTATCTGTTCGTTGAACTGTACGATCGAGCCCGAGTTGCCGTGGAGTAATAATAGCGGTTTGCCTTCACCGTAAGTTTCGTAGTAGAGTTTAATGCCGTTGACTGTCGTGTAATGACCGGCCGAATCGTTGTCCCCGAAATTGATGGGGTGGGTGCCGTCGGCCTTTACGACTGTTCTGCCTTCTTCGGGCTGGTTGGTGACCAGGGAACGTTTTTTGTCGGGCCTTAATCCAATCCAGGCCCAGCTGCTGTCAAAGCCGGTCATGTCCTCTTCGAAGCCCGGGTCTTTTATGCGGATGTCTTCAAACTTACCGGACTTGTTCTCGATGGTCAGGTGGAAGTCGTCGAAGTAGAAATACCCGCTGTACTGGTAGAGACCGCCGAAGTACATGGATTTGGCGTCCTTGTCGATCGTGCCCTCGATGGTGTAGGTGTCCCATTTCGGGTTTCGGATCCGGCGGTCTTTCATGTTATCGAAGAACCCCATGCTATAATCGGCCTTGTCGATGCGTACCCATAGTGATGCCCAGGCCTGATCGTCGAGCGAGTCGGCACGGACCGCGCCGGTCAATTTAAAATGCCGGCCCTGGTAGGAAGTGACGTCTAAACGCTGGATAAATCCCGCCCAGCTGTTTTCCTGCGGGGTCTGGGCGAAAGAGGATTGAAAAACGAGTACGAGACTTACAAGTAGGGCAAATTTCATGGTACAAGGGTGAATTTGGTTACAATTTATTAAATTGATCGAATATTAACTGCTTATGAAACCGAGCATAACAATTTTAAATACACAGGGAGATGAACTGCGAGGTTCTATCCGGCCATTGAAAAATAATTACGTACGGATAAAATATACGTTACTGTTGGCCGGGCTGTTGCTTGCCCATCTGGCTTTCTCCCAGCGTACTATTCTTTATTGTGGCCGTCTCATCGATCCGAAGTCGGGTGAGGTCTCTACAGAGGTGTCGGTTGTCGTCAGTGGCGGCAGCATCGCGGCTGTACAGAAAGGCTATCTCGCGGCGTCGCCCGGAGATAAGGTCGTCGATCTGAAGGGGCGTACGGTGTTGCCGGGGCTTATCGACTCGCATGTCCATTTGGAGGAGGAGACGAGTCCTAATGCCCAGCTTAGGCGGTTCACGGCGAGTGCGGTGGAGGATGCTTTCCAAAGTACGGTTTATGCGAGGACGACGCTGATGGCGGGGTTCACGACGGTGAGGGATGTGGGTGGTACGGGTGTGAATATCGCGCTGCGTAATGCGATCAACAAGGGGATCGTTATAGGACCGCGGATGTATACGGCCGGTAAGATCATTTCTTCTACGGGCGGGCATGCCGATCCGACACATGGTTTTAGGGACGGATTGTATGCGGAGCCGTCTTTTACCGAAACGGTCGCGGATGGAAAGGACGCCTGTATCAAGTCGGTCCGCCAGATGTATAAAGAAGGCGCCGACCTGATCAAGATCACCGCGAGTGGCGGGGTGCTGAGCCTGGAGAAGGACGGGACTGGCGCGCAGTTCTCCGAAGAGGAGCTGCAGGCTATCGTCGCCACGGCCAAGGACTACGGTATGCGCGTCGCGGCGCACGCCCATGGTGCAGAAGCGATGAAACGCGCCATTCGCGCGGGTGTCACTTCCATCGAGCACGGCACTTTTATGGACGATGAGACCATCGACCTTTTTAAGAAATACGGGGTTTGGCTGGTTCCGACTATCATCGCGGGCAAATCCGTGAGCGACTCGGCGCGGAAGCCAGGCTATTTTCCCCCTATTATTGCGGGTAAGGCCCTTGCTATCGGTACCAAAATTCAGGCCACCTTCGCGAAGGCGTATAAAGCCGGGGTGAAGATCGCTTTTGGCACGGACGCCGGAGTGTATGCGCATGGGAAGAACTGGATGGAGTTTGTGTATATGACAGAGGCCGGGATGCCGGCTATGGAGGCGCTTCGGTGCGCGACGGCTAACGCGGCTGATTTGTTGGGGGTTGGGGACAGGCTGGGGTCGCTGGAGGCGGGGAAACTGGCCGATATTATTGCCGTGGACGGGGATCCGATAAAGGATATACGTGCCATGGGGCAGGTGCGGTTTGTTATGAAGGAGGGGGTGGTTTATAAGAGTGAATAATTTGGATGGTCACTCCGACCTCAGGCTCTTCACTGGGCTCATCGTCGCGGCTTTGAGGGACTGGTAGCTGACTGTGAGGAGTGTGATGACGAGGGTGCCGGCGCCGGCGGCGGCGAAGATCCACCAGGGAAGGGTGGCGTGGTGTTTATAGTTGCCGAGCCATTTTTCCATCAGGAGGTAGCCGATCGGCATGGAGATGAAGAAGGACAGTACGATGAGCTTGAAGAAATCTATTGAGAGCAGGCCCCAGAGTGTCAGGACTTTGGCGCCGAGGACTTTGCGGACGCCGATCTCCCTTGTACGTTGCTCTGCGACATAAGAGGCCAGGCCGAAGAGGCCGAGACAGGAGATGAAGATGGCCAGCACAGTAAAGACGGCGGCTAGTTTGCCGATACGCTCTTCGTCTGCGAACTTCTGGTCGTATGCTTCGTCAATGAAATTATACAGGAAGGGGCTGTTGGGGTTGTACTTCCGGAATACCTCGCCGATGCCTGCTATGAGCGTATGCGCCGGCTGACCGGCTTTCAGCCGCATCGTGATCGTATAGTGGTCGCCGTCACCCAGGAAGATGGCGGGAGGTATGTTCTCATAAGGCGAATTGGTGATCATGTCGCCGACGACGCCGATCAGGGTATAATTTTTCCCAAAGAATTTTACGGTCTCACCGACAGGATTGGCAAAGCCCATGGCTCTGGCTCCGGCTTCGTTGATCAACGCCGCGCTCGAGTCGGTCGCGAAGCTCCTGCTGAAGTCCCGGCCCTGCACCATGCGCCAGCCAACGGTCCGGCCGTAGTCGCGGGAGACGTTGACGTTGCGGAAGAAGACGGCTTGCTGGTCCGGCCGTTTGCCGCGCCAGTCTACCTCGTTGCCGTTCCAGAAATAAGCTTGCGAGAAGGAAGAGGTCGCGATATTTGAAACGAGGCCTTGCTGCAGCAGCTGGTCCCTTAAGGCGTCGTAGTGTTTGTAGATATCGGGCGTGTTCATGCCGACGGTGACGAGTCCCTCCCGGTCGTAGCCGACGGGTTGATTGCGGGCGAACTGTATCTGACGGAAGACGATGATCGTGCCGATGATCAGTGTCAGTGAGACGCTAAATTGGATCGTGACCAACACCTGTCTCGGAAGCCCGGCGAAACGGCCGATGCGGAAGGTGCCTTTGAGAACCTTTATGGGGTCGAAATGTGAAAGGTAGAAAGCGGGGTAGCTGCCGGCGAGCAGACCCGTCGCCAGGGTGAAGGCGAGCGCCAAAGCCCAAAAGATGCCGTTGCCCCAGGGAATGGACATGGATTTCCCCGCGATGTCGTTGAAGAAGGGTATTGTGAGTTCGGCTATAGCAAGCGAGAGGATGAATGCGAGTGTGGCCATGAGGACTGATTCGGTCAGGAACTGGAGGATCAGCTGTTGGTTGAGCGAACCAAGCGTCTTTCTGATGCCGACCTCCCGGGCGCGCTTTTCGCTGCGAGCGGTGGAGAGGTTCATGAAGTTGATACAGGCCAGCAGCAGCACGAAGCAGCCGATGATACCAAACAGCCAGACGAATTCAATCTCGCCGCCGGCGGGGACGCCATGCTCGAACTTGTTATAGAGGTGGAGCTTGTCGATGGGGTATACGAGGGCGGTCTCCTTCCAGCCTTTTGTGTAGGGGGAGGGCAGATCTTTGATGCGGGCGGAAGCCTGTTCGGCAGTCACGTTGTCGGCTAGCCGAACATATACGGAGCCGTTGTGGTCCTGCCAGTTGGTATTGTTGGCGTGATAGGCGTTCTCCTGGTTATCCCAGGGCAGGATGGCGGCGGGATTGGGAAAAGTTGTATTGCGGGGGAAGTCTTCATAGACTCCGCCGACCTTGAAGTCGATGCGGTCGTCGTACCGGACTGTTTTGCCGACGGGATCATCCTTGCCGAAGAGGGCGGTGGCCAGGGACTGGGAGATGAGGGTGGTGCTGGGGTCTTTGGCAGAGGCCATGGAGCCATGCAGCATTTTGGGCTTGAACATCTCGGAGAACTGGTAATCTGCCCAGAAAGCGAGGCCGCTGAGGTGTCGGTCGCCGGCGCCGAAAAGATGGTTGCCGTTGTAGTGTGTGAGGGCGACGCTGCTGAAGAGATCGTGGTATTTGTCGCGGAATTCCTTGCCCATGGGCATGGTGACGGTGGATCCGGTATAGCTGTCTTCTTTGGTGGTCTGCGTGATCATCGCCTGGGCGATGCGCTGGTGGTCGGGGAAGTAGTGGTTATAGCTGAGCTCGTCGACGATCCACAGCCCGATGATCAGGGCGATGGCCATGCCGGTGGAGAGGCCGACGATATTGATGATGGTTGACCCCTGGTTCTTGCGGAGGTGGCGAATGGCGACGTGGAAGTAGTTGCGGAGCATGGCTTACTGGCGATTTTGTGGATTGGGGGCCAATAGGATGCCGGGTTGGTAAGATATTGATTTTTAAATTGATGGGATGGGTTTGAGGACGTCCGGTTGTTCGGTTTCGATACAGGGAATGTACGGTTAGCTGAGGGGCCGGCCGATCTCCCAGTGTAAGCCGAATGGGTCGACGAGGCGGCCGAGGCGCCAGCCGTGGGATTCGTTAATGGGGAAGACGACAGTGGCGCCGGCGTCGATGCCGCGGGTGAATAGGGCATCGGGCTCCGGACCGGACTGGCGCGGCCCGCCGCGTGGGCCAGGGGCGTGGACCAGGGGGACAGTATTGTCGCAGGAAATTGGGAAAGGGCATGAACTGGAACTGACGGTTGTATTTGATCAGCTCGTTGAGCAGCATCTCTTCGCCCTGGTAGTTGACGTTGTGGTCGCCCGCTCCGTGCATGATCAGGAGGTGGCCCTGCAAGTTTTTCGCATAGGTAAGAGGGTTACACTTGAGGTAGGCGTCGCGATTCTCAGGCAGGACGCCCATGAAACGCTCTTCGTAGATGGTGTTATAGATCAGCTGGTTGGGGATAATGATAAATATAGGCAATGACGCTGGCTGCAGGATTCCTTATTCCTGGCGTAAACTACCCGAAAATTAACTTGTTGATGGTCGGGTAAAGGGGTAACTTAAAGTATGATACCGCATGGAATGTTTCAGCCGGCGGAGCTGCGAAGCGCCGAATACCTCCCCTGGTCGAGGGGAAGGGGTGTGGATGTGTGGGCGATGATCGTGGCCTGCGCCGCGGGGGACCTGCTGGCAGTGAAGAAGCTGGTCGCCCAGGACAGGGGTCTGTTGCACTGCGAGTATGAGTATTTTACGCCTATCCGTTTTGCCGTGCGGGAGAATCACCGGGCGGTGGTGGAATACCTGCTGGCGGAAGGTGTCAACCCGGTCAACCTCATTGGAGACTCGCTGGTTACGATGGCGCGTGACCGTGAGTACTGGGACCTGCTGGAAATGCTCGAGCGGCTGATCCTCGAACGGTATCATATTCGTCCTGAGGGAGAGGCGGTCGCCACGGCGATAAAGAATTTTGACCTGGCCCTGGTCAGGGAGATCATCGGAACGCGACCCGAACTGGTCATTGCCGCCGACGACTTCGGCAATCAACCCATACACTGGGCATCGCTCACCCGTCAGATCAGCATCATCAATTATCTGCTCAGCATGGGCGCGGACATCGACGCACAACGTCCCGACGGCGCCCGGGCGATAGACCTCACCAACGGCGACTATAATTACAGAAGCTGGTACAGGGACCTGCCTCCGACCGGACTGCGCGAACACCATGTCGTGGTCGGCTACCTGATGGGGCGCGGAGCCGAATGCGATATCAGCGTCGCGGCCAAGATCGGATACTTCGAGCGGGTGCGTGAGCTGCTGGACCTCTACCCGACGCTGGTCAACAAGCTGCCGGACTATGATGGTTATTACAGCGGTCTGCCCCTGCGGAATGCGGCGGCGGCAGGACACATCGAGATCGTAAAACTATTGCTCGACAGAGGCGCCCACGTCAACGAGCCCGAGCCAGGTATTGCCCCGATGGGCGGCGCCCTGCACGCGGCTATCGGCGGGAAGCACTGGGAGATTGTCCGACTGTTGCTTGACCGGGGCGCCAATGCCAATGCGATGGTCGAGTCATCGGGCGACTGTATGTTCATGGCCCGTTATGTGAATGCCCCGAAGGAGATCATCGACCTTGTCTCGGCGCATGCACAACACCGGGAGATAGACATCGTTGCCTATGAGGCCTCCGAAGACCGGCTGCGCCAGCTGCTGGAGACGGACCCTTCGGCAGACCTGGGACCTTATCTGAGACGGATAATATCGGAAGATCTGCGCGGGCAGCTGGAGCTCATCCTGCGCCATCAGCCGGATGTGCTTCGCAATTTGCGACAGGACAGGGCGGCCTGGTGGGCTGGAATTGGTTACCGGTCGGCGGAGCAGGCGCGCTGGCTCTTCGAACGCGGGCTGGATCCTGCGCTGCGGAACTGGCTGGGCATTACGAGTCTTCACCGTTGCGCCAGCCGGGGTGAGATAGCCATCGCCGAGGTCTGTCTCGAATTTGGCGCAGATATCAACCCCATCGAGTCGCAGTGGTCGTCTACGCCACTGGGCTGGGCTGCCCGCCATGGTCAGAAGGAAATGGTGGAATGGTTGCTTGCGCATGGGGCAGACCCTCATCTGCCGAAAGACCGGCGCTGGGCCAGGCCTGCTGAATGGGCGAAGAAGAGAGGACATGATATGATCGCGCGGCTTTTCCGGTAAGGTTCGCCCCTGCGCGCGGATCGGACACCCAGTGTATCGCCAGCGGACAGGATTTGTCGCGGAGCTGATACAAGACATTGAAATACAAGGAATATAAAACCGGCACTTTTTTGGCGACCGGGTCAGGAACCGACATATATGTTCACCACCTATTTTACCACTGCCTGGAGAAATCTCGTTCGAAATAAAGTGTACAGCGGTCTCAATATCCTGGGGCTAGCCGCCGGGATGGCGGTTGCGCTGCTTATAGGTCTATGGGTATACGACCAGACGAGCTATGACAAATTCCTGCCGGGATACCAGCAAGCCTACCAGGTGCGATTCCGGTATAGCGACAACGGTACCATGCGGAGCGAGAAGAATGTGTGTATTCCCCTGTCGGAGGCGCTGAAGAGGGATGTTCCCGGGATCGAACATTCGGCAATGAAGTTCGGTCCGGTCGATGATCTATTTACGATTGGAAATAAGAAACTGACCTTGTCAGGACTCATCGGAGGAGAGGAGTTCCTCCAGATCTTCAAATTTCCCCTGCTAAGCGGCAGAGCGGAGAGCGCGCTGGCCGACGAGCATTCTATCGTACTCACGGCGTCGACGGCAAAAGCCCTGTTTGGCACCACGGATGTTGTCGGGCGGATCGTGGATCTATGGGGCGAAAAATCCATGGTGACGGCGGTGATGGCAGATGTACCGAAAAACTCGACCCTGCAGTTCAATTATATCAAGCCCTTCAAAGCTTTTGCTGCGGCGGGATGGGTGAAGGCGGCCGTTACCAGGTGGGGGGACTGCTTTTTTGAATGCTATGTGTCGTTGCGGCCGGGCGTGTCTTACGAGCAGGTAGAACCGAAGTTCCGGATGATGGTACAGAAATATTCTCCCGAATCCTGGTCGACCTTTCACCGGCAGGTGACCATGCAGCCGATGGCGGACTGGCATTTGTATACGGATTTCAGGGATGGATATGCTTCCGACGGCCTTATTGAATTTATCCGGCTGTTCAGCATTATCGGCGTGCTCGTGTTGCTGATCGCGTGCATCAATTTTATGAACCTGAGCACGGCCCGCAGCGAAAAGAGGGCGCGGGAGGTGGGGATCAGGAAGGTCATCGGCTCTTCGCGGAAGGGGCTGATAGTGCAGTTCCTGACGGAGTCTATCATCATCGCCCTGATCAGCGGGATACTGGCGCTGGCGATCGTGCAGGCGGTATTGCCCGCATTTAATGCGCTGATCCGGGCGCAGATAGTGATCCCGTACGGGAGCGTTGTCTTTTGGATTGCGTTCGTCCTATATATCTTCGTCACTGGCCTGTTGGCGGGCAGCCGACCGGCGTTGTATCTGTCGTCCTTTCAGCCGGTAAAAGTGTTAAAGGGAGTTGTGAAGACCGGCCCATCGGCGACGCGTGTACGAAAGGCGCTGGTGGTATTGCAATTTACCGCCAGCATCGCCCTGATCATCGGCACGGTCATCGTCTACCAGCAGATAGAATATGCGCGCAGCCGGCCGAGGGGCTATGATCCGAACAGGTTGCTGCAGACGACGGCGATGTCCAATTATCCGGTCGTCAAGCGCGAAGTGCTTGCCACCGGCGTGGTCAGCGGCATGACGAAGTCAACGAACGGTGTGATCCGGGTGGGCTCACACAATACCATCGACGGCTGGCCGGGACAGATGCCGGGTGAGGCGATCAACATGGCGATGAATGCCATAGCTGATACCGACTATTTCAGGACAGTCGGTATACCCTTGATCGCCGGCCGGAATTTCACGGGCAATTTCGGCGAGGATAGTCTGGACGTCATCGTGAATGAGACGGCTGCGCAGAGAATGCGGCTGAAGCACCCACTTGGCCAGTCTATCCACTGGGCTTCGACCAATTCTCCCAGCCGGCTTCGTATAGTCGGCGTCGTGAAGGACGTACTAACAGACAATCCTTTTGGCTCACCGGAGCCGTTGATATTTGTTTACCATCCGGAATGGACGTTCCAGCTGACGCTCCGGCTCGATCCCAGGGTGAACACACATGCCGCCCTTTCCAGACTGGAACCGATATTCCACAAGTACAACTGGGACGGCGGGTTCAACTATCATTGGGTCGACGAGAGCTATGCAGAACTCTTCAGGCTGGAAACGTTGATAGGGAAGTTGGCCGCGGTCTTTGCCGTCCTTGCTATATTTATTTCGTGTCTCGGGTTGTTCGGGCTTGCGGCCTATATTGCCGAGCAGCGGACAAAAGAGGTAGGCATCCGCAAGGTGCTGGGGGCATCGGTTGGGCAGGTGCTGTTGCTGCTGTCAAAAGATTTTATTGTCCTGGTCGGGATCAGCTGTCTGATCGCCTCGCCCCTGGCCTGGTATTTCTCGTATCAGTGGCTGCAGGGGTATGGATACAGGATCACTATCGGACCGGGGGTGTTCGTGCTGACGGGGATTGGCGTGATCTTCATAACAGTGTTGACGGTTGGGTATCAGTCGGTGCGGGCGGCGCTGATGAATCCGGTTAAGAGTCTCAAAGCGGAGTGATTGGGCTGCGATAGGGGGTATCGTGCGCCCGGTCAGGGGTCGGGGGCCAGGGTACTTGTGCTGACCACAGGCTTGTCTGGAGGATTGGCAACGAAATAGAAATTGTTGTCGAAATACCCGAAGCGGCGGAAACCATAATAGTAGGCCTCGTTCAGGGTCCAGACAAAATCTCCATAGGTATTGTTGTCTCCGAAATGGATCTTAAGGATGGTTGATGTATCGTGCGTGAACTGCATCCGTTCGATCTCTCTTATTATGAAGGCTTTTCTCAGATCAAATAGTGATGAATCATAGGGAGGACAGTATTCGTTGAGATTGACGGTATGGATCGTTAGGTTTTTGATATCCCGGAGGAAGGAGTATTTCGAGATCGCCAGGCCTTGCGGATCGGGATTGTCGCTTGGGACGAATATCCGCAGGACATGAGGCCGATGGTAGTGAGGAGTTTTATAAATATAAAAAAGCAGCAGGGCTGCCAGGCCAATGCTGCTGATCGATCCGGGAACATAGAAGATCTTTTTTCTCATACCCCTAAGATGCGGGGCGAGTCATTTTCCATAGGGATTGATCGGGCGGTTGGGTTAGTTATATTTTTTCGCGGCCCACTCTTTTTTCGCGTTGTCGAAGTCGCGCATGAACTGCTCGTTCTGGAAGAGCAGGTTTACAAATTTCCTTGCAAATATTCGGGAGACTTCTGAGTCGCTGGGATAGTGTACGCCGATGATCTCGCGTGCGTGCGCCATCGCGTATGCTTTTTCGATAAAGAGGTCGGTGAACTCGGGGGCCAGCTCCTGGTAGATATAGGCATGGATATACGCATAGGTGACGTGGCCGCCGGGGTAGGAGGCAGCATGCGATTCTTCGAGGTCGCGTATCCTTGGATCGAGCATATAAGGTCTGGGACGGCAGTATTTGAATTTTATCGACCAGAGGAAATAGTCGATGTCGCGGGAAAGATTAGAGAACATGGTGTCTGTCATGGGAAGGTTCTGAGGGCCGGCCCAGTAGCCGATCTTGCGCCCGACGTCGCTGGGGCTCTCATGGACGTTGGACATATACAGGCTCAACCTTACGTCTTCCGGTGTGCGACTGTTCTGCAGGGCCAGCAGATAGTCCAGCTCGGCGCGGGTCTGTTCAGAACTGTTGGCCGGCGGCGCAGGCAACTGGAGGTCATCCACCGAAACCGACCGGAGATAGACGGGTTTCAGGCTGAGCACTTCTGCGGCCATCTTTTGGTCAAAAGGGAATTTGATGCTGTCAAGGTGTTGACTGGCGTATCCCGGCCTTGTGCTCATGGCTGCCAGCACCTTGTAATGGCCACGGGCAGGCGTGAGCTCGCGTGAAATGCGGACGGGGATGGACATTTGCCCGTAGGCGATCACCGAACAGCCGACATAGAACGAAAGGAGGAACAGACAGATCTTCATATGCTGGTTTTTATATAAAATTATCCAGTTCCGGGAGAGAAAACCTGTAAAAAATGACTGACTTTACCGGCGGTTCCTAAAAGTTGTAAAATATGACTACCTTTTGTCGAAAGCTATTGCTAGGAGATCGAACGTAGTGAGATCCCATAAGACCTTTAAAAGATAATTTAGCGCTTATGAAACACGGAAGAAGCCCATATACTTCCGCTTTTTATGCGTGGAAGGGTGCGTCCGCTGTGTTTTTCTCTTCCTGTCTTACTCCTTTTCACCAACATGATGCGATGCAGCTGGTGCTGGATACGCAGGAGAGTTTTAGGTTTCGGACAAGGAGGAGCAACTGGGATACCTACCGCAGCCTGATCATCAAAGAGCATGTCATTCATCAGCTGGATACCAACAATAGCGTGCAGCTGATCATCTACCTGGACACATCAACGGAAATCGCACAAGCGATCAACGCTGAGTACCTCTGCAATAACGACGTATATTCCCCACAGGTAAATATTTTTCATTTTGCTGATAGCAGCCAGCTCCAGCGGGCATTGCTGGGCTCAGACCCTTTGCTGGTAGAAGCGCTGATGCACCGTATATTAACCCATCTGGCCCGCAGGATCGGGATCACCCGGGAGGATGAGCGGGTTGTAAGGGTAGAACAATTGATCTCGGCAACGCCTCCTACCGAGATCTCGATGAATATGCTTGCCGCAGGGGTCTGTCTTTCGGAAAGCAGGTTGCGGGCGCTGTTCAGGCAGGTCACGGGAATTTCTCTTTACCGGTATATTCTTTGCAACAAGATCCGATTTGCCACCAACCGCCTTATGGCGGGAGACTCGGTCAATGGAGCTGCGATGGAAGCGGGATTTACGGACAGCAGTCATTATCATAAGATGATGGTGCAGCTGTTTGGTATGAGCCCGTCTGCCTTCCTGAAAGAGAATCTGGCGCATGATTTTGTGGTGTGTGATAGGGTCAAATGAGCGATTGCTGATTACGCAGAGAGATGGTAGGGGAGGTTGACGCCGGGGAGCCCCGGGGTTGGGTTGGCGGACTTCTTAAAAAACGGTAACCGGTTGTTAACCGCAGAATGACCGGTTAGCACTCGAAATTCGGTCTTCCCGGGGCCAATTTTGTAAGGAAGGTTACTTTGGGCGGATGGGATAACCCCGGTGGTTTTTGGGGGACTATACCGGATACTGCGGCCAGGGATGAGGTGGTCGAGCCCGCAATATTTACGGATGACGGCATCCTGGAGGAATAGAATTTCCGGCTGTTGGATAGTGAGGTTGGCCAGAATGGGGAGGGCCCGTGGCGCCTACTGTTTCCACTTTTTCAGCTGCTGGATGAGGGCCCGCATGTCTTTGGGCAGGGGCGCTTCAAGGGTATGGAACTCGCCGGCGGCGTCCTGGAAGTGCAGCAGATGAGAGTGTAGTGCGAGGCGCGAGAGGATGGGGCGTTCTTCCTCCTGATCCTTTGAAAGCTTGAAATTCCGCTTGAAGCTGGATATTAAGATGGGTCGCGGGTCGCCGTAGAGCTCGTCGCAGAGGATGGGGTGACCGAGGGACTGCATGTGTACGCGTATCTGGTGGGTACGGCCGGTGTGGATGCGGAACTGGACCAAAGAATAGAGGCCCATGTCTTCGACGACCTCGTAGTCCGTGAGCGACTCTTTGCCGCGGCGGTTGACGACCATGGTTCCCGGCTTTGCGGGATGCTCCATGATGGGTTGGTTGATGCTTCCGGTGGGTGTGGGGAGGCTGCCCTGAACAAGTCCCTGGTAAAGTTTTTCAACGTCGCGGTGTTCGAAGGCTTCGGACAGGAATTTGTGGGTGGCTTCGTCTTTGGCGAAGACGATGACGCCGCTGGTCTCGCGGTCGAGCCGGTGGACGGTAAAGATGTTGCCGTATCTCTCACGCAGCCAGGACTTGAGCGAGGGCTCTTCCCCTTTACGGTCGGGTATGCTGAGCATGCCGGCGGGTTTATTGATAGCGATGAACTGCTCGTTCTCGAATATGATCTCGGGTTTGTGCATTAGAATCAATCCCCTTCGTTGTTGAAATTAGTTGATTTGTGAGGCCGCGACTTTGTTGGGGCGCCGGCTGGTTTGCGTCCCTTGGGAGGGATGGAACGTGGGGGACGTTTGCCGGGTGTGGCGGAGGCAGCGCGTCGTGGCTTGTTGGAGCCGGCTGTGGCCGGTGGCGCGCCTGCGGAGGTTTTGATGTCGGCGGAGGGATTGGAGCCGGGCGCGGGTTTGACACCGGTGGAGGTTTTGGCGCCGGTGGTTGGGATGTCTGTGGAGGCCCATTCCTTTACGCGGGCTGACGAGCCTTTGATGGAGGAGTTGAGATATTTTAAAATTCGTATTTCCTTTTCCGTTAGCAGGCGCCATTTTCCGCGCTGGACGTTCTTTTTCGTGAGGCCGGCGTACATGACCCGGTCGAGGCCTCGGACGTCATAGCCGAGGTGTTCGAAGATGCGGCGGACGATGCGGTTGCGGCCGCTGTGGATCTCGAGGCCGATCTGTGTCTTGTCTTTCGGGTCTGCGTAGGCGATCGCGTCGACGTGGGCGACGCCGTCTTCGAGGTTGACCGAGCCGCCGATGATCTTGTCGAAGTCAGCTTTGGTCAGGGGTTTGTCGAGGCTTACGTGGTAGATCTTTTTTATCTCGTGGCTGGGGTGGGCCAGTTTTTGGGCGAGGTCGCCGTCGTTGGTCAGCAGGAGCACGCCGGATGTGTTCCGGTCGAGTCGTCCGACGGGGAAGACGCGTTCGGGGGTGGCGTGACGAATGAGGTCGAGGACGGTTTTACGGCCCTGGGGATCATCCGTTGTCGTGATGTAATCCTTGGGTTTGTTGAGAAGGATGTATACGAAGTTGCGCGAGATGGTGACCTTTTTGCCATTGGCTTTGACGGTATCTGTGGGCAGGACCTTGGTGCCGGGTTCGGTGATGACCTGGCCGTTGACGGAGACTTTTCCGGATCTTATGAGGTCGGCTGCGTCGCGGCGCGAGCAGATGCCGCCGTGTGCGATGTATTTATTTAAGGGAAGGGTGTCGCCGGTGCCGGTTGGTTTGACGGGGGACCCGCCAGGTTTTGCGGGGGTTGCACCGGGGGTAGGTTTGCCGGGAGCTCCGGGTTTTGAAGGAGCTGCGCCCATGGCAGGTTTAACGGGAACTCCGGGTTTTACGGGAGCTGCGCCCGTGGCAGGTTTGATGGGCGCTCCGGGTTTTACAGGACCTTCGGCGCCTCGTTTGAGGGGCAGGGTCGGCGGTTTGGTCTTACCGGGCAGTTTTTTGAAGTGGGTCTCATTATCGGGAGGGGCTGAGGCGCGGCGCTTCTCTTCGAAATGTCTTTCAATGGCCTCTTTCCGCTCTTTCTTTGCGGCCTTTTTTTCCTGGCGGAACTCCTCTTTGATGGCGCTGTTGCGCTTCTTGTTATAGAACTTGCTGAAATTATCCGTTTTACGCTTCATATCCTGTGGGATTTGCTGTTTTACAACAGTAATAATGCTGGGTTATAGGCCCTGCCGGCGGCTAAGGTACGAAAAAAAGACCGCTTTTCGGGCGGTCCTTTTACCATTAAACTAACGTATGCTATGAGCTTATCTCCCGATGCGATGGCTGACGTGATTCTCCTGGTGGTTGAGACGAGCCTGTTCATGCTTTGTGATGTGGCCGTCGTGACGGGAAGCCATTGCCCTTTCTTCGTGGCGGATGGCATGATCCTGTGCATGGAGACGTGCGGCCTTTGCTCCGCTGATCTCACCTTCTCTGCGCTCCTGGTTGATGCGACGGTCCTGGTTGTTCAACCTTGAATTAACCTCTGCACGACGGGGATGTTCGCGATCCCATTTACCATCCTGAGCGAAGGTGGCAGAACTGATGCTCAACAGAGCGATGAGGGCGGCGGAGAAAAAGAATAATCGTTTCATTTTAGTAGATTTTTAGGGTGTTCTACTAAATAGACCGGGTGGGGGTTGGAAGGTTTAATCCGGGATTAATATTTGGTTACTCCGTCGATTTTTCCTCCTAATTTTCTTTAAAAAAAGTCTTTGCATGATATTAAATTTGTAGATGCCTCTCCCCATCAATATAGAAGATCTATTGTCCGCCCGCATTGTCGAGTCGGACCGGATCGAATTTAAAGAGGGGTGGAATCCGGACGCTATCTACCGTACTATCTGTGCATTCGCCAACGATTTTGACAATATTGGAGGTGGTTATATACTGATTGGTGTGGAGGAGGAAAACGGAGTTGCGAAGCGACCGATTAAAGGACTAAATAGCGAACAAATAGCAGACATTCAGAAGAGAATGATCGGCTTTAATAATCTCATAAATCCCGCCTATTCGCCAAAGCTCTTTATCGAGGAAGTCGATCAAAATCAAATAGTCGTTTTATGGGTGCCGGGTGGATCCAGCCGCCCTTATGAGGTTGCCGAAAAGGTCACCGCAAAAGAAAAAAGATTCTTTCCATATATACGTCAATATGCCAGCTCTGTAAGGCCAAGCCTGGAACAACATCAGGAATTGATAGGATTAGCTAATCAGGTTCCATTTGATGACAGGCCAAATCCGGATGCAACGGTTGAAGACATCTCTCCTGTTCTGATCCAGGACTATCTTAGAATTTCAGGAAGCCGGTTGTCAGACTGGATGGGACGACATTCTTTGCATGATACTTTGCGGCAGATGAATTTATTGTGCGGACCTCCTGAGCGCGAATATCTTCGCAACATAGCTTTGATGGTATTTTCTGAGTCGCCTGATAAATTCTTCCCCTACACATATATTGACCTGGTTCATTTTCCTAATGGACCATCGGATAAACAATTTCTCGAAAAGCAATTTAAGGGGCCGGTCCAACAACAGATCAAACAAGCCCTTAGCTATATTCAAGGTAATTTGTTACACGAACTTGTTACAAAGGTGGAAGGGAAGCCCGAATCGCTCAGGGTATGGAATTATCCATATGAAGCTTTAGAGGAACTACTGGCCAACTGTATATATCATCGGAATTATCAGGAAAGAGAACCGGTAACAATACGCATTGAGCCAGATGCTCTTTATCTCTATAATATTGGGGGACCCGACAGATCCATTAAAATGGAGGATTTTAAAAAGGGAAAGGTATTTCCCAAACGATATCGTAATAGACGATTAGGAGACTTCTTGAAGGAATTTGAACTCACAGAAGGTAGGGCGACGGGTATTCCAGTGGTGTTGGAAGCGATGAGGCGTAATGGTTCTCCAAACCCCGTTTTTGAAACGGATGAAGATCGAACCTGGTTTCAGGTTAAATTGCCTATTCATCCATCCTTTGCAGGCCAATCTGATAGCCCAATAGGCAATACCTATGATATTGAGATTGTCTCTCAACTTGGAAGCTTAGTTAGTAGCTTAGTTAGTAACTTAGTTAGTAGCGAAGAAATTTACAAGGAATACGCAAGAATCCTCCTGTTTATAGGTAATGGCGCACTAAAACGGGATGATATCCTGAGACATATAGGGCTAACAAACCAAACATACAACTACCGGAATTATATAGAGCCGCTAGAGAAGGCTGGTTTGATTGAAAAGACGTTTCCCGATAAACCTCAAAGCCCAAGACAGCAATATGTGTTGACGTTAAAGGGGAAGTCACTGATCTACACATTTTTAGGTGCGGACTGATCGCATAGAAATTCTCCCAGGGATTGTAGGAGGCTAATCGATCGACCGGTCATAATCCCAGTTGCGGGAGAGGCAGCCGGTGGTTTGATGAATGCGCCAGGTCTTTGCGGAGGGGTTGTTGTGTGCCTCCTTCAGGAGTTCGTAACGCAGGTCGCGGGGGAAGAGGACGTGCCACCAGATATTTTGTTTGTAGGGATGTTGGAAGACGCCAATCTGCGCGAGTATCTCATAGGTTGCGGATGCGCAGCGCATACCCACGACTGCATAGTCATAGGGAGGATGTGAGAGGTAGGTGCGGCTGAGGCTGTCGAGTTTTTTTCGTTGGGTAGGGGTTATCGGGATGCTGACGACCAACTGGCGGAGGCTGTCGACATGATATTTTCGGCTATGGGTATAGTTAAATGTTTGCCAGAAGGCACTGACGGACCTGGTGGTGAAGGAGGACCTGAAATCGGCGGGTTTGCGGCTGGGGAAGATATGGCACCAGGGATGGTAGATGGTCGGGGCGAAGCTCAGTACCCGGTCATTGCCGGTCTGGAGGACGACGTGGCCGCCGGGTCTTCCGCCAAACCATTTATACTCAGAGGGATAGCCCCTGGCGGGCTCTGATCCGTAGATGATCAGGATGCGGACGCTGTCCTTCGTCTGACAGAAAGCGCTGATTTTTAGGCAACAAAGCAGGAACAGATAGGCTGGGATCTTCACGGATCGGGGTTTGAGTAAATATAGACCATTATTTTATGGGATTACCCTATTTTTTGGCTACTGAGGATCAACTAATTACTCATTTCGAATTTTGGTCCCCGTACGATTTTCCCCCGGCCCGCGTTATAGAGGGGTATTAATCCTTTTACCCGTACCCTAATTCGATACCCTATGCTCAAACACATAGACTATCTCTATTTTAACATCTATAGTTATTTCTATAGAACGAGCCAGTACCGGCCAATTTTCAATCCCCGTCTTCAGGCAATGTATCTGTTCTCCCTCGGTCTGGGAGGATGGCTTTTGTTCTTCGAATCGATGTACCTGCATTTTTGGAGACATTCGCGCTTTGAATCGAAGATGCAGTCGAGCATTTTTGCGGGGATGATCTATATGCTGACAGCAGCGTTCTTCAACTATGTATTTATTATACGGGACCGGGATCAGAAGATCTTTGGGAAGTATGAATCACTGGTGGATGGGCATCCGAGGAGGAAGTTGCATCTTGTGTTGTCGATCAGTATTTTGTTGGCGCCGTATGTGTTGATGGCGGTGTTGGCGGTGATGTTCCCGAGACATTAGGTTGGGAGGACCAGGGCCCGTTGATGGATTGTGGGTTGGACCGTGGTGTGGCCCGTTGGTGGGCTGCTGCCGGCTGGTTGACAAAACTTAAAAATTTCATAAACCAGGTTTATAGGGGATCGGGATGGTGTGCCCGATCTTTGCGTCGTTATGAGCACCCAGGAAATGCTCTCCGACGACAGCCCACTACTGCTGCGGCTCAAAGAAGGAGACCGAACTGCTTTTGATGAAATTTTCAACCGCCACGCCGGTCCTGTCCTCACGTATATACGGCGGCGATTGAACGGATCTGTTGAAGCAGACGATATCCTCCAGGAAGCGTTTCTCCGGCTCTGGAAAAAGCGCGACTCCATGGTTATCCACAGCTCGTTCCGCAATTACATATATACTATTGTCCAAAACTGTATCAGCGATCATCTCCGCGCTGTTAAGAAAAAGAACTACACTCTTGTCGACGAATTTCAGGAGCAGGCGACGGAAAGACCTCAGCCTGACGAAGAATACCAGCACAAACAGGTGTATCATATCTGGAAGGACGCTACCAATAAGCTGCCGGGACAGATGCGCCGCATTTATGTCATGAAGACGGAAGACCAGCTGACTGTGAAGGAGATTGCTTCGCAGCTGCAGCTGAGTGAGCAGACTGTTAAGAATCAGCTCCATACGGCGGGACAACGCATAGTTAAGATACTCCGGCAGGTACAGCTTTTCTTTTTATTGTAGGATAGGGAGAGGGGGGAGGCCCGGTGGCGCGAAATAAATTTGCGCAGTTAAATGGCTGCGCTTATATTTGCAGTCAAATGACTGCATAAAATGATTGTTCGAAGAGACGTTTTCCAGGCGATATCGGACCCGACGAGGAGGGCAATACTTAGTCTGCTGGCGGTGGGGGCATTGACGCCGAATGCTATATCTGAGAAGTTTGACAGCGCCAGGCAGACCATCTCCAAACATTTACAGATACTGACCGAATGCCAGCTGCTGGAGCAGCGACTGTCGGGACGGGAGATCTATTATCAGCTGAATGCCGGGAAAATTAAAGAGGTGTCGGACTGGACGGAACAATTCCGCGAGCTGTGGGAGGGAAGGATGAATCATATGGAGAAGGTGCTGAAGAATAACAAAAATAAAAAGCAATAAATATGGCAAAACAAATCTATCCCTGCCTGTGGTTCGAGCGGCAGGCCAGGGAAGCTGCAGAATTTTACTGCAAAGTATTCCCCAACTCGAAGATCCTGAATGCATCGCCGATGGTGGTGAACTTTCAATTGAACGGCGCACATGTAATGGCGCTTAATGACCGGAGGCCGCCACAGGAGTTCAGCGAGGCGTTTTCGTTCGTTATACCGTGTGAGGATCAGCGGGAGATCGATCACTACTGGAACAACCTTACGGGCGACGGTGGCAAAGAAAATATGTGTGGCTGGTGCACGGATAAGTTTGGTGTCTCGTGGCAGGTCATCCCCGCGATTTTAGGAGAGCTGATGAGTACACCGGAACGGGCACAGCGCGTCGTTGCCGCTTTTTTGAAGATGAGGAAAATGGATATTGAAACTTTAATCAACGCATAATGGCTGAAAGACAAATCACCGTCAGCAGAATATTTGATGCCTCGACCGAAGAGGTATGGCAGCTGTGGACGGATCCTGAGAATATTAAACAATGGTGGGGGCCGGATAAGTTCACCTGCCCGCTGGTGAGGCTGGACTTCAGGGAGGGGGGAACGTCGCTGGTTTGTATGAAGGCGCGACCTGAAATGGGTGGGGGACTGTTCTATAATATATGGACGTATGTTTGCATTGAGCCGTTGCTGCGAATTGAATTTATTATGAATTTGTCGGATGCCGATGGGGTCAGGCAGGTCCCGACCGCGGTGGGAATGCCGGCTGATTTTCCGCAGGACGTGAGGACGGTTGTGAGTTTTGAAGCGGTTGGGGAGGGGCGGACGAAGATGACGGTGACGGAGTATGCGGACTTTGGACAGATAGCGCATTTTGCGCAGATTGGGTTGGAACAGAGTATTGAAAAAATGAAGGTTGGGGGTTAAGGGACCCGATGAAAGTTGGGGTTAAGAGGCCCGATGAGGTTGGGGGTTAAGGGGCCCGATGGGGTTGGGGTTTAAGGGGACTTGTGCCCGGCCGGGCTCCAATATAACCAAATTGTTAACTCCAAATTTTCTCTAGTACCGACTGCTTCCGCGTGCCGTCTATTGGTCAAACCGTTGAAATGACCTATAACGACGACATGCATCAGGACGAGGACTGGAAGCAGGCCTGGGAGAATCCTGAAGAAATAGAGCCCGGGAAGAAGAGGGCCCTGCTTGAGAGCATCCACAAGAGGATGGACGGGGGACATGGGGTGTACAGAGGACGCGGCATGGACGGGGGACGTGGGGTGGGTGGGGCACGGAAGATGGATGAAGGACGTGGGAGAGGCAAGGTGCGCCGCATGGTGGTGATAGGACTTTCTGCGGCCGCGGCTGTATTGATATTTTTATTTGTAAGGACACTGATCGCCCAGGCACCGATCCCGGAGGCGCAGTGGAGGGAGATCGCCAGCAATACCAGGATGTTGCGCGTGACCCTCGACGATAGCTCGACGCTTTACCTGGCGCCACACTCCGCGCTCAGGGTTTATCCGACATTTAGTACACATCGCAGCATCTCGCTGACTAAGGGTTTCGCCTTTTTTGAGGTGGCGAAGGATGATCGCCATCCTTTCATCGTCGCTTCCGGAAAGCAGAAGGTGACGGTGCTGGGTACCTCTTTCTCTGTACGGAAGCTGGATTCCGTTGACATACATTTAATGGTAAGGGACGGAAAAGTAGCGCTTGATGGACGCCAGGTGTTGACTGCAGGACAAGAGATCACGACTGCCGGCAGCGTAGCTGGACCCATCGGACAGGTAGAACCCGCTGCAACGGATTGGTGGCTGCAACAACAAGTAAGGTGGCATAATATCGCGCTGGGCGATCTGTTGCAGCGACTGGAGAGCTATTATCAAACAAAACTAACCTACGGTACTATCGATAAGAAGATGAAAGTGACGCTCACCTGGGATATGACCATATCATTGGAAGAGAACCTGGGTATTTTGAATACGCTGACGGGCTACAATATTTACTAGACATTCCGTATCGAACCAGAAATTTTTCCGACGAGGCCGGGGGTGGAACCCATGCCCGGAGACGGGAGGTATAATCTATTGTCTATAATGAAAAGGAATATGTTACACTCAAGACTGAACCTAACGATCTTATTCACACTACTTATCCTGCTCGTGAGCCCGGGTCTTGTCCGGCTGCACGCACAGAAGGGCACGCTGTATTTCAGGCATGGCGCAGGCAGCCTGGCGATGGTGGCGGAGGAATTCGGAACACAGTTCAAAGTCCAGCTGGCCTACGCCGATTCAGAGCTCGACGCCGTAAAAGTATCTGCGGCGAGCTATGAGGCGCTTGGAGTGGGAGAACTATTGAACAAGGTGCTGGCCCCCGCTGGATTTAAGGCTACGGCCCGCGGCAATAGCTGGGTCATCAAGCGCGGCGAAGGCGGCGAGAAGAAGGGACCGCCCATGGTGATCACGGGTGTTATTAAAGAAGGGGCCATTCCGGTGTCGGGCGCTACCATCGTTATCCGACTGGATGGACAACGGGCTGTCACCGCCGTCGCCGATGACAAGGGATCGTTTGGCAAGATGCTGACCAGCATGCAGGACGGGACTATCGAGGTCTCCGCTGTCGGCTACCGGAACATCCGGAAGAAATTCAGTGCGCAAGAGACCGTCTATCTGCCCATCGAGCTGGTGAAGGACGACCAGCAAATGCAGGACGTGGTCGTGACCGCCCTTGGAATTAAGAGAGAGGAAAAGTCGCTGGGCTATGCGACGACCACCATACAGGGCAAACAGCTGACAGACGCGCTGTCTGGCAACTGGACGGATGCGCTCTCGGGCAAAGTGGCGGGTCTGACGCTGGTACGATCCAACAGCGGCCCCGTAGGGACCAATAAGATCATCCTCCGCGGTGAGAATAACCTCACGGGAGACAACGAGGCGCTGATCGTAGTGGACGGCGTCGTGATCAACCAGGGCAGCGGCCGTCGCAGTGCCATCAGCGGTGAAATGCCGTATGGAACGAGCAGCGACAATATGCCCGCCGACTACGGCAGCAATACCAACGACCTGAATCCCGAAGACATTGAGTCGGTACAGATATTAAAAGGTCCCGGCGCCTCGGCTCTCTACGGTCAGCGCGGCGCCAACGGGGCTGTTATCATCACCACCAAATCGGGCAGCGTACGGAAAAGCGGTCTTGGTATTACCGTGGTATCCAACGCTACCGAAGAGCAGGTCAATCGCTGGCCGGCTATGCAGTGGCAATATGGCCAGGGTCTCGCGGGGGCTTCCTACTACTCCTATGGAGCCTCCGCGGACGGCGCCAGCACCAGCGGCACGAGCTCGGCTTATGGTCCGAAGTTCGACGGGCAACTATTCTATCAATACGACCCCGTTACCCAGGCCCAGGGAGCACAACGGACGCTGTGGCGCCCCTATAAGGATAAGCTCCACGAGTTCTTCAAGCCTGATCAGACCATAACCAATACCGTGAGCATCGACGGGGGAACGGACAAGACCACGGCCCGGTTCTCGGTCACTAATGTGGACAATAAATGGATCGTTCCGAATACGGGATACAAAAGAAACTCGGTCTCGCTCAGTGTCAATTCCAAGGTCAGCGACAAGCTGCAGATCTCATCCAAGATCGATTACAACAATATGTGGAGCGATAACCTGCCCGGCGCGGGCTATGGCAACCAGTCGATCATGTACTGGTTCATCTTCTGGCAACCCAGCGCCGATCTTGACTGGCTTCGGAATTACTGGGTCAAGGGGCAGGAAGGCAGGGCGCTGGAGTTCCCCTTCAGCTCGTATCCCGAGAACCCCTTCGCTGTCGCTTACGCCTTTATCAACAAATCCAACCGCAACGAGCTGACGGGCAATGTGACGGCTACGTATCAGTTCACCAAAGAGCTTAGCCTCCAGATGCGGACATCTCTGGACTTCTCTTACGAGAGCAGGGCGCAGCAACGCCCGTACGACGCCGGCGCGAAATATCCCAAGGGTAGCTATCGCACGCAGAATATCTTCTCTGAAGAGTCCAGCGCCGATTTTATGCTGCGCTATGTAAAGAATATCGCGCGCGACTTCCGAATTTCGGCTACTGGCGGGGGAAGCATTCTCCGGAACAACTACAACTACAATGAGGTTCGCGCCGACTCGCTGACCTACCCGGGCATCTATACGCTGTCCAATAATGCGGGTCCGCTGGTGACGCTGCCGTCGAAGAGCCAGTATGGGATTAATAGTTTTTACGGATTGTTGTCGGGGTCGTATAAGGACTATCTCTTTCTCGACCTGACGGCGCGCCAGGACTGGAACAGCGTGCTGGCGACCCCGGAGCGTACTGCCAACGCGGGATTCTTCTACCCGTCGGCTAACCTTAGCTATGTCGTGTCTGACGCCTTCGTTTTGCCTTCCTGGATCAGCTTTGCAAAGTTACGTTTCTCCGCGTCGGGTGTGGGTAGCGGCGGCACACAGCCTTATCTGACGGCCTACAACTATACTTCCGCCGGCAGCCTTTATAATGGCGGTTTGCAGAATCCCTCTCTGCTGGCCAATCCCAACCTGCGGCCGCTGCGGACGATCACCTATGAAGTGGGTACCGATGTGCGGCTCTTCCACAACCGGCTGGGTCTGGACCTGGCGGTATATAGCGGTAATACGAAGGACCAGATATTGAAGCGCGTCGTCGACCGGGCTTCCGGCTACACACAAGCGCTGATCAATGCCGGGAAGGTCAATAACAGGGGTATCGAGGTGGCGCTCAGCGGCTCGCCGGTAAAGACCAGGAACTTCAGCTGGACGGTCAATGTCGTGTTCGACGCCAATACCAATAAGATCAAACAGTTGGCGGATAGCAGCGTCGTGATCTATACCGGCCCTGTCGGCGGCGGGCAGATCGTTGCGAAGGTCGGCGGGAGCATGGGTGATCTTTACGGTCAGGGCTACCTGCGGGCGCCCGATGGGCAGGTCGTTTATGATAACAAAACAGGTTTTGCCCTGCTCGATCCCAACGTGCGATACCTCGGGAACACTATCCCCAAGTGGAAGATGGGGTTTACCAATGACTTCTCGTACAAGCAGTGGCACCTGCATTTGTTGTTTGACGCTCAGTACGGCGCGGTGGCGCACTCGCTGACGCACTACAAGCTGGCTGAGCAGGGCAAGACGCCCAATACCCTGCCCGGCAGATACAACGGGATCATAGGTAACGGCGTGACCACGGATGGCAACGGGCACTATATAAAGAATAATGTGATCGCTACGGATGTCGACAACTACTATCGCAGTCATTTTGGACAGGACAATGCCGAAGGGAGCACTTTCCGGACGGACTTTATCAAATTCCGCGAGGCGCGGCTGGACTATAGCCTGGGCGTTGCCGTGGTACGTAAGCTGCACCTGACGCGGGCGACGGTGGGCGTATATGGACGTAACCTGTATATCTGGTCGAAATGGCCGGACTTCGATCCGGAGTTTGGGACGCTGAATGGTACGGATATCATCCGTGGTTTTGAGATCGGTCAGTTTCCGTCTACGCGGTCGTTCGGAGCAAATCTGGTTCTTGGATTTTAATCGGAGCAATTGGGCTCCCGGATCTTAATATATCTAAAAAAATGAATAAACTTATTACAGTGGTATTGCTGTTGAGTCTGGTTGCGGCCTCGTGTACGAAGGACTTCCAGACGACGAACACCGACCCGAACAATACTCCCCAGGCCCTGCCGCAGCAGCTGCTGGCACCTGCGCTGGTCAACACGCTTAGCTCTAACATGATACGGAACCGGAGTCTGAATAACGAACTGATGCAGGTGACCGTCAACCAGAGCGACGCCGAGGGGCAGCCCTTCCGCTATGATATCCCCAACAGCTGGTCTGACTACCTCTACAACGGATGGTATTCGCAGCTGACGAATTTTAAGGATATCTATAGAATATCCAGCAACGAGCTGAACCTGAACAAGTCGTATATGGGTATCTCGCTGATCTGTCAGTCGTGGATCTATTCTATGCTGACGGATACATATGGTGCGGTGCCCTATTTTCAGTCGAACGAGGCGAAGGACTCTTTGAACTTTCAGCCCGCTTTTGACGCGCAGAAGGATATCTATTTCGACATTTTCAAACAGCTGGAGGCGGCCAATACCCTGCTGTCGGCGAATACGGCGATCGTCGCGGCGAGCGACCCCGTCTATTATGGCAATGTTGCCCGCTGGAGGAAGTTTGGTAATTCGCTCTATCTGCGGTTGCTGCTGCGGCTGTCGGGGAAGGCGGAGGTTTCGGATACCTGTGTGAAGAAGTTTCAGTACATCGTTGCTAACCAGAGCAGCTATCCGCTGATCGACAGTATCGGGGAGTCGGCGATCCTGCGATGGACGGGGGTTGCGCCCTATAACTCGCCGTACCTGACTGTCCGCGAGCAGGACTTCCGGTCACCGGCCATCTGCAGCTGGTTCATCGACCATCTCTCTAACTGGAGCGACCCGCGTATCGATGTTCCGACCTGGGGTGTCAACAACTTTAACCGTTGGGATATCGCTCCGTATTCGGGGCAGTATATCGGCGTACCCAGTGGCTATACTCCCGGCACCGGCGTATCGAAGAAATGTTATTTCTATTCGACAACCTCTGCAAGCACCTTGATGACCGAGCCATTGACGGGGATGATGCTCAATTACGGGGAAGTCCAGTGTATGCTGGCGGAGGCCGCGGTGAAGGGCTGGATCCCAGGTCCGGCGGAGGCTTACTATGACAGCGCGGTATCGGGTAGTATTCACCAGTGGCTGCCGAATTACAATGTGCCGATAACGACCTATCTGAGCAATGCCGATATGCAGTGGGACGAGAGCGCGTCGGTGGACGACAAGATGGAGAAGATACATCTGCAGAAGTACTATATACTGTTCCTTGAGGACATGCAGCAGTGGTTCGAGTACCGGCGCACGGGTCACCCTGCGTTATCGAAGGGGCCGGGGCTGAAGAATGGTGGCGTGATGCCGGCGCGGCTGGCCTATCCGGTGTATGTACAATCTACGAACCCGACGAACTATAAGATAGCTGTGGCGGCGCAGGGACCAGATATTATTTCAACACCGGTCTGGTGGCAAAAACCTTAAAGACAGTCTGGTGGCAGAAACCGTAAATACAAGTATGATGAAAAAGGTAATCGTATATTCTTTGCTGTTGGGATTGTTCCTCGGGTGTAAAAAAGACAACTACCCCGGATCAACCATCAGTCCGTATGTCGCTATTTTCGACATCCGCCAGCTCTATAAGGGGGCCGATGTCAAGCTGACGAAGGAGAATTTGGGCGGCTCTTCGAAGATCACGGCGATGGTTGTTTCGGATCATTCGGGTGGCAATCTGCCGTCGGGGCTGTTGGTTGTGCAGGATGCTCGTCGTCTCGCGACGCTGCGCGGTATCTCGATACCTATCGGGGATGACGCGGCGAAGTATGTTCCCGGCGACTCGGTGACGATCACCGTTGAGGGCGGGGTGCTGAAACGGGTCAATGGGATACTGGAGATCACCGGTGTATCATCCTCGCAAGTTGTTAAGGTTTCTTCGGGGAATGCTATTCCGGTGAACCGGGTGCCTTCGAGCTCGATAATCAACAGTCCGGGCGATTATGAGAGTGTGCTGTCGGTGGTTGTGAAGGGTAGTTTTGACCCGCTGCCGCAGCCGACGGATGTGCTGGTGGGGGACAAGGTCCTGAACGACGGTTTTGGCAACTTGAATTTGCATGTGGAAGGGGGTTCGGGGCTGGCGGGTGTTGTGGCGCCGGTGAGCGCGAATTATTATGGCATTGTCTTTTGCTCTGCGGATGGGAAGGGGGTACTGACGCCGCAGCTGAGGCCGCGGGTAGCCGGAGACGTGGTGGTGCTGAGTTCGACGGTGACTATCGCGTCTGCCATTATAACGGGATTTGCGAGCGATGTAAAGGGGGCTGATCAGCCATATGAATATGTGCAGCTGCTGGCTACGCGGGATATTGACTTTTCTGTGACGCCCTTTTCAGTTGTTGTGCTTAATAACGCGAATGCTTCGACGCCGACTGGATATCCATCGAAGGGCTGGGCGACGGGGGACATGCGGTCGTTCAAGCTGAATTTGTCTTCGGGCTTTGCGGCGAAGGGGACGTTCTTTTATGTTGGAGGGAGTGGGAAGGTGATCAATGGGGCTGGATCTACGAGCATGGCGAGCAGCAACTGGATACGGGCGTTTGATTATTCGAAACAAGGCGGGGATGGTTTTGGCCGCGCGACGACGGGGTTGATGGCGAATAGCGGGAATGCGTTTGGCATGGCGGTATTTCATGACTCGGCAGTGGATGTGAACTCTGTTCCTGATGACTGTATATTTATATCGGGTGGGGGTAGTTTGTACACGGCGGGTCCGCCTGAGCAGGGGTACAAGATCAACAATACCGACTTTTATGACATCGTGAACCCGATCACGTTGCAGAAGCAGGCGTATTATAAGGCGGGTTCGAATACGCTTTGTTTTGCGTATAACACGGCGGATGTGGGGTACTTCAATATGTTAGGAGGGGTGTATAGTCCGACGCTGGGGAAGTGGATGACGGCGAGGGCGCAGAATAATGTTGTGATGAGTAAGACGACGGCGGTGAGTGTGATCGAGGGGGACGGGTCGACGCAATTGAAATAGGGCTCCGCCGGGAAATTGGGGGCCGCCGTTGGAAAGGTGAGGCATTGGGGTCGACTGAAGATGATTTAGTTTTGGTCTTATAAGAGATGAGTTGATAGCAATTAAGGCCTCCGCGAGGGGGCTTTTTTATTTAGGAGTGAGTCGGGGGATGCAAAAAAGAGGTAATTTCCCCTTTGGTTTGAATAAGTTGCTATTGTTCATAGTATTGGTTCTGGCCGGCCGGCGCGTTTTAGGGCAGGTGGAGGTGAGCGGAACGGTGTATGACCGTTCGCAATTGTTTTTTATGCCCCGGGTGAGTGTTTTGACCAGTTCGGGGAAGGGAACGATGACCGACTCTGCGGGCCACTATACGCTGCGGCTCAAAAGCGGCGACTCTGTGTATTTCTCTTACTTGGGTAAAGAGACACAAAAATTCCCGATAAAAGGCGACCAGCCCTACTACCCGTTGAACATCAGTCTGGCGGTCACTGTCGACAGTCTGCCGCTGGTGGTGGTCCGGCCGACACTTTACCGCTACGACTCGCTCGCTAACAGGGATGAGTACCGGAAGGTGTTCGAATATTCACCGGACTATATGACGAGTAGCGGGGGATTCAACCTGGATATGTTATTTAATGCGAAGAAGAACCGCCAGATGCTGGCGTTGCAGTCGAGGCTGATCTGGGAGGAGCAGGAGAAGTATATCGATCACAAGTTCAATAAGACATTGGTGAAGAAGATAACGGGACTTCAGGGTGAGGCGCTGATGTTGTTCATGCGGATGTACCGGCCGTCGTATGAATTTATTCTGAACTGTGAAAATGACTATGAGTTTTTGAAGTACATTAAGGACATGGGGACGAAGTTCAAGCAGGGGTGGGGGAGGGAGAGATAGACGATCCTCGTTGGGAAATTGTTCGAAACCGATTGGAAAGTGCGGCCTCGCGCTGATTTGTGTGGTGGTTAAGTTTGCGGCAAATCTATGTGAAATGCGCAACAACCAACTAACGAACCAAAGGAACTTATGGAATTTGAGATGGAATCCCCCTTTTGTATATCTATTTATCGGGCTGTTTGCTTTTGCCTGCCGCAAGGGGGGTGTTGACAGGAAGGAACTCAAGGATTTTCAGCAGGTCAACCTCGTCGCGAACTCTTCCGAATATCATCCGGTGACAGTGGACTCGACGCTCATCAATGGGTTTGGGATCGCGTGGTCTCCGAATGGCATTGCGTGGGTCAATTCGGTAGGGGGACATGTGAGTGAATTGTATAAGGCGGACGGCAGCATCGTGAGGCCGGGTGTGAGGATCCCCACGGATAGGGATAATGCGAATGGGCTGCCTTGCGGGATAGTTTTTAGCGGGAATAAGAAGTTCAATCTCCCCAATGGGCCGGCCTTTTTTATCTTTAGTGGTTTTGACGGGATAGTTTCGGCCTGGAATGGCGGGGATACGGCGATGCGCATCCGTCATAAGGTGCGGGCCAATGACAGCTATACGGGACTGGCCATTGGCGCTGCGGGCGGCCGGGACTTTATTTATGGCGCCAATTTCGGGGCAAAGAAAATTGACGTGTGGGATACAGCGTTTTCGCCGGTGGAGATGTCTTTCAAGGACCTGTACCTGCCGGGAGGCTATTCCCCCTATAATATTCAGGCCGTTGGAGACAGACTTTTTGTCATGTATGCCGTGCTGGGAGCGGACGGGCATGGTGTGGCAGGGGCCGGAAAGGGTATTGTGAGTGAGTTTAGGATGGACGGAACCTTTGTCAGGAGGTTTGCTTCGAATGGGACGTTGAATATACCGTGGGGGGTTAGTGCGGCGCCGGCGAGTTTTTTGGAGGGTAGGGATTTGAGTGTGAATGGGGGGAAGAGTGGTGGGGGGTCGAAGGCCGGAGGGGAGAGTGGAGGTGTTGGAGGCTCGGGTGGTGGTTACGGTGGCTCGGGAGGTAATGGTGGAGTGGGTGGTTTGGACTCTGTGATCCTGGTAGGAAGTTTTGGCGACGGCCATATCAATGTGTTTTCGCGGAATGGGGACTTTCTCGGTCAGTTACAGTCACACAACCATACGATCGTCATTGACGGACTGTGGGCGCTGAGTTTCCCACCGGCTTCGGCGGGCATCGATCCTGGCCGGCTTTATTTTTTGGCCGGTCCGGGGAAGGAGACGGATGGGATATTTGGGTACCTTATCAAACAATAATCATCATAACCATAGCAACATAGGTCACACGCGCAAGGCCCCAATATTTTGGGGCTTTGTTGTTTTTTGTGTGGGGGGAGGGTGATAAGGGGGGTGATCATGTGGGATTTGTGCGAAAAATCGGAATTTTGTGGGAAGACAAGGAAAGTTTATGAACCCGAGAATTATTATCGTTCTGTTTGCCCTTTCGTTGGCTTCGGTGACATGCAAGAATCCGTTTGCGCGGGTTGAAAAGGTAATTATCATTCAGCCGTTCGAAGATTTTACTTCGGATCAGGCGGAGTTGATCTACCGGCAGATCAGGAGGCTTGACTCCAACACCGTACTCCGGGAATCTATGCCGCTACCTGAAATGGCGTATTATCCTGCGCGGGAACGATATCGCGCCGACTCGCTGATCCGCTACCTGAGGCGGCTTGCCAACAACGATACTATCGTGATCGGACTAACGAACAGGGATATCAGCACTACCAAGGGAGAGGTCCAGGACTGGGGGATCATGGGGCTGGGTTATACTCCAGGACAGGCATGTGTTGTGTCGACTTTCCGGTTGTCGGCCTCCGACCGGGACGGACAGCTTTATAAAGTTGCTGTTCATGAACTGGGGCATACGCTGGGTTTGAAGCATTGTAAGGACCCCACTTGTATAATGCGGGATGAAGAAGGGGGAAATCATCTCGATGAGGAAAAGGGGTTTTGCACGAATTGTACGAGGGTTTTGAGGGATAAAGGGTGGAAGTTGTAGAGGGGGATAAGGGGTGACGCCCAGGGGACAGGGTGTGGAAGTTGTTGGTGGTGACGCCCAGGGGACAGGGTGTGGAAGTTGTAGAGGGGAATCAGCGACCGGCGCGCTGTTTTACGATGACTACGTTGATGCCGGCGGCCTTCATCTTCTCTTCTGCCTCGTTTTCGATCTGGTCTTTTAGCTCTTTCAGGACGGGATCAAACAGAACGTGTTTGTCCATCATATAACTCATATCGTATTCGATCTCTTCCCATGTACTAATATCGGCGTGGTTGTGCTGCAGCTGCACCTCGAGCTTGTCCAGCGCATTGGCGACGCGCGCTTCGTAGGTCGTTTTGTGCTCGAACTCGTAGAACAGATCATAGATCTCCTTCCCATTGGTGCCCTTTAGCGCGGCACGAATGTTTTCAATGGAGGCCCTCTCCCTTTCTTCTTTCTGAACGCGCAGGGAAGGATCGCGCAGGACATCCAGCGCGGAGACGTCGCGCGCTTCGGCCTCGACGAGGTCGTGTATGATGATCATTTTTAGCAGACGCGCAGTATCGATGGGGGTTGGCAGCAGCGGCTCGATGAGAACGGCCATCAGCGCCATGCGCCAGCTGTGTTCGGCGACGCTCTCCTGTCTGCCGCTGGACAAATAACTGTGACGCAGCTCGAATTTTAGCCGCTCGGCGAGCTGGAGGACTTTTAGGATGGAGGTTATTTCGGTTTTCATCTTTAAAGGTAACCAAAAGTTGGGGGTGGAGGACATTAAAAAACCGGCTCACGGTGGAGCCGGCTTAGGTATTAACAATTGACTAGTGAAATCAGACGTGGTTGTGGCCGAATCGGCCGCCTCTGTGCTGCGACATTTTTTCGTACTGGCTATATTGCTCGGGTGTGAGGACGGATTTGAAGGTGTCGTTGCGTTTGGCCATCAGCGACTTCATCTGCTCCATCTTCTCCTGGGGCAGGAGGTTGTCGTTCTCGTGGATGGCCTTGGCCTGGGCGCGCAGGCTCTCCTGGCCGGCCTTGATCTTTGTGACCTGGTCATCGCTGAGATTGAGGCGGAGCTTTAGCCGTTCCATATGCGCGGCGGCCATCACCTGCCGGTTCTCGCTGATGCGTTTGCGGCGGGTGGCAATTTCTTCTTTTTGTTTGGGGGTAAGGAGGGCTTCCATCTTTGTCTTCTTTTCTTTCTGCAGCGCTAGGAGGCTGGATTTGTATTCTCGCAGGGTAATGTCATCTTTTTTGTAGAGGTCCGCAGATTTTTGACGGTAGTCATTATTAATAGCGGCTACCTGTTGACGTTGTTCGGGAGTGTAGTGGATGAAATTGCGGTGGTGGTGCATGCCCTGGCGGTGGGTTGAATCAGAGGGGGTGGATGGGTTGGTGGTGGATGGGTTGGTGGTAGATGGGTTGGTACCCGTCTGGGCCTCGGCGGCCCAGCCGATCGTGAGTGCTCCCAGAAGAAATATTGTTTTTCTCAGGAGAGAGGAGGTTTTTTGATTCATAGCTTCAATTTTTATAACTCTGAGACGGCGGGGGGAACCGGATGTTTAATGGGGTACACGGCTAATTGGCGGTTAAAATGGGGTATTCACCGAAAAGCCGGTTGAAGGGGGGACCGAAGGGGAAAGAATAGAAAGTGGGAGGATTGAGGGTTTTGGTAAAGATCATATCTTGGGGCTAAACTCCTGAATTATGCCGTCCTGGACCTATTATCTACTTATTGTACTTGGTTTTAGATTGACCCTCTACCTGAACCGTAAAGGTTATTTTGATAGGAAGGCGCGACGGGAGGAGGTATCGGGGGACCTGTTGGGTGGAGAGGTGCGTGAGGGTGTGAGTGGGGATGTGCCGGATCGGCCGGTGGCGTTTGGAAATAAGATGATGTGGCTGACTGTGCCGACGACGGAGCCGGGACGATTGGGGGAGGAACTGGGGGTGAAGGGGATGGAGCCCTGCAATTGGAGTATGGGGATCAGGCGCGCGTACAACGAGGATGCGGTTTTTATTACGCCGCCGGTAGATGGATGGTGTATGGTAGTTGGGGAAGGACTGCCGTATCCGGATGTGGAGGAGGAGAGTAAGCGACTGAAGGCATTGCTGGAAAGGCTGAGCGGGGTGTATGGAGGCGCTTTTTGTTTCGGCTCCTACATAACAGTGGGGATGGAATGCTGGTTCCGAGCGGAAGAAGGAAGGATGGTCCGATCCTTTGTGTATATGGAGGGGAAGATATTTGAGGAGGAAGGTCAGCCGATTGATGGGGAGGTTCCTATTGATGCCCGTTGTCCCGCGGAGCAGGTGGCTGGCAACTGGTGTGTAAATCCTGGTACGCTGGAAAGGAGGACGGACCTTGGACCGGGGCTGGGACTGGTGGGCGTGCTACCCTTTGAGAACCATCAATAGCAGGAGCAGGTCTTTCCCGGATATTTTCATGATCTCCTTCAACGCGTCGAGGGCCCTGTAGAGGAGCTTGTAAGTCCCCTTCACCGAGATGTTCATGATGGCGGCGATCTCTTCATAGGACAGCTCCTCGAAGTAGCGCAGGTAGATGATCTCTTTTTGACGTGCGGTCAGCCCGTTGAGGGCATCCCGGAGGCGTTGGGCCTGCTCGCCGTGTTTTTCTTTTCGCAGCAATTCGGAATCGGGGGTAGAATGCCCGGAGAAAGAGGAGTGTTCGGCGCCGGGGGGGAAGTGCATGATGAAGTCGCCGGCTTCGCCGATGCTGTCGACGCGCGATCGGGCGGGGGCTTTGGCGACGTTGATCAGCTGGTTCTTGAGGGTGTGGAGGAGGTAATACTTAATATTGTCGGTGGGTTTTATTTTCGCCCGGTTGGCCCAGAGCCGAACGAAGATGTCCTGGATGCTGTCGCGGACGAGGTCGCGGTCGTCGATGCGGCGCATCCCGTATTCATATAGGTTTTGATAATATAGATGGTATATGGCTTCGAAAGACGATTTGTTGCCGTTCAGGAAGGAGAGCCATAATGTAGTGTCGTCAATTCTCAAGTAGAGTTCAGTTAATTTATCGCCGGCGGCATAAAATTACAAAAATTAAAAAAAAATTCATGTTTCGTGGGGTAATATCGCACCTTCCGTTTGTTTTGTAAACAAGGTGGTGCAGTACAATACTTTTTCAGCCAGTGACTTTCTGGAGGACGAGGCATTCGTCCGGTATATTAAATATAGCCGGCCGGCGGATGTTGCATTGTGGAATGACTGGCTGGCGTCGGGCCCGCCGTCTGCCGGGGCATTCCGTGAGGCGTCTCGTGTGCTTGAGGCTATTCTTAGTGCCCGGAGGATCGTGCCGGAACAGGAGGATGAGCAACTATCGTGGGAGGTTATTGAACGACGCACCGGGGATTGGGATCAGCGCAGGCGCTCATGGGGACGGATTCGTTGGGTCGCTGCTGCAGCAGTGATCGGCATTGTTCTCGTCTCGGGTGTGCTCTGGTATCTTGGTTCGAAGGTTGTCGTTGAAACCGGCTACGGGGAGCAGAAGGAGGTGGTTTTGCCGGATAAGAGCATTGTTCGACTTAACGCCAACTCGACGATTACCTGGTACAGGGCATGGCGCTGGAGAAGTGGCAGGGAGGTATGGTTAAGGGGGGAAGGATTGTTTACGGTGGATCATGGAGAGGACCGCCAGGGCGTGTTTACGGCGTATGCAGGGGATGTCGCAGTGAGTGTGTTGGGAACCCGGTTCGATGTTAAGCAGCGGCGCAGCAGCGTCATCGTGTCTCTCCTGGAAGGGAAACTGGGGATAAGAGACAGCCGGCGCACGGGGAACCAACTGATATTGAGGGCAGGGGAGACGGCGAGGTTTGAGGATAGCTCTGCGACTGTAATGGTGGGCCCCATCCGGAAGATGACGAGCCAGCCGCAGGCCTGGACGGACAACAAGATCCTGGCCAACGGGATGACGGTGCGGGATATCATCGAGAATTATGAGGACAGCTATGGCTATCATATCGTTCTTGGCGACACGTCCCAGGCGTCCAAAACGATCGATGGAACGCTTTCTCTGCAGACCGAGGAAGGAGTACTGTATATGCTTGCCAATATTTTAAATGCCAATATCCACCGCGAGGGGAGAACCATTTATCTACAACCAAAACACAACTGATCACGCAATGAAAATATTTTTGTTAAGGCTCTGTCTGGGGCTGCTGGTCCTTCAATTGACCTGCCCCTACTATACTACAGCACAGAATGCACCGGCGGGCAGGGAGACCAGGATCCCGCTGCGGGAGGCCATCGAGCGGATCGAGAAGAAATTTCACACCAAGTTCGCGTATGAGCACGGCCTGCTGAACGGCAAGACGACAACGGAAAAAGCCCTCGAAGGAGGAAGTGTTGAAGAGGTATTGAAGAACGTATTGTATCCCAACAACCTCCTGTTCTTATACGTGAGCGATAACGCGTATTCGATCGTGGCGAGGGATGCCCGATTCTTCCAGGGTAATCAGCAGCCTGCGATGGGTGTGGCATCTGTGCAGCAACCGACAGGAGAGGTGGGTCGCGCGCTGCATGGGACTGTCATCGACGAAAGAGGCGCCGGCCTGCCCTTTGTCAGCATCTGGGTAAAGGGTACGAGGAAGGGAACGCAAACGGGTGACAGAGGAGAATTCTCGCTGTCCGGCCTCGCACCCGCCGACTCGCTGGTATTCACTTTTGTCGGCTATCGCACCGAGACGGTCGGAGTAGGCGGGTTGATGTCGATGATCGTTCAACTATACGCCACCAACAAAGGAACGCTGGACGAAGTGACGGTCGTGAGCAATGGTCTGCAGCAGCTGCCGAAGGAAAGGGCGACGGGCGCATTCACGACGATCAGCGGCAAGACGCTGGAGAAGATACCTTCTCCCAACGTGATCCAGCGGCTGGAAGGGCAGATACCGGGTGTGAAGGTGAACATCATCTCCGGAGACCGGAGCTTTATGTATACGTCAGGCAACCAGCTGGCCATCAACTCGCCACAGCATACCATCGCGCGCAATGACTATGGCATCACCATCCGCGGGACCGGGACACTGGCGGCGGAGACCTATCCGCTGGTGGTCGTGGACGGGGCTATCACCGATCTCGACATCTCGGCGATCAACCCGGACGATATCGAGAATATGAGCTTTTTGAAGGACGCAGCAGCAGCGTCGATCTGGGGGGTGAGGGCCGCCAATGGCGTCATCGTGATCACCACCAAGAAGGGGCATAGCAATCAGGCCCCATCTATCAGCGTCTCCGCCAACGCGACGGTCTCGGAACGACCCAACGTGGCCTATCTGCGCCGGATGAACTCTGCGCAGGAGCTGGGCTATGAGAAGGAGCTCGTGGACAGGGGCTTCCTGAATGCCAATAACCTGGGCCCGGATGTCTACTCTGCTGCTTACTATCCCGCCCCGGGCAGTGTGCTGGCGCTGAATCTGAAGTCGGGAGCCATCACGCAGGCCCAGTACCAGACGTCCATCGACTCGCTGAAGGCCATCGACAATACATCGCAGATACAGCATTATATCCTGCGGCCCGCCACCAACCAGGAGTATAATCTCTCCGTCAGCGGCGGCAGCAATACTTCGACCTATTATTATTCGGCTTCTTACAGCAAGGAAGACGCCTTCGCCAGAAGGACACAGGGACAGCGGCTGACGCTAACGATGAACAATAGCTGGAAGTTGTTCAAAGTGGCGACGCTTTCCACGAACCTGCGCGGGTCTTTCTTCAACTATGTCAACGACGGTCTGGCGGTCAACAGCCTTTTCCCGATGAATAACCCCAATGTATTGATGCCGTATATGAACCTCGCGGACAACAACGGGAAGGGCATCTCATATAACCGACTGAACCCCGCCTTTACGCAGACGCTTCCCAATGCCTTTGTCAACTGGCAATACAACTATCTCGACGAGCAGGCCAATAATGACGACGTACAGAAGGACAATAATTATACGGCCAGTGTCAATCTGAATGTGCCGATCTGGAAGGGTATCTCGGGGTCTGTACAGTATACCAACGAACGGTCCTTTAGCAACCACAGGGTATATTATGACCCCCAGACCTTTTATTACCGGAACCTGGTGAATACATACACGGACCCGACGACGACCACGGGCCAGAATGGTCTCGGGATCAACAATAACGGCGGCATCCTGTCGCTGGTGAATACCAACACCAATAACTATGCGCTGCGGGGGCAGGTGGCGTATGACCGAAACATTAACCTTATCCACCAGATCAACGCTATCGCGGGTACGGAGATCCGGCAGACGCAGGTGGGCCAGGGGACTAATTCGCTGTACGGCTATAATACCAGCACGGGGTTCTCTATCCCGGTCAGCTATCTTTCGTCTGCGTATCCCAGCATCTATGGCTATAGAATGAGCATTGGCGGCTCGCCGACGCAGGCCGACCAGCGGAGGCGCTTCCTGTCCTATTACGGCAATTTCGCCTATACGCTTATGGGGAAGTATACGCTCTCGGGCAGCGCACGCTATGACGACTATAACAATTTCGGGCTCGACCGGAAATACCGCGCGACCCCGCTGTGGTCGGGTGGTCTGAAGTGGACGCTGTCACATGAGGACTTTATGAAGAAGATCGCGTGGATCGACAACCTGGACGTCCGGGCGACCTATGGGGTCAACGGGAATATCGGTCTGAACATCTATCCCTTTACCGCGATCGGTCTCACTGGGAATGATTACCAGACGGGTCTTCCGGGTGCTTCGATCAACAGCCTCGCTAACCCCGAGCTGCGCTGGGAGAAGACCTATGTGACGAATGTCGCGACGGATTTTTCGCTGTTCAGCAGCCGGCTCAGCGGTTCGGTCGATGTGTACCGGAAGAAGGGCAGCGATCTCTTGTATACGTTCCCGATCAATGCGGCTTATGGGGGTACGATCAACAACGGGACGCTGACCCGGAATGCGGCGTCTATGACCGGGAAGGGAGTTGATGTAGGTCTGAATATCGTGCTGCTCAACGACAAGCGGTTCAGCTGGAATATGGGGATCAGCTTCTCGTACAATGTGAACAAGATCACGGAGAACAGATTTGACACGAGCAGCATTACGGCGTACTATACTTCTTATATGCCGGGGCTGATCAGCTATGTCAAGGGCTATGCGATGGACAAGCTGCTGGTCTTCAGGAATGCGGGGCTGAATGCGAATGGTCTCACCAGGGTGTATAACCGAAATGGGGATACGGTTTCGGTCGCATCGCCGATGTATTTTGCGGACCTGAAGAATGCGGGTCATACTATCGCGCCGTATTTCGGGAGCTGGAATACGACGTTCCGCTGGAAGGGTTTCTCGCTGTATGCGCTGGTCACGTATCAGTTCGGTGGGGTTTTTCTCAAGCCCAGCGTGAGCAATTATATCACCAATTATTACCAGGCGAACTACAGCGTCTCGGGCGATATCGCGCAGCGCTGGCAGCAGAAGGGGGATGAGGTCAGGACTAATGTCCCCGGCCTGAACGGAACGGGCACCCAGGTTACGTATAGTCTTTATCGATACCAGTATTCGGATATCAATGTGCTTTCCTCTGACTATCTCCGACTGCGGGAGGTTGCGCTCAACTATGAGCTGCCGGTGGCGCTGATCAGCAAGTGGCAGGTGAAGGGAGCGAGTGTGGGGCTGGCGGTCCGGAATCCGGGACTGCTCTGGAAGGCGAACAAGCAGGGCTATGACCCCGACTTCGCGAGCTATCCAAATGGCGGCTATAGTCTCCCCGCCTCCCGTTCGTATAATATGTCCGTAAAACTCAACTTCTAATTTTATGCAGTATAGATCATATTTGTTGTTACTTCTGCTCCTGTCGATGGGCTGCAAGAAGTATGTCGATATCAAGACCCAGGGCACGCTGGTGCCGGGGCAGTTACAGAACTATCGCCTTCTGCTGAACAATAGCAGCAATTTTGAGGTGAGCCCTGCGATTACTGACTATGCGTCTGACGACGTTCAGTATGTAGATGGCAGCGCGCAGCAGCAGGGTATGCTGTCCAGCGATTATTACGGGTGGTTGCCCAGGACCTATAGCTGGCAGGCCGTCGTCTATCCTTTGACGGGGTTTTATTACCAGGATCCAAACTGGAGTTTCCTGTACAATACGGTGACCTATGCGAATGTGATCATCCAGGAGGTGCCGGGTGTTCCCGATGGCACGGCTGATCAGAAGAACGAGCTGATCGCGGAGGCTCTTGTGCATAGGGCGGATGCTTATCTTGGGCTGGTCAATACTTATGCGAAGCCGTATGCCAGCGCCTCTGCCGCGACTGATCCGGGTGTCCCGCTGATATTGAAGGAGACGACCACGCAGTCGCTGGTGAGGAATCCTGTGGCGGAGGTTTATCAGCAGGTGCTTACCGATCTTCGGGCGGCGCTGCCTGCGCTGCCTGTGGTTCAGGCCTATAATATGTTCCCTACGAAGGCTGCGGCTTATGGGGTGATGGCGCGGTGTTTCCTGTATATGAACCGGTATGACAGCGCGAACCGGTATGCGGACAGCGCGTTATCCTATCGGAGCACCCTGAACGATCTGAGCACTCTTAGTACGATCACCTATTCGAACTATCCGTTGAGGAAGAGTGATCCGGAGATACTGTTGTCCAAGGTGGTGGCTTCGTATGGCATCTCTGCGTATACGCCGACGGCGATGCGGCTTAGCGATACGTTGTTGTCGGTGCTGAAGCCGAATGACCAACGCTATGTATTGTTTACGGCCGGGGCTTCGACGATATCGTCGCTGTATGTGGCTGCGGGGGGAAGGTATTTTTATAAGGACCGGGAGCTGGGAGAGGCCCGGAATACGGGTGTGAGTGTGCCGGAGATGATGCTGATCAAGGCCGAGTATTATGCGCGGACGGGGGATGCCGCTTCGGCGATGGCGTGGGTGAATAAGCTACGCGTAAGACGTTTTACCGCCGCAAACTATGTGGCGTTGAGCGCTGTGGATGCGGATGATGCGCTTGTGAAGGTGATACAGGAGCGGGAGTGTGAGTTCTTTTGCAGGATGTTAAGATGGTGGGATATGCGGAGGCTGAAGTCGGAGAGCAGGTTTCAGCGGACGGTGACGCGTGTCTTTGGTGGTGTGACCTATACGCTCGATCCGTCGGGCAACCGGTATGTATTGCCTATCTCACCTTATAATTTAAAGCTGAATCCTGAGATCCAGCCAAATCCCTAGAATATGAAGAATATTGTCGTTAGTGTTTTCCTGGTGGTGGTCGCTTCGGCCGGCGCCAGGTCACAGGGCTCTGCGCGCTATCCGATGAGGATCGAGGGTGGAGAGGCTCTTAGTATTAGCTGGAAGTCTGACACTGTCGTGGCGGGTGGTGTGAGTGTGGTGGTGTACGCGTATGATACGTTGTATGCGTGGCATGTTTATGAATATCCTCTGGCGTTTACGGGGGATACGGCTTGGACGGGGACGGTTCCGTTTCCGCGGGCGGCGGGGCTTATTGCTTATAAATTTGTGGTGGGAAGTATGGCCGACAACAACAAGGATATGGGCTATTTTACGATGGTCTATCGGAGGGATGGTCGATATATGCCGGGGGCGGAAGCGGGGTATGGATTGTTGCGGAGTCCGGGGTATGGTTATGGGGTACCGGGGTATTTTAAGTCGTATAGTATCAGTGATACGGCGACGTATATGTGGTTGAGTAATGAGATATTGAGGAATCAGGGGGCAAGGTTGCCGCTGGTGTTGCCGTATCTGCGGGCGGCGGCGAAGTATGAGCCGCCGAAGGGCCTGCGGGAAGCGGGCCGCGCGGTAGGATACCTGCGCGGCCTGGGCAGTGAGGAGGCGCTGGTGAATGCGTTTGTGATCTTTAAGGAGCTGCTTCGGGATAGCGGCCGCGCGGACTCGGTCCGCGCGGCGATGGCTGTGCGGTGGCCGACAGGCGCGCTTGCGCGGCTGTCGGCCTATCAGAGGGCTGTACGGGCGAAGTCGATGGAGGAGCGGTATGCGGCCGGGAGGAGTTTTCTGGACAGTTTTCCTTGCATTGTGTCGCAGCAGCGGATCGACAAGCTATTGGATATCGAGTATGAGCCGGTGTACCGGAATGTGTTTGCGATCGCTATTGCTCAGAAGAATACGGGGATCATTTATGATTACCGAACGACTCTGCCGTTCCTGAATATCACTGAGGTTTATTACAGGGCGGTTGAGATACCTTATGATGACTGGAAGACGATGGATGCGGCGACGGCCTATCCGTTGTCGGATGCGCTCTATCAGCGGATGCTTTACTTCTGTGACCACCAACCGGCCGGCCTGTGGTATTACTCCCCCTCTGAATGGAAGGACTATTGCGAGAAGACGTTTGCCAACTATTTCCGGCTGCACGCCCGTATGTTGATGGAACTGGGCCGGGATAAGGAGGCGCTTGCACTGGCGCGGCGGGTGCAGGTGCATTATGGCTATGGATCTTCCGATCTGGATCAGACGTTGGCGGTTTTGTTGGAGAGGGGGAAGGACCTTAAAGCTTTGGATACGCTCTTGTTTGCGACGGTGCGGGTTAATCAGATGACGCCTGTGATGATCGGGATGTTGAGGAGGAGTTATGTGAGGAGGCAGGGAGGTGAGGCGGGTTTTGACGCGTGGATGGAATCGTTGAAGGATGCGCGGGCGAAGCAGCTGGAGAGGGAGAAGATTGCTGGCAGCCGGCAGAATATTGCGGCACCCGATTTTGCCCTGGTGGATGGTGAGGGGAGGCGGGTTTCGCTGAGCAGCCTGCGGGGGAAGGTGGTGGTGCTGGATTTTTGGGCGACCTGGTGTGCGCCGTGTAAGGCGGCGATGGCGGGGATGAATATGGCGGTATCGAGGTATGCTAAGGACACGGGAGTGGTGTTTCTTTTTATAGATACGCAGGAGCGGGATCCGGATTATAAGGCGAAGGGGAAGGCGTTTTTGAAGGAGAAGGGATATCCGTTTACGGTCTTGTTCGATGAAGGGAAGGGGATGGAGGATGCGTATAAAGTTTACGCGGGGGCGTTGCATAGTTCGGGCATTCCGATGAAGGCGGTGATCGATGGGGAGGGTGTGTTGAGGTTTCCGAGTATTGGGTATATGGGGAGTCCGAGTGGGCTTGCTGATGAAATTGGAATAATGATTGAATTGGCCAGGGGAACCGCGCATGCGGATAGTGTGACGTATACTAATTTTAAGGACTCGGTTCGTATTGGGGGGACGCTTAGCTATCCGGCTGGTGGCGCGGCGACCGCCGTGGTCATTCTCTCGGGGACGGGTATGCAGGACAGGGATGGAACGATGGGAGGACATAAAGTTTTTGCGTTGATCGCCGACAGTCTTGTCCGACGGGGGATTGCGGTGTTGCGGAGCGATGACCGGGGTGTGGGGGTGAGCACGGGGGACTATAGCGCTTCTACGACTGCCGACTTTGCGGGGGATGCGTTGGCTGCGGTCAATTATTTACGTAGTCGTAAGGATCTGGGCATCCGGCGGATCGGGTTGCTGGGGCATAGTGAGGGTGGGATGGCGGCGGCGATCGCAGCTGGACAGGATGCGGAGATAGGATTTGTTATCAGCCTCAGCTCGCCCGGGGTGACCGGGTTGGAGGCTTTGCTGGCGCAGAATCGGAATATTGTGGCGCGGTCGCCTATTCCGGCCGTCAATAAGATGCGGTATGACTCGATCAATAATTTATTGTTTCATATTGTTGCTGCGCATGCGGGCGATCCGGGTATGGAGGGGGTGATCCGCGGGGCTTATCAGCAGTGGCAACGTTGGGATGACTCGGTTGTTCGAGTGAATAAGCCCGTCGATGGCGGGCATTTCTTTTTTCCGCTGGAGAGCTATATCAGGCAGGCTACGGGCCGGTGGTACCAGGGTTTTTTGACCTATGATCCGGCGCGTGTCCTGCCGCTGGTGCATTGCCCGTATTTCGCGATCAATGGGGACAAGGATATTATTTCCGATGGGGTGGTCAACCTGAAGGGGATTGCTTCGGGGCTGGCAAGGGGTGGGAATAAGGATGTAACGACCTGGCTGGTTCCCGGGGTCAATCATCTTTATCAGCATTGCAGGACTTGTCTGATGGACGAGTATGCCCGATTGCCCGAGACCATGGCCCCGGAGGTTGTTGGAAGGATTGGGGATTGGATTCAGAACCTGGCGGCGACGGGTTCGTCGATCGGCAGTGCGGAGAGGTAGAGCAGCCGGGTATCTTCTTTTGCCGTGACGATCAGCTCGTCGTTCTCTTTTTCAAATACGATAAGATGGTGTTGGTTGATGGTCTCCGCGTTGACGCAGATGGAGCCGTTGATGACGTATAACAGGGTCTGGTAGCCGGGTATGGCAGTGAGCTGGACGCGGTGGTTCTTGCTGATTTCGCCGGAGATGAGGATGGTGGGGGTGAAGCTTTTCAGCGGGCCGGTGGCGTCTTCGTAGTGGCCGCTGGCGAGGCGGAGGTGGACGCCTTCCTGTTCGAGCACGGCGGGCTGAAGGTCTTTTGGGGCGAACTGGTAGAAGGGCTCGTCAGGTCGGTGCGCGGCCGGGGCGTTGATCCAGAGCTGGATCAGCTCTTGCACGCCACCATGTTGTAGCAAGTGGGAGGTAGGGCCTTCGCTATGGAGGATGCCTTTTCCGGCGAACATCCATTGGACGTCGCCTGGGCCGATGACGCCTTCGTTGCCGGCGTTGTCGAGGTGGAAGCCTTCGCCCTGTAGCTGGAGTGCAACCGAGGAACGAAGGTTGCGAACGAGCTCTTGCCAGTGGCAAGAGCGAAGTTCTGGGGAGAAGCCGCGGTGGGGGTGCATGGGGAGGCGAATTTGCGAACCCGGGGCGATGGTTTGCGGCAGCATGTGGTGGAGGACGATGAATGGGTTGGCGAAGCGGAACTCCGCGTGGGGCAGGGGTTGGAGGACGATTTGGCCGGGAGCGATCTCTTTCTCCCGGCCTTTTAGTATATGGGTTATCTTTTTTTGCATGAGGTGTGGTTTTGAGGCCGCCGCCAGGTGGCCGGACTACTCCAGCTCGCCGAATTTTCCGGCCTGGACTTCGCGGATGGATTCGATGATCTCCTCTTTTGTGTTCATCACGAATGGACCGTAGGCGACGATGGGTTCGTCGATGGGCTCACCGCTGAGCAGGAGGATGGTTGCGCCGTCGCTGGTGGTGATCCCGATGTCTTCGCCCTGCTGGTTGGCGAAGAGGACGAAGCTGTGCTCTGGGACGGGTTGGCCGTTGACTTCGGCGCTGCCGTTGACGAGGAGCAGGGCGGTGTTGTGGTTGGCCGGGATGGTGGTGGTCAGGCTCGCGCCTTTGTTGAGCCGGAGGTCGAAGAGGTTGATGGGGGTGTAGGTTTCGGCGGGGCCGGGTGTGCCGTTGAAAGCGCCGGCGATGACGTTGACCTGTCCATGACCGTTAGGCAGTTCGACCTTGCCCATTTGGGGGGCGGTGAGGGCCTGGTAGTGGGGCGGGGTAAGTTTGTGCTGTTTTGGGAGGTTGACCCAGAGCTGGACCATTTCGAAGGGGCCGCCGGTTTTTGAGAATTCTTCGTCATGAAATTCTTTGTGCAGGATGCCGGAGCCGGCGGTCATCCACTGGACGTCGCCGGGGTTGATGGTGCCGCTGTTGCCGGCGCTGTCGGCGTGGGCGACGGAGCCCTTGTAGGCTACGGTTACTGTCTCGAAGCCTTTGTGGGGGTGGACGCCGACGCCACGGACCTTGGCGGAGGGGCCGAAGTCGATCTCGGCGTTGAAGTCGAGCATCAGGAAGGGGCTGATCCGTTCCTGGGGAATCTCGCTGTCGGGCAGGCCACCGCCGCCGGGGATATAGTTATAGACCCTGAAGCCGTCGCCAACCATTCCGGGGGCGGCGGGTTGGGGGATGATGCGTTCGATTGTTCTTTTCATAGTTTTATTCCTTATTAAGGCAAAGTTACGGCCGGGGGGAGGGGAGGAGGAATAATCTAGATTAAGACTTCGAATTGAGCATTTTGCTAAGGAACTCGGGGGTGACGCCGATGTAGGAGGCTATTTGTTTTTGGGGGAGGGCTCCGATGAGGGAGGGGTAGAGCTGGCAGAAGTTGGCATATCTTTCTTTCGCGGGTTGACTGAGGATGCTGACGAGGCGGGCCTGGTGGGCGGCGAGGGCGTTTTGAGAGAGGATGCGGAAGAACCGTTCGAATTTTGGGAGGTCGAGAAATAGGCGCTCGACGTCGGCCTCGCGAATCCAGAGGACTTCGCTGTCTTCGAGGGCGTCGACGGAGAGGATGCTGGGGTGCTGGTAGATCATGCTGCCGATGTCGCCGACCCACCATCCGGAGGGAGCGAACTGGATCACGTGCTCGAAGCCGCTAGTATCTATGGAGTAGCTACGCAGGAGGCCGGATGTGACGAAGGCGGGGCCTTTGACGATCTCGCCCTCGTTGTTGAGGAATTGTTTCTTCCTGATGATGCGGTGGTGGAGGAGGTGGGTGAAATGGGATTGTTCATCGCTGGTGAGGGTGATGTGGCGGGCGATGTTTTGGAGGAGGAGGGAGGTGTCCATGGACGTAAATGTAGAGAATTGTTGGGACGGTTGGCGCAACAGATCCGGCGAAGTTCTGTCGCAACGGATGATAGAAGTTACTGTGGACGAAAGGAGCGTCCTTTAGTTTAGCGGAACGATAAAGTAGGTCTTTGAAATAACGGCAAAAGGAATAGATACATTTGAAAAAGAAGAGAGGTGCACTAACGGAGCGTCTGGAATTAGCAGTTCCAAGTTGCG
>Ga0207695_10000840_pt1 | contig 56353 bp, 47 predicted proteins | sample KBSC54metaG_FD_184354 | JGI IMG/M metagenome (GOLD analysis project Ga0207695, IMG submission 184354) | Corn rhizosphere microbial communities from Kellogg Biological Station, Michigan, USA - KBS C5-4 metaG (SPAdes) (version 2) | ecosystem: Host-associated > Plants > Roots > Rhizosphere > Soil...
CCTCAAACCGCTGTGCAGACTGCAGGGCCTGAAATCCCTGCGGGTCAGTGGGTGTAGTCGCATTGATGACTTCTGGCCTTTGGCTGAGCTGGCATCGCTGGAAGCTCTTGATCTCGGCTACTGTACCGAGCTCGCCGACCTGGGTTTTCTGCTCAGCCTGCCGCATCTCAAACACCTCGATATCAGCATGTGCCAGGGACAGGTCGACCTGCAGACTGTTGCTCATTTGACCTCATTGCGCAATCTACGGTTGAGAGGGATCGACAGCCTGACGGATCTCGGGTTGATCGCAGGACTTGCCAACCTCGAGGATCTCGAGTTGGGCGGGTGCGGCCGGCTTGCTGACATTCGCGGGCTGGCGGGATTGTCGCGCCTGCGGAGTCTGGGCCTGTGCGCCTGTGAGCGACTCGTTGACTTCGGCCCACTGTCAGGCCTGGTGCGGTTGGAGCACCTCGTTGTGAGTGGCTGCACCGCTATGACGGACCTGCGGTGTCTCGAGCAACTGGCTCACCTACGGTCGCTCGACTTGAGCGGATGTGCTGGAGTCTCAGACTCGAGTGCCCTGGGCAGGCTGTCGCAATTAGAGGAGCTCGATCTCACTCATTGTGCCGGACTGACTGACCTCAGGCCGTTGGCCGGGCTGCCGCGCCTGCAAATTCTGCAATTGACTTACCGGGAGCGGCTCGCCGAGCCCGCCTGGGTCAGCCAATTGACGCGCCTGGAAAGCCTCGACCTGTGCGAGTGTGAGTCGCTCACGGATATCGGATGGCTCGCCAGTCTGTCGAACCTGCAACACCTGAGTCTGAATGATTGCAACCAGCTCACGGACTTCAGCCCCCTCGCCCGGCTGTCCCGTCTCGAGCGACTCGAAGTGACGAGCGTTGGCGGACAATTCACCAACTTACATGAGCTGGGAGGCTTGAGTCGGCTGCAAAGTCTCCTGACTGCAGGAGTTCAAATCGATCTGCGCGATGACACCTGGTTCTATGACGGCCTGCCACGGTTGGGTGCGCTCACCTGCTCGGACTTCCGCGGCGCGCCTCGCGAACTGACCAGTTGGTCGACCGGAGACTGCTTTCGCTCAGTAGAGCGGTGGTGCACGGACCTGCGACGCAGTGGTTGCGCGCCCAACACGGATATCAAGGTTTTTTTCCTCGGCAATGGACGTGCGGGCAAGACACAGATTGTGCGCCGACTCGGCGGGCTCGCGTTCGATCCGACGATCCCCAGCACCCATGGCATTGATATCGTGCGTCTGCCCTTGTGGGAAGCCAGCAAGGATCAACCCGCCATCTTTGCCAACATCTGGGACTTCGGGGGTCAGGACATCTACCTGGGAACTCACAGCCTGTTCCTGGACAACCGCGCCATCTATGTTCTTGTCTGGACACCCGAGACGGAGCATGACGGGACACTGCAGGACTCCGGAATCCCATTACAACATCGCAGGTTGGACTACTGGCTCGCCTATGTGCGCGAGCTGGTGGGCACGGCGGCACCCATTGTCGTGGTGCAGTCGCAGTGCGACCTGGAGAGTCAGGCGCGAGAGGCGCCCGTCCCTGCCCAGCATCAATTCACGTGGTTGCGTCGTACAGCCTGTAGTGCCGCCCGGGAAGACGGGATGGAGCAGCTTTGGCCTACACTCAAGGCAGCCGCGAGGTTACTCCTCGAGCGCCACGGAGAAGTCAGGCTGCCCAAAAGCTGGATCACGGTGAGTGCAACCCTGCGTCGGCTGGCGACTGAGAATGTCAAAGTCCTGTCCCGACAGCAGTACGCCGACATTGCATTGGACGCGGGGTCTTTGGCGCTGTCCACGGTGTTGGATTATCTCCATCAATCCGGGCAGATATTCTGGAGGCCCGACGTATTTGGTGGTGATGTGGTGCTCCAGCAGGCTTGGGCGCTCGAGGGCATCTACGCGGTATTGAGCCGCCCCCACGTGATGCCGTTGCTGCGGCAGATGTCCGGGCATTTCAGTCGCGAGTTACTTGGGAAACTGTTGTGGGACGGCGAGTACACCCCGCAGGAGCAACAACACTTCATCTCCATGATGCAATCCTGCGGGGTCTGTTTTCCGGTCTCCGAGGGCCATTGGGTCGCGGTCGATTGTTTACCGGAACGAAGCGCGGTGGTTGCGCGCGAGGCCGAAGTCTGGCGCGAGGCGATTCCCGATGTCACCGTCATTGTTCGTTATGATCTGCTTCACGACGGCATACGCCGCAGCTTACTGCATGCGGTCGGGAGAGTCGCCGGACAGTATGCGGTCTATTGGCGCCACGGTGTTTGTCTATTCGATGCCCGGCAGAAGGTTCTGATTCGTATCGATTGCCGGGCGTCCAGTGCATCCGCCGCCGAGCGCGGCGGGGAAATCGTAGTCGAGACATGTGGAAGGAACGCGGCGGCCTGTGCCCGCGAAATCGTCAGCTCGATCTGGCGCGGAATTCGCACAACGCGAGCGCCGAAGGTGGAGTGGGTCAGCAAGCCCTACAAGGCCATGACCAGCCGAATCGAGCGGGCGGAGAGCGATGAGCGGGACGTGGGCCAACCGTTCGCGCACATCAAAGCTGCACCGGCTCCGCTACCGGTCACCTCGGACAAGCCCGTCGTACACATCTCGTATGCCTGGCGGGGTGAAAGCGAGGCGGTGGTCAATGCCTTGGAACGACAACTCAACGAGCACTTCGTGGTCCGCCGCGATAAGTCAGCTCTGGAGCCCGGTGAATGGATTTCCAGGTTCATGGTGGAGATCGGTCGCAGCCGCTGTGTGGTGCTGGTCTTGAGCGATCGCTATCTACGCTCGAGCTATTGCATGCGGGAGCTGTTGTATCTGTATCAAAGCGCGCTTGCGGAAAAGGACGCCATGCTCAGGCGGATCGTTCCGGTCATCCTGGCGGACGCAGCCATAGGAACTTTGCCGGAACGCCTGTCCTATGCCAGTTTCTGGTCGAAGCATTGCGCGGAACTGGATGCCTGGCGCCGTCAACTGGACGACCTGTCACAGGGAGAGGCAACGCGGCGCGAGTTGCTACTGGTGCTCGACTTCAAGCACTACGTCGTCGATATGTTGACTTGGGTCAGTGATGTGTTGATGCCGCGCGCCGGCACGGTGAGCGAGGAGGAGCTTGCGGATGCGGTCATCGGGCTGGCAAAGAAGAACCTCCAGGCGCAAGGATACTCGCAGTGGGATCTCCAGCGCAGCGCATAGCCCAGGAGAGCGCTGACCCTCGTGATGCCTTGGCTCAAGCGGCTTTGGAGGCGGCCTGGTCGCGGGCGTACTGCATCGGGGGTTGGCCGACGTGGCGGGTGAAAGCAACACTGAACGTGCTGGCGGAGCTGTAGCCGACGCGCTCGGCGACCTCGGCGATACGGCACTCATCCCGTCGCAGCAGATCCTTCGCGAGGGCCATACGCCACGCGAGCAGATATTGCATCGGGGCGACGCCGACCAGGCGGTTGAACCGCTCGAAGAACGTGGAACGTGAGAGTGCGGCTTCCTTCGCGAGTGCGGCAATCGTCCAGGCATGCGCGGGGCGACCGTGTAGTCCGCGGATCGCGGCCGCGAGACGGCTATCGCCGAGTCCGCGCACGAGCCCCGGTGACGCGTTGGTTCCCGCGGTGGAGCGCAGCGCTTCGATCAACAATACTTCTAACAAACGTGCGAGGACTACCTCGCGCGCAGGGCGTTGCTCGCGTGATTCCTCGCGCACGAGCTGCACGAGCGTGGCCAGCCGCTGTTCGCCGCGAACATGCACCAACTGCGGGAGCAGTGAGACCAACAGTGACGCGTCCGGTGAGCCGAAACTGCAGTGGCCGACCAACATCCGGACGTCGATCGGGCCCTCCGGTGCGCCGATCCTGAATTCATTGTTGCCTAGCGCGATGGGATCCGGCGTCTCGAGGCCCGGCGGCGGGGCGTCGAGGCTGGACAGTGCGACGCCGTAGGTCGAGGGAATCAGCGCGAAGTCTCCCGACTCGAGCTCGATCAGCTCGCGCCCGTCCATTGCGACCCGGCATCCGCCCTCGAGGACGACGCAATAGAAAGGCTGGCCGGCATCCGAGCGGATGACACGCCAGGGGCCGGCGCCGTGGACGAGCTTGGAGAAGCGCGCGCGGGGCTGCAGCAGCGTGACCACCTCGGCCAAGGGATCGACCAAATCCGGACTCCTGCAAATGAAATCTGGATTCCGGATTGTAGCGCGTACGGCATTCGGGACCTACTGTGGAGTCACCCCAATCACTCACGCGGCGAGGGATCTCATGAAAACCGTCCTCATTACGGGCTGCTCGTCCGGCTTCGGCCTGGAGATTGCCCGCTACTTCCAGGCGCGCGGCTGGCACGTGGTCGCGACGATGCGCACGCCGCGCGAAGACGTGCTGCCCCCTTCAGACCGCCTCCGCCTGCTCCCGCTGGACGTTAACGATCCCGAGAGCATTCGCAAGGCCGTCGCGGCCGCCGGGCCGGTCGACGTGGTCGTCAATAACGCGGGCTTCGGTGCGGCGTCGCCGGCCGAGGTCACCCCAATGGCGACCGTGCGCGAGCTCTTCGAGACCAACACCTTCGGTACGATTGCCATGACGCAGGCGGTGGTGCCTCAATTTCGGCAGCGCAAGTCCGGTGTTATTGTGAACGTTACGTCGAGCGTGACGTTGAAGGCACTGCCGTTGATTGCTGCGTACCGCGCGAGCAAGGCGGCAGTCAATGCGTTCACTGAGTCGATGGCGCTGGAGCTCGAGCCGTTCGGTGTGCGGGCGTGTTTGGTTTTGCCGGGCCGGTCGCTCGAGACCCGCTTCGGCGAGAGTGCCCGGCGGCATATGCATGGCATGGACCTGGAGGACTATGCCGAGCTGGTGAAAAATGTGTTGGCACGGTTGGGCGACACCTCATCACCCACCACTCGCGCGCAAGATGTGGCTGAAGCTGTGTGGCGCGCGGCGACCGATCCATCGTGTCCGATGCGCATCCCGGCTGGCGCCGATGCCGTGGCGTGGGCGGCGGAGGGGGAAACCCATGTGCGTCCGGACGATCACGCCCAGGCGTAGCGCCACGCCCACGCGGGAGTGGCAGTCCATACGGCTGGCTCGTTGGCGGCCTGAGCAAGCTGCATGGGCTGCGTGACCGGGGCCATCAAGGGCAACTGCAGTGTCAGAGCCGTGGGGACATCCGGCATGCCGAAACCGGTCCGGTGCGGATCTCCGAGATCCAACGGGCGGGCGCTTGCTTTGAGGATCTGAAACAAACGCGCGACCCGCTGCGCATTGCGGAGCTTGAACGTTTCAGCGAAATCCGGGTGATGAGCCAGGACCAGGGCCGCGATTCCTGCGATGTGGGCAGCGGCCATGGACGTTCCATCCCGTGCGGCGAAGTTGTTGGGCGGCACGGAGGACAGGATCGCAACACCAGGGGCGCAGAGGGCCACTTCCGGCCCGAAGCAAGTGAAGCGGGGAGAAAAGTAACCTTCCGTTCCCGGCCTCTGGACCGATTGCGCATGCGAGCTGTCTCGAGGGAATTCCCCAACGCGGCCAACGGCGGCGACCGCCAGCACACTGGGCGACAAGGCCGGGTATTGAACGGCTCCGCCGGTGTTGCCGGCGGCGACGATGCAGGCAATTCCTAAGCTGGCCAGTCGCGCCAACTGTTGCTCGAGGATCTCGGAGGGCTCATCGATTCCCAGGCTCAGGTTGACGATGTCGATCTGCTGCTCGACGCAGTATTCCAGCGCATCGATCAACTGGCTGATCTGCGCACCGGGGAAGATGCGGCAGACATGTACCTCGGCCTCTGGCGCAAAGCCGACGATGCCCATTTTGTTCTCAGACTGGCCGGCGATGGTTCCCGCGCAGTGAGATCCGTGTGACAGCGAGTCCACGCGCCAGTCGCGCCCATCGGACTCGGTCGCCTTGGACAACACATCGTAGCCCTTATCAATCTGCTTCAGATCTTCGTGCGTCGTCGCTACACCGGAGTCGATGATCGCGATCCGCACTCCCTGACCGCGGTGCTGCTGAGGCAACTGATCCAGGCGCATGGCCTTCTCGCCCCAGCCAAACATCTGGCGTCTGGGCAGATCGGGAAAGCTATCACTGAGCGGCTTGAGCGACACGATGTTGGGTTCTGAAGTGTCGATCGAGGGCTGCTGCTGATAAAAGCTCCAGTAGTCGCTCCTGGCTTTGACATGGATGGCGCGGATCGACTGCGGAGTGTCTCCCATCACCGAAAGCGTCACCTGACCGGAGCTGCTCGTCACCCCCACGGCGGGCATGAGCGTGCCGTAAAGGTAAACCTCCGCGCCCTCCAAAGGCTTGTCGTCCTTGCCGAGCACCAGAAACTGCGCGTTCACAACAGGAGCATCGGCGACGGAAGCGGCACTGGGGGGCAGCGGCATTGGGGCATCGAACAGTGTGACCGGGTGGTCGAGCTCCACGATGAGCCGTCCCTCCGCGCGCTGGTGCAGCCTCTCGGCCTTGCTCTCCTCCATTTTCGCCACGATCACATAAGGGGTCCCCGGCATTCCGTCGTTGCGGCCGCCCAGAGTGGTTTTCACTCCCAGCGTGTCGAGGATCTCGACATCGGAGTTTGCTTGTAAGGTGTCCATCAGGGCATTGAACGGAATCGGTGCCGCTGCAAACGGGGTTATTCCCGACAGACGCCGACCTGCGATGAGATAGGTGCGCCGACCCGGGCTCGACAGAGACTTGCCCTTGCGAGCCGGGGCGCCGCCGCCCTCGCGTTCGCCGGAGCCGCCGGCCTGAGCTCGAGCGCCGCCCTTGGGCCCCTCGGGGCTCTTCGGGTTGTCCGTCGTGTTGACATCGGATTTATGTGCCATGGAAATCTCCCCGTGGGCTTGCGGTTCGGTCGGTCTCACGCGGATGAAACCGGTGAGACCCAAGCCGTTGCGTTGGACCATCGAAGACAGATCAGTGCAAGCCGCCGGTCTGCCCTAGCTGAGCGCTACCGCCGCCGAAGCCCGCGCCGAATTGCATTCCAGGTGTCTGCCCGAACGGAAGCTGACCCGACAGGCCCTGGGGGCCGAGTTGAGCCAATTGGGCCTGTTGCGCCAATTGGGCGACCAGGTGAATCAGTTGCGGCTGTTGCAGTACTTGGTAAATCACCTGCGCCATCTGGGGCTGTTGCTGCAAGTGCTGCATGAGCTGCGCGAGCTGGGGTTGCTGTTGGAGCTGTTGAATGAGCTGCACGAGCTGAGGCTGCTGCTGGAGCTGGTGTATGAACTGCGCCAGTTGCGGCTGCTGCTGGAGCTGTTGAATGAGCTGCACGAGCTGAGGTTGCTGCTGGAGCTGCTGGATGAGCTGCGCGAGCTGGGGTTGCTGCTGGAGTTGCTGGATGAGCTGCGCGAGCTGGGGTTGCTGCTGGAGTTGACCGAGCTGCTGAAGCTGCTGAGCCTGATGGAGTTGATGAGCGAGCTGCGCCGGGTAGGCCTGGCCAAAGCCATTCATCTGGCCACCGCCGAAGGACGGCTGTCCGAGCCCCTGTTGTCCGAACCCCATGGCCTGACCCCACGGCTGTTGTCCAAAACCCGACGAGGCGCCGAATGGCTGCTGTTGCCCGAAGGACTGTTGTTGCCCGAAGCCCGCATGTTGAGCGAACGGGTGTTGCTGAAATCCGGGTATCTGCGATCCGAACTGCGCCGTTTGCGAGTGCGCGAGGGGTGCGCCGAAGCTGGTACCCCAGGGCATGCCGGTCGCGCCGCCCAAGAAGCCGCTCGAGATTCCCGATTGGGCCTGCGGTGTGAAACCCGTCAGCAGAGAATTTGTGGGAAAGAACTGATAGCCGTCCATTGTGAACCTCCGGATAGTTGCAGGTGGGTGGAGGTGCTCCGCGCCGATGTTGGTTTCTACGCGGACGCAGTTAGATGAGCGCGCGTACGGTAGCACTAATTCGGCGCCAATGGAGCAAGAATTTTTTGGGAATGACTTGGACACGACCCTGGTCGTTGGCGCTGGCTCGCTGCGGTTGTGTTGTTATGTACCCGCGGATGCGGGTTGTACCGGCGAGGTGACAACAATTGACAACAAGCGCTTGCGAGCCAAGCTCGCGGGCGAGCTGTACCGTACAGTCCGCGATCAAGGAGCGGCGGAACAAAGCCGATGAATTCAACATGTTGCTCGCCAGTCCGGCCGCCGCGAAAGAACGGGAGCAGCGGCAGGCTTCAGGACAACGACGGGTATATACCCGCCAGGCCGCCCGTGAGGTGTGCGAACGATCTTTGCCCGTGCAGACGAGCGGTGGTCGGCGTATGCGGGTGCGGATGTGCCGGGGGCGCCCGATTCGGGCCACTGGAGCGGGCTGAAAAAGGGCCGGTCGCCGAGAGTTGCTTTCCGTTGGATGAGCGGAAACGGCGAGATCCCCGGACCCGCCGTAGCGGATCCGGGGCGCGTTGCTTGCCCTTACTGCTGGTAAGCCCCGATATTGATCGCGCCGTTGACGATCCGGGGATTGCCGGCGAAGTCGACGGTGCCGTTCACGCTACTGCCCAACACCACGCCGGTGTTGATGGCGGGTGAGGAAGAGGCAAGGTCGAGGTTGGGGGTGGTCAGACTCAGGAACTGAGGGTTGGCAAAGGAGCCGTTGGGATCCTTGGTAGTACCGGACCGGTACTTGGCGAAACCGGTGTAGGTCTTGCCGTTCCAGATCCACTGCGCGTCGGCGGCGTCGGTGGAGTAGTAGAGATTGTAATCCACGTCGACCGGGTTGCTTTCGGATTTTGTGTAGTTGTTGAAGAAGAGATCCTGGCTGGCGCCGGTGTAGATGATGTTGTCCTTGAAGACATTGTTGGTGGCGTAGTACTGCACCTGGAACTCGCCGCTGCCGGTTTGCTGGGTGTCGTTGTCGTACAGCGTGTTGTTGACGATGGTGCAATGATCGGTGCCGCCGCGCTTGCTGTCGTAACCGCCGATGGAGATCCCGTTGGAGTTTCCGTGATAGATCAGGTTGTTACGCAGGGTGATGTAGCTGGTGAGCTTGCCCTTGTGCTCGCTGGCGAGCTCGACATTGAGGTCGGCGTCGTGGACGGTATTGCGCTCGATGACGATATTGGTGCCGCCGTCGACGTAAATACCGTCGGCCGCGTAGGAATTACCGTAATCCGGGTTGCCGTAGGAGGTGATGTTGTAGACGGTGTTGCCGGATATCAGGCCGTTGCGGGCCTGGTCATAGGCCGACTGGGGCGAGGTTCCCTCGAAGCCGATGGCGTCGATGCCGATGTTGTTGTTGTCATGAATCAGGTTGCCGGTCACAGTGAAGTTCTCGACATTGCCGTTCAGGGTCACGGTCTCGCTGCAGCCGGTCTTGTTGTTGTTCACCTCGTTGCCGCTGATGGTGAGATTGTTGATGGACGCCGGGGCCTGGGTGCCATAGACGGCGATGCCGAGCGCATTGCTGGCGCAGTTGCTGGGGGTGGCGGGAGCGGTGGTCGTGATGTCGTGAACGTGGTTGCTCAGCAACTGGATGGTGTTGTCGGCGCCGCTCACATAGATGCCGATGGGGACCTGGGAATCGCTGCTGGAGGTGAAGTTGCGGATCTCCAGGCCGCTGACGGTAATGTAGTCGCGGCTGCTGATGTTGAAGAGCCCGGATTGCCCGTTCTGCACCTTCAGACCCGTGCCGTCGATGACGGCTGTCTCGCCCGGATAGCTCTGGAATGTGACACTGCCGGCCGCGGCCGAGCCGGAGACCGTGGGCGTAACGGCTTCATTGTAGACGCCGGCGCGGATATTGACGGTGTCGCCAGCCGCCACGGAGGTCGCCGCGTGTTGGATGGTGAGCCATGGAGCCGCCAGCGTGCCGGGGTTGCTGTCGCTCCCGTTCTTGGCGACGTAGTACACGGCACCGCTGGCGAGATTAATGACTGCGGATTCAGCTTGTTGCGGATTGCTGGCGGGTCGCGCGGTCACGACGAGCCGGCGGGAGCCCGGTAGAGAGGCGGGTGCGGTGTAGAGGCCGGTCGGGGTGATGGTGCCGGTTTCAGCGGAGCCACCCGGAATGCCGTTGACCTCCCAACTGACGGCCTCGGAGTTGGATACCGAAAACTGCAGATGGCCGCGCAATGGTACGGCGGAGGCCCCTGGGGAGAGAGTAAAGAGATGAACCGGTGCTCCGACGGCGACCGCGCGTAAGTCCGCTGGCGCCTGGCCGTTCGCGATGCTCAGCACAGTCCACAGGAGGGCACCTCCGAGGAGGCGTGGGTGAAGGGGACGACCTGCCGTGAGGGTGCCGGACGGGGTATTGCTCATCGAGAGTTCCTTTCAAATGGGTTACTGATGACTTTCGAAATCTGTCGAATTGCTCCGTTTTTCAGCGAAGGCGACACTACGGGCGGGTCGAAGGGGTTGTCAACGAGACTTTTGGCGGACCCAGAAGGCTTTCGAGTTGTCGGGCGACCTTGTCGAAGGGGGAGATGCTTTTCTGCGCGCGACAGAGCACGATCGCGCCTTCTACGCTGGCCACGATGAGCGTTGCCAGCTCGGCGGCTGATCGCGCGTCCCGTCCGTGCAGCTCCAGGGCGGCGGTGAGTTTGCTCAACCAGGTGGCAAACACTCCTGCCGCGGTATCCAACGCCTTCCTGGCCACCTCTCCCATCGGCTCCTCGACGGCAACCGCCATGACGGGACACCCCATGCGGAAGTCGGAACGGATCAACACCTCGCGCCACATGCGCAGGAAACCCCGCAAGCCCTCGACCGGGCCGGCCTGTAAGTGGCGCTCCAGATTCTCGCTGACATACGCGCCAGCGAAGGCAACCGCCTCGACGACGACCTGCTCCTTTCCCTGCGGAAAGTAGTGGTAAGTCGAGCCAAACGGTGCTTTGGCCCGCCTGGTCACCTCGCGAATGCTGGTGGAATTGAGGCCGTGGCGCGCCAGCATTTCGGCGGCGGCTGCCACCACACGCTGACGTACATTGGGCTGGCGTACCTTGGTTTGACGCGGATTCATGGCCCTACCTTGCTAGGACAGTTGTCATAGTCTACGCTGTGGCGACTATGACAGTTGTTATAAATTCAATCGCCGGGGAGACGACGCCCGAGCCCGTCGCGCTGGTCGCGGCTGACGGCTATGTCCTCGGAGCGATGCGCTATCCCGCCGCCTCCGGTGCGGTACGGGGTCGGTTGATCGTGGCCGGCGCCACCGCTGTTCCACAGGGCTTTTACCGGCGCTTCGCGCAGTTCGCGAGCTCGCGTGGTTTCGAGACGCTCACCCTGGACTACCGCGGCATCGGGCAGTCGCGCCCGCCTTCGCTGCAAGGTTTCCGCATGAGCCTGTTGGATTGGGGACGGTTGGACCTGGCTGCGGCCGTGGAGACGATGGCCAGTGACGAGGTGCCTCTGTACATGGTCGCGCACTCCTACGGTGGTCATGCTTTCGGCCTGCTGCCCAACCATCGCAAGGTGGCGGGCTTCTATGTGTTCGGTGTCGGCGCGGGCTGGCATGGTTGGATGCCCTTCGGTGAGCGCCTGCGTGTGCTGGCGATGTGGCGGATCGTGCTGCCGGTACTGACCTGGTGGAAAGGCTACTGCCCGTGGCAGATGTTGGGACTGGGTGAGGATCTTCCGGTCGATGTGTACCGGCAATGGCGCCACTGGTGTCGGTTTCCGCACTACTTCTTCGATGATCCGGCCATGAAGGGCATCGAGGAGAGCTTCGCGACGGTCAGTACGCCCATGGTTGCCGTCAATGCGCTCGACGATTCATGGGCGCCGCCCGCATCCCGTGATGCGTTCGTGCAGGGCTACCGCAACGCGCCGCTCGTCAAGAGCGACCTGGACCCGGCGCGGCTGGATAGCGGTAAGGTGGGTCACATGGGATATTTTCGGCAAGCCTCCGAGGTGTTGTGGGGCGAGGCGCTGACCTGGTTCTCCACACTGGAGCCGCGGTGAATACGGCCTCGACACGCAGTCTGACGGGTTTGAAGTGGCTGCTGCTGGCCAACGTCGCGGGCAGCATTCTTCACTACGTACATAACCTCCTCTTCTTCGCGCACTATCCGGAGCCGAGTTGGATCAACCGTTCCATGGTCGATGCCTTCTGGTTCTTCATGACGCCGTTGGCGTGGCTCGGCTACCGGTTGATCCAACGCAATCGAATCGGTCGCGGCGCGGGGGTACTGATGGGGTATGCGGCGTGTAACCTGTTGTCGCTCGGACACTACCTCTATGCGCCGCTGCATGATATCGAGCCCGTCATTCATGCTTTCATTCTGTTGGAGGCGGGGCTGGCGCTCGTGTTGGTGGGGTGGGTGGGGGTCATGTTTTCGGGGAGTGGGGCAAGGGGGCGGGCGGAGCCTAGTCAGGTGGACGTGCGGTGAATAATTGATGGGGGTGATTTTTTGATGCATCATATATAATGCGTTTTGGGCGACAATCTCGGGTTGTTGGAGATCGTGGGGCGCTCGCAGATTGGCCGCCTGCGCTACGGCCCCCCGCCCTTGCCGAGGATGAGATTGCGGCTCAAAGCCTGGAGGAATTGCTCACCTACAAAGGCACGAAGGATCTGTTTGCGGACCTGCTCCAGCGCTACGCGCGCCACTCGGGTATCTCCGGCATGCAGCCCAAGGTGTTGCTGAGAGCCCGCGAGACGGCACCGGGCCGGATCACTCATCGTGGCGCGACTCACGTCGTTAAAACATTCGATCCACGTGAGCATCCTGAGCTCGCAGCGAATGAGTTCTTTTGCATGCAAGCCGCCCGTCACGCAGGTATCCCGATTCCCGCTGTCGAGCTCTCCAACAACCGCCGTTTGCTGATCATCGAGCGCTTCGACCTCCGATCGGACGGAACCTACCTGGGTTGTGAGGACTTCTGCGTCCTGAATGGCGTTCGCCCTCACGGACGTTACGACGGGTCGTATGAATTACTGGCACGGCGCATCGGGCAATTCGTCTCGCCTCAACAGCAACGCGCAGCGCTGGAGCAATTGTTCCTGATGTTGGCATTATGCTGTGCCATCGAAAACGGCGATGCGCACTTGAAGAATTTCGCGGTCGTCTACGAGCACGCCACCGCTATGGTCAGTCTCGCGCCCGCCTATGACATGGTGTCCACGACGCCGTATGTTCCACGCGATGTGTTGGCACTCAGCCTGGCGGGGTCGAAAGAATTCCCGAACCGACGCCGCCTGGTCGCCTTCGGGCGTCAATCCTGTGGGCTCAGCGGGGTGAAGGTCGCGGAGCTGCTGGATCGAGTGGACCGGGGAGTCCGCAAAGCGAGTGCTCAGATCCGGCGTTATATCAAGCGGCGGCCGGATTTCAGGCGCGCCGGCGAACACTTGCTCGGGACCTTCGAACGTGGATTGTTGCGGCTCAACAGTGAATAAAGACCCTGCGTCGTAGCGCGGGGGCGGCAGGATAGTGATCCTGCCGCCCGGTTGGTTTTATGATTCAAGGATTGCTTGCTGTGTCGGGAGCGCCCGCGGGCTTCACGCCTTGCACCTGCAGGAAGTTCACGACATTCAGTGTGCCCGTACCGAGGACTTCGCTGTAGTCCTGGCCTGGGCTCACGGTGAAGCCGTTGTTGTTGCCGGTAATGTTGCGATGGAAGAATTGCGACGCCGCGGGAGCATTGACGCCGCCCTGTGCGGTTTGCCGCGCGGCCAGGGTGTAGATCACGGGGTTAACGTTGCCCTGACGGCTGTGATAGAACGAGACCGCGCGGGCCAGGACACCTGCCATTTCGGGCGCGGAGGAGCTGGTTCCGAGGACCACATTGGGTGCGCCGCCGATCCAGATGATGGCTCCGCTGCGCGGGAGTTTGGTGCAGTCCTGCTTGGCCAAATCCGCATCGCCAGGGCAACCTCCCATCATGAGAGAAACATCGGGTACCGAGCGGTAAATGTTGCTGCCGGTATGGACGAGGGACTGGTAGGAGGGTTTCGCAAAGATCTTACTGAATCCGCCGCCCGAGCCCCACGTGTTGTTGCTCACGGTGAAGTTGATGGTACCCGTTGAAAACTGCGCGGGCAGGCGGGGATCGAAGTTGGCATTCTCCTGCGCGTACGTGGTGTCATTCTGAGTGGGTGACGCGACGGTCTGGAGGTTCGTGCCACCCACGCCGGTCACGTTGGGGTCGGCTGCCGGATGCTCCACACCCAACACGTAGCTGGTCCCGGCCGCCGTCGGGTTGGACATAAAGGCGGGTGGGATGCAGGCGGCCGCGCCCAGGTCACCCGAGCTCGCCACGAACGTGATGCCCTGAGCGTTACCCTGCTGGAACAGCGCATTGTACTGATGCAGGAGGCCGGTAAAATCAACACCATTGTTGGCCGCTGCGGTGTAATCCGTCTCGCACGCGCCGAATGATGAGCTCACAACGTCGACCACGTTTTCATTGATTAGCTGCGCGTACGCGGCCATGATGTTGGCGTCCGAGAGATCCGGGGTGTCGTAGAGGATCTCAGCAGCGCCAGGGGCTGTCCCGAGTGACATCTGCGTATCCAGGGCGGCTTCGCCAGCGGCGGGATTGTTGGGGTCGAATGCCCCGCTGCCGCCATTGACTGGGCGGACGGTGACGGTTGGAACCGGCAAGCCGGAGACGGCGGAAAAGTTCTGTACGTCGGTCACGCCTCCGGCGGTGATCGAGGAATTAAAACTGGAGGCGAGGTCCGCCGGATCGATCACGGATGACATCACGATGCCGATGGTTGCGCCCGTGCCGGGAATCTGCTGGAAGGACGGGAGTTTGTAAGCTTCATTGAGATCGTTTGGGTAGAACAGGCGGGTCGTGTTGCCTAACCGGGCGAGCGGCGTGTTGCCGCCGGCAGCCAGCGCAACGGAGCTGCTCACTGCCGGCGAGACGTGTGAATGCACATGCTTGGCCAGATGCGGCGCGAACTCGGGAATGACGGCTCCCATAGTGGCGAGCTCTCGCGGCATATTGAGCTGTCCGTGGTTGGCAGCCGCCCATTTCATGGTGCCTTTTACGGTGCTCACCGGCGTAAGTTGTGTCGCGAACATTTTTTCCACGGCCGCGACTGAACCTTGGACAGTGAGGTTCTGGGTATGCTCCGCGACGATGGTGAAGCCCGCACCCTGCAGCATGGCGCGCGCGGCTCTGATGGCTGCCGGGCTGGGACCGAATTGCTGCTTGAATTGGGCCGGCGTGAGCCAGCGGTGGTAGTTGGGCGAGCCGGGCTCGACCTGCTGGCTCAATAACTGCTTCAGCGCCGTGGTGTTGGTCAATGGCAGATAGATGTTGAATGTGGTCATGGCTTCATGACCGGCTGCGGGGGCGGCTCCCGCGGAGGCACCCGGAGCCAGTGAGAGTCCCGATACTGCGAGGGCGCCGAGCGCGGCGCCCGGTAACAACGAACGGATTGTCATGGTGTTTCCTTGTCTTTCGATCGAGGAGTGTGCAGCAACGCGAAAGAAGGTACCTCGGCGGGTCATCCGCCACGTCACACCAAGCGGGAGCGGTTTGTTACCACTTTAGGGGTAAGGATGACAGACGCTGTGTCGGGGTGTGCCGACAGCGAGTTGGATCAAAGCCGCATCGCCGGTGTCGTGCGGCGGTGACACAACTACAGGATCGCCCATCGGAAGTTATGATGTGCGGCTCGTGGGAACTCTCTTGAAACACGTCGGCCTGTACCTCATTGGCCTGTATCTGATTGGAATGCTGTTCTGTGACTGCGCGTGGTCGTTGGGGACCGATCTCACTCTCCCACAGTTGAATCACAAAGGTTGGTCCGTCAGTGAAGGCGCCCCGCGCGAAGTATCGGCGCTGGCGCAGACGACAGACGGAACTCTGTGGGTCGGCGGCACGACCGGGCTGTCCCGTTTCGATGGAATCCGGTTCGTACACTACCCGCAACCCGCGGATGAGCCTTTGCAGGCCACTGACGTCTCGGCGCTCGCGGCCTCTGCGGATGGGGGTCTGTGGATCGGTTTTCGATTTGGCGGTGTCAGTTTCCTGCGCAACGGCCGTCTCACGCGCTACGGCGAGCGGGAGGGTCTGCCCGGAGGTACCGTTCAGACATTGGTCTGGGATCACGACGGCACCCTGTGGGCCGCGGTGGCGGGAGGCCTGGCGTGCTTGCACGGCCAGCGTTGGCAGAGAATCGCGAGCGAGTCGATTCCAATGGCACTAGGAGCGCTGGTGGATCGAAATGGAACGCTGTGGGTGGCGACTGTCGGCCGTGTGCTCGCGCGAACCGCTCACGAGGACCATTTCCGCGAGATGGCGCACTGGGGTGATCCCGACACCGACTACCCGGACTACATGCCGTTCGCCATGGCACCCGACGGGAAGGTGTGGACGTGGACGAACAACGGGCTCACTCGCATGGATTCGCCAACAGACCCGCAACCGGACGGCCACGGCATATTGGACAGCCATGGCACGTTGGGTTGGACAGGCAATTTCCCGGCACCGCTGCTGTTCGATCGGGAAGAGAACCTGTGGCTGGGAGGGGATGCGGTCCGCCGCTTGCCATCCCGTGAGCTGCTGTCGGACTCGACGCCACTCCACATCGAGCCCCCTCCCCACATAGAGAATCTCACGGACGAATCGAATGGCGGCCGCGCGATTGCCCTTTTTGAAGACCGCGAAGGCAACATCTGGGTAGGCACCGAAAAAGGGCTGGGCCGCTTCAGTCACAGCAACATCATCCGCGCTCCGCTGCCGCCCTGCTCCTGGCGATACGTGTTTGCCGCCGGCGGTGCCGGTACGCTCTGGGCAGCGTGCTCGCCGGACTTCCCCTCGACGGTGGGCTTCCTGCTGGAGATTCGCAACGGCACCATCGTGAACCAACAGGAGACTGGGGCATTCACCGCAGGTTATGGCGACCCGGACGGTAGCGCCTGGTTCGGCGGAATCGCGGGACTTGGGCACACGGAAAACGGTCGCCTCGTGGTCACTCCATGGCCAGAAAAGGTGCAGATGGACGTGCAGGCAGTGGTTCGTGACCGGACCGGTGCGATCTGGGTCTCTTTGATACACCAAGGCGTGTTCCGCCTGTCCAACGGACGGTGGTTGGCGTATGGGGGCTTGAAGGCACTCCCCCGCACAGCGCCCATTGTGGAAACAGTGGATGCGAAAGGTGCCTTGTGGTTGGGTTACACGGACAATCGTATCGCCCGGGTCAACGGGGACAAGGTCGAGCTCCTGGATGCCAGCCGTGGGCTCAATGTTGGTAACGTCACCGCCATCCATGCCAGTGGGAAGCGCGTCTGGGTCGGCGGCGACCTCGGCTTCGCACGCTTTGACGGGATGCGCTTCGTTCCGATACTTGGCGCATCGGGTAGCTCTTTCGCCGGAATCTCGGGAATCATTGAATCCCGGAGCGGCGAGCTGTGGCTCAATGGAATCGCGGGTATTACGCATATCTCACGTCCTGAAGTGGAGCGTGTCAGCGTCGATGCGACCCACCGGGTGCAAGTCGAAACCTTTGACTCTGTGGACGGGGTGCCCGGGCCAGCGCAGCAGTTGCGTCCCATCCCCTCGGCGATTGAAACGGCGGACGGTCGACTGTGGTTCGCGACGACCGAGGGGCTGGTGTTGATTGATCCGAGTCGGATCGCGCGAAACGCGCCACCACCCCCGGTCACGGTATGGAGTATCAGCAGCGAGGGTGTCCGATATCCGGTGATGAATACAGACCTCAGTCTGCCGATTCATACCACCCAGTTGCAGATTGACTATACGGCAGGCAGTCTGACCATGCCCGAACGTGTGGGCCTGCGATACCAACTCGAGGGCTCTGACCCGGATTGGCAGGATGCGGGCCAGCGACGCGAGGCGTACTACACCAACCTGGGGCCGGGACGGTACACGTTTCGAGTCGTTGCTTCCAACAGCGAGGGTGCCTGGAACACCTCGGGCACCTCTGTCCGCTTCACCATCCGCCCGGCGTTCTACCAGACGACGTGGTTTTACGCGCTGTGCGTGCTGCTGTGCCTGGCGCTTCTGGCCGCTCTCTACCGGGTGCGAATGCAACAGGTCAGTGCTCACGTTCGTGGCCGGCTGGAGGAGCGCCTGGCTGAGCGCGAGCGCATTGCACGCGAGCTCCACGACACGCTGCTACAAGGAATGCACGGTCTCATATTGCGTTTCCAAGCTGCCAGTGACCGGATTCCGGAACGCGAGCCGGCTCGCGGCCTCATGGAACGGGCGCTCGAGCGGGCAGACGAATTGCTGGACGAGAGCCGCGCCCGGGTCAAGGACCTGCGCGCACCTGTATCGAGCGAGGTTGAGTTGACTCATGCGCTTGCGGCTGCAGGCGAGCAATTGGCACTCGCGCACCCAGTGGGGTTTCGCGCGAGCACTGCCGGGACGCCGCGTGAGCTGCATCCGATTGTGCGCGAGGAGGCATTGCTTCTCGGACGGGAAGCGTTGGTCAATGCATTCCGGCATGCGAATGCGAGGGAAATCGAGGCTGAGGTCTTTTATGGGGAGACGGAACTGCGCATGACAGTGCGGGATAACGGGAGTGGCATCGATCAGGCATTGCTCCATGGAGGTCAACGGGTGGGGCACTGGGGGCTCGTGGGCATGCGTGAGCGTGCGAAAAAGCTGAGTGCGCATCTGGATATCTGGAGCGCTCGAGGTGCCGGGACTGAAATCGACTTGCGGGTGCCCGCGGAGGTCGCCTACAGGGAGTTGGGGCGCGGGCAACGGCGTGTTGGGTGGTGGGGTATGAAGGAGCATCGATTGTGAGCACCGCCAGAGATCCGCAGCGGATCCGAATACTCAGCGTCGACGATCATCTGCTGTTGCGCGAGGGAATCGCGGCCGTCATCGAAGACCAACCGGACATGACACTCGTCGGACAAGCCGACAACGGACGGGAAGCCATCAAGGCCTTCCGGCAACATCGACCGGACGTGACGCTCATGGATCTACGCATGCCGGATATGAGTGGAATCGAGGTCATTACGGCCATCCGGAAGGAGTTTCCATCCGCCCGTATCATCGTGTTGACGACTTACGCGGGGGATGTGCAAGCGGTCAAGGCGTTCAAGGCCGGTGCCGCGGGGTATCTGCTCAAGAGCATGTTGAGAAAGGAGTTACTCCAGACGATCCGGACGATACACGCCGGCAAGCGCCACGTTCCCGCGGAGGTCGCCAGGGAAATCGCCGAACACGCCGTGGACGATGCGCTGACGGAGCGCGAAGTCGAAGTGTTGAAAGGTGTTGCCGCCGGGAAGTCGAACAAACTGATCGCCGCGGAGCTGGCCATTGCCGAAAGCACGATCAAGGTGCATATGAAGAGCATTCTACCGAAGCTTGCGGCCAGCAGCCGGACTCATGCGGTCATGATCGCTTTGAAGCGCGGGATTCTGGATGTCTGAGTCTTGCCGGCGCTTCCAGGGGTCGAGTCGGGAACTGAACCCGAAGAACTATTGACGGGATTCATTCATCCATACGCCAAAAATATTCATTTGTCGTGTGCGGTGCTGTGGCTTGAAGTGAGCGCCCACCACGTTGAAAGGGAATTTCGACATGGACAGCCAGGCATTCCTGCTGAGCCTGATCCGGATGAAGTTCGGCTTCATGGCCTGCTTCCACTATATCTTCGTTCCCCTGACGCTCGGCCTGATCGTGTCGGTCGCGTGTATGGAGACCGCATTCGTGCGCACGCGGGCCAAGGCATGGGAGAGCGCTGCCCGCTTCTGGTTCCGCTTGTTTCTGCTCGGCTGGATTGTTGGTGTAGCGACCGGCTATCCGCTGCGCACGCAACTGGCGAGCGATTGGGGCAACTACTTTGCCTACGTCAAGCCGATGTTGGATCGGATCGTACCCATCGAAACGGCGATCGGTCCGGCGATGTTGGTCGGTGTGATGACGATTGCCGTGTTCGGTTCGCGCCTTTTCCCCGCGGTTCGCATGGCACTCGTGTGGGGGCTGGTTGCGCTGATGACGTGCCAGGCCGTGACGATCCTGAGCATGAACGCCTGGATGCAACATCCGACCCAGGCTCTGTTTCTCAACCCGATGGCGATCTCCACGATTGCACATGTGCTGGCCGCGGCCGTGGTCTGTGCCAGCACCGTTATTTGCGGCATCAGCATCCTCTACCTCGGTCGCGGTCAGCATCTGCCGGTAGCCCGGGTGAGTCTGAGGGCCGGGCTCATGCTCGGTGCGCTGTCGACCGTGTCCGTCATTGTCACCGGACACCTCAGCGCGGAGCATGTCGCCCGCTATCAACCCATGAAGTTCGCAGCCTTCGAGGGGCTGTGGCAGGAGGAGCGCGGGCCCGCCGGTTGGGTTGCGTTCGCGATACCGGACCCGGTGTCGCAAGTGAACCGACTGGAGGTGACGCTTCCTTACCTGTTGAGTGTGCTCACGGGTCATGGCCTGTCGGGCTCGCCGCCCGGCATTCGGGAAGTGCTGGCCAGCGAGCGGCAGCAGATCCAGCGCTCGGTTCGCGAGCCCGGCGGCTCGCCCGACTTGCAGGGATATCGCCAGCTCTACACGCAGGAAAAGGCCCTCGCGAGCAAACCGATCAGCGACGCTGAATTGATACGACGGGCGGCTGCGCACACCGTCCCTCGCGTACCGGTTTTGTTCACTGGGTTTCGTCTGATGGCGATGATTGGACTGGGACTGCTGGCAGCCTTCACCCTGGGCCTCATTTTCCGTGAGCGTCTGCAACGTGAGCGCCCCCGTCGGTTATCGCTCGTGGTTCCTGTACTGGTGCCGTTACCTTGGCTCGCAACCTTCGCGGGATGGATCGTCGCTGAGGTGGGACGGCAGCCCTGGGTCGTTTACGGTTATCTGCCCACCTTTCAGGGTGCGCAGTTGCCGACGCTGGCGCAAGGCGTCTGGGGAACCATTAGTATCGTGTCAGCCTACATGCTGATCGCGATCATCTTCGTGTTGCTGTCGGTACGCCTGCTCTGGCTGGGCCCGACACCACGGGCGCCAGGCGCGATGGCGATGGAAATGGTCGCCGTAACGTGATTAGTTCACCAGCGGGCCGAAGTTGCACCCGGCCGGGGCGTTGAGCGTCGTCGCGGCGCCCACGATGAATGTGTTGGGCGGAAATGCTCCATCGACCTTCTGATTGTTACTGAACAAGGCCAGCCCGAACGCTCCCGCGGAATTCAACACGGCCAGATCTTCGAGATTGTCGAAGCAGATGCCGTTGGGGGCATCGAGGGTGGGAATTCCACCGAGCTTGGTTGGACTGATGATCAGGACCGGCACCGGCGCTCCCGTTGCCGCAAGCTGGGCGGGCGAGAAATCCACGATGGTAGAGGGCGGGTTGGCGTTGCTCGACAGCAAGTGCCCTCTCCCATCGAATACCAGCGCCCAAGGTGCTTGAATGGAGTTCTGACCGTCGTCGCTCAGCGTCACGTCAGGATTCAGATCGGGAGTCAGCACTCCGGTTGCCGGGGGCGTGGGCAGGTGGACGGCCAGAAACTCGACGATCGTCGTTCCTGCAGCACTCATGGCGCCGGTGGTCGATCCTGCCACCGGCACGCCACCATTGTTCGCGACCCAGAGGTCGCCGTTGCGATCAAAGGCAATCCCTAAGGGACCATTGAAGCTCGCCGAAGTGATGGTCACGGCGGGGACGAGGTTGTTGACCCCGGTCATGGCCAACTGCGCTGCCGTGAAGACCAACACACTGTTGCTGTTATGGTCCGCCACCCACTGATTTCCCTGGGCATCGAACACCGACTGTTGGGGAAAATTCAGCCCGGTCGAGGTGACCGTGGCAACCGGCGCGGGAGCTGCCGTGGTACCCAATGCGGCAAGCTGGGTGGCGCTGAACTCCAGCAACGCCGGCGTCTTCTGGCCATTCACCATCGCCTCGGGATCCATCACCCAGAGGTTTCCTTTTGCATCGAAGGTTACACCCTGCGGTGCTCCGAAAGCGCCGCTATTGTTCGCCAGATGCGGTACCGCCGCGCTCGAGCCAGCAACCATCAGCTGTGACGGGATGTACTCCAGAACATTCGTGCCATTGGCGATCCACAATCCCCGCGTGATCGTCGCCTTGTGCACGGTCAGAACGACGACTCCGTTGTGGAACCCGTCGCCGCCGCAAGCCGTAAACAAACCACACAACAGTGCTGTCAGCAATACCTGTGCGAGTTTGGCCGAGCGGCTGGCGGGCCTTGCTGGACGAGTCATGGACGTTGCCCCTGCGATGATCAGTCTGGTCTTGTAGCGACTGTTCTATTCGAAACTGTCGCTGGTCGTCCAGACGTCGCTCGAGACCGACCACGATGTGCGCTGGCATACAGCGGCAAGAAGCGCGACGTCGCCGTTCCGACACACTGGAGGAAGGTCCGGTGGTCATGCTGGAAGGTTGTTGAAGGCTGCGCGACGAAGTCCGGTGCGCCGCTAGGGCAAGCGAATACCGCGCTCTACCTCCATGAAGCGCCGCCATCGTGCCCGGAGCTCTCTGGGGCGGCATCCATAGGACTCTTGGAGAAATTCGGCGGATACGATGCGGTCAGTCCTGAAGTGGCGGAAGCCGCGACGAAGCTCACACCATCCCGCCAGGAGGCGCACGGTCTCGGCGTAGCCGATGATTGTCGGCCAGATGGTGCGTTCGGTCTCGCGGGATTGCTCGTCGCGGTATCGGATGCGGATTTTTCGCCCGCTGCGAATCCACGACCGGGTCAGGGCGATGTCGATTCCATCAGCAGTCAGCGCTTGGCTCGTCGGCACACCGATGCTGGGCTCGGCGATGAACGGGCGCAGGCGTTCGGGCACGACCGAGGAGATCTTGGAGATGAGGTCTCGAGCCGCGCGCGCCAGAACAGCGTCGCCCCGGTCCGCTACCCATTGCGCGCCCAGCACTGCCGCCTCCAGCTCATCAGGGGTGAGCATCAACGGCGGCATGTCGAAGTCGCCGTCGAGAACGTAACCGATTCCAGCCTCGCCGCGGATCGGCACCCGCTGCCCAATCAGGTCAGCGATATCCCGGTAAACCGAACGCTGCGACACTTCCAGCTCCGCGGCGAGCTGACTGGCGGTCACCGGCCGCCGCGACCGCCGCAGGATCTGGATGATTTGAAACAGACGATCGGCACGGCGCATGGCTATCTTCTGGTTGCGCAGGCGTAGCCTGCTCACTGTCGATCCTGGGTCGACAGTCTGCTGCCAGTATGCTGACACCATGCTGTCAGCAGGGCTAGCGTAGAACAGCGCTGCACACCCGCGGCTTCAGCCTGCAAGGAGAATTCATGAATTTCGTCTCGGTCCGCATCATCACCGCCGACATCAAGCGGCTCGTGCGCTTTTACGAGCAGATCACGGGCATCACCGTGACGATGTACAGCGAGGATTTCGGGGAGCTGAAAACGGCCACCTGCACTCTGGCCATAGGCAGTACGCGCACGCTGCGGCTATTCGGCGGCGATGTGGCCCGTCCCGCTGAAAACCACACTGCCATCATCGAGTTTCGCGTGAGCGATGTGGATACCGAGTATGGAAAGTTGGCGGAGGTGATTGGCGATTCCGTTGTTCAAGAGCCGACAACGATGCCTTGGGGCAACCGATCGCTCCTGTTCCGCGATCCAGATGGCAACCTGGTCAACTTCTTTACGCCCATCAGCGCCGAGGCGATCAAGAAGCTCGCCCGCGAATGATCATTTCGGTGGCTGTTGGCCGCGTGTCCTGGCGACCCATTCCCGCGTGGCGTGGCATGTCTGCATAGCCCGCTTGTAGGCTTCGCGTCCGCTGGTGCGAGCGATATAGGCCCGCTCGACCTCGCCGAGGGCGACTGCGCCGTGTCGTTGCGCCAGCTCCAGGGCATAGGTCACCGAAATATCGGCTGCCGTGAAAGTAACGCCCGCAAGATAGGGGGAGCGCGCGAGCTGTCGCGTCACCAGCCCCAACCGGCTTTCGAATACTTCCAGCGCCTTCCTGGCGCCCCAGTTGTTCCGCTCGGCCTCGGGTGCAAGATTGCGGCTGACGACGACGAAGTAGATGGAGGCTGCAAGGCCGGCTTCGCCGAGATGGAGAAACTGCTGGTAGGCGGGAAAAGCCGGATCGTGCGGGTCCGGCGCGAGCGGCGTCGGTCCGTAGCGGCTCATCAGATACTCCATGATCGCAATGGACTCGACCATGGTCACGTCGCCGTCCTGGAGCGCCGGGATGAACCCTGCGGGGTTGATGGCAAGGAACTCCGTGTCTTTCTCAACGCCGGCAAGCAGATCCACCGGCCTCAGCCGATAGGCGAGCCCCATCTCCTCCAGCAGCCATACGACCCGGAACCCTCTTCCTTCGCCGAAAACGGTCAACATCTTTTCATCCTCCGTTGAGACCCTGCAGGGCGAGGCGTGAGCCTCGCCCTATGTGGGTAGGCTTAGAGACCCGCCGCCAATGCGTTCCAGAAGTTGACGTCCTCATACCCCATCGCCCAGACGCCAGCTCCGCCCAACGAATATTTCCCGATGAGCTGCGTCTTGGTCGTGATGCTCGTGGGATTGTCGAACCAGAGCGCCGGTTGCGCGGTCTTCTTCGAGAACGCGCCCGACTGTTGCTTGACCGTACCCCAGGTGGCGTACGGTGTCGCGGAGGTCGCGTCCACAAAGGATTTCGCGTTCTTGGACGCTATGTAGGCCGAGAAACCCGGCGTTCCATAGGTCTTGTCAGCCGCCCACGTCTGTTGAGTCCCGGTACTGAAGTCGTAACCATAGGTCGGCAATCCCAACAGAATCCTGGCTGCGGGAGCCTGGCTGACCGCATAAGTGATGATGCCGTTCATCCAGTCCAGTCCCGAGCAGGGCCCCGGCCATGTGCCGGACGACGAAGAGGACCAGCCCGGACCGACCTCGTCGTACGTCATGACCTGCATATAGTCCACGACCGCGCCCAGAGCGGCGTAGTTGTACCCACCCGTGTAGGAGTAGTTCGACGTACCGTCAGAGGCCGGGATGCTCTCGATGAGCTTCAAGCCGTGCGCGTGCAAAGCCGTTGCGAGGGCTGTGACAAAGGCCGTGAAGTTCGTGGTATCAGCAGCCGTAGGCCCGTTCGCTTCCATACCAACAGCCTCGACGTCGAGGTTGATTCCAGCGAAGCCGTTAGCGACGGCGAGATCGACCAGGTTGGCAACCGCGTTGTTACGAGTTGTGGCGCTGCTGTCGATCGTCTCCATGATGTCCGGGTCAAAGCCCCCAGCGGCGTCGCTGTAATCGCTCACGCTCGCGTAAACCGGCAAGCCCTGGGTTTTCGCATACGCAATGATGTTATGGGTCGTGCTGGTCACGCCGCTCAGATCCAGTGTACCGTCCGCAAGGATGCCATAGGCCGAGCCCAACGCAACCGCGCTCAGGCTGGCATGAAAGCTCTGAAGATTCGCGTACGACTGCGGATCCTGGCCATCCGTGTAGGCCAGTATGAACTTCTGTGGCGGGATCGTGGCCGTGGTGGTGGTCTGCGGCCCGGCATGAGGAGCGGGCTGCGCGCCGCAGGCCATGGGTGCGAGCAGCAAGGTCATCGCCAGCAACGTGCTGGATCCCTGATTCGATGTAGGCATATTGGTGTGTCACTTGCAAAAAGCGCCGCGTCGGCGTGGTTCCTTCCCGTCGGATCATAGAGCCGGCGGGCCCTAAATGTCGCGGTCCGTCAATGTTGCGTGCGAATGATCACTTTACCGCGTGAGTGCCCGGTGGCGACCTTCTCCAGCGCGGCCCGGGTCTCCTCCAGTGGGAGGATGGAATCCATGACGATTTGCAACTGGTGCGAGCTGAATCGGGCCATCGCTTCCGGAAGCGAGGCCGTGGCGCTCTGGAAGAAAACGAATTCGCCGGATCGTCCACCTTGGGGTTGGATCGCAAAGTCGACGAGCGTTGCGATTCGACCCGCGGGCTGCAGTACCGACCACGACTTCGCCAGCGTCTCACCGCCGAGAGTGTCGAGCACCAGGTCGACACCACTCGCGTGGGAAAATCCCTGCGCGCGGTAGTCGATGACCTCGTGGGCCCCCAGGCCCCTGAGGAGCTCGAGATTCGCGGCAGAAGAAGTCGCCATGACGTACGCTCCCGCGTGACGGGCCAACTGAATGGCGAAGCTGCCGACGCCTCCCGCGCCGGCATGGATCAGTACTTTTTGTCCACGTTGCAGCCGGCCAACCTCGAAAAGTCCCTGTCGTGCCGTGCCGAACGCTGTTGGGAGTGCCGCGGCCTGCTCGAAGCTCATGTCAGGAGCAATGGCGCACAGGTCCGCCGCGGCTAGCGTCAAACTCTGGGCAAACGCACCGCCGTGCTGAGGCGCGCTGCGGCCGACAACCCGGTCGCCCACCCTCAGGTGGGTCACCTGGGTGCCCACCGCCTCCACCACCCCGCTGAAGTCAGTTCCGGGCACATAGGGCAGCTCGACCGGAAAGACTTCTTTCATGTAGCCGGCGAGGATCTTCAGGTCCAGGGGATTGACACTGGCCGCCTCGATCCTGACGACCGCCTCGTGCGCCAGAGGCTTGCGTGTGATGGCCTGGCCGATCACCACGACTTCGGGGCCGCCATGGGAATGAATGAGAGCTGTTTTCATGACACTGTTTGCCTGCTTCATACTCGAGTGGGGAACTGGCCGATCTGCAGGAACAGGCCGAACCAGTCCTCCAGATGCCAGGTGGTGCTCACGCGCTCACCTTCCAGCGCATGAAAGTCGTGAATCGGAAATCTGATGGCCTTGCCGGTCGGGGCAATGCCGAACAGCGGACCCTGATGGGTACCGGTGATCGCGGCGCGAACCGCGATCCTGGCCGGTGCCTGGATCAGATCCTCGATAGTGATGCGAAGATCCGGAAAAGCGGCGAGGACACTGAGGATGATGGGTTTGAAGCCTGCAGGGCCCGGACCCTGGCCAGGAGCGAGCGGGATGTCGCTCCAGCCGGGAGCCAGAGCCTGATCCACGAGATCCGGATCGTGGTCACTGAAGGCTCGATATAAAGTCTCCACTGCACGGCGCTCCGCCTGCAGTTGAGCGGACAGTCCGCCGTCGGCTGTTTTCGTCATAGGGTCACTCCTGAAGTTGAGGTGGCCGGATTCTTGGCGATCCCATAACATCCGTCCAACAAATTTCGGATATACGTGAATATTTGTTCTATGGATTTTCATGGCATTGATCTGAATCTGCTCGTGGCCTTTGACGCCCTCATGAGCGAACGGAACGTCACACGGGCTGCGGTGCGTGTCGGAGTGAGTCAGCCGGCGATGAGTGCGGCGCTTGCCCGGTTGCGCAAGCTCCTCGGCGATCGGTTGTTTCTACGCAGTGCCGAGGGCTTGCTGCCCACACCGCGCGCCAGGGATCTGGCCGAGCCGGTCTCACAGGCGCTGCGTCAGATCGAGTCCACATTCGTGAAGCGGCCTGAGTTCACGCCTGGCGGGGCATCACTCAACTTCACACTGGGACTGTCGGATTATCCGGCCTTCGTGTTGTTGCCTTGCCTTTTGCAGACGCTCGGCGAGCGAGCGCCCGGCATCTCATTGACCGTGTATGCCTTCAGTGATCGCGACCACGCGGTGGATCTGTTGGATACCGGAACGATCGATGCTGCCGTCGGCGTGCCACCGACGCGTGGAGATCACCGGATCCTGACGCGCCCTGTACTTCGCGACGAATTCGTCACTATCATCAATAAAGACAATCCTGCATCCCGGCGTGGGATGGACCTCAAAACCTATCTCCACCTCCCGCACGTCCTGGTCTCGCCGGAGGGGGAGCGACACGGCCTGGTCGATCGAGCCCTGGCGCAACGAGGCAGGCGGCGCACTCTGACTTTGACGCTTCCGCAGATGTTCGCCGCCCCCGCTGTCGTGGCACGGACCCAGACGATTGCCACCGTGTTGAAACGGGTTGCGCTCAACTCTGCCGCCAGCCGCCAGCTCGTACTGTTTTCTCCACCGATTGCAGTGCCAGAAGTCAGGTTCGATTTGATCTGGCATCGCCGTATGGACTCGCACCCGGCCCAACGGTGGTTTCGGGAATTGATTGCATCGGTCGCGGCTCAACTGTGAGATCGTGCGGACGGGGTGGCATTGGGAATGTCACGGCGTTGAAAGGCCTCACGCAGAAATCCGATGAAACATTCAACAGCCCGGGGGGCGCGTGCCCCTCCGGGGCGGGCGGCGTATATGCGATCGCCGAAGAACCCTACCGGGCGCCAGTCCGGCAATACCTGCTCGAGGGCTCCGGAGCGCAATTGCGGCTCAGAGCTGAAATCCGGCAACAGGCCGATCCCGACTCCTCCCAGGATGGCCTCGCGCAGGACTTCGCTGTTGTTGGCTCGGAAAGGCCCTGCCACTGGAATACTGACACGCTCGATGCGGCGGCGGGCTGCGATTTTCTCGAACGACCAACTCTGGGTGGTGCCGTCGCGCAGGTATAGGAGACATTCATGCTGGGCGAGGTCTTCGGGACTTTCCGGTGACCCGCGCCGTCGCAGATAGTCTGGGCTTGCGAGCAGGAGCGATCGTGACTCGCACAGGGTGAGCGCGATATAACTGTCTGGTACGGAACGCACGTGACGGATCGCGAGATCGAAACCTTCCTGGGCGAGGTTCGCGACCCGGTCATTCAGATCGAGGTCCAGGCGGATCTCGGGAAAGCGGCGCATAAATTCAGGCAGTAAGGGGGCGATTCTCTGGCGGCCCAGGGCTACAGGGGCCGTCACGCGCAGCACGCCCCGTGGCGCGCCGGCCTGGTCGCGAATCTGCTGCAAGCTTTGCTCGATGCGGGTGAACGAGGACTGGGTATCGTCCACCAGTTGCATCGCGGCTGGGGTCAAAGCCACCGAACGGGTGGTGCGTCGCACGAGTGACATGCCCACCGCACGCTCCAGGTTACGCAGCCGCTCGCTGACGGATGCTTTCGAGATCCCCAGGCGCCTGGCGGCCTGTGTGAGGCTGCGGGTTTGGGCGATCACCGTGAGCAGATGCAGGTCGACGAGCGCATTGGCTATATGGGGAATGCTCAAGCGGGACCTCAGTGAAAGAGCAGCCGCGGCAGGCGGCATTGTTCATTTTACCGAACATTGTGGTCGCATCCATGGGCTTCTGCGACCCTGCGGTCGGCGCCTAGACTCCCGGGGTTCTCCTTGCCGGAACTCGCCATGTCACCCACGAACTTCTACGACAGCACTGTCCCTGTTCAGCACTGGATCGGCGGCCGCGCGGTGGCGCCCGCGGGCGCCCCTACGCAAGACGTCTTCAACCCGGCCACCGGCGCAGTCGCCCGTCAGGTCGTTTTAGGCGGTGCGGCGGAGGTCGCTGCAGCGGTAGAGAGTGCGGCTGCCGCCTTTGGGGCGTGGGCCAACACCCCGGCCATCCGGCGCGCGCGCGTCCTCAACCGCTTCCTGGGACTGCTGAATGACCATCGCGATGAGTTGGCGCGGATCATCACGAGTGAGCACGGGAAGATCTTCAGCGACGCGCAAGGTGAGGTCAGTCGCGGCATCGATGTCGTGGAATTTGCCTGCGGTATTCCCGAGCTGCTCAAAACCGATTTCACGGACCAGGTGTCCACGGGGATCGACAACTGGACTCTGCGGCAACCGCTGGGCGTGGTTGCCGGCATCACGCCTTTCAACTTTCCGTGCATGGTGCCCTGTTGGATGTTTCCTGTGGCGATTGCCGCCGGTAATACGTTCATACTGAAGCCGAGTGAGCGCGATCCGTCGGCTGCAATCTTCATGGCGGACCTGTTACGGCAGTCAGGTCTGCCGGATGGTGTTTTCAACGTGATCCAGGGCGGTAAGGCGGCTGTCGATGCGCTGCTCGAGAATCCTACGGTGCAGGCGCTCAGTTTTGTGGGGTCTACGCCCATCGCGCGTTATATTTACGAGCGCGGCGCGCACCATGGCAAACGGATTCAGGCCCTGGGGGGTGCGAAGAATCACCTGGTCGTCATGCCGGATGCGGATATCCCGCAGGCGGTGGATGGTTTGATTGGGGCCGCCTATGGATCGGCGGGCGAGCGCTGTATGGCGATCAGCGTTGCGGTCCTCGTCGGCGATGTCGCGGACGAGGTCATCCCTCTCCTGGCCGAGCGTGCCAGGACTTTGCGCATCGGCAGTGGACTGACTGCGGACGTCGAGATGGGGCCGATCGTGACCCGGCAGTCACTCGAGCGCATCGAAAGTTACGTCGGAACTGGAATCGAGGAAGGGGCGAAGCTCGTGGTGGATGGGCGGGGTCACGCGGTGCGCGGACTGGAGAAAGGGTTCTTCACCGGGGCGACCTTGTTTGATCACGTCCGTCCTGCGATGCGCATCTATCGCGAGGAGATCTTCGGACCCGTCCTGTGTTGTGTTCGAGTCAAGGACTTCGCCGCGGCGGTCAGCCTGGTCAACTCGCATGAGTTTGCAAATGGCGTTTCCTGTTACACCCGTGATGGCAACATCGCACGCGAGTTCGGGCGTCGCATTCAAGTCGGCATGGTGGGAATCAACGTGCCGATCCCTGTCCCCATGGCCTGGCACGGCTTTGGAGGCTGGAAGAACAGTCTGTTCGGGGATACGCATGCCTACGGACGTGAGGGGGTGCGGTTCTACACGCGCCAGAAGTCCATCATGCAGCGGTGGCCGGAGAGCACGCCGCGGGGGGCGGAGTTCGCGATGCCTACGGCGAAGTGAGAGAGGCGTGTTGCTCGCGGGTTGCCATGAGATCAGTGGGATCCAACGGCCGCCCGCCGAGGATCACCTTGGCGATGTGGGTATAGGCCTGGAGTGTCTGGGTAGGATCTTCCCGCAGCAGCAGCAGATTGGCACGCTTTCCGACCTGGACGGTTCCAATATCCTGATCGAGCTTCAGGGCGCGAGCGTTGGCCAGCGTAGCGGCCCGGAAGATTTGCAGGGGGGTGACGCCTGCGGCAGCCAAACTTTGCATCTCCCACCAGCCATTGAGCCCTGGTGGATTGCTGTAGAGCGGTGCGCACGGCGTGTCTGTCCCAAACAATAATCTTCCGTGATGCTGTGCCAAGTATCGGGTGGTTCTCTCCAGCTTGCCGAAATTCGCGGCATAGATCGACCTTACTCGAGCGTCCACAGCCTGGGCGTCGCCGTTGGATCCGGCCAGGAAACCTGACGCGAGTTGGTCGTGAAACGTCTGGCCTTCCGCTGTCCGATACCATTCGATCAGTTGAGGCGGCAGCACGTGCGGTAGCAATGGATCGGACAGGAAGGACGGGAGCAGTAGATCTCGAAATCCCATTCCGACCCGAAACGTGGGTTGCCATCCAACGTTCATTTGCAGCACACGGTCCATTGTTGATCGGACGGCCGGCGTGAGCCCTGAGGGCGGAGTGCCCTCCTCGCCCCAATTCCAAAGGCCGTGGGCCATCACATCCACGCCTGCATCCAGTCCAAACGCTTGGGCTTCCGTAGAGCTTGCATGCAGCAGTACGGGGAGCCCCGCCGCGTGCGCGGCCCGCACCAAAGCACGGACGGTTTCGAGTCGCGGGATTGGCAGGCTCGATCGCGGGTCTTGGCCGCGGTCGAAGAACGTCTTCACGCAGATGGCGCCGTCGGCCTTCATCCGTGACACGACAGCGTCGGGTGTGTGGGCTGTTGCATCGATTCCCGCCGGGAGGTCGGACTCGGCACCGGGCTCGATGATGAAGTAAGGCATCTCGGTGTAGCGGGCGGGCTTCGGGGAGTAATTACTGGGGTAACCGTCGATCAGTGGCGCGGCTCCACAGAAATACGTATCGGGCACCAGGGCCTGGCTCTTCCATCGGGCCATGGCGTCGGGTGTTGAAATCAGGTCGATCAGGGTCGTGAAGCCGAAATAGAGGAAACTCCGCGGCATTTGCCGCCTCGCAAGCTCCGCGATGTCAGGATGACGCTGCGCCTGCTCAGCCGTCATTCCGGGGACATTGAGGAGGTGAACGTGACTGTCGATCAGCCCGGGTGCTAAATAGAGCCCACGGCCATCGATTGTGTCGACCTGTGATGAACGGGAGATGGAACTCCTCGAGATCGCAACGATCCGCCCCTTGTGGATATCAACGGTGGCGTCACGTACTGGAGCGGCCAGCTCAGGCGATATGATTTGAACGTGCTCGATACGTAGGTCCTGGGCTGCCGCAATCACGGCAACGCTACTCAGCACCAGGCAGTGAAGTGCCGCCCAGAGGATATTCGTTGTGTTAGTTGGCATAGATCCGCGCAGCGGCCTCCAGGCACCGGGTCAGCAGATCCGCGACGGCTTGGGCATTCGCTCCTTCCAGCATATCGTCGTGACGGGCTTGCAGCTTCTCGTGTCGTAACGCCGATGCGTGGCGGCGCCATAGCGACGCGGACGATGGGACACCCAGGTCGCGACGCGCGGGCTCAAAGACTGTCAACTGGCCCTTGTAGGTGCCCGGATGGTAGGCTGCGGAGGCGACCAAGGCCTTCAGTGCAACTTGTCGCCGGGCGGCCGGGGGCGGCTCGAGTCGAGTGAGGGCTCGAGTCAGTTGGCGGTAGAGATAGGCTGCCCACGTCCACAATCGCAACACATGATGGCCGGGAGGCAGGGTCGCCAACAGGCCGACGAAGGCGACCTCGGCGGCGTTACGGCTCAGGCGGCGCGCGGCCTCGAAGGCCACGAGGCCACCGAACGAATATCCGCACAGGAAATAGGGGCCTCGAGGCTGTTGGTTCCTGATGGCTGTGATGTACTCCTCTGCCATCTCTTCAACGCAAGTGTGGGGTCGGTCGGATCCCTCCAGGCCGCGGGCCTGAATGCCGATCACGGGGCCCGGCCAGCTCATCCTGCGGCAGATACTGAACAACTCCATCACGCCGCCGCCTACGCCGTGAATAAAGAATAGCGGCGTCCCCTCCCCTGGCTTGAGGGTCACGAGCGGACAGTAGGCTACCGGTGCATTCTCCTTCAGCCTTGCGCAGAAGGCGGCAAATGTGGGGGCCTGGCTGATCAGGCTCATCGGGAGATTCCGCGCCAGTGCTTTCTCGAGCTCGAAAGTCAGGGTGATCGCGCGCAGGGAGTCGCCGCCGAGATCGAAAAAGTCATCTTCCGGGCCAGTCAGTTGCAGCCCCAAGGTGTCACGCCAAATGCGTGCCACGGCACTTTCAATCGGATCCGTGCCGATCCAACTCGTGTCGGCATCTTCCGGCCGGGTGGCGGACTCCGCCCTACTCTGCGCGGCTTCCAGTGCCAACAGGCCCTTCGTATCCAACTTTGAGTTGGGCAGGCGTGGGATCGCTGGGGTCAGATAATAGCGCCAGGGTCGCATGTGGGTGGGTGCGACCCGGCGCATCATGAGACTCAACTCCCGCGGGAATTGCTCCGCAGCGGACTCGTCCGACTGCACATAGGCAACCAGCCTGGCCTGGCCGCTCTGCCTGTCAGTCCTGACTACAACGCCCACATCACGTACGGATGGATGGCGGCGAATGGCCGTCTCCACGCCATCCAACTCCACACGCACGCCGCGGATCTTGACCTGGCGGTCTTTGCGCCCCAGCCTGTCGTACAGGCCATCAGGGCGTTGGCGGACCAGGTCTCCGGTTCTGAATACTCGCACCCCTTGGATGCCTGCGGCAGCCTGGAGCCTCCCCTGGGACCAGGTTCCCAGGGCCACATAGGGGCTCTGGACGAGCAGCTCGCCGACGCCGCCCGCCGGAATCGGCGCTCCATTCTCATCGACAACGGCTAATGCATTGCCCGGCAGCGGATAGCCGATGGGAACCCGCTCTTCGCTGTCCGAGGCCGCATCACCGACAAACCATTGCATCATCGGGGCCTCTGTGGCGGCGTAGACGATCTGGATGGATGTGTTGGCTGGCATCCAGGCTCTGAGCGCCGCCACGTCGCTCCAGAGGGTCGTGTCTCCGCCAATCCTCACCAACCGAAGGGAATCGCTGGCGCGGCTCGGGCTGTTGGCAACGACGGATCGCAGCAGGGCGGGAAAAGCAAACAGAATGGAGATCTGGAAGTCGCGGATCACCTCACGAATCTCGCGGGCGCCGGCATTCTGGGCATCGATGAGATAGAAGGAGGCTCCCGCGACCAGACACGTGATCAGGTCACGCACTCCTACAATCGTGCACAGGGATGTCAGCGTCAGGAACCGGTCATCGCTGTTGATATGCGCCGCGTTGATCGACTGACTGACGCGCTGGAGCAGGTTTCGTTGTGAGTTGACGATGCCTTTCGGTTGGCCAGTACTGCCGGAGGTGTACAGGACGCACGCGGGCTCGTCCGGACCCAGACGTGCGGGTCGCCAACCCGGCGACGCCTCTCGGGTCACGTTCTCGAGGTTGAGCGTGCGGACGGTAGCGGGGATGGCGGCCGCGGAGGTGCTCCGATCGCGCTCTGATATCAACAGCAGGGCTGGCCGTGAGTCGTCCAGGATCTGCGCCATCCATTCGGGCGGAGAGTTTGGATCGAGTGCCACGAACGGACGTCCGGCAGCCCAACAGGCGAGCATCGCAATAGGGATTTGCGGCGAAACAGGCGCCAGGATTCCGACCAGGTCGCCGGGTGCGGTCACGCCGGCGATCTGCTCGGCGCAGCCGCTCACAACACGCCAGAGCTCGGCGTAGGGCACCGGGCCTGCGGGGCCCAACAGCGCCATGCGCTGCGGAGAGCGGCGGACCACCCGTTCCAGGAGCTCAACGATGGAACATTCCTTGGATTCGGGCGTCAAGGGGTCGAATGGCCTGTCGGTAGGGCCATTCCAATCGAGGGGGACATCGCTCTGGGCGGTCCAGTCGAGCGCGGCTCCCGGAATTCTGCTCGGGGCTTCTGTCATCGTACAACTGTACTCTGGAACAGCGCCTTGCGGCACATCGGTACGGCGCGGGTCGTGCGCGCTTCGTCGCGAACGGGGGTGCCGGTCGAGTATTACTCGGAAGTCTCGCACCGGGGGCGGCAGACAGCCCCGGGATTCACGTACAGGCTGTGAACCCGACTCGCACTGGTTGGACGATGCGGTGCAAGCACGACATCGTGCGCCGATGACGATGAACACCTCCCTCAAAGACCCGACTCCCGCTGAATGGGTCCTCCATCAGCGGGAACTGCAAGCTCTTCATGCGCATCTCTTTCGAGACCGTACTCCACAGAGTCTGTACGTGGTGGGCGAGCCTCAGCCCATTGGTCCGACAGTGGATGTTTGCTGGTATCCGCAGCCTCCGAGGCGGACTTTTCTAAAAGGTGGACTCCAGTATCAAATGCGTTTCCCGGGAGCCTGCGGCCTGACGCAATTCTCCATCCAACATTGGGCGGAGGACCGTTACTTGTTGCACTCCAGTTATGTCTGCGAGCGCGGTGCGAGCTATACCCGGTTCTCTCTCGTGAGGGCATTTGACAAGCTGCCGAAGTGCTTCGTGGAGTGTGTCGAAGCCATGCGGCGCGAATTCGAAATCTCGGCGTCACGGCGCTCGCAACGGAAGTGATGGCCTGCAGCAAAGCTGACCCGGACGGTCATGAAAAAACGCCCGGCAGGCGTTCGCGAGCTCGTGTTTGTCGCTCGGGCGCAAGCGCCGGAAGTCGTCTCCAATTCGACAGTATGAGCGCGGGCAATCGTGTCCGGTGCGCGTCAGGAATGGACGCATTTCGTCATAGGGTGGCAGGCGCTGGGCCCAGTGTCGGTATTCGCCGACGCTTTTCCTCACCAGTCTGAACGTTGCTCAGGCTGCATCGGTAGGCAGCAACGCATTAGCATCTCGCCCCGCCGATCGAATCACTGCGGTTGTGTCGGCAATATCGATGTTTTGAGATGGATCACGGACATGATCATGGCGTCTATTTTTTCTATCATTCTCGTCACAACCATTGCTGTGACGTTCGGAACGCGGGCCTGGGCGGGCTCGGACAGTGCAACAACCCAACCCGGCATCCAGCATGGGGAGCCGGCCGGGTATTGAAGCCGCAAGTCCCGACAGGCGCGCCCGGTGGGACCGGGTGCGCGCTGTTGTTGTCAGAAGCGTGTTTCGCCTTGCAGGAGTACCACGCGGGGCTCGCCGGCTACGGTGTACACCTCGCCGGTGCCGCCTGGCTTGTCGACGCCGAGTGTGCCGTAGCGGCGGTTGCTCAAGTTGCGGCCGATGAGGGCGACCGACCATCGGTCGGCGCTCAGGTGGACACCGGCATTTTCCGTGGTGAAACCCGCCTGGTACGACAGCGGGTTGAGATTGAGGCCGGTGTAGTATGAGGAGGTGTAGTGGAGATCGGCGTCGAAACCCAAGCGAAGTTGGCCGGTCAGGTTGAAGTCATAAGCGGCGCCCGTGGTCAGGAGCCACTTGGGGGCGCGATATAGGGACCGGCCGGACAGGTTCTGGGTCTTCGCTCCGGTGACGGGGGCGGCTGTGCATCCTTGGGCCGCGGTCTGGCCGGTGTAGCACTGGGCGGCATCGAACTGCTCGAAGTACGCCTGGTCGTAACTGGCGGAGCCGCGCAGGGTGACATGGGTCGTGGGGCGCCAGGCGCTCTCGAATTCAACTCCGCGGGTGATGGTGCTGGCGGCGTTCTGGGTGACAAACGTGACGGCCGTGGCGCTCAGGGCGATCAGGGAGGTCAGTGGGAGCCCTTCATATCGATAGCGGAACGCGGTCAGGGAGCCGGTCAGTGTGTTGTCCAGGAGGGTTGCTTTGACGCCGCCCTCGAATCCTTTGGCCGTTTCGGCGTTGAAGGTCAATGTCCGTAGTGTGGAGATGGCGGACAGGGTGCCGGGATTGGAGAAGCCGCCGGACAGGTAGCCGGTCTTGTAAGCGCCGTACAACATGACCTGCTGGGTGGGGTGCCAGGACAGGGTGGCCTCGGGGGAGGTGTTGTGCTCGGCCCGGTTGCCTGCGATCACGGTGCCCTGGGGCAGGAGGGTGGCGGCACCGACGCCCCTGGGGTTGAGGTAGCTGTCGAAGGAGCGCAGGGACTTGGTTTCGTTGGTGTAACGGGCGCCAGCGGTCAGCTCGACGTCCCCGGGCAGGGTCAGGACGGCTTGCGCGAAGCCGGACTGGGCGTGGCTCTTGTTGTGTTGCTCATTGTCGTAGAGCTCGTAGCGGCCGGTGGCGGGGTCTTGCAGGTTGGGTCCGTTCGCACCGCCTACGTAGAGGGTGCGGTCGTTGTACTCGAAGTGGCCGCCGGCGGCGAAATTGATCCAGCCGTCGAGTGCCGTTACGGCGCGCAGCTCCTGGTAGAAGCTGCTGTTTCTCTCGTCGCTGTATGACCAGAAGTAGGAGTAGGAAGTGCTGTCGGCATTGCCCTGGCTCACATAGTCGTAGCTGTAGAAGCCGGTGATGGAGGTCAGGGTGGCGCGCGGCAGGTGGTAGTTGAGTGTCAGGGTCGGGAGGACGGAGTCGTCCTTGGAGTAAGGGCGACCATTATCGTACTCTCTGACTTTCGGCCAGGAGTTGATGATGGTGGGCGACAGCCAGCCCTGTGAGGACCGGTCATTCAGTGTGCAGTCGCCGTTGGGGTCGACGATGCCGCCGGTCGTCACCGGGTGACTGCGGCCGGCGGGGCACGCCATGACCTCGTCGAAACTCTGCAGACTCTGGCCGCGATAGCGGCTGACGAGGATCTTGAGGTCGGCGTCCAGGTTGGTATCGGAGATGTATTTCAACGTCAGGCGCACGGCTTCCTTCTCTTCGGCGCCCAGGGTCGGCTGGGCCGCTGGAACGAAGGTGCTGCCGGAGGCGGCCGTGCGGATCAGGTCGGGCACGCCGCTGTCCTGGTTTTGGATATAACCTTGGCTCTTGCTGGCGTAGGTGGCCACCCGGTAGCCGAGCGAGTCGGTGATGGGCCCGGAGAGCGCTCCCTCGAAGGAGCGTGTATGGTTGGTCGTGAGCTCGTAGCCGACGCGGGCATAGCCTGACAATTCGCGGGTGGGATCCTCTGATTTGACCGCGACCACGCCGCCGGGTGAGTTCTTGCCGTAGAACAGCGCCTGGGGCCCCTTCATCACTTCGATGTTCGCGACATCGAACATGGCGTCGTTGAGAATGCGGCCGCGGCTCATTTCCATGCCGTCAAACACCAGCAGCACGGATTGCTCGAGGCCGGAGTCCAGGCTGGAGGAGCTGACTCCGCGCATGGAGATGGAGGTGCCCGAGCCGGTGAAGCCGCGATCCAGCGTGATTTCGGGTGCGACGAGCTTGATGTTGGCCATCGAGGTCAGGTCGTACTGGCGGATTTGCTCGGCGGTCACTCCGGTAACGGCCACCGGGACGTCGACCCAACGCTCGGTTCGCAAGCGGGCGGTCACGACAATCTCGGCCAACCCGGAGTCCGCGGGTGCGGTGCCCGGCGTCGCGCCCGCGTCCGCGGCGGCGACGGTTTGTGCCGCGGCGGTTTCCGACAACAGCAGTGTGCTGATGACAAGTGGCGACAGCAGCAACGTCACATTTTTCGACTTACAAACCACGATGCCCCCTCCCCCGCAGTTTTGCTTTCTATCGTCTGGTCGTGCCAGACGGCTCATTACCCGACCGACTGGTCGGTCATATATAATGCGATGCGGGGACGGTGTCAATGATGGGATTGGCGGCGAGCGGCACCGGGCGGAAGCGCGAGTCGATGCGGCGACGTGGGAGCGTTATTCAGGCCGATGGGGGTCGGCCACGGACTGAGTCATCTGGCCTCTTCATGCCGCGGGATGCGCCTCTTGAATGCACCCGGTGTCCGACCGAGCACCCGCTTGAAAGCCCGCGCGAATGAAATCTCCGAGTCGTAGCCTACCCGGTTGGCGACTTCGGCGATTGACAGGCCGCTGTTCATCAGCTCTCCGGCCTTGTGCATCCGATGTTGAGTCAGGAACTCCAGCGGTGACTGGCCCACGACGGTCTTGAACCGCGCGGCGAACGCCGATCGTGACAGGTTGGCGGTGCTGGCAAGATCCGCCAGCGTCCAATTGCGGGCCGGATCACCGTACATGCTGCTCAGAGCCGTGCCCAGCCGCTGATCGGCCATCGCCGCGAGCACGCCCTGTTCTGGTGAGTGCTGCGCGCTTTGAACGTGCGCGCGCACGGCCGAGATGAAGAGAACTTCACTCAGCCGCTGCACGATTGCGGCCGAGCCGATGCCGGCCGAGCAGACCTCCATTCTCATGAGATCAATCAGATTCTGCAGAGCGTGACTACGCGCCTGATCGATCCGCAGATGAATGAAGCTCGGCAAGTGCGCCGGTCGGCCGTCGAAGGTTTCGATCTCCATTGCAACACTCACCAACGTGCAGGGCACACCGCCACCCCCGTATTCGATCAAGAAGCCGTTGCGACGCTGCTCCAGCTCGCGACAATCGATGGTCTTCGACTTCGGGCGGTCGGATAAGCGATAGGGCTCGCCGTTCAGCACCAGAAACAGATCGCCGCTCGTGAGCAGCGTCGGCTCGGGAAGTGCCCGTGTTCTCAACCAGCACGAACCGTTCGCGACCAGCACGAACTTGACCTGGCTGAAATTGACGACCTCATGACCCCAGGGGGCCGTCGCCTCGAAGCGTGTGCAGAGCACCTGCTTGATCTGAAACGTCGCCAGGTATCGGCTCAGTACATCCATAGTCCATGGTCTCCAGGCAATCTGGACGCTCTGTTTAGAGATTCGTCCTTTTAATCATTATTCGTCCGGATATCAATCCGTAAAGTGCCGCGGGTCGGAACGGAAGCTTTTTACTGACCGGAGAACTCATGACTCTTGACTCGATTTTCCGCCGCGGCCATCGCATTGCGCTGACCGCCGCATTCTCGATTGCCCTCCTTGCGACAGCCTCGCCATCATGGACGCAGACACCGGCGGTCGCGCCCGCCTCTGCACCGGCTCAGCTACCGGGCGTGTATCGCCTGCGTGTCGGCGACTTTCAGGTCACCAGTCTGTCAGATGGAACGGTTCCGCAGGACCTGCATCAGTTACTGACAGGTACGACCACCGCTGAGGTGGACGGTCTGCTCGATCGCTCGTTCCTGAAGAATCCGGTGGAGGCATCCATCAATGCCTTCCTCATCGACACCGGATCGCGCCTGGTGCTGGTGGACACCGGCGCGGGGCGATTCTTCGGTCCGGGCTTTGGTGGGAAGTTGTTAGTCAGCCTCGCCGCGGCGGGCTACCAGCCTCAGCAGATCAACGACATCCTGCTCACTCACATTCACACCGACCACAGTGGCGGCCTGGTAGACGGCGATCGCCTGGTCTTTCCGAACGCCACGATTCACGTCGGTAAACCCGACCTCGACTTCTTCCTCAATCCGGCCAACGCGGCCTCGAGCGGTTATGATAAGAAGTACTTCGATGAAGCGGCCAAGACCTTGGGTCCCTACCTGCGCGCCGGGAAGGTCAAAGCCTTCTCGGGGAGAACGCAGTTGCTCCCCGGTATCACCGCGGTACCCACACCGGGTCATACGCCCGGACACAGCTTCTACTTGATCGAAAGCCAGGGCCAACAGTTGGAGCTGATGGGCGACATCGTGCATGTTGCCTCGGTGCAATTCCCCGAGCCGCGGATCACGATTGTCTATGACGTGGATTCTGCCGCGGCAGCTTCGCAGCGAAAGAGTCAATTCGCGACGCTGGCATCGGAACGTCACCTGGTTGCCGCGGCTCATCTGCCTTTTCCCGGCATCGGCCACATTGGGATCGAAGGCAGCGGCTACGCATGGGTTCCGGTAGATTATATCAATCGGGACGTCCGCTAAGTGCGTGCGGTCTGCACGCAGGGATAACCGTCGCGCCGGGAGGGTTCATCCAACCGGCGCCGCAGTTGATTTGCGCAAGAGGGAATGTATGTACGCTATTGAAATCAATCCAGAGGACATGTTGTCTGCGGAACGGCTAATTCCACCGGACATGCCGATCGTCATGCTCAACCTGGTGACCTACCGCGAGTCGGTGGAATATCCAGGCATGGAGCGCTGCACGGGTCGTGAAGCCTATCTCACGCGCTATGCGCCTGCCTTCAACAGGGCGGCCGCGGCGGCGGGCATCGATGGCATTGAAGTCGTTTACCTGGGCACCGTCGCCGCCTCCATCGTGCCCCGTCAAAAGTGCCCATGGGACGAGGTTGTATTGGTTCGATATCCCAGTTTTTCAGCGCTCAGGACAGTGATCGAGAGCCCGCTGTACAAGTCCGATGCCGAGCCGCTCCGCAAGGCGGCTCTGAAAGACTGGCAGTTCATTGTGACACTTCCCGGGACGCGAGGCTCTTAGGCCGCCCGTCGACTTCGTCGCGTGGTCCACGGCAAGGAGGGGAATCGCGGCAATGAGATAGGATAGTTGGTCGAGGGTGCGGATGGATGGCGGATCGGCGCAATCACGTACGCCTCGACCACTCACGCACAACGGGGGGGTGCCTATCAGACCTGGATTGTCTGAAAATAGCCTTCGCAGTGGGGCAACGCGCACTGCGCTGATCCTATACTGTGCCACGGGCGCGCTAGAGGCTACCTCACATCGATAAGCTCATCGGACGAGACATGCAGCCGCCGCCGGAAACAACGTGACACGAGTCGTGCTGGGTTTCCTTCTCGCGCCCATCGTCCCGATGGCGCCATTTATCCTGCTCAATCTCCTTCTGAATCGTACCTTGCAAGGGGCCGGCCCCTTCTTGGTCGTGGGGATTCTCTATGCTTACCCTGTGATGCTCGTAGTGGGAGTTCCTCTATATGTCCATGCCCGCATAAACGGGACCTTTACATTCGAACACAGCGTCAAAGCCGCTGCTATTACGGGCGCTATCATCGGCGCGATCGTCCCTTTCTCATTCATCACCAAGTCACGGATGATATTCCCCGCTCTGGGTGGCGCATTAGTGATGGGCGTGATCGGCGCTATTATCGGCGCGGCGGTTGGCTTTAGCTTCTGGTATATAGTTGTACGCAGCTCTAACTTGCGTTGCAGAGACGGAGAGTCGCGATGATTCCGGTTGGGTACATGGCGAAGCGTGTTGTCGTCAAACCGGATTGGATCGATGCAAAGCAACTAACTGACGTATATTCCGTGAGTTCGCACGTATCAGATGATTTTGCAGATTACATCAACTATTGGAGGCACAACGGCTATTGGCTGTTTGATTCGCCAGAGATCATCGTGGCTGTCGCCAATGCCAACGCTATCGAATTAACCGGCACAAAGCTTTTTTACTACGAAGTGTACGAGCACGAATATGATGATAGTGCCAAGCAGTGGAAGCCTTTCGCACCTGAACCCTCATTCAAAACTCAAGTTTTGTCGCCGGTTGAGAAAGTTCTCGAGGGGTTCGACGTGGTCACCTTTACGGCGCACACGAGTCCGGAATGTTCACCGCTTTCCTGCAACTCGTTCGCCACAAAAATCACGACCAACCAGCACTGTCTCCTCGCTTGCTTTGATAGCGCTCGGAGCCTGATCGAAACCGGAGGCTTCGATGATTCGGAACCGGGCCCATTTCGTATTTTTGCGGTGTATTCGACAGCTTGGCCGCCGCACGATCAGATGCTCGGCTATTAGGATTTCAAGTCCGTAGAGCGGACGCTCACGCCGTTAGTGTTGCGGATTCGCGTGCGCCTTCGCCCAATCCAGCGCGCCCTGCAGGGTGGTCACCCAGACCTCGCTCCGGTGGGCAGCGAGCCAGGCGATGAGCTGGCGGTGGGCGGAGTCGGAGACCTGCAGATAGTCGCCGCCAACGCCGTGGAACAGGTACACCGCCATGCCGCCGCCGGCTTCCGCCTCCTTGGCGAAGTCGATGAGCTGGGCTCCCGTGACCTTTTCGTCGAACCCGCGCGAAGGCACGTGCATCGGATCCATTCGGCCGACGTCGGCGCGGAGGTCCTCGGGCGCGGTGTAGACGCCGCGCACATAGGTCACCAGCTTCGCGGCCCTGAGCGCCTCGAGATAGTCGACGCCACCCGCGATGGTCTGGCCGCACGGGGAGGCGAATCCATGGGTTGGCTTGTCGTCCAGCGCGGTCAAAAGAACGTTCTGCTGCTCGATCTCCTTCAGCATGCTCGCGGGCGTATAAGCCTCGGACGTGTAGCGGCGCTCGGCAGGAAAGCTGGCGGCCGGGCACGGGTGGAAGATGGTGTGGTTGCCAAGTTCGTGGCCTTCCGCGGCCACGGCGCGCCAACGCGGCACGTCCGCCAGCTTCACCCCCGCGAGGAAGAAGGTGGCCTTGAACCCCGCTGCGTCGAGCGCCGGCACGGCGTGGTCGAGCTGCGACTCCAGTGCGTCGTCGTAGGTCAGCACCACTGCGGCCTTGGCCCCGTCGGGCCATTTCGTCGCCGACGCGGCCGAGACGCCGAAGACCAAACTCAACGCGAGTGCCAGAAGCGTTTTCATCGTCATCACCCCTTTTGCCCAGCTTCGAGGTTGCACTCCGTGATCGCAAGTCGAGGTGCAACTGTTCCCGCAGGAGACCACGTACCGGCGTAAGCGTGCTTCCCTCATCATCAAGACGCGAACGCAGAATCGCCGCGTACGACTCCAGGGCTGAACGCTCCGTGTTTAGAAATTATCTGCAAGACTGCTGGGCGCAGCGTCAAACATACTTGTTCGTCACTACTGACCTGAGTGCGCGGCAAGCCCCGCTCTTTAGGACGGGGAAGGACAGCGAGACGGCTCGATGCCGCCGCAGCCGGCAGTTGCAGTACAAGCTGTCGTGGAACGGTGGTGAGCTGATCCTCGTACCGCCGCAGGACACGAGCAGGAGATGTCCGGAGTGCAACTATGTCTCAGCGCAGAACCGGCGGACACAAGAACGGTTCGCCTGCATGGCATGTGGCTTCGAGGAAAATGCCGACGTAGTCGGTGCGATCAATACTCTCAGGGCGGGACACGCCCGTTGCGCCTGTCAAGTGAGCGATGCGGATCGCCAGCAGCAGGAACCCACCGAAGCGATTCAGGAGCAACTCCTTGCTGCCTGATGATCGCCGTAGGAATCCCGCGCTTTAGGCACGGGAGGATGTCAATACGTGCCTGTTTGTATTGCAAGTCGCTCCCGTCGGTCACTGCGAAAGTGCATTACGGTCAGAAACAACGCGGCTGCCTGAAGCAAGGCGCAGAAGTAGAACGGTGCGCCGATGCGCCAGTCCCCTTTGGGGAGGTGAGACACCGCCGTCAGCAGCGGCGCGCCGATGGCCGGCGCGATCACGGCCATCAGGCTATTGAGGCCGCCGACTGCACCGAGTGTCTTGCCCTGACTCTGTGCGTCTGCTGCACTCGAGATAATGCTTTGAATGGTTGATGACACCGTTGCGCCCAGCAGATTCACGAAGATGATCGCGTACATCATCCAACTGTGCGTGGCGGCTCCCCATAGCGCATAGGCCAGCGTGGATGAGATCAACCCCAATACTGCAAGCCGCCGTACGCTGATGAGCTTCAATATCCGGCCCAACAACAAGCCCTGCACGATGGCCGAAACCACGCCCACGGCCGCCAGTGACCAACCATTCTCCCGAGGGCCCCAGCCAAATTTGAAGGTGGTGTAGAGTACCCAGCAAGTATAGAGCACAAATTGTGCGAGCCCACAGCAGGCCACGACAACAGCCAGCGGGGCTACGTCTTTCAATTGAGTGAGTCGACGCAGCGCGCTGAACGGATTGGCGGCCTTCCAATCAAATGCATGTCTGCGGCTGGCCGGTAACGATTCAGGCAATACGAAGTAGCCATACAACAGATTGAGCATCGCAAGGCCGCCAGCCGCATAGAACGGCAGGCGCAAATTGATGGAGCCCAACAGTCCACCGAGCACGGGCCCGAGAATGAACCCGACACCAAACATGGCTCCCAACATACCGAAGCGCTTGGCCCGGTGTTCTGGCGGCGTGATGTCGGCCACGTAGGCGCTGGCCACTGAAAGATTGGCCTGCATCGCGCCGGCCACCAGCCGTATGGCAATCAACATGCCGATGGAGATCGCCACCGCCGTCGTAAAGAAGCTGAGCATCAGGCCGGAAAACCCGATCAGCAATACGGGTCGGCGGCCGTAGCTGTCGGAGAGCGCACCGAGAATGGGCGATCCAAAGAAATTAGCAAAGCTGAACGCAAATGTGACGATGCCATACCAGAGCGCCTGGTCCGTTTTCGTGCCGGTGAAGCTGCCGACCAGCGCGGGCAACACCGGAATGATCAGGCCAATCGAGACCATGTCGATCAGGGCCGTCACCATGATGAAGGGCATGGCCGCCGTGCGGCTGTGACGTGGGGCGAACAGTTTGAAGCGGTGTTCAGTGAATGGCATAAGGTAAAGGGTAGCCTATTTGCGCAACCTCAGCTTTCGCAACAGCAGCCAGGGCTACACCATTTTGTCGATTTGCTGGAATCGTCCCTGGGCGGCCCGAAGGTTCCCTGTCAGTGGCGACGCCGCTGCAGCTCTTCCAGCTTGCGCTTCAACTCCTCCAGCTTCTGCCCCGCCTCGCCGAGCTTTCCGGCGGCGGTGAGTTGCTGATAATCGGACAGATCGCGCGCGGCGTCGGCAATCAGAGCGTTGCTGTCTTCGGACAGTCCGCTGGTCTGGGTTGCGGCGCCTGATGGACCTGGGCCCGCCGAGGTCGGCCCGGCCTGGGCGCTCAGCGTGGAAGCTGCTCCCCCGAACAGAGCCGCCATCGCTGATTCGAACGTTGGCCCGTAAGCGAGGCGATCCTGTACCGCGAGTACGACCAACCGCAACTCCGGCATGGGACTGCGATTCGCCTGCAGGTAGATAGGCTCCGCGTAAAGCAGCGCGTGGCCGATCGGGATGACGATCAGACTGCCGCGGCGGACGTGCGAGCCTTGCTGATTCCACAACGTCAATTGTCCCGACAACTGCGCGTTCTGGTCGATGCGCGCCTCGATCTGCAGCGGCCCGTCGATCAGGCGGGTCTTTGGAAAGTCGTAGACCACCGCCTGGCCATAGTGTTCGCCGTCGCTCCGACCCGCAATCCACCCGATCAGGTTGTTGCGGTTGGCGGGCGTGAACGGGAGGATCTCGATGAACTCGGTCGCTCGTTCGCCAGGCAGCCTCATCAGGACGAAGTTCGGCTCCATGACCTGCTGGCGCTGAGCGGTCAAAACAATCTCCGTAGCCACGCTCCACAGATCCTCGCGGTTGTAGAAGACGTCGGGATTGGTCATGTGATACAGGCCGTAGACCGCAGCCTGTACGTTGAGCATCAACTCGGGGTAGCGCGCATGCTTGCGCAGCGCGGGTGGCATCGCCGAGGCGTCCGAGAACAGGCCTGGAAAGATGGCCCGATACGCGGCAATGATGGGATCCTTGGGATCGAACACGTAGAACGTGGTCGCGCCGGTGTAGGCATCGATCAGAACCTTCACGCTGTTGCGAACGTAGTTGAACTGCTGGTCGCCGAGATGGACCCGCCGGGCGTAGGGATAGGTATTTGAGGTCGTGAAGGCATCCATGAACCAATAGATCCTGCCATCCTCGCCGACGACGACGTACGGGTCGGGATCCAGAGTGAGGAATGGCGCGAGCTCCTGGACGCGCTCACGCAGGTTGCGACGCATCAGCAATCGACTTTCCGAAGTCACATCGTCGCTGAAGGGTAGTTTCGCGATGTCCCCACGATCGAGCGCGATCAGCGTACGCCGCAGGAAGCCACCCAGCCGGATGCCGCCCGTGCCCTCGTAAGAGGTGAGATTGTTGGTATCGCCTTGCGGGTAATTGAACTCCCTCTGGCGCGTCTTGACGTAAACATCCGTATTTGTCAGCTCGCCGAAATAAATCTCCGGCCGCTGGATCGTCAGGCCCTCGATCGTGCTCTGGACCGGCATGTTGCTCAGAACGAGCGTTGGCAACCCTTCGGGCGTGAACCCGTTGACCGGATTCATGGTAACGCCATATCCGTGGGTATAGATCAACTTCTCGTTGATCCAGTTGCGGCTGCTTTCCGGCAGCTTGTCTACATTCAGCTCGCGGGCGGCGAGCATCATCTGGCGGACGGACCCGCCGACCTCATAGCGATCGATGTCGATGTCAGGAAAGTCGTAGTAGGTGCGAATTTCCTGAATCTGGCGCAGCGTATCCTGCAGCGCGTGCCAATCCCACAGCCGGATGTTTTCGAGTGTCGTCTGGTTGTTCGTCGGGTCAACCGCGTCGATCCCCGTGTCAGCGGGAAACGGGTGTGGCTCGATGCGGTCGAGTGCATACGCGCGCCGCGTCATGTCGATGTTGTAGGCGATGAAAGGCCGTTCTCGCACCAGCTGGTTGGGCTTGACGATGAAGTTGCTGACGTACCAGCCCACGATTGCGACAATAACGTAGCCAGCAAGAGCGGGAACGAGGGACGCGACAAGCCACTGAGGTCGGGGCGTCACGACTGCGCAGATTCCCGCCAAAGCGGCACCCAGGACCAGCGCAATGCAGACGACCAGCATGCCGGGCAGCGTGACGTGCGCGTCGGTGTATGTAACACCTGCGAAGATAGTGTTGTCCTGGAAGAGCCGCTCGAAGCGTCCCAAGTACATCTGCGCGGCGAGCGTCAGGAGCAATGCGGCGAGCGCGACGGACAGCCCGCGCCAGAGTCGAGTCTGCCCGGCGGCGATACGGCGCTCGGTCAAGAGACGCGCACCGCCGGTAGCAACGACAAAAAGCGCGGCGATCACGCAGCCGATCACGGCTAGCGTCAGCGACCAGTCGGCGATGAGCTGCCAGGCCGGCAGCGAAAATAAGTAGAAGTTCAGGGGCTGCCCGAAAATGGGATCGTGCGCTGATGTGTCAAGCGGCGCGCGCCACCAGAGCGCCAGCGTCGTCCAGTGACCCATCATGCCGTCCCCGATCGCGGTGGCCATGGCAAGTGATAGGCCGAGCGCGATCAGCCTGGTCACGGATTCAATCGGAAGTTTCACCCGTTGCCGGTTGATGAGAATCGTGCCACCGATCAACTCGTCGAGCCGCGCGGGCTTCAGCGCCAGGAACGTCCCATAGAGCACCAGAAACGTGATGAGGGCGGACGCGCCGAAAGTCGCGACCTGAAGGTTGAGCTTCGTCCAGAACACGGACGTGTAGCCGAGCGACTCGAACCAGAGTGCGTCAACGTAATAGGGCAGCGTTGCGCCGCCGCTGAGTACTCCGAGGGCCACGACGGCAAACAGAACGGTGCGCAGACGCCGTTGGAGAGGCGGAGACACATTGAGGGTGTTGGCGGTGCGCCTGTACGTGTCGTTACTCATTTTGGTGTCGCAAGTGGCGCAAGCAGCAATGTGGCTGCGTGGTACAGCATTGTGCGCCTAAGTCGCCCGGGTTGTCGCCTCGGCGCACGATTGGCCATTCTCGGTCAGGGGGGGCGTCAATTCCACCTGGATCATGGCCAGGATCGCTCAAGATGGAGATGTGGGTCGCGGACGCGATAACCAACATGTTCGCCGACGCCACGAGCAGTCCGTGGCAAGCGGGTCAGTGCTACCCAATGAGCGGACCGTCGCAACCCATCCTTACGGCCACCGACGTTCGCAATGTGAAGCCGGTTGATGCATCCTATGCTTGGAGCCTTTCGGGGGCAGGGTCAGAAGGATGTGCCAATGACGATCACTGGCGGCTGTATGTGCCGGGCTGTGCGCTACGCAGTCACGGCGGATCCGATGACGACTCGAGTCTGTTGGTGCCGCGACTGTCAGTACCTCGCTGCCGGGAGCGCCACAGTGAACCTTGTATTCGCGGCATCGGCCGTCGCGGTGACGGGGCCACTGCGCGACTTTTCAAGCGTCGCTGACAGTGGCAACCGCATGCACCGGCAGTTCTGCGAGCGCTGTGGAACTCCGGTGACGAGCTCGTCGGAGGCGCGTCCGCACTTGATTATCCTACGGGCGGGAACTCTGGATGATCCGGAATTGGCGCGCCCTTCGCTCACAATCTGGACGGACTCGGCGCCATCGTGGGCGTGCATCAATGAGACGCTGCCGAGCACACCGCGGCAACCGCCGCCGGTGAGCTGACGCGGTTCGGCCGAGGCCGTGTAAAAACGCAGCAATTTAGCTCCCGAGTGGGCAATCCGAAATTTCACGCCGCGGCTACCTCCAATCACTGGTCAAGTGTCTGTGGTTACCTCGTCCCACGAAAGTCGTTCGTAGCCGATCACCCAGTTAATGGCGTGATGCCGTTCTTGGACAATCTCGATGTCGATCTCCTGCGGCGCGGCTGTGCCGTGAATTGCGGCATCTCGGGCCTTCCAATGCATTTCCTGGATCAGAATCGCCTGGTTGGTAAGCTCTTCGTCGCTGCGACGCCTTGCCAAGCGAACGAAATCCTTCACCAGGATGTCAGCATAAGGAGGCATCAGCTGTCGGAAAAGTGCCGTGTCACATTGGACATTCCCGGGTGGGAGGTCGTCGACTTTCCGCAGTACCCAAAGAAGGACCAGGAGTGCCTCGCTCTGCCACGACGCGTTTATAAGTTGTTTCTGGGTGGGGGTTTCGCTGTCGACCAGTTCCCTCTCCCTCGGGGTCAGCGCCTCACAGAGCCCCTCGTCGCGCAGCCACGGTATGATCTTTTCGCGGCTTGCCCCCAATCCTAGGGCGACGACTCCAAACAGGGTGAGTGCTCGAGTCGCGATCTCTTGAGACGTTCGCACTTGATAGGGTTCGCAATTGGGTTCCGTAACGTCATCGGTCAAATGACACCTCAGATCTGGCCAGTATGGAATGCTCTCCAGCATTGAATTCATTGTTTTAGCAGAAGAGCTGAAACTCTGCTCGAGTAGCGTGGGCTATTGCGATGATAGAGGCGACCGGACATCGATTCCAGCACCGGAACCGTAGTGATCGAGGCTGGGAAAAACGCCTGCCAATTCGGTAGAATTCGTTCAGACATCCCGCGAGGACGATCGCGTAAAGCGACTCATCGAAGGTGAGGATCGAAGCCAGGCCAGCTTGTCGCCTGAGTGTCTGGATGATTACGTCGTTGAGGACAGTCCGGTTCGCGTAGTCGAAGCCTTCGTTGAACAACCTGATCTGAGTGAGCTGGGATTCGAGGGTATGGACCCGCTGGCCACAGGCGACCCTCCCCTCGTACCACCTCTCCGTGCTCCTGAAGATTTACGTCTACGGATACTTGAATCGCGTTCAGTCAAGCCGACGTCTCGAGCGAGAAGCGCAACGGAACGTTGAACTGATGTGACTGACCGGGTGGTTGATGCCGATCGCGCTGAGCCGGACGTGGCAGAGCTGAACAAGGGGCGTCTGAAGGAAAAGCTCGCGAGCAGCTCAGCCGGATTGCCGAACAAGCTCGCAAAGCGACCGGTGTAAAAGATTTCACAGTGGTCGCGGATCGCGGTTATTTCAAAAGACGCTCACGCGCGTAAGCACGGAGATGAGTCTTCAAGTCATGGCATACAACATCAAACGTGCAATGCGGATCTTGGGGATCGAGGGAATGCCGCACGCGATGCAAGCATGAGGCGCTGCGGCCGTTTCTTTTTTTGTCGAGCTGTTCGATAGTAACCCTAATAAATGACTACGCAACGGCTAACAGTTGCTCGATTTCTTTCAAATGGAGCTGGAAGCGCCCCGCGTCGACGTACGGTCCGCCGTGGCCGTGTGCCGCAAGATGCTGGCTGAATTGGCTGTTTTTACACGGCCTCGGCCAGCAGTTGCCGGCCGCGGAGGTCCGCTTTCGAGTAGGCTGGCTGCATTTCGGAAAAAACGGAAGTTCTGACAATGCATCAGGGTTCGTGTCACTGTGGCGCCGTCCGCCTTACTCTGCCGTCCACGCCGGAGTCAGCGACTTCCTGCAACTGCTCGCTGTGCCGCAGGATCGGCGGTCCATGGGTGTATTTTGAGTGGGGCACGGTGACGATCGAAGCTGCTCCGGGTGCGACGCAGGCCTACGTTCAGGGGGACCGGACACTGCGCACGATCCGCTGCCGGCACTGCGGTTGCGTCACGCACTGGGAGCCGATCTCTGCAGAGGCTGGCGCCAGGCACGGCGTTCATCTCGGCAATTTCGATCCGAAGCTGATCGCGTCAGTTCGAGTCCGCCGGTTCGATGGGGCGGATACGTGGCGATTCCTGGATGAGTGACGCACCAGCCGGCCATCTGCCCTTCAAAGCTCGTTGAACGTCAGCTCCCGAGCGATCCAATCGCCGACCGCCGTGAACATTGCCAGAATTAATGGGTGGGCTCCGACTTCTCCGAATCCGCGAAATGGTAGATGATGACGTGCTAGGTCGCAGCTGAGGTCCCATATGCCGCGGATCGTGAATGAATTTCGCGTATTCCTGAGTTCGCCGGGCGACTTGAAGGAACGCCGTGAGGGACTGCGCAAAGTACTCTCCGACTGGAACGCGGCCGAGGGTGTAGCCCGAAGCGTTCGACTTGAACCCGTACTTTGGGAATCGCACGCAACGCCGATGTATGGCAAAGCGCCGCAGACCGTCATTGACGCGGTGCTGGACGAGTGTGATTTCGGAATCGCTGTCTTCTGGACACGCTTCGGTACGCCTACTGAGCACGCTCTATCCGGGACCTCCGGGGAAATGGATCGGTTGATGGAGCAGGGCAAAGCCGTATTGCCTTACGTATGCAACGAACTAGTCGATCCGTCACGCCTCGACCCTAGCCAGTTGGCATCTCTGCAAGATTACCTCGGCAAACTTCGAAGGCTCGCATTGCTCAGGGAGAAGAAGGATTGGGATTCTCTATTCAATGATCTTCGCGGGGATCTCACGCGCACCGTGGACACGCTTCAACTCGGCACACGGTTAGAAACATCGTCCCGAATCGAGGAAGCCACCGATCCTACGGCTATTTACAATTGGGCTGCGTCAGCGTTCGCAGATGCCACGGAGGTTTTCGATGTCACCCTCGGAAGGCAGCCGCTTCCATATCAACGTGTGCCCGAGGAGGAAGATGCGATTCAACAGTACCGCGATACGCGTGAAGCGTTTCTTCAGCGCCATGACGTAAAAGGCTACTACGAACTCATCGGTTACGACGCTGAGAGTGGCGACGCTCGAGGTCGGTATGAGCGAATTCGTGAAACGACACTTGCAGCGCAGCGGCGCCAGGCAGAGAGAAAGGATGCAGGAAAGCGTAGTGCTCAGCGCATCTGGCTATTGCCCGATATTTCAGGGAACTCACCGACGGTGGATTTTTTCGCTACCGACCGGCATGTCGTGCTCTTGCAGATTCCCATTCGGTCCTCGACTCAGGAATACCGGTATCGCTACGTACGCATAGAGAGTCCGGGAATTGCTGCGGCATATCGCGGTTATTTCGATCTATTGGCCGACTCGGGACGTGAGATAAGGGTAGAAGACGGGATTGTGGAGACCAGCCCCCGTGGGGCGCGTTCTTTCACTCCCCTTCGAATGCCGAGCGAACCTCCTCGCTGAAGCACGGTTAGGAACCACATAATTTGTGGATGGGGCGCGGTTTGGAGATGACCGCGCGTGAGCCTCGGGGCGGTTGCAGTCGAATATGCGCTACTCGAAAGCCGCGAACGCGTCTTCTCGTCGGTAGGGACGTACCGGTTCGAGCGCTTTCGGCCAGAACGGGACATTCGAGGTCTGAACCAACATTCCGGCAACGGACATTGCCGGGCGCCGACATACCATTGCAATTTCGATCACCGCCCGGTGCCAGATGTGTTACTAACGCGAAAGCGCATGTTGATGAGCTCATTGGACGAGACATGCAGCCGCCGGAAGCAACATGATACGAGTCGTGCTCGGTTTCATTCTTGCGCCCCTCGTCCCGATGGCGCCATTTATCCTCTACGCTTACCCGGTGAAGCTCGTGGTGGGGGTTCCTCTATATGTCCATGCCCGAAAAAAAGGGACCTTTACATTCGAACGCACCGTCAAAGCCGCTGCTATTACGGGCGCCATCATCGGCGTGATTGTCGTAATCGGCGCTGTGGTCGGCTTTAGCATCTGGCATATCGCTGGAAGTCGCTCTAACACTCATTCCCAGGAATGGCGTTGAGAGCGTGTAAGGCCTCTCATGAACGAGCGAGCACTGGCCGAGTGGGAGGGGCATAAAGGGAGGCGTAGACTACGGGTTTCGGCCTACAAATGCAGCGAATTCGAACCGCTTGCAGCGAGGTGGAACTGTGGAACTCGTGCATTGCATCTACTGCAGTGCCGCAGCGTCTGGTGCGGCTAGTCCGACAGATCTCGCGGCGATCCTCGAGGTGGCCCGCCGGAACAACGAGGGGAGAAACGTCACGGGAATCCTCCTGTATGAGGGTGGTAACTTCCTACAGGTTCTGGAAGGCGATCGCGCGGCCGTAGACAAGACATTCGAGTGCATAGCGAGTGATCCTCGCCATCGCCGAGTCAACAAAATCATTGACGAGCCGATCATCGAGCGCACCTTCGCCTGTTGGTCTATGGGTTACCCGCTAGTCACTCGCGCGGATTTGGCAAGGATTCCTGGCTTGAACGACTTCTTCACCCGAGGACATACGTTGCGGGAACTCGGAGAGGGACGCATAAAGACGATACTCGAGGCGTTCAAGGACGGTCGCTGGCGTCCCTCGATGTCTTGAGCGTGATGTGAATCGACCGGCACCCTCGCGGTCGTGCAATGCCCGCTATGGGTCGGACACCGACGATTCGCTGATGGCGCAGAGTTGCCAGCGCGTATGGCACGCACACTTGGCGACGGACGAACGCGTCGCTGATATACCGACGAACGAACCCCGACAACGGGAACTTCCCGCGCCCCTACGCGTTGGCCTCACGCCCACCAGGAAAAAAACCGGTCACAGGGAGCCCATCATGAATCGCTCGCTACCAGGCACCATCGGGTTGCTTTGCGTGTGTTTGTGCGTGTCCGCAATGGCGGCGACGCCACCTCAATACGCTGTAATCGATTTAGGCATTCAGCAGGCAGGAGAGGGACTCCTATGGCGCGGGCGGTTAGGCAGCGCGCCGCCGTTCTCCTATCCGGTGCCGCAGGGAGGCGCGGGGCTGATTTTCGCCAGCAACGACTTTGCTGACGTAGGCCTGATCACCCATGCTGATAGCAACGACGACGAGCACGCCGCGATGTGGCGCCATAGTAATTCGACTGTGGTCCTCACGGACATCGGCGTGCTACCGGGTACAGGCGCCTTTGGGGTGTCCTTCGCCTCCGCCACTGGTGTCAATCTGGTAGGGGACGTCGTCGGCGTTTCCGATTCGCAGTACCCCTCCGAAAGTCCCGGCACCACGGGGCCGGCCCAGCACGCCTTTCTGTGGAACAACGGAGTCATGAAAGATCTGGGCACGATCGCCGGTAACGGCTACTTCAGCTCCGCCGAAGGCGTGAACGACTCTCACGAGATCGTCGGGTGGACGAACACTATCTCGAGTGCGACGGGCGCGACGTTGCAGCGGGCATTCATTTACATCGGTGGGACGATGTACAACCTGACTTTCTACCTGGTCGGTGGTCCCACTGTGTTGCTATCCGACGCCAGCGCCATCGATTGCCAGGGAAACATCTCCGCAGTGGGCACTCCTGCGAGCGGTGGCAGCGGCAAGCCCCACAACTACCTGCTGATCCGGCAAGGCGCGGCACGAACCTGTGCAAAATAACGGCGCCAGCACGCTGGCTCGAGGGGTACATCCGCAATAAGTTCTTGTAGCATCAAATGAACAACCGGCCTCCTTGTGTAGAGAGTACGTAGTCCCTCCTCCCCGGCGAAATCGTACATCCGCAGTTCACGCGGCTTGCTCTTTGTCGCCGTGGCCTTCCGCAACCCAGTCGTCGACGCGCTTCCGGTCGTGATAGCGGACGTTGCGCGTACGAGCTTCCTGCCTGTAACAGCTCGGCCAGACCAATCGTCTGCCGGGAAAACTCCGGTCTTGTAAAAGAAATGAACCGAGCTTCGTCGGGGGTTACCGGAGACAGCCTCGGATTGACAAGGCCGTAATCCTCGTCACTCCGAGTTCCACGCGCGAGAGAACTCTTGTTGCCACGCAAGCGACGGACCAAAAGATCCAGGTAGCGCAGATTGGGGTCCCGATGGGAAGAGATGAGCGCCGGTAAATGTTTCTTGAGTAGGCGAGACAACCAGCAACATGGTGCGCGGACCATGACCAAAGAAGTCGAGCGGCGTGTAGGTCCCTGAATCCCACATGCCGCCGCCATAGTACGCTCAGGAGATGCCCTTCTCGTTCGTACCTGCCCGCGGCTCGACTCCCATGGCACGAAAGTATATACTTTCTGTATCTACTTATGCAGGGGTGCAGACACGGTGAAGACCGCCAAAGTATTCAAGCATGGCAATAGCCAGGCTGTACGCCTTCCCAAGGAATTTCGATTTGCGGGCGACGAGGTGCAGGTCAAGCGCGTGGGGGCCGGAGTTCTCCTGTTGCCGACGCATGCGACCTACGAGCAGATCATGGCCGTGGTCGCTCGCTTCAAGCGGCCGCTCGAGCGGCAGCAACCCGAAGATCAGATCAGGCATTGGCAATGACCTGGATGTTCGATACGGACATCATGATCCATCTCATCAACCGGAAGCCAGGCTACGAGCGCATTGCTCGACGAATGTCTGGCCGGTCGCCCGGTGAGCTTCGTCTATCAGCAATCACGGTTTCTGAGCTGAAGTTCGGCGCGGCGAACGGCGAATTTCGCAAGGAGAACGAGGCGGCTCTCGAGGAGCTGCTGGGTCTGTTTGAGCTCGAGGATCTTCCGTGCGATGCGGCCACTGACTTCGCCCAGATCAAAGTCGCCTTGCAAGCCAAGGGGAAGCTCATAGGTCCCTATGACATGTTGATTGCATCGCACGCTCGCCACCTGTCCGCGACAGTAGTGACGAATAACGAACGCGAATTCCGCCGCGTTCCGGGCCTTTCCGTGGAGAATTGGCTGAAGTCTTGAGTGCCGATACGAGACCCTGCGCAAGGCGGAACTCTGCGCGATTCGCGAGGCGCTCGTATTGGCGACAATGCTTCTGAGGCGAGATGGGCATCCGGGCCGACGTGAAGATCAAACGACTTTCAGCCACACGGCGATATTGCCACGGGTCGCATGCGAGTACGGACATATGAGATGCGCTTGGGACACGAGGGCTTCTGCCTGGTGCGCCGGGAGGCCCGGCAAGCTCACTTGGAGCGAAACCTCGAGAGCAAAGCCCGTGCCGTCGTCGCGCCGGCCGATGCCGACGGACGCTGCTACAGTGCTGTCCGCGGCGATGCGGGTTTTGCTCTGCTTTGCGGCGGCCTTGATAGCGTCCAGGAAACAGGCGGAGTAACCGAACGCAAAAAGCTGTTCTGGGTTGGTGCCTGCTCCACCTGGACCACCTAACTCCTTGGGCACAGTCATCTGCACTTTTACCTTGCCGTCAGTCGTGGTGGCTGTGCCACCACGGCCGCCGCTGGCAATCGCATTAGCGGCATAGAGCACTTTCATCGACTTGTCCTTTGACAATGGTTAAGGGGGTGATCAGCGGATCGCGCGCGAATAAATTAACTTCTCGCTATTCAATCGCGTACTGTTTATTTTTATACCTGGGATTTTCGCGAGGTAATTGCACGGTGTTCCGATCGCACGTTCCCGGGCGGATCGCGCGTTCCCGTCGTTCGAGGCACTGTTGAATTACCTCGCG
>Ga0207695_10000841_pt1 | contig 56351 bp, 56 predicted proteins | sample KBSC54metaG_FD_184354 | JGI IMG/M metagenome (GOLD analysis project Ga0207695, IMG submission 184354) | Corn rhizosphere microbial communities from Kellogg Biological Station, Michigan, USA - KBS C5-4 metaG (SPAdes) (version 2) | ecosystem: Host-associated > Plants > Roots > Rhizosphere > Soil...
AGCATCGGCGGCCCGGCCGTGGAGCCGAAGCCCAGCAGGCAGCGCTCGGCCACCTGGCGATATTCCGGGTCGTCGGCAGCGCCGGAGATCTTGCGCACCTCGGCCAGGAACAGGCGCCGGCCCTCGGCGCTGTAGGGCAGCTTGCCGTCGGCGGGCTCGACCAGCCAGGAGCTGCGGAGCTGGCCCTTGATCCGGCCCACCTTGGTCCCGGGATCGATCCAGAAGGTGTTGTAGCCGCCGGGGTCGTTGCCCGCGCTGGGCGCGCCCGCCTTCGGGTCGGAGGGCCTGGCGTCGGCCGCGACCGCCTGCTCGTAGCCCTTTTCCAGGGTGCGGGCCTCGGCCTCGGTCAAGGTCAGCGACTTGAACTGCGCCGGCCGCTCGAGCTGGGTGACCGAGGCGTTGGTCCAGACGCCGGAGAAGTCGGGCTGGCCAAAGGCGTTGTGCGGCGCCTTGTAGGCCTGGGCGCCGGCGGGGTGGGCGACAGAGGCCGCCGCCAGGACAAGGGCCGCGACCCACGCCGGGACCTGGAGGCTCGAAAGCGCCATGGGTCAGCCCTCCCCTGCACGGCCGGTGACCGCCGTTCGCCCACTATGACTCCATTGCACCGCACCGGCCACGCGCGATAGCTTTTGCGCTGGTCCCCGAACAGGTGGGTCCGACGATCGCCACGATGCGCAAGACAGACGTTGGCTGAGGCGGGGAGCGCGGACCCGTGCATCTGTTCGTGCTTCCGTTCGGGTCCTCCTATGTGGTCGCCATCGCCACCATGATCCTCGCCCTGCGCTGGGGCGGATGGCGCGAGCGGGCGATCCTCTCGGCTCAGTTGCTGTTGCTCGTCCTGGAGGACGGATTTTGCTGGCTCCAGCCGTGCGTTCCGCTGTGGCCGTGGCCCAAGGTGGTCGTCGACGGCCTGATCCTGGCGATCTGTCTCGCCTGCGTGGTCCGGGCCGAACGTTATTGGGTCATCTGGGCGACCGCCTTTGGACTGCTCGCCCTGGTCTCCGACCTGATGTCGTTCGTGCCGCGGGTCACCCCGTGGGCCTGGGTCTCGGCGACGATCATCTGGAGCTATATGATCTCCGTCGCGGTCCTTTGGGGCGTCTGGACGACCGCCCGCGCGCGGCGAGGCGCGTCCTTGCCGGCCTAGACCCGGCGCGGCCCATGCCATGGCCGCACCCTCGAGCTCTTCAGGATGGAAGACCAGCCGAGCGCCACCCTGTCCGCAGGGCCGCGATGGGTCTATCCTCGGTCCAGGGCTGACGTTGCGGTTGGGAGGTTGGCGATGCTTCTGCGCGCTTGGCGCCTGGCGGGCCTGGCGGCCGCGCTGGGCCTGATGTCGGTTTCGGCCCACGCGGGCCAGACGCCCCCAAGCGCCGCGCCGCAGGCCGCGCCCGGCCCGCTGATCACCTACACCGTGGAGCAGCTGGCGACCGCGCCCTTGCCGCCGGCCGTGCAGCAGCAGCTCAAGCCCTTGAACACCCTGAAGGCCTGCGAGGAGCTCCTGAAGGCCAATTACATCGCCTTCAACTGGCGCCGGGTCGACGTGACCACCGACAAGATGAACCCCGACTTCGCCCGCCAGCTCGCGGCCCTGCCGCCCGGCGAGGTGTTCGTCGTCCCCACCGCGCAGGGCGTCACGATCAACGTCATCGTCGGCAAGCGCTAGCCGCTAGACGATGCCCAGGCCCTGCCAGGTCGCCATGGCCAGGCCCAGCGCGCGCATGTCGCCGGTGGTGGTGCCGGCCATCCTGTTCATGGCGTAGGCGATGGTGGTGCGGGCCTTCATGTCGATGATCACCAGCGAGCCGCCGTAGCCGCCCCAGAACAGGCTGTCCTGCGGGTTGGGCAGCGGGACCATGCCGCCGCCGAGGCCGAAGCCCAGGCCGAAGCGCGCGGGGCCGGCGAGCACCAGGTCCGGCCCCTCGATCTGCAGCTCCAGGGCCTTGCGGCAGCCGGCCTCGGACATGAACCGCCGGCCCTTGGCGACGCCGCCGTTGGCCAGGATGGTGTGGATCTGCGCCACCGAGCGGGCGTTGCCGGTCCCGCCGGCGGCCGGGATCTCCGCGCCGCGCCAGGCCCGCGTGGCCGTGGCCGAGACGTCGACGCCGGGGTTGTTGAGGCTGAGCGCCTGGATCCTGGTCTGCTCGCCGTCGCCGGCGGCCTGGCCGCGCGGCGGCGGGATCAGCTCGGCGACCCGGTCGTCCTCCGAGGCCGGCAGGCCGATGTGGAAGTCCGCGCCCAGCGGCTCGGCGATCTCCTCGCGGAACACGGTCCCCAGCGACTTTCCGGCGATCCGGCGCACGACCTCGCCCACCAGGTAGCCCTGGGTGATGGCATGGTAGCCGGACGCCGTCCCCGGCGGCCACAGCGGCGCCTGGGCCGCCAGGAGCGCGGTGACCTTCTCCCAGTCGTAGAGGTCTTCCTTGGCGAGGGCTTGCGTCCAGCCGGACAGGCCCGACGAATGGCTCATCAGGTGGCCGACCTTGATGTCCGCCTTGCCGTTCGCCGCGAACTCCGGCCAGTAGCGGGCGACGGGCGCATCGAAATCGAGCTCGCCGCGGTCGGCCAGCAGCAGGGCGGTCAGCGCCGTCATGGTCTTGGTCGTCGAATAGACGTTGACGATGGTGTCCTTTTCCCAGGCCCTCGTCCGCGCCGCGTCGGCGAAGCCGCCCCAGAGGTCGACCACCGTCTCGCCCTCGAGCGTGGCGCAGAAGCAGGCGCCGACGTCGGCGCCGCTGGCCAGGTTGGCCTCGAACCCCGCGCGGACCGGGGCGTAGCGATCCTCGGCGAACCCCTGCACTGAACCGTCGGCCATGCGCGTCCCTCCCGCTCGAAGCCTCACCCTTACAGGAGCGCGCCTAGGCGGTCATCCGGCGCGGCGGGACGAGACGCCAGAGCAGCAGCACCGTGGCGAACAGCGCCAGGTAAATCGCGCCGAACACCCAGATCGGCAAGGGCCAGTAGATCAGCCGCTCGACGGCGCGTTCGATCAACGGCGGCCGGGCGCGCGCGCCGGTGAGCTCGTCCTGCCAGACGGTCAGGAAGCAGGCGCGGCCCAGCACCGCCTGCAGGGCGACGACGGTCCACGAGGCCACGTGCAGCGCCCGCCACCACCGGACCCGCACCCAGCGCCAGCGGAGCGCCGCCCCCAGCGGAATGGCGGCCAGGCCCGCGACGTTGAAGGCGATCACCGCGAGGTGGACGCAGAGGATCGCCTGGCCGAGCGCTGCGGAGGTCATCGCCCGACCTTGTCCCTTCCCGAGGCCGGAAAGAAGCCCCGGGAGAACCGGGAACGACAGCAGAGCTTGACTGTCGCCCGGCGTCCGGCCAAATCCGCTCCCGAACTCCGGGGGGAATTTCGATGCGCAAGATGATCGTGCTGGCGGCGGCGGTCTCCGCCCTTCTGGTGGCCGGCTGCAACACCGTGGCCGGCGTCGGCAAGGACGTGCAGGCGGCCGGCAAGGCGGTGACCAACACCGCCAACGACGTCAAGAAGTAGCCGCGGCCGAAGACTCACGGGGCCTGCGACAAAACAACCGGCGCCGCGGGTGCGGCGGATGCGCCGCCCTCCCTTTCCCTCGCCTCGCACTCGGCGCATATGGGCGGTCATGGCTGAACTGGTTCATCCGCTGCGGCGGTCGGTCTTCCGAGGCTTGAGCGGGCATTGCCCGGCCTGCGGCCACGGCAAGCTGTTCTGGAAGTACCTGAAGGTGAACGGCCGCTGCGAGGCCTGCGACACCGACCTGGCCCGTTATCCGGCCGACGACGGCCCGGCCTATCTGACGATCCTTCTGATTGGGCACCTCGTGGTGGCGCCGATGCTGTTCTTCCCGATCGTCTGGCGCTCCAATCCGGCCTACTCCCTGCCGATCATCCTGATCCCGCTGGCGGCGCTGACGCTCACCCTGCTGCCCCGGATCAAGGGCGGCTGGGTCGGCATGATGTACGCGCTGGGCGTCAAGGACACCGACCACGCCCTGCACACGGCCGACGCCGCCGACTAGCCCGGGCCCACCGCCGGAACCTCCACCGTAACCGCCCGTTGGTGACGCCATCGGACATCGCACGGAGGAGAGACGCTGTGGGCCTAATCCTGATCATCATCCTGGTTCTGTTGCTGGTCGGCGCCCTGCCGACCTGGGGCCACTCGCGCAGCTGGGGCTATTTCCCGAGCGGCGGTCTGGGCCTGATCCTGGTCATCATCATCATCCTGGTGCTGCTGGGTAAGATCTAGCCGGCCCCAGCAAGGCCTGACGCCGACCGGAAAATCACCTAGCGTCCCTCCGAAACCAGATCGGGGGGACGCATGGCGCAGGGCGCGGCGGTGAGCGCGGCACAGCCGATGTCGGCGCTCGCGCGGATCAAGGCGATCCTCGGCGGCTCGGCGGGCAACCTGGTCGAGTGGTACGACTGGTTCGCCTATTCCTCGACCAGCCTCTACTTCGCCGCGCATTTCTTCCCCAAGGGCGACGCGGTCGCCCAGCAGCTGCAGACCGCGGCGATCTTCGCGGCGGGCTTCATCGCCCGCCCCGCAGGCGCGTGGCTGATGGGGGTCTATGCCGACCGGGCCGGACGCCGCGCGGCCCTGACCCTGTCGGTGGCCCTGATGAGCCTGGGCTCCTTCGCCATCGCCATCCTGCCGACCTTCGCCCAGATCGGCGTGCTGGCGCAGCTCGGCCTGCTGGCCGCGCGCCTGGTCCAGGGCCTGTCGCTGGGCGGGGAGTACGGCGCCAGCGCCACCTACATGTCGGAAATGGCCGGGGCGAAGCATCGCGGCTTCTGGTCGTCGTTCCAGTACACCAGCCTGATCGGCGGCCAGGTGGCCGCGCTGGCGGTCCTGGTGGTCCTGCAGCACGTCCTGCCGAAGGCCGACCTGGCCGCCTGGGGCTGGCGCATCCCCTTCGCCATCGGCGGGGTGCTGGCCATCGTCGTGTTCTGGATCCGCACGGGCCTCGACGAGACGCGCGCCTACCTCAACGAGACGGCGGCGCCCGCCGAGCGGGGCCGCACGGCGACCCTGATCCGCCAGCACCCGCGGGAGTTCGCCATCGTGCTGGTGCTGACCGCCGCCGGCTCCTTGGCCTTCTACGCCTACACGACCTACATGCAGAAGTTCCTGGTCAACACCGCCGGCTTCTCCAAGGACACCGGCACGGCGATCATGGCCGGCGTCCTGGTGCTCTACATGATCATCCAGCCCGGCGTCGGCTGGCTGTCGGACATCGTGGGCCGGAAGACCACCATGGCGGTGGGCCTGGGCCTGGGCGCGCTGGCCACCTATCCGGTGATGACCGCCATCGCGCACTCGACCTCGGCGCTCGCCGCCTTCGGCCTGGTGATGATCCTGGTGCTCTGCCACTCGGGCTATTCGGCGGTGAACGCGGTGGTGAAGGCCGAGCTCTTCCCCGCCCATGTCCGCGCGCTGGGCGTGTCGCTCCCCTACGCCTTCGCCAATGCGCTGTTCGGCGGCACGGCGGAATATGTCGCCGAGTGGCTGAAGCAGGCCAGGATCGAAAGCGGCTTCTACATCTATGTGGCGCTGGTCATGCTGGCCGGCGCGATCGCCGCGGCGCGGTTGCGCAACACCAACCTTACGAGCCTGATCGCCGATGATTGACCTGGGCCCGCTCGCGCTCGACCCGCTGAACGTCGCCGCGCTTAGCCTGTTCGGCGTCTGCTGGATCTTCTACCAGCCGCTGCTGACCCTGCTCGGCCGCCGCGGCGGGGCGGTGATCAACACCGACCTGATGGTCGTGCGCAGCGCCTGGATGCACAACATGGCCAAGCGCGAGAACCGCTTCATGGACGGCCAGCTGCTGGGCCAGACCCTGAGCTCGTCCTCCTTCTTCGCCTCGTCGAACCTGATCCTGATCGCCGCCACCGCCGGCGTGCTGTTCGGCGGCCAGGCGAGCTTCCGCAACGTGTCCAGCCTGGTGGCGATCAAGACGTCGTCGCGGCTGCTCTTCGAGGCGGAGCTGGGACTGGTGGTGCTGACCCTGGCGCGGGGCCTGCTCGACTTCATCTGGGGCATCCGCCAGCTCAACTATGTGCTGGCCGCCATCGGAGCGACGCCGGAAGGCGCGGACGACGAGACCCACCACGCCTTCGGCGACGTGGCCGGCCGCTTGCTCAATCCGGCGCTGCATTCGGTGAACTCCGGGGTCCGAGGCTACTATTTCGCCTTGGCGGCCGCGGCCTGGCTGTTCGGCCCGCTGGCCTTCATGGCCGCCACGGTGGGGGCGGTCGGACTGCTCTTCTGGCGCCAGCGCCGCTCGCCGGCCGCCTACGCCATCGCCGACCTGCGCACCCTGCTGGAGAAGGCCCAGCCGCCCGCCGGCTAGTTTCTGCGCCCTGCTGTCGAATCCGGCGACCGGCGCGCGTCTCTCCGGTGACGCGACCCTTCGCGTCCGCCAGACTGGCGCAACGAGAGAGGACCATGCGATGCAATATCTGTTGCTGATCTACGCGGACGAGAAGCTCTGGGCCCCGGAGACCGGCACGGACCCTTCCGTGTTCCAGGAGATCACCGCGGCCCACATGCGCCTGGGCGCCGAGTTGCAGGAAGCCGGCGCCATGGTCGGGGCCAACCGCCTGCAGCCCTCGGACACCGCCACCACGGTGCGCACCGTGGCCGGTTCGCAGAGCCTGCACGACGGGCCCTACGCCGAAACCCGCGAACAGCTCGGCGGCTACTATCTGGTCGAGGCGGCGGACCTGGATGCGGCGATCGCCTGGGCCAAGAAGATCCCCGGCGGCCCCAACTACGCCGTCGAGGTCCGACCCGTCCACGTGATGTAGTCCAATGGGTCGGGATGCCCGGCAGGTCCTGGACGAGACCGTGCGCGAGGCGGGCGACCGCGTGCGCGCGGCGCTCGCCATGCGCTTCCGCGACCTGGACATGGCCGAGGAGGCCTTCGCCTTCGCCGCGCTCAGGGCCGTCGAGACCTGGTCGCGGGACGGCCCGCCGCGCGATCCGGCCGCCTGGCTCTATGCGGTGGGCCGCAGGCGGGCCTTCGACCTCGGCCGGCGTGCGAAGGTGCGCACCGAAGCCGCGCACGACGCCCCCGAGCCCGCGCCCGATCCCGAGACCATCCTGATGGCGGCCTTCGAGCCGATCCCCGACGAGCGGCTGCGGCTGATCTTCGTCTGCTGCCACCCGGCGCTGGCGCCCGAGGCGCGGATCGCGCTGACCTTGCGGACGCTCTGCGGCCTGTCGGTGGAGCGGATCGCGCGGGCCTGGCTGACCAGCGAGGTCGCCATGCTGCAGCGCCTGACGCGGGCCAAGCGCAAGATCCGCGACGCGCGCATCCGCTTCGAGATCCCCGAGCCGGACGCCTGGGGGGAGCGCCTGGACGCGGTGCTGGCGACCCTGGAGATCGCCTACGCCCAGGCCTACGAGGACGCCGCGCTGGCGTCCGACGCCGCCGACCTGGCCGGCGAGACCCTGCGGCTCTCGGGCCTGCTCGCGAAGCTGCTGCCGGACGAGCCGGAGGTCCTGGGCCTCGCCGCGCTCATCCGCCTCACCGAATCCCGCCGCCCGGCCCGCCTCGACCCGGCCGGCGCGATGATCCCGCTCTCCGAGCAGGATGTCGGCCTGTGGGACCGCGGGCTGATCGCCGAGGCCGTCGCCCTGATGCGCCGCGCCGCCGGGCTGGGCCGCAGCGGACCCTATCAGCTGATGGCCGCGATCCACGCGACCCATGCCGCGCGGATGGAGACCGGCGTCACCGCCTGGGACGACATCGCCCGGCTCTACGACATGCTGCTGAGCGTGCGCCCCTCGGCCGTCGCCGAGGTCAATCGCGCGGTGGCGGTCGGCGAGGCGGAAGGCCCCGCCGCGGGCCTGGCCGCGCTCGGCGCGGTCGCCGGTCAGGACCGGCTCGAGACCTGGCTGCCCTACCAGGCGGCCCGCGCCGGCCTCTACGCCAAGGCCCGCCGCGAGACCGAGGCGGCGACCGCGCTGCGGGCGGCCCTGGCCTTGGCGCCCGCGCCCGCCGAGCGTCTGTTCCTGGAGCGCCGTCTGGCCGCCCTGACGCGCTGAGATTGCGCCCAGCAGGAACGCCATCTATCGTTGTTCATCGAACGGTATTGGGGGCTGGGGAATGCGGACGCCGATCGTCCTTTGGCTTGCGATCCTGGCGGCGACCCCGGCGATGGCGGAGGCGCCGAAGACAGCGCCGCCACCGCCGCCCGCACCGCCGCCCAAGACGGTCCCCGCGCCCCCGCCGCCGGTTTTCGGACCGCACAAGGGCCCAGGCGGAAATCTGATGCCGACGTTCAAGGACCTCTACGTCGCGCCGGATGACGCCAGCGCGCAGTTCACGCCTCGCATGAAGCCCGGCCTGGGGAGCGATGCAGCGGCGCTCAAGATCGGGCCCGCGCGTGCGGCCGCCCTGCGCGCCGCGGCCCAGGCCGAGCGCCGATGATGCGGCGCTGGGACGGGACAGCCCATGTTTAGCGTCATCCTCTCCCTGTTGGGCGGCTTCCTGGCCACGTTCGTGGTCAACCTCATCGTCTTCGGGATCCTGGCGCTGGTGCTGGCCGGCAAGGACGAGGCCTCGGCGAAGCGTGGAGAGGTCCTCGTCCTGATCCTGGGAATGTCGGCGGTCGGGACCTGCGCCGGGTTTTCGGGGGGCCTGAGCCGCGAGCCGGCGGTGGGCGCAATCATCCCTGCGATGTTCGGGATCCTGGGCGGCGTCGTGGTCTATCTTTTCGGCGTCGATCGAAAGGGCGGCGCGATGGCCTCGCTCATGGCCGCCTGCCTCTCGGTATCCCTGTTCGTGTCGTTCGTGGTGTCCGCGCAGTACCGCAACTACAACGACGAACTGCGAGACCTGCGCACGCACTGCATAGCCGCCTACACCGACGGCAAGATTATCGGAAATCCAGCAGCCCTTGCCGCCTTTGAGACCCGCTTCCTCCCCTATTGTTCCAGCGCCCTCGATTGGAACCTGGACGCCTACCACAGCAAGCTGATAGCGCCCGCGCCGGCCGCGCACTGACCCAAGGACGCCGAGACTTCCGTCGCCGCCCCGGGGCGGCTAAGCCTTTCCCATGGACGGCGAACTCCGAACCCAGACCGCGCCCTTCCGCGACCCGCGCTATGCGCCGCGGCGGCTGGAGGTCGAGCGCCGCGCCGGCGGCGAGATGGTGCTGACCAACCCGACGCCCTATTCCACCCGGTTCCAGACCATGACCGCCGCCCTGGCCCATTGGGCGGCGACGGCGCCCAAGCGGGTATGGCTGGCCGAGCGGTCGGCCGACGGCTGGCGCACGCTGACCTTCGCCGAGGCGCACGACCAGGTCCGGGCGATCGCCGGCGGCCTGCGGCGCCTGGGCGTGATCGGCGAGGCGCCGCTGCTGATCCTGGCGCAAAATGGGATCGACCACGCGCTCGTCGCCTATGCGGCCATGAGCCAGGGCATGCCGGTCGCGCCGGTCTCCCCGCAGTACGGGCTGAAGGGCGCCAACCCCGAACGCCTGGCGCGGGCCTGCGAGGTGCTGCAGCCCGGCGCGATCTACACCGATGACGCGGCCCTCTTCGCCGACGGGCTCGCCGCGCCGCCGTTGGCCGGCCTGCCGGCAGTCGCCTCGCGGAACGGTCGCGCCGGCGACGCAGCGCTGGCGGACCTGCTGGACGCCCCGCCGGCCGAGCCGACGGCCGGGCCCTCCGACCCGGCCAAGTACCTGCTCACCTCCGGATCGACCGGCCATCCGAAGGCGGTGATCTGCAGCCACGCCGGGGTCTGCCTGAACTCCGCCCAGATCGAGGCCTGCTTCGACGACCCCGATCCGCCGGTGATGGTCAATTCCGCGCCCTGGAGCCACAGCCTGGGGGCCAATTCGATCCTGCACATGTCGCAGCATCGCGGCGGCACGCTCTACATCGACCACGGCCAGCCGACCGCGGGGCGCTTCGCAGAGACGGTCCGGAACCTGCGCGAGATCTCGCCCACCTACCAGAACATGGTCCCGGCCGGCTGGATGCTGTTCGTCGAGGAGCTGGAGAAGGACGCGGTCCTGGCGCGGCGGTTCTTCGAGCGCGTCCGCGTGCTGCAGTATGGGGGGGCGGCGCTGGGCCAGGCGGTCGCCGACCGCATCCAGGCGGTCGCGGTCGCGACCGTGGGCGAGAAGATCAGCTTCGCGTCCGGCTATGGGGCCACCGAGACCGGGCCCACGGCCTGCAACGTCCACTGGACCAACGAGCGGATGGGGATGATCGGCCTGCCGATCCCGGGCACCTCGGTGCGGCTGGTCCCCGAGGCCGGCAAGCTCGACTTCCGCGTGAAGGGACCGCAGATCAGCGCGGGCTACCTCGGCCGGCCCGAGCTCTCGGCCAGCGCCTTCGACGACGAGGGCTTCTATGTGATCGGCGACGCGGCGCGCTTCGTCGATCCGGGCGACCCGGAGCAGGGGATGATCTTCGACGGCCGGCTGTCGGAGAATTTCAAGCTGGCGTCCGGCACCTTCGTGGGCGTCGGCGACCTGCGGATCGGCGCGGTCGGCGCGATCGGCGGGGCGGTCACCGACGCGGTGGTCTGCGGCGAGGGCCGGGGCGCAGTTGGCCTGCTGCTCTACCCCAACCCGCGTCTGGCCCCGGACGAGGTCGCGACCGCGGTCCGCGCGGGGCTGCAGGCGTTCAACGCCAAGGCCCGCGGGTCCGGCGGCCGGGTGGCCCGCGCGCTGGTGCTGCCCGACGCGCCCGACCCCGTCTCCGGCGAGATCACCGACAAGGGCTACATCGCCCAGTCCCTGGCCCGGCAGCGCCGCGCCCAGGCCATCGAGCGGCTATTCGCCGACCCTCCTTCCTCCGACGTGATGGTGTTCTGATGCCTGAAGGTGATCGCATGAACGGCGCCGACGCCCTGCTCGCGACCTTGATCGCCAATGACGTGACCGCCTGTTTCGCCAACCCCGGCACCAGCGAGATGCAGTTCGTCGCCGCGCTCGACGGCGCGCCGGCCATGCGCCCGATCCTGTGCCAGTTCGAAGGGGTGGCCACCGGCGCCGCGGACGGCTACGGCCGCATTGCCGGGAAGCCGGCCTGCACCCTGCTGCACCTGGGCCCCGGCTACGGCAACGGCATCGCCAACCTGCACAACGCGCGCCGCGCCTTCACCCCGATCGTCAATGTCATCGGCGACCACGCCACCTACCACCGCCAGTACGACGCGCCGCTGAACTCCGACATCGCCACCCTGGTGAAGCCCAATTCGCTGTGGGCCAAGTCCGCCGACACCCCGGACGCCGTCGCCGGCCTCACCGCCGAGGCGGTGGCCGCCAGCCATGGGCCGCCCGGCGGTCCGGTCAGCCTGATCCTGCCGGCCGATTCCGCCTGGCTGCCGGCGGCCCGCGACCCGGTGATCGCCCAGAAGCCCGTGCGCCCCGCCCCGGCCGGCGCCGCGGTCGAGGCCGCCGCGCGGGCCCTCAAGGCGGCGAAGAAGCCGGTGGTGCTGATCGGCGGCCAGGCCTGCCTGGCGGAAGGCGTCGCGCAGGCCGCGCGCCTGCAGGCCGCAGGCGTCACGGTCTATTCCGACACCTTCATCGCGCGCACGCCGCGCGGCGCGGGCGCCTTCGCGCCCAAGCGGATGCCCTACTTCGGCGAGATGGCGCTGGCCGAACTCGAAGGGGTCGACCTGATGGTCTACGCCGGGACCGCCATGCCGGTGGCGTTCTTCGCCTATCCGAACCGGCCGAGCGTCCTGGTCCCCGAAGGCTGCAAGACCCTGACCCTGGTCGAGCGCAGCGAGGACGCCGTCGCCGGCCTGGCCGCCCTGGCCGACGCCCTGGCCGCGCCGAAGGACGGTCCCACCCAGCCGCTGAAACTGCCGGACGCCGCCCCCACCGGCGGGCTGAACGCCTACACGGTCGGCGCCTCCATCGCCCGGCACATGCCGGACGGCGCCATCGTCTGCGACGACAGCGTGACCTCCGGCGCCGGCGTCGCGGCGGCCGCGGCCACCGCGCGGCCGCACGAGGTGCTGGCGCTCACCGGCGGGGCCATCGGGATCGGCCTGCCGCTGGCCATCGGCGCCGCCGTGGCCGCGCCGGATCGCAAGGTGCTCTCGCTGAACGGCGACGGCGCGGCGATGTACACGATCCAGGCGCTGTGGACGATGGCGCGCGAGAGCCTCGACATCACCGTCGTGGTGTTCGCCAATTACACCTACCGCATCCTCAACATCGAGATGCAGCGCACCGGCGCGGGCGACGCGGGGGCCTCGGCGAGGAAGCTGCTGGAGCTCGGCGATCCGCGGATCGATTTCGTCGCCCTGGCCAAGGGCATGGGCGTGCCGGCGGTCAGTTGCGACAGCGCCGAGGCCTTCGAGGCGGCCTTCGCCGGCGCCATGGCGCAGCGCGGTCCGATGTTCATCGAAGCGGTGATCTAGCCTTCATTTCCCGCGGAACGCGGGGGAGGTAAGAAAAAGGCCCGCGAGCGAACTCGCGGGCCTTTCCGGCGTCGTCCGATGGAAGGGCGGTCAGCCCTTGGCCTTCGGCTTGTTGGTCGGCAGGACGCAGTTGCCGGCGAAGGTGCAGGCGACGGCCTCCTTCGGCGTCTGCGGGTCGGTGAACTGGATCATGTACCCCGGCAGGCCGTCCGAGCAGGCGACCTCCAGGCGGATCGAACCGTCGGGCGCCTTTAGCGGCTGGCCGGTGCTCGACACGGTGCATTCCTTCTTGTCGAGCTTGCGCAGGTCGGCGGTCAGGCCGGAATAGTCGGCCTTGCCCAAGGTGCACTTGTAGCCGGCGATCAGCGCGTGGCCGCAGTCGAGCACGGTGCCCTTGCCGGACGCCGGGAACAGGCCGATGGCGCCGGCGCCGTCGCCGCAGACCAGCTCAACCACCTCCTTGTCGCCCTTGGCGGGGAACACGGCGTAGCGGCTCACCTGGCAGGACGAGCCGGCGTTCTTGGCCAGGCGGGTGTAGAGCCCGGCCTGCTCGGCGGTCGCCGCGCGGGTGTCGGTCAGGGTGCAGGTGCCGCCCGGGACCTTGGCGCAGTCGAGGGTCTCCTTCACCGCGCCGGCGGCCACCTTGTAGATGTAGCCCTTGCCGTCGTTGCAGGAGACTTCGTAGCCCTCGGTGCCGTCGGTGAAGAGGCCGACGAAGCGGCGGTCCTTCACGGCGCAGCCGTTGTTGGCGAGCTGGGCGTACTTGTCGATCACCGCCATGCGCGTGGCCGGCGGATTGAGGATGCACTTCACGTTGCCGTCCGCCGCGTCATAGGCGAGGCAGTTGGTCGCCGTGGCGTCCTTGTTGACGTCCAGCGGGGCGCTGGCCGTCACGATGTAGCCCTTGCCCTCGGGGCAGGCCATTTCGAGCAGGACGTTGGTCTTGGTCTGGCCGATGCCGCGCACCTTGTCGGGCGTGCAGTCGACCTTGGCCTTGGCCAGCAGCGGCGTCAGCGAGGCCATCGGGTTGAGATTGCCCGGCAGGATGCAGGGGTTGGCCGCCGGCTTGGTGGGGTCGGCCGGATAGTTCGCTTCCAGGCAGCTGAAGGCGTTCGGCGCGGCGCCGGTCGCCGAGGTCTGCACCAGGAAGCCCATGGCGTTCTGGCCGCAGGCGACTTCGTAGAGGCTGGAGCCCAGGGTGCCGGCCTTCTTGTCCGCCGGGACCTTACCCACCAGGCGCGCGTCGCTGACCTGGCAGCTCAGGCCGGCGGCCTGCACCAGGGCCGGCGCGTCGGCCATGCCGGCCTTGCGGGCGTCGGCGCTGACGGTGGTGGGCGGCGCCTTCGTGGCGCCACCCCCGCCGGCCGGCAGGCGCTGCGCCAGGGCGGCGGTGGGCGCGACGACGGCGACGATGAGGGCGGCGAGCAGCCCCAATCTCATAGGCCTCATGACTTCAGTCTCTCCTGGACGTGGTTCCGGACGTTCGCCCGTTCGGCGCACATAAGCGCCATGAACGTCTCAGGGGTCAAGATGACGGTGTAACAGGGCCAAAGTTCGGCGCACTTCCAAGGGCTTAGCGAACGTGGTTGGGCCTCGCCAGGCGGCGAGTCTCAGGCGCCGCGCACTCTCAGGTGGGCGCCCGTGACGCCGGTGACCTCGACCCGCGACCCGGCCGCCAGCGCCTCGCCTTCGTCGAGCTCGGCCGCCCACTCCTTGCCGTCGATGAACACGCGCCCGTTGCGGCCTTCGAAGGCGGAAACCACGCGACCGTGGTGGCCGACCAGGCGGGCGATGTTGTCATTGATGTCGTGCGGCGGGTGGCGAAGCAGCGACTTGGGCAGATAGCGGCGGGCGAGCAGGGCGAGCGAGATGGTCAGGAGCGCGAAGACCAGCGCCGCCTGCGACAGGTCGAGGCCTGCGAAGGTCACCAGGAGGGCGACGATCCCCGCCGCGGCGGCGGGCCACAGCATCCAACCGGAGCCGGTCGCCACCTCCACCGCCAGCAGGGCCGCGCCGAGGGCGATCCACACCCAGAAGGGATGGGCCGCATAGAGAGTGGTCAGGTCGGGCATGGGTCAGCTCCCGGTCGGCGGAACGGCCGGACCGCCGCGCGGCGCGGCGCGGGGCGGCCTGGGCGGCGGGGACGGCTGCTCGGCCATGGCGGTCTTCACCAGCTCGCCGATCCCGGCGATGGAGCCCACCAGCGAGCCCATGTCGGCCGGCACGATGACCGTCTTCTGCTGCGGGCTCTCGGCCAGCTTGCCGAACGCCTCCACATACTTCTGGGCGATGAAGTAGTTGATCGCGTTGACGTCGCCCTTGGCGATGGCGTTGGAGACCAGCTCGGTGGCCTTGGCCTCGGCGCCGGCGGAGCGCTCGCGGGCCTCGGCGTCGCGGAAGGCGGCCTCGCGGCGGCCCTCGGCCTGCAGGATCGCCGACTGCTTCTGGCCTTCGGCGACAGTGATGGCGGCCTGTTTCTCGCCGTCCGCCTCGGTGATCACCGCGCGGCGCTCGCGCTCGGCCTTCATCTGGCGGGCCATGGCGTTGGTGATGTCCGGCGGCGGCTGCAGGTCCTTGATCTCGATCCGCGCCACCTTGACCCCCCAGGGGCTGGTGGCCTGGTCGATGACCTCCAGCAGGCGGGTGTTGATCTGGTCGCGCTGCGACAAGACCTCGTCGAGCTCCATGTTGCCGACCACGGTCCGCAGGTTGGTCATGGTCAGCTGGGTGATCGCGAAGTCGAGGTTGGTCACCCGGTAGGCGGCGGCCGAGGCGTCCATCACCTGGATGAAGACGATGGCGTCCACCTGCACCGAGACGTTGTCCTTGGTGATCACATCCTGGCGCGGCACGTCGAGCACCTGCTCCATCATGTTGATGCGCCGCCCGATCCCCTCGACGAACGGGGTCAGGAAGCTGATGCCGGGCTTCAAGGTGCGGGTGTAGCGGCCGAACCGCTCGACGGTGACCTCCTGGCCCTGCGGCACGATCTTGATGGCGCCCAGCGCGACCACGATGGCCAGCACCAGGAACACGCCGGCGACGATAGTGGCGATCATGAAGCCCTCCCGATTTCAGGTGGAGCTTAGCCCCGGGAGCCGGTCGGACGCCACGGAAACCGGACGGCGCCGCTCGCGCCGGAATGCGAGGTCTGATAGCGCTCCGGGATGTTCTGGAAGACCACAGCCCTGATCGCCGCGGCGGCGCTGAGCCTGGGCGCCGCGCCCAAGCCCGCCGCAACCAAGGTCGCCGCGCCGGCGAAGCCCGCCGCGACCAAGCCGGCGGCCGCGAAACCCGCCGCCGCCAAGCCCATGGCCGCGCCCATCGCGGATTTCGACGCGCGCAACCCCGCCAGCGTCATGGCCCTGCTGAATTCCGGCGGCGCCAAGGCCACCCAGGTCGGCAAGGACACCGACCAGGTGCTGCTCAACGTCACCTCGGTGGCGGCGAACTTCACGGTGCTGTTCGCCAACTGCAACGCCCAGGGCCGCGCCTGCAAGGCGCTCGCCTTCGACTACCCCGACGACAAGCCCGGCCCGTCGTTCGCCCAGCTGAACGCCTTCAACCAGACCTCGGCCATGTGCCGCAGCTACGAGGACAAGGCCGGCCGGGCGCACGTCGTCTATTCGATGCTGCTGTTCGCCGACGACCCGTTCGAGCACTTCCGCACCCAGACGCTGGCCTGGACCGGCTGCATCGGCGAGTTCCGGAATTTCCTGAAGGACCCGAACGGCTACCTGGCCTCGGCCCCGTGAGGCCCTAGGCGGCCTTAGGCGAACGCGGCCGTGCGGCGGCGGCGCAGCAAGGCGCCGAGACCCCCGAAGCCCACCAGCATCATCGCCCAGGTCGCCGGCTCCGGCACCGCGACGCCGCTCACGCTGACGTTGTCCAGCAGGGCGTCGGTGTTGTCCGGGCCGGTGGCGACGACGGTGAACTTCACTGTGTCCAGGCCGGTGCCCAGGAAGCTGAAGCTCTGGTTGTGGAAGGTGGTGTCGGCGTTGTTGTTGGCGGTGACGGTGAAGTTCTGGCTGACGCCGCCGGCCGTGGCGGTGACCAGGTTCGTGCCGGCGCCGAAGGCGCCGAGGTCGAAGGACACCGTGTAGAGCGAGCCGAGCAGGTCGTTGAACGCCTGGCTGACCAGGTCGACGCCGGCGGTGTTGCCCGAGCCGAAGTCGACGAAGTGATTGCCGGAGAAGCCGGGCTCGGACCCGACCGTGCCGCAGCAGGGGTTGTAGTCGGCGGCCGTGTTGACCCCGATCTGCCCGGAAGAAGTCCAGCCGGTCAGGCCAGCTTCGAAGCCGCCGTTGGTGATCAGTTCGGACGCCTGGGCGGACGAGGCGAGGGCCAGGGCGGCGGCGGCGGCGGTCAGCAAAAGCGTCTTCATCTGGAACATCCCTACTCAATATCCAACGACGCTATTGCAAGGCCCGTGCCTTCGCCAATCCAATCACCTGGGAGGGGATTTCGCCCGCAGGCGAGGATCGGCTCAGGACCGCAGCGCGGCCACCCGGTCGATCGCCGCCTCGGCCTCGGCCATGATGCGGGCGACGATCTGGCCGGCGGGCAGGACGTCGCGCACGCCGCCGGCCGACTGGCCCATGGCGAAGGCCGAGCGGTCGGGGTCCAGACCCTCGATCTGGCCGCCGATGCCGCCCATGACGCCGGCCCGGCTGGAAAGGATCGCCTGCTGCGGGAACGGCTGGATGTCCTGCGGCCGGCTCTCCCAATCGGCGACGTAGGGGTTCTTCTTCACCCGCATCGGCTTGCCGGAATAGCTCTTGGTGCGGACGGTGTCCTCGTCGGAGGCCTCGACGATCACGTCGCGGTACATCTGGCCGGCGTGGGCCTCCTGGCTGGCGATGAAGCGGGTGCCCATCCAGACGCCGACCGCGCCCAGGCTGAGCGCCGCCGCGAGGCCCCGGCCGTCGTAGAGGCCGCCGGCCGCCACCACCGGGATCTTCACCGCCTCCACGGCTTGCGCCACCAGCGGCATGGTGCCGACGAGGCCGGTGTGGCCGCCGCCCTCGCCGCCCTGGCAGATCACCGCGTCGCAGCCGGCCTGCTCGGCCTTCACCGCGTGCTTTACCGCCCCGCAGACCACCATGACCTTGAGTCCCGCCTTCTTCAGCCGCTCCATGATCGGCATGGGCACGCCCAGGCCGGCCACGAAGGACGAAGCCCCCTCCTCGCAGATGATCTCCACCGAGGCGGTCAGGCTGTCGGGGCTGGCGGCCAGCAGGTCGACGCCGAACGGCTTGTCGGTCAGGCTTCTGACCTTGCGCATCTCGTCGCGGATGAAGTCGGGCGCGCGGCCGGCCATGCCCAGGACGCCATAGCCGCCGGCGTTGGAGACCGCGGCGACCAGCTCGGCGTAGGAGACCCCGCCCATGCCGGCCAGCATGATCGGATGTTCGACGCTCAGCAGGTCGCAGAGCTTGGTGTGCAGGGTCATGGACGGTCCTTCTCAGAAGATCGCGTAGCCGCCGTCGATCAGGAAGCTGTCGCCGGTGTGGAAGCGCGAGGCGTCGGACGCCAGGTAGACGGCGATGCCGCCGAAGTCCTCCGGCTCGCCCCAGCGGCGGAAGGGCACGCGCTTGATCACCGCGTCGTTGAACTTGTCATTGCCCTGCGCGCCGGCGGTCATGTCGGTGGCGATCCAGCCCGGCAGGACGGCGTTGGCGCGCACGCCGTAGCGGGCGTGCTCCACGGCGATGGCGCGGATCATCGAGATCACCGCCCCCTTGGTCGAGGCGTAGGCTTCGTTGCGCGCCGCCCCGTCGATGGCGCTGAGCGAGGAGGTGACCACCAGGGAGCCGCCGGCCTTGTCGCCCGAGGCCGACCGCTCGACCATGTGCTTGCAGGCCTCGCGGAAGGTGAAGAAGACCCCGTCCAGGTTCACCGACAGCACCCGGCGGTAGGTCGCGGTGTCGAACTCGGCGAAGGACCTGGCGCCGCCGCCGACGCCGGCGTTGGCGACGACGGTGTCGATGCGGCCCATCTGGGCCACGGCCTCGACCATGCCCGCAGTGACCGCGTGTTCGTCGGCGACGTCGATCTTCTGGGTCATCACCCGGCGGCCGTGGCCCTTGAGCTGGGCTTCGGCCGCGGCGTTCTTCTCGGCGTTGGTTCCCCAGATCACCACGTCGGCGCCGGCCTGGGCCATGGCGTCGGCCATGCCGAGCCCGATCCCGCCGTTGCCGCCGGTGACCAGCGCCACCTTGCCCGTCAGGTCGAAGGGCTTGTAGGCCATGACCGCGTCCTCCTGTTTTTCGTTGCCGTGGCTATTGTGCGGTCCAGCCGCCGTCGATGACGAAGGAGCCGCCGGTCGCCGAGGCGCCCAGGTCGGACACCAGATAGAGCAACTGACCGGCCAGGTGGCCGTACTCCACGAAGGTTTTGTTGGGCTGGGCGGCGAGGATCACGTCCTCGATCACCCGATCCTCGGGGATGCCGCGGGTCTTGGCCTGGTCGACCACCTGGGCCTCGATCAGCGGGGTCTTCACATAGCCCGGGCAGATGCAGTTGACGGTGATGCCGGTCCGAGCGAGCTCCACCGCGCAGGCCTTGGTGAAGCCCACCACGCCGAACTTGGCGGCCACATAGGGCGCCTTGAACGCCGAGGCGACCAGGCCGTGGGCCGAGGCGATGTTGACGATCCGCCCGCGGCCCTGGCCCTTCATCACCGGGATCGCCGCCTTGGTGGCGTGGAAGGTAGAGGACAGGATCACGGCGAGCAGGGCGTCCCACTTCTCCTCAGGATAGTCCTCGACCGCGCCCACGTGCTGGATGCCGGCGTTGTTCACCAGGATGTCCAGGCGGCCGAACTCCTTGACCGCATAGGCGATCAGGTCGCGGATCTCGGCCGGCTTCGACATGTCGGCGGCGTGGTAGCGCACCGCGGCGTTGGTCTTCTTCTGGATCGCCGCCCGATCGGCCTCGATCTTGGCGGGGTCGCCGAAGCCGTTCAGCACGACGTTGACCCCCTGCTCGGCGAGCGCCGTGGCCAGCGCCTGTCCGATGCCGGAGGTCGAGCCGGTGATCACCGCCACCTGGCCCTCGAGATGGTAGTCCACGGCCATGGTCAGGCCTCCTCTTTCAGCTTGGCCCTGGCGGCCGCGCGCGTCGCCGCGCGGGTCTGCGCCACGGGCGGCGGTTGCGGCCGGGCGAAGGTGTAGTCCTCGTCGGTGGAAAGCGAGGGCTGGAATCGGTAGCCGTCGGCGTCGAAAGCTTTCAGGTCGGCGGCGCGCTCGATGCGGTTGTCGATGGCGAAGCGGGCCATGGCGCCGCGCGCCCGCTTGGCGAAGAAGGACATGATCCTGGCCTCGCCGTCCTTCTCCTCGAGGAACCGGCAATTGACCACCGGGGCCTTCAGGGCCGCGCGGTCGACGGCGCCGAAGTATTCCTGGCTGGCGCAATTCACCACGGTGCGCTCCCGGTGGCCGGCGAGCGCGGCGTCCAGCGCCTGCGAAACCCGCGGTCCCCAGAAGTCGTAGAGGTTCACGCCCCGCTTCGTCTTGATCCGCACCCCCATCTCCAGCCGATAGGGCTGGATCGCGTCCAGCGGCCGAAGCACCCCATAGAGGCCGGAGAGGATCCGCAACCGATCCTGGGCCCAGGCCAACGCCTTCCTGTCCAGCTCGCGGGCCCGCAGGCCCAAGTAGACGTCGCCGTTGAAGGCGAAGGCCGCCTGCAGGCCATCCTCGCTGTCCGGCTGGAAGGCCTGGAACCGCTCGCGGTTCAGCTTCGCCAGGTCGTCGGAGAGATCCATCATCCGCTTCAGGTCGATGACCCGGAGTTTCCTGGCGACCTTGGCGAGTTCGGCGGTGTGGTCGGCGAACTGCGGCGCGGTCATCGCCACGGCCTCAGGCGCCGCGGTGAAATCGAGCGCCTTGGCCGGGGAGAGGACGATCAGCATGGGGATGCTTTGCCGCGTCTTGCCCCCGGCGCCAACCTCCCAAATTCTGCGGTCAGAAGAGGACGCGCGGGTTCATGATCCGCCTGGGGTCGAGCGCGCGGCGGATGGCCGACAGCGCCTCGATCTCCACCGGCGATTTGTAGCGTCGCGCCTCCTCGGTCTTCATCGAGCCCAGGCCGTGCTCGGCGCTGATGGAGCCGCCCAGGGACGCCACGATGTCGTGGACGACCCGCGAGCCCTCGTCGCGCCGGGCGGCGTGGGGCGCGTCGGCCGCGCCGTCGCCCCTAAGAACGTCGTAGTGGATGTTGCCGTCGCCCATGTGGCCGAAGGCGGCGATGCGGCAGCCGGGCGCGAAGGCCCGCATGGCGGCGTCGGCCTGGGCCAGGAAGTCGGCCACCCGGCTGACCGGCACGGAGACGTCGTGCTTCCAGGTGGCGCCCTCCGGCTTCTGGGCCGGCGACTGGTTCTCGCGGATGGCCCAGAGCGCCCTGGCCTGGCCGTCCGTCTGGGCGACGACGGCGTCGCGCACCAGGCCCGCCTCCAGCCCTGAGGCGAGGAACCGCTCCATCGAAGCCTCCGCCGAGCCGGGCTCGCCGGAGGAGAATTCCGCCAGGACGTACCAGGGATGGACCTCGGCCAGCGGGTCGCGGGTCCCGGCGATGTTCTTGAGCGCGAACTCCACGCCCAGCCGGCCCATCAGCTCGAAGGCCTCGACGGCCCCGCCGGTCTCGTCCTTGGCGCGGACCAGCAGTTTCAGCGCCGTCTCCGGGCTGTCGACCCCGATCATCGCCACCGCGCGCGAGGCCATCACCGGATGGAGCTTCAGCGCCGCGGCGGTCACCACGCCCAGCGTCCCCTCGGCCCCGATCAGGAGCTGCTTCAGGTCGTAGCCGGTGTTGTCCTTGCGCAGGCGCTTAAGCCCGTTCCAGACCTCGCCGTTCGGCAGCACCGCCTCCAGGCCCAGCACCAGGTTTCGGGCCATGCCGTAGCGCAGCACCTGGGTGCCGCCGGCGTTGGTCGAGACCACCCCGCCGACCGTGGCCGTACCCTCCGACGCCAGGCCCAACGGGAAGCGCCGGTTCATCGCCGCGGCCGCCTCGTGCACCGCCGCCAGCGTCACGCCCGCCTCGGCCACCAGCAGGTCGTCGAAGGCGTCGCTTTCGCGGATCGCGCGCATCCGCTCGGTGGACAGCAGCACCTCGCCCTGCGGGATCTGGCCGCCCACCAGGCCGGTGTTGCCCCCCTGGGTGGTGATCGGCGTGCCGGACTCGGCGCAGATGCCCACCACCGCGGCCACGTCGGCGGTAGTCCTGGGCAGGGCCAGCAACGGCGTCTCGCCACTCCAGCGGTCGCGCCATTCCAGGAGCTTGGGCGCCAGCCGCTCGGGGTCCTGGCTCCAGCCGCCTTCCCCCAGCACCGCCTTCAGGCGCGAGAGCACATCGGCGGGGACGGGCGCGGTCATCCGCGGAACCTAGCCTTCACCGGAGCCCCTTTCCAGTATATACTCCGATATATAAGGAGCCCGGCCGATGGCCATTCTGATCAAGAACCCCGAGACGGAGCGCAAGGCGCGGGAACTGGCCAGCCTCAAAGGCGAGACCCTGACGGGCGCCATCGACGGCGCCCTTGACAAAGCGCTGGCCGAAGCCGTGCCCAAGCGGCGGAAACCGACGCTGGAGGAGATGATCGCGGCGACGGACCGCATGAGGGCGCGCGCCGGCATCACCGGCCCCCAGCCGCCTATCACCAAGGTCGAATGGGACGAAATCAACGAAGTGCCGGGCTTTGCCGAGGATGACGTTTGATCGTCGTCGACGTGTCGGCGCTCGTCGCGATTGCGGCCGATGAACCGGAACGTCTCGCCTTCCTACAGGCGATAGATCAATCGGATAGGGCGGTGATGGGCGAGGTCAACTACCTCGAGGCCGGAATGGTGCTGATCAGCCGCGGCTATTTCGCGACCTCATCCGGCCTGGACGCGTGGTTGGCTGAACTCGCTGTCGAGCGATGGCAAGAGGGCGGGTACAGCGATCTGGTGCTATCCGCATTTCTGGCGTTCGGTAAAGGCCGTCACCCCGCGCGCCTGAACCTCGGCGACTGCTTCGCCTATGCCCTGGCCAAGACCCTCGACGCGCCCTTGCTCTACAAGGGCGACGACTTCGCCATGACCGACGTCCGTTCCGCGCTTCAGCCGACGTAGCCGGCCGCGCGGCGAAGACGGTCGTTGATGGCTTCGCCGAGGCCCTCGTTCGGGATGGGGGCGACGGCGATGGCGGAGGCCCCGGAGCGGTCGGCCGCGCGCAGATAGGCGAAGAGATTGGCCGCGGCCTCGGCCAGGTCGCCGTCGCGGCTGAGGTTGAGGGCGTTCGCGCCGAACCGTCCGAAACCCAGCCAGACCTCGCCCTCGCGGGCCGCCGTGGCGTTCAGGCGCAGCGGCAGGTCGGGCGCGTAGTGGCGCGCCAGGCGGCCGGGCGACCGCTTCGCGTCGGCCTGGGCCTCGGCCAAGGGGCCCACGACCGCCTCGATCTCGGCGCGGGTGACGGCGCCGGGGCGCAGCAGACGCGCCTCGTCCAGCAGGGCGACCACCGTGGATTCCAGGCCGATCCGGCAGGGCCCGCCGTCCAGGCCGGTGACCGCCGCAGCGCCGGTCTCGGCCATGGCGTCGGCGAAGGTGGTGGGGCTGGGCCGCCCGGACCGGTTGGCGGACGGCGCGACCAGCGGTCCGCCGAAGGCGGCGAGCAGGGCGTGGGCCAAGGGATGGGCGGGGCTGCGCACCGCCACGGTGTCCAGGCCCGCGCGCGCCAGGTCGCAGACCGCGGCGTCGTCGGCGATGGGCAGGACGAGGGTCAACGGCCCGGGCCAGAAGGCTGCCGCCAGGCGCTCGGCCCGGTCGTCGAAGACCGCGATCCGCCGGGCGGTCGCCAGATCCGCCACATGGGCGATCAGCGGGTTGAAGGCGGGCCGGGCCTTGGCGGCATAGACCGCGGCCACGGCGCGCGGATCGCCCGCGTCCGCCGCCAGGCCATAGACCGTCTCGGTGGGCAGGACGACCAGGCCGCCGGCCCTCAGGGCAGCGGCGGCCCTTTCCACCTGCGGGCGGTCGATGTCGGCGCGCGTGTCCACGGCGGCTGGTTACACCGCCGTGGCGCAGCCTGTCGCTACTTCCCCTTCACTTTGCTTTTCGGGGTTTGCGGAACCGGTAGATGAACTGGTCGGTGTGGCCGCGGATCGCCTTGTCGAAGACCACCTTCTTGAGGTCGTCGGCGGGGTTGCGCAGCGCCTGGCTCTCGCCCTCGAAGACGAAGCCGGCGTCGGTGACCTGCTTCTTGACGATGGCCGGGTCGATGCGGTGCAGGGTGTCGGTGTCGCGCATGCCCGATCCGGCCTCGGCGGTGTGGTCGACCACCAGGAAGGTTCCGCCGGGCTTCAGCGCCTTGAACACCGCCCGGTTGAAGATCATCGGGTCGATCTTGCCCATGAACTTGTCCGGATAGTCGTGGTAGTTCTGGACCGTGAACACCAGGTCGACGGGCTCCGGCGTGGTGAAGGCCGCGCCCGGCTGCAGCAGCACCGAGGTGTTGGGATAACCGGTCTTGGCCAGATCGGCGTTCTTCACCGGATCGGGCTGGGCCTCCTTGGCGTATTCGTCGGGCCAGATCATGTAGACGTGGCCCTTGGGCCCGACGATCTTCGAGAAGACCTTGGTGAAGTAGCCGGGGCCGGGGATCAGATCGACGACCTTGTCGCCCGGCTTGACCCCCGAGAAGGCGACCACTTCGGCGATGTGGCGGCGGGCGTCGGCGTCGCGGTCGGCGTCGCGGCCCTTGTCGGCCACGGCGGCGGTGACATAGGCCGGCACGGCCGGCGCGGCGACGGCGGCGAGCGCGCCGAGGCTGACCGCCAGGCAGGCGGCCAAGGCTAGGGATTTCATCGTCACATCCTGGGTTGCGCGTGAAGCTGCCGCCAAGCTTGAGCGCTGGGCGGCCGCTGTCAATGCGGCCGGGCTACCGCTTGTCGCGCGTGGCGTTCACCTGGACGCGCACGGCCACCTTGGCGGGGACCTGTTCGGTCGAGGCGAAGTCGCCCTGCCCCACGCCGAAGGCCAGCCGGTCGAGGCTGGTCTCGCCGGTCATCTGCGCCTTGTCGCCGACGATCTTCAGCTGGAACGGCAGGTCGACGGGCTTCTTCACCCCCCGCAGGTCGAGCAGGCCGTGGGCGACGTAGCGGTCGGGGCCGGTCTTCTCGAACCTGGTCGCGGTGAACACCGCCTTGGGATGCGTGGCCGCGTCGAACCAGTCGGCGGCCGGCAGGGAGCCGTCGCGCTGGGCGTCGCCGGTCCTGGCCGAGGCCATGTCGATGGTCACGGTCACCTTCGACCGGTCCAGCGCCTCGGGCCCGAAGACGATATCGGCCTTCCAGCTGTTGAACCGGCCCTGCACCGCATCGCCGCTCCAGCTGGTCTGGAAGTTCAGGTTCGAGCCGGGCGCGACCTTCCAGACGGAAGGATCGGTGGACGGCGTGGCGGGCGGGCCGGACGGGCCGGCCGGCGCGGCTGGGGTCGCCGCGGCGGCGGGCGCAGCGGACGCCGGCGAGGCGGCCGCGGGCGCCGCCGGCGCCTCGGCGAGGAACGGCGCGACCGACGCCTCGGCGACAGGCGGCGGACCGGCCACCGGACGCGGCGGCTGCACCAGCGTGCCGAAGGCAAGCGCCCCCAGGACCGCGACCGCGATCAGCAGCAGGCGCGGTTCCCACCAGCGGCCGGCGACCGCGCCCGGCGCCATGCGCGACAGCACCGGCGTGCTGCGCTCGAACAGCTGGTGCTTCAGGGCGCCGGCCACATGCAGGGCGAAGAGGCCGTAGAAGCCGTACGCCAGCACCTCGTGGCTCGTCTGGCCGATGGTGTGGGCGAGCGCCTTAGCCGCCGGCGCCAGGCCGTCGACGCCGGGGATGTTCGGCCAGGGGACCGTCCAGAACAGCACGGTCGGAATCTGGGTCCGGCTCGCCGAGACCATCAGCCAGCCGGTCAGCGGCATGCCGATCATGATCACATAGAAGCCCCAGTGGACGACCTGCGACAGCACCCGCTCCCACCGCGCCAGGCTCGCCGGCTCCGGCGGCGGCGGGTTGGTCAGCCGCCAGCCGAGTCTGAGGATGCTGAGCACCAGGATGGTGACCCCGATCGACTTGTGCAGCTGGACGAGGGCGAAGGCTTCCGGCGTCTTGCCGTCCATGTGCCAGGCGATGGCCACCTGCGCGGCGATGGCGAGCGCGATGATCCAGTGCAGCAGGATGGCCACGGTGGCGTAGCGGCTCGAGCGACCGAGGCCGGAGACGTAGCGGGCGTTGGTCATCGGGGAGGCTTCCTTTATGCAGCGCGGCCGCGCGTCTACTTCTTCTCGAACTCGATTTCGAAGGCCAGGTCCACCTCGTCGCTGGTGAACTGGTTGAGGATGAGGTTGGAAACGCCGAAGTCGGACCGCTTGATCTGCGCCGACCCGGAAAAGCCCAGGCGCGTGCCGAGCGGGGTCACGCCATGGCCGGCGCCGTCGAAGGTGACGTCCAGCGTCACCGGCTTGGTCACCCCGTGGAAGGTGAGGTCGCCCGTCACCGTGCCCTTGCCGTCCTGCCCCTGGGCGGCGGTCGAGACGAAGGAGATGGCCGGGTATTTCTCGGCGTCGAAATAGCCGGCGATCTGCTTGTTGAAGGCCGCGTCGTTGGTGTCCACGGACCTGGGATCGACCGTGAAGGTGACCTTGGTCGCCTGCCAGTTGGCCGGGTCGTAGGTGAAGCCGCCGTCCAGGCCGTTGAAACGCAGCGTGTAGTGGGAAAAGCCCATGTGGACGATCCGGGCCGTCAGGCTCGCGTGGCGCTTGTCGAGCACATAGGTCCCCGCCGGCACCTTGGCGGGATCGGTGGTGGACGGGTTGGCCAGCGCCGGGCCGGCGAGCCCGAGGGCCAGGATCAGGGCGGCGGCGGTGCGTGTCATGGGCTCGGTCTCCGGATGGACCGCCAAAGATGGAGGGCGCGAAATCTAGCCGAAAGGGCCGCGCGCCGGATTTACGGTGTTTGGCGTCACGGCTCCCTCGGCTTCTTGTGCACCACGCTGATCTTGCCGCTGTTCTCAAGGGCCGCGAGATGCACCTCGGCGGCGGTCTCGGCGTTCTCCAGGCGCAGGCCTTCCAGGAGGTCGGCCTCGCCGATGCCGTGCCGCAGCATGGCCTTGCGGTCCTCGACGCCGTCGCGGACCAGGACCACCGGTTCGGCCTTCATGATCCTGGCCAGCCAGGTCCAGCGGAGGGTCAGCATGGCGAAGACGCGGTGCAGGACGACCAGCAGCAGGGTCGCGGCCAGGGCCGGCCAGAAGGGCGCCTTGCCGGTCATCGCCCGGCTGAGGTTCGACCCGACGATCAGCGCCACCACGATGTCCAGCGGCGAGGCGTGCGAGAAGGTCCGCCGGCCGGCGATGCGGATATAGGCGATGCCGACCAGGAACAGGATCGCGGCCCGCGCGCAGAGCTGCAGGGCGGTGGCCGAACCGTCGTCCGGGCCGATCAGGCTTTCGAGCATCTCCATGCCGGCCCCAACGCCCGCGGCCACGCTCGCGTTGCCCGCCCGGCCTTCCGCCTGCGGCGGCGGCGGACTAGAACCTGCGCCAAGCCCAGGAGCCAGACCCATGACCTTCCGCGCGCCCGTCCGGGACCTCGCCTTCGCGCTCTCGGCCGTGGGCCACGACGCCCTGGTGGCGCGGGCCTATCCCGACCTCGACGCCGAGACCGTGAGCGCCGTGCTGGAGGCGGCCGGCGCCTTCGCCACCGACGTGCTGGCGCCGCTCAACCGGGTCGGCGACACGCAAGGGGCCCGCTACGCCAACGGCGCGGTCACCGCCGCCCCCGGCTTCGCCGACGCCTACCGCGCCTTCGTCGCCGACGGCTGGAACTCGCTTTCCGCGGACCCGGAGCACGGCGGACAGGGCCTGTCCAAGGCCATGGAGCTGGCGGTCTTCGAGATGGTGCACGCGGCCAACATGGCGTTCGGCCTGTGCCCCATGCTGACCCAGGGCGCCATCGAGGCGCTGGCCCTGCACGGCACCGAGCGGCAGAAGCGGCTGGTCCTGCCACGGCTGGTCAGCGGCGAGTGGACCGGCGCCATGTGCCTGACCGAGCCGCAGGCCGGCTCTGACCTTTCCGCGCTCACGGCGATGGCGCGGCCCGACGGCAAGGGCGGCTACCTGCTGTCGGGGCAGAAGATCTTCATCACCTGGGGCGACCACGACGCGGCGGACAACATCTGCCACCTGATCATCGCCCGCACCCCGGACGCGCCGCCCGGCGTGAAGGGTATCAGCCTGTTCATGGCCCCGAAGTTCCAGGTGGGCGACGACGGCGGTCTGGGCGCCCGCAACAGCTTCCGGCCGGCCTCCATCGAGCACAAGCTGGGCATCCACGGCTCGCCCACCTGCGTCATGCTCTACGAGGACGCGCAGGCCGAGCTGGTCGGCGAGCTGGGCCAGGGCCTGCCGCACATGTTCGTCATGATGAACGCCGCGCGGCTGCAGGTCGGCGTGCAGGGCGTGGCCATCGCCGAGCGCGCCTTCCAGCAGGCGCTGGCCTTCGCCCAGGAGCGCAAGCAGGGTCGCACCGCCTGGGAGGCGGACGGGACCATCTACGGCCACCCGGACGTGCGCCGCATGCTGATGCTGATGAAGGCCAAGACCGAGGCCGCCCGCGCCATCTGCCTGACCACCGGGGTGCTGAGCGACCTGGCCCGCCTGGCCGGGACCGAGGACGAGCGCGCGGCGGCCAAGGCCCGCGCCGAGCTCCTGACGCCGATCGCCAAGGCCTGGTCCACCGACGTCGGCGTCGAGGTCGCCTCGCTGGGCGTCCAGGTGCATGGCGGCATGGGCTTCATCGAGGAGACCGGCGCCGCGCAGCACTATCGCGACGCGCGCATCGCCCCGATCTACGAAGGCACCAACGGCATCCAGGCCATCGACCTGGTGGGGCGCAAGGTGCGCATGGCCGACGGCGCGGTGATGCGCGGGCTCTGCGCCGAGCTGGCGCTCACCGCCGAGAGCCTGGCCGAGGTCCCCGACCTGGCGCCGGCCGGCCGGCGCCTGGCCGCGGGCGTCGCGGCGCTGGAGCGGGCGACCGACTGGATCCTGGCGAACGGCGGGCCGCCCAGCCTGGCGGCGGCGACCCCCTATCTGACGCTCGCCGGCGACGTGATCGGCGGCGCGATGCTAGGCCGCCAGGCCCTGGCCGCCGCCGGCGCCGACGACCCCTGGTTGAGGGGTAAAGGCGCCCTCGCCCGCCTCTATGCGAGCCAGGTGCTGGCCCGCGCGCCGGGTCTCGCCGACGGGCTGATGGAGGGCGCAGACGACCTCGAAGCGACTCCGGCGACCGCGCTTACGGCCTAGGCGCCGGCGCAAGGTTATTCTCTCAAGATTTACCCTTTTCCCGCCAAGGTTGCCGCGAACGCGGGGAGCGGGCATGAGACGGCAGCAAGGACCTGCGGCGCTCGATGAAGCGCCGAAGGTAAACTCGACCACCTATCAGATGACCCTCGCGGGCCTGACCTTGCCCTTCCGGTGGCACCTGGTCGCGAACCTGCTGGGCGCCGCTTGCATGGCCCTGATCGGCCACCCGATGGTGGCGGCCGCGGGGTTCGCGAGCTGCTGCGCCGTCGACCTGGCGCATACCCAGTTGATCCGACGGCTGATGGCCGTCTCGCCCGGCGTCGAAAGCGGCGTCGGATTCCGCCGGCTCTCCGTCATCTGCGCCATTCGCTTCGCCGCCTACCTGGCGCCGGCCGCCTTCGTCGCCCGCGGCGGCGGCGTCGCGGAGCTGTTCCTGTTCGGCCTGCAGGCCGCCACCCTGCTGACCATCGCGATGTCGGCCGGCGTCCTGTCGCGCTGGGTGTTCTGGGGCCTGGCCGGTCCGGTGATGCTGGCGGCCGGCGGCCTTGCGCTGCTGCTGCTGCCGCCGCTCCCGCTGGGCGGCGTCCTGGCGACGCTGGCGATGCTCATCCTGCTGCTGATCGTCATGACCGAGACCACCCGGCGGGTGATCAGCGCCTGGCATGTGGCCTTCATCGACAACGTGGCGCTGATCCCCGAACTCGAGCAGGCCCGCGACCGGGCCATCGCCGAACGCGCCGCAGCCGACGAGGCCCGCGAGGAAGCCCGCCAGGCCGGCCGCGCCAAGTCGAACTTCCTGGCCACCATGAGCCACGAGATCCGCACGCCGATGAATGGCGTGCTGGGCATGGCCCAGCTGCTCCAGCGCGACGAGACCGATCCCGTGCAGAAGGAGCGGATCGGCGTCCTGATCGACTCCGGCGAATACCTGCTGTCGATCCTCAACGACATCCTCGACGTCTCCAAGATCGACGCCGGGCGCCTGGACATCATGCCGGCGCCGGAGGACCTGCGCCTGTTCTTCAACCGGCTGGTCGGCTTCTGGGGCGCGGGCGCCGACGAGAAGGGCGTGGCCCTGATCCTCGACCTGGCCGACAGCGTGCCGGACTTCGCCCTGATCGACGCCCTTCGCCTGCGCCAGGTGTTGTTCAACCTGGTGGGCAACGCCCTGAAGTTCACGGAGACCGGCGCGGTGACCGTGGGCGCCGAGGCCATGCCCAACGGCGAGGGCGCGGTGCTGCTGCACCTCTCTGTGCGCGACACGGGCATCGGCATCGCGGCGCACAACCTGCCGCAGCTCTTCACCCGCTTCAGCCAGGGCGACGAGTCCGAGGTCCGCAAGTTCGGCGGCACGGGCCTGGGCCTGGCCATCGCCAAGCAGCTGGTCGAGCTGATGGGCGGCCGCATCTGGGCCGAGAGCGAGGTCGGCCAGGGCTCGACCTTCCACATCAAGCTGCCGCTGGCCCTGGCCGAGGGCGTCTCGCAGCGCGAGACGGCCACCGCCGAGGAGACCGTTCCGCTGAGCGGCCTGCAGGTCCTGGCGGTGGACGACAACGCCGTGAACCTCCTGGTGCTCGACCAGCTGCTCGCCAGCTTCGGCCACGAGGTCGCCAAGGCCGCCAGCGGGGCCGAGGCTCTGGCCGCCATGGCGGTGCGCCGCTTCGACCTCATCCTGCTGGACATCCAGATGCCGGGCATGACCGGCGTCGAGGTGCTGCAGCAGCTGCGCGCCGGCGACGGGCCCAACCGCGAGGCGCCGGTGGTGGCGCTGACCGCCGACGTCACCTCCGGCGGGCGCAAGCGCTACCTGGACCTGGGCTTCACCGAACACAGCCCCAAGCCCCTGCAGATCGAGGCGTTGATGGAATCCATCTCGCGCGCCATGGCCGCGCCGGCCCCCGCCCGCCAGACCGTGGCCGCCTGATATTCTGCTAGGCGAAATTTCGTGATCCTCCTCCCACAAGGGGAGGAGGATCGGGAAGGCTGAACTTGAGTGATCCTAGGCGGCCTGAAGGTCGGGGATATCGTGCAGCGCCGGATCGAGGCCGGCCCCCATCAGGTCGATGAAGTTGTCGCGGTAGAACCGCCGCTTCGCCGTTTCCGACGCGCCCGCCAGGCTGTCGTTGAACCGCTTCAGCGGATTGCGGCCGCCCTCCACGTGCGGGAAGTCGGACGAGAACAGGCACATCTCCTCGCCGGTGTTCTCGATGATCCAGCGCGCATCCTCGTGCGGGTAGGGCGTGGCGCGGAACTGGCGGCGCAGGATCTCGCTGGGCTTGCCGGAGAGCTTCTGCAGGCGCTCCTCCTTGCCGAAGGCCGCGACGCCGGAGTCCAGGAAATGCATCAGGCTGGGCAGCCATGAGGCGCCGAGTTCGATCGCGCCCCACTTCAGGCGCGGGAAGCGGTCGAACACCCCGTCGATCACCAGGGCCGACAGCGTCTGCCACAGGCTCAATGGGATCGCCATGAAGGTGAGCGAGGTGAAGTTCTCGTCGCCGCCGTGGAAATCCTTCACGAAGGGCAGGCCGTTCTCCAGGTAGTCCCGGGCCATCTTCTCCTCGCCGCCCACATGGAACAGCACCGGCAGGCCGGCCTCCTGGGCGAGCGCCCACAGGGGGCCGGCCTGCCGGTGGCTCGGCGAGAAGCCGGGCGGATGGCGCGACGGGATCACCAGGGCCTTGGCGCCCAGGGCGATGGCCTCGGCGGCGATCTGCGGCGCCCGGGCCCGGTCGATCAGCGGCACGTAGCCCGTGGCCAGCAGCCGGCGGTCCACCGCGCAGAACTCGGTCATCATCCGGTTGTGGGCGCGCGCGGCCTCGCCGGCCAACTCGACCTCGCCCATCTGCTCCAGGCCGAAGTTCGACAGGCAGGCGGTGGTGAACACCAGCTGGCTGGCGAACCCCAGGTGGTCCAGCGTCGCCGGCCGGTCTTCCCGGCGGAAGGCGCCCAGCGCCTCGTAGTTCTTGCGCAACAGGATGTTGGCCTCGGCGCCGGCCCGGAATTCGGGATCCTCCTGCTGGGCCGCGGCCTTGGCGAACCACTCGGGCAGCACGTCCTTGCGGCCGGTCTTCTCGACGAAGGCCTCGCGGAATTTCGGGTCGATGTAGCGGTTGATCGTGCCCGGCAGCTCCATCACATGGGAGTCGGCGTCGTGGATGGTTTGGCCCTCGACGTACGGCATGCGAAATCCTCCCTCATGAACGCCCCTATTTCGCGCCGCGAGGTCGTACGCCGTCAAGCGACGCTGTTCTCCGCCCCCTCGGTCCAGGCGGCGCCGGCGCTGATCGGCTGGACGCTGACCATGGACGGGGTCGGCGGACGGATCGTCGAGACCGAGGCCTACGATCACGAGGACCCGGCCTCGCACAGCTATTCGGGCCCCACCGAACGCAACGCGGTGATGTTCGGCCCGGCGGGCCACATCTACGTCTACCGCTCCTACGGCATCCATTGGTGCATGAACCTGGTGTGCCGCGGACCGGCGAGTGCGGTGCTGATCCGGGCGATCGAGCCGACACAGGGCCTCGACCTGATGATCGCCCGCCGCGGCCTGGACGATCCACGCCGGCTCTGCGCCGGACCGGGCCGGCTCTGCCAGGCGCTCGGCGTGACCCGCGAGCACAACGGCCTGCGGATCGACGCGCCGCCCTTCGCGCTGACCCCGGGGCCGGCGGCCGGGATCGTCGTGGGGCCCCGCATCGGCATCACCAAGGCCGCCGAAGTCCCCTGGCGGTTCGGCGAAAAGGGCTCCCGCTACCTCTCCAAGCCGTTCCGAGGCGCCTGAGCGCTCAGGCCAGGTGGGCGAACAGCAGCGCCACATAGGCCGCCATGATCAGCGCCCCCAGCGGCGTGGCGAGGTGGTGGAAGCCCGGCCTGGCGATCAGCAGCCCGCCCAGCGAGAGGGCGGCGAAAACCCCATGGAAGGCGAGGTTCTCGTTCGAGGGCAGCCGGCCCTCGAGCACCCAGTCCTTGCCGACGCTCGCGGCCAGCATGAGCAGGAAGGCGCCGAAGAGCGGCCGCCGCTCCCGATAGAAATGCTCACGCAGGTCCACCGCCCCCTCGCGCGGGATGTCCGGCAGGACGAGGCCGCACATCATGTAGAGCAGGATCATCTGCAGCAGCACGGCGCTGAACTGCAGGAAGGTCCAGTCGCGGTGCTTCACGAGGCCGAAGCTGGACCACCAGGCCTGGGCGGCGATCGCCAGCAGCAGCACGGTCCAGATGAGGGTCGGCGCATAGAAGGTCACCCGTCCGCGGGCCAGCAACAGGCCGCGATAGCCCTGCAGGATCTGGGTGATGGCCAGGCCCAGGACGATCGAGAGCAGGACCGAGAGGTAGGAAAACGCGTCCACGCCACATCCCGCCGTCGGCGGTCCCCCCGCGAAGGTGAGGGGCGAGTTTGAGGGGCAGTCGCGGCGCGGCGCAAGCGGTGCGCCCTAGGTTGAAGACTCAATTCTTTCCTCTCTCGATCGTCATCGCCCGGCTTGTCCGGGCGACCCAAGATCGCCCGCGCCCCGGCATGATCCGCGGCGGCGCCGCGCCCTATCCTTCGAGACGGAGATCATGGGTGGCCCGAACAAGTCGGGCCATGACGTTCTTTAATAAATTCAATTAACTGATTGAGTATTCACCCTAGAGCTTCGCTGCCCCGAAGGTGTCGCAGGCCGACGGGTCGCCGCTCTGGACGCCCGCCCGGAACCAGCGCATCCGCTGGGCCGAGGTCCCGTGGGTGAAGCTGTCCGGCATGACCTGGCCGGTGGTCTCGCGCTGCAGGGTGTCGTCGCCGACCGCGGCGGCCGCGCGCAGGCCGTCCTCGATGTCCTTGGGCTCGAGGGCCACCTTGCCGCCGGTCACCTCCGAGACGTGCGCGGCCCAGACCCCGGCGTAGCAGTCGGCCTGCAGCTCCAGGCGCACCGAGCCGCTGGCCGCCCCGCGCGCGCCGAGCTGGCGCGCCTCGTCGGCCTGGCCCAGCAGGGTCTGCACGTGGTGGCCCATCTCGTGGGCGATCACATAGGCGCGCGCCGCCTCGCCCGAGGCGCCGAACCGCTGGTCCAGCTCCTGCCAGAAGGAGAGGTCCAGATAGACCTTGCGGTCGCGCGGACAATAGAACGGACCCATCGCCGAGCGGCCGAGGCCGCAGCCGGTCGGCGTCGCCTCGTCGTAGAGCACCTCGGCGGCCGGCGGGCGGTAGGTCTGGCCGTTCTGCCGGAAGACCTGCGTCCAGACCTCGTCCACGGAGGTGGCGATCACGTCCACGAAACGGCCCTCGCGGTCGCTGGGCGCGCCGCGGACGCCCGCCTGCTCCGGCGGCGCGGCGCCGGGACCGTTGGCCGTCTCCAGAGCCGACTGGGGGCTGACCCCGAACACGAAATAGCCGATCAGGGCCAGCACCACGCCGCCGAGGCCCAATCCACCCACGCCGGCCACCGGACCGAAGCCCCGGCGATCCTCGACGTTGCCGGAGTCGTCGCCCTCTTCCCACCGCATCTGTCGCCACTCCAATGTCGCCGGCTCGATAACGCCGCCGCCCGGCCAACGCTCCGCGACACAAATCGGACCCTATGTCGGGAACCCCACATGGGGATTGCGGATTGAAACCGTGGCCCGGGAGACCCGCCATGACCTCTGTGCAGCAGGGAACCCTGCGTGCCCCCGGCGCATCGATCTTCTACCGCAGCTGTGGGCGCGGGCGTCCCGTGCTGATCCTGCCGGGCGGCGCGGCGGACGCGGACATGGTCGATCCCCTGCGCGACGCGCTCTCGGACCGCTACCGGGTGATCACCTTCGACCGGCGGGGCCTGTCGCGCAGCGCCGTCGATCCGGGCGGGCCCGCGCCGACCCTGCAGGGCCACGCCGCCGACGCCCATCACCTGCTGGCCGAACTGACGGACGAGCCGGCCTATGTGTTCGGCGCCGGCCTGGGGGGCCTGATCGGGCTGGACCTGCTCGCCCGCCATCCCGGACAGGTGCGCTTGCTGGTGGCGCACGAGGCCCCGACCAAGGACCTGCTGCCTGACGCTGCCCGCGAGGCCATGGCCGACGCCCAGCAGGCCATGCTGGCCGCCCTGCGCCGCGAGGGTGTGGCGGCGGCCCTGAAGCGGAGCGCCGAGCTGACCGGCGCCGACCCCGAGGACCGCGAGCCCGATGTCGCCGGGCCGGCGGTCGGACCGCAGCACGACGCCAACATGGCCTTCTACCTGACCCACGATCTCCCGCAGCTGATGGCCTATCGCCTCGACCTTCCGGCGCTCGACGTGCAGGCGCGCCGGATCGCGCCCGCCGCGGGCCAGTCCAGCCGGCGCACCCTGCTGCATCAATGCGCCCAGGCGCTGGCCGAGGCGCTGGAGCGGCCGCTGGCCGAGTTCCCGGGCGGCCACACCGGCTGGCTGCTGCGCCCGAAGGCCTTTGCGGCCCGGCTGGCCGAGACCTTCGCCCGCAGCGAGGACGCCGATCCCCGGCTGGGCGACGGCGTCCGGCCCCGCACCGACGGACGGCCCTAGACCCCAGTGTCGAAAGCCCTACTCGTGAGTGGGAGCGGCTCTAGCGCCGGTTGTTCGCGGCGGCGCGCACGCGGGCGTTGGAATCGGCCAGCGCGGCGTCGGGAATGCTCGCGAAACCCTTCGCGTCGAGCATCGGCGCCGGCGCGCCGGAGCTCAGCGGCACGGTCGGCACGGGCGGGCTGATGCGGGCGGCCAGCAGGTTGCTCAGCGCCTGCTCCGACTGCGCGCGGGCCTGCAGGACGGAGAGCTCGTTGGTGATCTGGATCTCGCGGGTGCGCGCGGCCATGGCGTCGGCCGCGGCCTGCGCCTCACGGCCCTGCTCGAACACGCGGAACGGCTGGGCGCCCGCGGCGGCGGCGACCGCCAGCCCCAGGACGACGATCGCACATCTCAGCATGACCAGGCTCCTCGGCCGCTGCGTCCCCCGCCGACCTGAACGCGCGCGCTACTCCTTGCGCTGCACGTGGAAGCGGACGAGCTCGTTTTTCGGCGCCGCCCAGTCGGGGCTCAGCTCGACGGCCTTCTGATAGTCGAAATAGGCGGACTTCTCGTCGTCCATGCCTTCATAGGCGAGCGCGCGGTTGAAATAGACCTTGGCCGGCTCCTCGACGCCGAGCTGCAGGCCCTTGTTCAGGTCCGCCAGGCTGTCGGCGTAGCGATGCTCGCCGATCGAGACGGCGCCGCGATTGGCGTAGGCCTCGCCCATCTCGGGCCGCAGATGGGCCGCGGCGGTGAAGTCCTTGGTCGCGGCGGCCCAGTTCATGCGCCGCATCTTCAGGACGCCGCGATTCACCAGGGTGCCGGCCCGGTCGCGGCTGTTCAGCATCTCCTTGTCGAGCGCCTCGGTGCACGCCTCTTCGGACCGCGCGTCGGACTTTCCGGCCAGCGCCGCCCGCGAGCAGGCCTCCGCCATCCCGCCGCCGATCACCGTCACCGACGCCTGGGCCTGGGCCCCGGCCACCAGGGCCGCGGCCGCCGCGGCGCCGGCCGCCAGCCACTTCATCGTCAGCTGTCCCATGGGTTTCACTCCTTCGGGCGCCGGGGGGCGGTCAGGCCTCAGCGACCGGCGTTCGGGCGGAAAGACTCCTCCCGCAGCCGGCGCCTGTCAACGCGAAGCTACCGCGGACTGGCGGAAGCGCCTGAGTTCGCGATGCAGGATGTAGATGCCGCTGGCCGCCACCACCATCGCGCCGGCGATCGTCGCCGGGTGCGGCAGTTCTCCCCAGATGAGGAAGCCGAAGCCCGTGGCCCAGATCAGCTGCGAATAGTCGAAGGGCGCCACGACGCCGACCGGCGCCACGCGGATGGCCTCGGTGAGGAAGAGTTGCCCAACCCCGCCGATCAGGCCGCCAGCGATCAGCACCGCCAGGGTCATGGGATCCGGCGGCGCCCAGTGGAGCAACGACCCCGCCAGCCCCACCAGCGTGCCCGCCAGCGTGAAGTAGAAGACGATGGTCGGGCCCTTCTCGGTGACCGCGATCTGGCGGATCTGCACCATGGCCAGCGCGCTGCCCAGCGCCGCGGTGAGCGCGAAGGCGACGCCCGTCAGGTTCATGTGCCCGGGCTCCGGCCGCACCATGATCAACACGCCGACGAAGCCCACGAGCACGGCCCCCCAGCGATGCGGGCCCACCGGCTCGCGCAGCATCAGCGCCGAGAGCGCGGTCATGAACAGCGGAGCGGCGAAGGTGAAGGCGGTCGCCTCGGTGAGCGCCAGCCGCTGCAAGGCGAAAAAGCTGCAGATCATCCCGGTCATGCCGACGGCAGACCGGTAAAGGTGGCCGAGCGGCCGTCGGGTCTTCAGGACCGAGAGCCCCGTCGTGCGCCAGATGTAGAGGCCCAGCGGGACAAAGGCGAAGGCGTTGCGGAAGAAGACGATCTCGAAGACCGGGATGCCGCGATGGCCCGTCCACTTCACCGTCGCCGACAGGCAGGCGACACAGACCATGGCCAGCATCCGGTAGGCGATGCCGAGGCCGTTGCGGTGGTGCGGAAGCTGGGCTGCGGTGGGGGTCACGGCGCCCGTTTGCGGGCCGGCGGCCCCGCGGTCAACCACTGCGCCTTCGAGGCGTCGAACGCGTCAGCCGCCCGCGTCCGCCAGATCGGCGATGCCGGCGATCAGCCGATCGAGGCCGAACAGGAACCGTCCTTCGCCATCGGCGATCGTCAGGCCGTGCGCCAGGGCGGTGACGTTCGGGTAGTCCGCCGGCGGCAGGCTGCCGAACAGGCCCCGGGTCTCATCGAGGATCTCGCCCCGCGATTTCCCGGCGCGGGCCTCGGCGGAGAGGTCGGAGCCCTGGAAGATCACGAAGCCGATCATGTAGATGTGCACGGCGTGGGCGGCGAAGGCCGCGTCGCGCGCGTTCAGCCCGGCCCTTCGGAACGGGCCGAGCCCGGCCTCCATCCAGCGCAGGGTGTTGGGACCGGCGAGGAGGCGTCCGGCGAGCACCCGCCCCGCGTCGCGTTTGGCCAGCAGGCTGCGGACAAAGTGCAGCGAGTCGTTGCGCAGGTCCGCGCGCCAGTCGTCGGTGGTCTCGCCGAAGACCACGCCGGCCAGCAGCTCGTCGGCCAGCAGGTCCTCGAGCGCCTCCTTGGTCTCGACATGCCAGTAAAGCGAGGCCGACTTGACCCCGAGGTCCTCGGCGACCCTGCGGATGGTGAGCGCTTCATAGCCGTCGCGCTGCAGCACCCTGGCCGCCGCCTGCACGATGTCCGTCCGCGTGAGCGTCCGCTTTCGTCGCGCCTCGAGGGGGACGTTCCATCCGGCCAAGGTCGGCCTCTTGCTAATCTATCGATGATAGCTCTACTCTATCGATGTTAGATTAGGTCCTGGGCAATGGGAAGGGGCGGCCGATGACGTTGGGACGGCGCAGTCTCGTGGCGGGCCTGGCCGCCTCGGCCCTGGCCTGGGAGGCGCGGGCGGCGCTCGGATCGGCGGGGACGCTCGCCGGCCTGCGGTCGAGGCTCAAGGGCCGCCTGATCCTGCCCGGCGACGACGGCTATGCCGCCGCCCGGCGAGGCGCGAGCTTCAGTCCCGCGGAGGACCGCCATCCCGCCGCGATCGTGCAGTGCGCGGACGAGAGCGATGTGGCGCGGGCCATCGACGCGGCGCGGACCGCCTCGCTGGCCATCGCCGTCAAGTCGGGCGGCCACGACGTCCTGGGCGAATGCACCGCCGACGGCGGCCTGGTGATCGACCTGGGCGCCATGACGCGCGTCGACATCGACGCCGCCCAGCAAACGGCGACCGTCCAGGCCGGCGTGCGATCGGGGGCCTTCACGGCCGCGGCGAAACCCTTTGGCCTGGCGCCCGTGCTGGGCTGCAATCCCGGCGTCGGCGTGGCGGGCCTGACCCTGGGCGGCGGCCTGGGCTGGTTCCTCGGGACCCATGGCGCGGCCTGCGACAACCTCATCGGCGCGGACCTAGTGACCGCCGACGGCCGGCGGCTAGCGGTCAGCGCGCGCGAGAACCCCGACCTCTTCTGGGCGATCCGCGGCGGCGGCGGGAACTTCGGCGTGGCGACCTCGCTGCGCTGCCGGCTGCAGCCGGTGACCACGGTGTTGGCGGGCGTCGTCGGGTTCCGGGGCGATCCGGGCGCGTTCCTGCGCTTCTACCGCGACTTCATGGCCCGGGCGCCGGACGCGCTCGCGGTCGAACTCAGCATCTCGGCAGGCGCGACGCCGGCCATCCTGGCGATCTGCTGCTGGAGCGGGGACCTGGACGAGGGCCAGCGCGTCCTCGCCCCCTTGCGGGCTTTCGACAAGCCGACCGTGGAACGCATCGGACCGGTGGCCTATGGCGACTTCGCGGGGCGAGCGGGCGGCGGAGCGGCGACCGGCAACCTGTTCTGGCGCGGCGGCTCGCTGGATCGGCTGAGCGACGAGGCGATCGGGCGGCTGGCGGAGATCGCCCAGGCCGGGCCGCGCAACCTCAGCATCGGCCTCGGCCACTACATGCACGGCCGGATCTGCGCCGCGCCGGTCGGCGCCACGCCCCTGGTGCGCCAGCCGGGGCAGCTCAGCTACTTCCTCGGCGCGGGCTGGGACGCCCCGGCCCAGGCCGGCGCGGCGATGGACGCCGTGACCGCGGCCGTCGCCGCGCTGCGGCCGGTCTCGAGCCAGGCGGCCTACATCAACTATCTGAGCACCGACGACGAGAGCGCCGTCCGCGCGGCCTATGGCGCGGCCAACTACGCGCGGCTGCAGCGCCTGAAGGACCGCTACGACCCGGCGAACCTGTTCCGCCTCAACCGCAACGTCCGCCCGTCGTTCAGCCGTCGTACTGGATGAGTGCGCGGCGGCCGCCGGCGTCGGACAACGCGGCTATCGGCCGTCCACCGAGAAGGCCAGCAACAGGTTGCTGGCGCCGGCGCTGCCGCCGTAGCCGGAGTGCACGAAGACCATGCCGCCGGCGACGGTCGGCCCGCCCATGTCCAGCGACCCGCCGGGCGCGGCCTTCACCCCGTTGACGGTGTCGACCGGAGCGGTGGTGTCATAGTCCCAGAGGATCCTGCCGTCGGCCGCCGCATAGGCCCGCAGGCGTCCGTCCAGCGCGCCTGAAAACACCGCGCCGGGCACGGCGGTCGCGGCCTGCGAGAACCCCGGCAGGCAGCGGCCCGAGGGGACGTTGCAGGCCAGGCCCTTGGGCGAGTCGACCTGCCACAGGAGCTTGCCGTCGGCGGCGCCGAGCGCAGCCAGGCCCGGTCGCCCGCGGCCGGGGAAGTCGGCCAGCGGCGCATAGACAACCCGCCCGTCCGTCGCCGGCCCCCACTCGACGCCGCCGCCGGCCCCGCCGCTGCCGAGCTTCGGCGTCTGCCAGACGGTCCTGCCGGTGTCCGGGTCCATCGCATAGACGATCGAGGACTTGTTGCCGGTGATCAGCAGGGTCTTGCCGCCCAGCGTCACCAGTTCGGGCGACGAGCCGAAATCGTAGTCCGGGCCCCGCTGGCCGAGCGGGCCGTTGATGGTCCCCGACATGAAGTTGTCGGCCGCCAGCACCTGGTTCACCCAGCGGATCGCGCCGGTCTTCAGGTCCATCGCGACGACCGCGTCGGAGGTCGGGTGCGGGACCTCGGTGTAGCTGTCGCCGGTGGCGACGTAGAGCAGGCCGCGCTTCAGGTCGACGGTCGGCGCCGACCAGATCGCCCCGCCCGCCGGGCCATACATCTGGGTCCCGGCGGCGTTCTTCCGCGTCGGGTGCGGCGTCTCGGCGAGGATCGCGCGGCTCCAGTGAATCCTGCCGTCGAGCGCGTCGACCGCCACGACCGTGCCGATGAAGGTGCAGCAGCCGTAGGCGCCGACGTTGCCCTGGCTCTCCTCGGAGGCCGAGAGCGGCACATAGAGCACGCCGTCGGCCAGGGCCGGCGAACCGGTGATCCGGCCGACCCTGTGGTCGCCGACCCGCACGCTCCAGAGCTCCTTGCCGGAGCCGGCGTCGAAGGCGTGCACGAACATCCGGTCGTCGCCGAGATAGAGGGCGTAGCCGCTGGGCGCGGTCTTGAGCCTGCCCAGGCTCATCGAGGCGCGCGCGCCGCCCCGCCAGTCGAAGCGCCAGTGGACGCAGCCCGTGCGGGCGTCGAGCGAATAGAGCCGGCCGCCCATGCTGGCGACGAAGACGCGGTCGCCGAACACCAGCGGCTCGGTGTTCTTGGTGCCCGGATAGGCGAAGGCCCACTTCACCTTCAGGCGGGGTATCTCGGCCGCCGTGAAGCCGGGCTTCGGCTGATAGCGGCTGTTGGCCAGGTCGCGGCCCCAGCCGTTCCACTGCGGCCCGTTCGGCTGCAGCGGGCCGTGGGTCCTGCAGAGGTTGGAATCGGCGACCTTGGGGGCGTCGGGGACCGGCGACTTGCCGGTGATGAAGCGCACCACGCCATAGAGCTCGGCCTCCGACAGGCCCTGAGCCATGGGCTTCATCGCCCCGATGGTCAGGGCGTCGTAGACCTCCTCCGGCGAGCGGGCGCTCAGCATTTCGCGGGTCGGCGCGCGGCCCACCGCCGGCTCGTGGCCCCCGTTTTCCTGATGACATTGGGCGCATTTGGCCTTGAAGATCGGCTCGCCGCTGACCGGGTAGAGGCCGGCGGAATTCTCCGGCGGGACGATGTAGCCGGGCTTGGGCGTCACGGCGGGCCTGGCCGGAGCCGGAGCCTGAGCCACGGCGGGCAGGGCCGCGAGGCCCAGCAGCGCCGCGGTCATCCAGGACGCGATCGCCCCTAGCCGCACGGCCGGCGACTCTACTTGCCGTCGACCGAGTAGGCGAGGAGCACGTTGACGCCGTTGGAGCCGATCCGCGCCGCGCCGTTGTTGCCGCTGGTGATGAACATCATGCCGCGGGCGATCGTCGGGCCCATGCCGTCGATGCCGCCGCCGGGTTGGCCCTTGACGCCGTTGACCGTGTCGTAGGTCCGCGAGGTCGTGGAGTCCTCCCAGACGATCTTGCCGGTCTTGGCGTCGTAGGCGCGGATCCAGCCGTCCAGGGCCCCTTCGAAGACGAAGCCGGGGATGACCGCCGGCGCGGCGGGCTGGGCGCGCATGCAGCGGCTGGGCTTGCCCTTGTCGGCGGCGTAGACGCACGGCGCGGCGGGCGCGGGCGCCGACCAGACGATGGCCCCGGTCGCCGGATTGAGGGCGTAGATCCCGGCCTTGCCGGTGGGCGTCCCGGGCTTGGGGCTGGGGTTGAACAGATAGGTCACGTCGGAGATCGGCACATAGACCTGCCTGTCGTCGGCCCCGATGCCCCACTCGACGCCGCCGAGCGCGGAGCCCAGGCCGACGATGGTCTTCCAGACCAGGGCGCCGGTGTCGGGGTTCAGGCCGTAGACGATGCCGGACTTCTGGCCCGCCACCAGCACCTGCTTGCCGCCCGGGACGGTCATCAGGATCGGGGTCGCGCCGAAGTCGTAGTCAGGGCCCATGGGCGTGGGGCAGTTGCCCGACTGCGAGGTCGGGCCGCAGCCCATGACGAAGTTGTCCTTCTCCGTCACCTGGCGGCGCCACCGGATGGCCCCGGTCTTCAGGTCGAGCGCGACGATGGCGTCGGGCCCGATGGTGTCGACATCGGTGTAGCTGTCGCCGGTGACCACATAGGCCAGGCCCCGCTTCAGATCGAGCGAGGGGGCGGCCCAGACCGCGGCGCCCGCCGGGCCCTGCACCTTGCCGCCGCCGTCCTTCTGGCGAATCGTCTTCATCGGCTCGTCGATCATCGACGTCTTCCAGAGGAGCTGGCCGGTCTTCAGGTCCAGCGCCGCCACCGAGCCGCGGAAGGTGCAGCAGGAGTAGGCCTTGCTCATGGCCGCGGCCTCCTCGATCGAGGAGATGGGCACGATCAGGCGGTCGCCCGCGATGACCGGCGTTCCGGTCAGCACCGAAACCGGATGGGTCTCGAGCTGGGCGCTCTTCCAGAGCTGCTTGCCGGTCTGGGCGTCGAAGGCGCGCACGACCCGGTCGCTCTGGCTCACCACCGTCAGCCAGCCGCTGGGCGAGATCGGCGACTTGATGACCATCGGCGTGGTGCGCGAGACCAGGTCGTCCACCGACCAGTGGACGCAGCCGGTCTTGGCGTCGAGGGCGTAGAACTTGCCCGAGCGGTTGGTGACGAACAGCCAGTCGCCGACCACCGTGGGCTGGCCGCCGCCGGTCATGGCGAAGGACCACTTCACCTTCAGCCGTGGCAGGTCGGCGGCGGTCAGGCCGGGCTTGCGCTGGAAGCGCGAGGACCGCTCGTCGATCCCCATGCTGGCCCAGTCGCCGGGCATGGCCTGGATCGGCGGGTTGGCGGCGCACTTGGGATCGGGCGCGCTGGGGCCCTTCACCGCGACCTGCGGCATCTCGGGCCCGGCCGCGCGGCCGGCGGCCGGGGCCGCGGCGGTCGCCGTCGTCAGATAGGCCGCGACGGCCTGCTTGTCGGCGTCGGAGAGGCCCTGGGCCATGGGCGCCATGATGCCGGTGGTGAGCGCCGTGACGATGTCGCCGGGCGCGCGCTGGCCGAGGTCCGCGCGGCTGGGCGCGCGCGCCGCCCCGCCCTCGTGGCAGGTCTTGCAGCGCGTCTCATAGATGGTCTGCCCGGCGGACGCCGCAGGCTGGGCCTGGGCCTGGAACGACAGGGCGGAAGCGGCTGCGATGGCGAGGCCAAAGAGCCAGGAACGAGCTGACGACACCTGCAAAATCCCCCCGGAAATATTCTTCTTGGACTCGAATGCGCACATCATGCCCCGGGCGGGGGCTCAGGTCACCTGCCGCCCAGGCCAGATGTCATCGTCGTGACCGCCCCGTCTGGCGGACGGTCACGGCTGGGGTCCTGGCGGGCCTCAGCGCGAAGCCGCCGGCGCCGCCTTGGACTCGCTCGCCGCGACCGCCGGCTTCGGCGCCGCCGCCGGGTCGGCCGGCTTGGCCGGACCGCGCTTCGGCATCAGCTTGGCGGCGTTGGCAAGCTCGGTCGCATCGAGCGCGCCGTCATGGTTGGCGTCGATCAGCGCGAAGTACTTCTTCAGCATGGGGACCGGGCCCTGCTCGCCGCCCTTCAGTTCGGCGAGCTCGATCTTGCCGTCCATGTTGTCGTCGAGAATGCCCATCATCAGGTTGGCCTGGAGCGCCTTCTCGTGGTCCGGCGTCTGATGCGCGACCGTCTCGTCCACCCAGCGGTAGTGGAGGTAGGTGGCCATCATTTCCTGGGACGTCTGCTCGCCCATGTGGACGGTCTTGGTCGGGTCAGGGTTGCCGGGATTGCGCGTCGAATTGTCGTAGGTCCACTTGGCCAGGATCTTCGAGCCGGCCGGCACCTTCAGCGGCGTCTTGAGGAAATACTCGTACTGCCAGTTGAAGTTGTAGCGCGGCAGCGCCAGCAGTTTTTCGGTCCTGCCGTCCGGATAGATGATCGAAACCTGGGTCGAGCCGCCGCGCACGTGCGCGTGGGGGGTGATGCCATAGAGAACGGCGTCATTGGGGAACTCGATGTAGCTGGTTTCCTTGTGGAATTCCTCGCCGGGCGGAATCTCGATGGAGAAGTCAAAGATCAGGAAGGTGCGCAGGACGTACTTCGGCTCCAGACCCTTGGGGTAGAAGTAGAGGCCCATCTCGGTCTTCTCGGTCGTTTCCTTGCCGTAGGGCGTGTAGTGGTTCTGGAAGCCCACGCCGCCGGCGGCCGGCACCCAGACGCCGGTATCGATCGGCTGAATGTTGGAGCCGCGGCCGGGGCCATAGCCGCCCAGTGAGGCGCCCCACTGGGACTCGCTGAAATCCTTGCCCTGGTGATTGACGTCGACGGTGCCCGACAGGATGTGGTGCACGACCTGGCGGTCGGAGACGCGGAAGGTGGTCGCCTTCAGCCAGCGGCCTTCCGGCAAGGTCATCGGAACCACCGGGTGCTGGTAATCCATCACGCCACTCGCCGGGATCTTCACGGCGGGGATATCGAGCACCACGTCGGGCTTGCCGAGCGGCCATTCCGGCGCGTGGAAGGCGATCTTCTTCAGCGGGTCGTCGCCCGCGCCGCGCGGCGCGCCGGCGTCGATCCAGTGGACCAGGGTCTTCATCTGGGCCGGCGTCAGGCGGTCGTCGTCCTGGAAGGCGCCCACGGTCTCGTCGGCCAGGTAGGGCGGCATCCGGTGGGTGCGGATGACCTCGCGGATCATCGGCGAGAAGCCCTTGATCTGCTCGTAGTTGGTGAGCGGCATCGGCCCGATCCCGCCCGGCTGGTGGCAGGTGGCGCACTTGGCCTGGATGATCGGGGCGATGGTGTGGGCGTAGGAGATCTGGGCGTAGGTGTTGGCGTGCGCCCGCTCGGGGAAGGCGATCAACTGGCCTTGCGCCTCGCGGCTGGTGAGCGCGACCTTCTGGCCGGAGACCAGGGCGTCGATGGCGGCCTTGGCGCCGTCCACCGGGCCGCGGTAGGCGATGGTCCAGCCGCGCGGGTCGATGACAATCACCTCGGCGGCGCGGGTCACGCCCAGCTCCTCGCCGACCAGCTGCTCGTAGTCGAAGAGGATCGGCATATCGAGGCCGGCGGCCTTGGCGTCGGCGATCACCGGGTCGCGCCGGTCGCCGATGCGGCTGTCCACCGCCAGCAGGTCGACGCCCTTGCCGGCGTAGGCCGCCTTCAGCGCCATCAGCGCGTGAGCGTCGGCGTGCAGCTGCCTGTCGCCGGAGGCGTAGGTGACCAGGACCACGGCCTTGTCGTCGCTCATCCGGTAGAGTTGGCGGCCCAGGAGGTCCTGGTCGGCCAGCATGAAGTCGTCGACCCGCGCCGGCCCGGCGACCTTCGGCGCCTCGGCCTTGGCCTGCGTCACGCCGTGCGCCGAAACCCCCAGCGCCAGGGCGCTCGCGGCGGCCGCCAGCGCGCCCAGCCCGATCACCGTCTTTTGCGACATCTTCATCTCGTGCTCCCTCGTGCGCGGCTCTTGAAGAACGGCTGCGCGACCGCTGCAGTCTAGGACCTCAATATTGCAAGGTGGTGTCCGGCGGAGCGTCCGCCGTGACCTTGCGGAAGGCGCGGCCACGGTCCACAACAGCCGCCGCGACGCACTTACGATACACAGTGGATCATAACGGACTTTAGCCCCCAAATGTCAACAATTTCGGACGCGCGCGTCGTGCGCACGCGGGAGGCTCTGCGGCAGGCCATGACGGAGCTGGCCGCCGAAAGCCCCCTGGAGGCGATCACCGTGCGCGCCATCGCCGCGCGGGCCGGCGTGGGCTACGCCACCTTCTTCCGCCACTACGCCGACAAGGACGCCCTGCTCGCCGAGGTCTCCGAGCTCCTGATCCGCAACTTCCTGCTGCAGGTGCGCCCGCTGCTGCTGCAGCGCGACCGCCCGGCGGCAGCGCGGAGCCTGTGCCAGTACGTCCTCGACCACCTGGCGATCCACAAGGCGCTGATCGCCGGAGGCGCCGGCGAGACCGTGCGCGCCGAGATGCTGCGCCAGGCCATGGCGGTGGTCGCCGACGCCCGCGTGCGCGCGCCCGATGGCCCGCTGGACGACCTGATCCTGTTCCACGTGGTCTCGACGATCCTCAACCTGCTGGCCTGGTGGCTGCGCCACCTCGAGCAGGTCGACGCCGCGGCCATGGCGGAGATCATCGAGCGCACCGTGCTGACCCCGGTGGGCGAACTCCGCCGCCGGCCGCCGGCCGGGCTCGCCAACTAATTTTGCGGACCGTTGTCGGGGCCGGCTAGGATCGGGCGTCCTAAGCTCGATGAGAAAGCGCGCGCCCATGCTCTATGCCGTCCTTTGCTACAATTCCGAAGACACCGTCTTTTCCTGGACTCCGGAGCAGGACGCCAAGGTCATGGCCGACCTGGCCCAGGTGCAGCAGCGCTGGGCCGACAAGCTCGGCCCGACCGCGCGGCTCATGCCCACCACGGCGGCCACCACCCTGCGCAAGGGCGACACCCCGCTGGTCATCGACGGTCCGTTCGCCGAGACCAAGGAACAGCTCCTGGGCTTCTACCTGATCAATGGCGAGGACCTCGAGGCGGTGTTGACCTTCTGCAAGGAGCTGGGCGCGGTGAACCCCGGCGGCGCCTATGAGATCCGCCCCTTGCACTTCTTCGCCAACGGCAGCCTTCCGGCCGACGCCACCGCGCCGCGGCCGGGCCTCGAGGCGGCGCCCGCGTGACCGACCTCGCCTGGATCGACGCGGCGCTGACTTCGGCCCGTCCCCAGGCGGTCGGCGCCCTGCTGCGCTATTTCCGCGACCTCGACACCGCCGAGGAGGCCTATCAGGAGGCGTGCCTCCGGGCGCTCAGGACGTGGCCGGAAAAGGGGCCGCCCCGCGACGCGGCGGCCTGGCTGATCATGGTCGGGCGCAATTCGGCGCTCGACGGCAAGCGCAAGACCTCGCGCCTCACCGAACTTCCGCCCGAGGACGCCATCTCCGACGTCGACGACGTCGAGACGCCGATGGCCGAGCGTCTGGACGGCGCCCACTACCGCGACGACATCCTGCGGCTGATGTTCATCTGCTGCCATCCGGACCTGCCGGCGACCCAGCAGATCGCGCTGGCGCTGCGCATCGTCTCGGGACTGTCGGTCCGGCAGATCGCCCGCGTCTTCCTGGTCGGCGAGGCGGCCATGGAGCAGCGGATCACGCGGGCCAAGGCGCGCATCGCCAAGGCCGAGGTGGCCTTCGAGGCGCCCGGGCCCATCGAGCGCGCCGAGCGTCTCGCAGCCGTGGCCTACATGGTCTACCTGGTGTTCACCGAGGGCCACACCGCCGGCCGCGACACCGCCGAGGCCCGCGCCCCGCTCTGCGAGGAGGCGATCCGGCTGGCGCGCCTCCTGCTGCGGCTCTTCCAGACCGAACCGGAGATCATGGGGCTCACCGCCCTCCTGCTGCTGCAGCATTCCCGCGCCGCCGCGCGGTTCGACGCCGACGGCGCGGCCATCCTCCTGGACGACCAGGACCGCAGCCTGTGGGACGAACAGCTGATCGGCGAGGGCCTGGCCCTGCTGGACAAGGCCATGCGCCATCGCCGGCCCGGGCCCTATCAGGTGCAGGCGGCGATCGCAGCCCTGCATGTCCGCGCCGAGACGCCGGCCGAGACCGACTGGGCCGGGATCGACGCCCTCTACGCGACGCTCGAGGTGATGACGCCCTCGCCGGTGATCACCCTCAATCGCGCAGTGGCGGTGAGCAAGGCGCGCGGACCCGCCGAAGCGCTGGCGATGATCGAGCCCCTGGCCGACGCGCTCGGCGGCTACTTCTACTTCTTCGGCGCCCGCGGCGCCTTCCTGCTGCAGCTCGGCCGCGAGGCCGAGGCGCGGGAGGCCTTCGACCGCGCCATCGGCCTCGCCAACACCGCCGCCGAGGCGGCCCACATCCGCGGCCAGATCGACCGGCTGACGGCGGACGCCAAGGCGCCTGCGCCCCCTCGCCAGGTCGCCGGAGACGCCGATGGGCGCGCTTAGGAGCATCCTCGCCGTCCCGGCGGGATGACGCCCTAAGGCCCTGCCGGCGGGTCCAGGCGCACCCGCTCGTGGGCGTAGTCGAAGGTCACGGTGTAGTGCGAGAGCACGCTCTGGCCGATGTTGCCGGCCTCGGCCCGCGACGACAGGCTGCCCATGTGGTCGCCGGCCAGCAGGACTGGCGGCCCGGCCTGGGTCCAGCCGGCCAGGGACAGCTCCCCGGCGCGGCCCCGGCGGAAGACCACCGGGCCGCCGACGCCGGCGCCCGCGCTGTCCACCGACACCTCGAACCAAGCCGGCAGGCCGTTGGCCTCGACCCAGGCTTTGTAGAGGATCACTTCGGTGTTGTTGCCGGTATCGAGGCCGAACCAACCCGCGCGGCCATCGACGCTGGCCTCGGCCAGCGGCAGGTCGCTGGTGAACCGGATCGGCGCGCCGCCGGCGATGGCGTCCGGCCCCGGCAGGCGAAGGGACAGGCGCCCGGCCGCATAGTCCAGAGCGACCGTGAACCGCTCGAACAGCTCCAGGCCGATGATGCCGGCGATCGGAGCCGGCCGCCCGGCGGCGTCCATCGCCTGGCCGAGGTCGAGCTGCAGCACCACGAAGGGCTGGCGGGTCATCCGCGCCGCGCCGAGCGCCACGGTGTCCACCTTGGTGAAGCGGGTCGGCGTCGAACCCGCTCCGGCGCCGAGGCTGAAGCCGGAACCGCGCAGCGGCAGGCCCAGCATCGCCGCGGCCGCCGGCGTCAGGATGTCATGGCCGCCGGTGTCGAGGATGAACAGCAGCGGACCCTTGCCGTTGAGGCTCGCCTCCACGATGGGAAAGCCGCTCAAGACGTCCCGGCGAAACGGCGCGTAGGCGACGGCGTCGCCTGAGACGATGGCCGCGTCGACCGGCCGGGCGGCGGGCCGCCGCGCCTCGGCCGCGGCGCTGGCGTCGAGCCGATAGCGCGCGATCCGCGCCTCGCCGAATTCTCCCTGGTCGCCGTTGTCGGTGGTGATATCGAACGGCAGGACCAGGCCATCCGAGCTGCGGTAGTCGCGGTAGCCGATCGTCTCGATACGGCTGTCCAGCTCGATCGTCACGCGGGCGAGGCGGTGGTTCGCCCGGTCGATCCACAGAGTCGCCGCGCGGCCCCCCTCCGGCGTCGCCACGACCCGGTCGAAGGCGCGGTCGGCGTCCACCGCCGGCGGCTGCAGGGCGAACGTCGCCTTGCTCCGTTCCGGGAACAGAAAGCCGCGGGCGGCCAGCCAAGCTTCTGTCACCGCCACGGTTCGGGCCTCATCGGAGTCCAGGGGATGGACTCCGCCGGAGTTGTCCATCCGCCAGCGCCCGGCCTCGTCCAGCCCCTCGGCGTTGGCGAAGAGGCCGTAGTCGGCGTGGCGCGCGAACCGGCCGGTCGCAAGGTCCTCGACCGCGAGATAGGGGCCGGTCAGGCCGAAGCTGGTCTTCTCGCCGACGGCGACCAGGGCGCGCACGCCATCCCAGCGGGCCCCGCCGGTCGCGGCCTTCAGCTGGTCCAGCACCGCGACCGCCCCGGAGACGGGCGGTTGCGCCGGCGTCGGGCGCGACAGCGCCAGGGCGACGGCGAGCACGCCCGCACCCAGCCACGGCGATCTGCCCCTTGGCCTCATCCCTGACGTCGCTCCGGCGATCGCTCCCAGGATGTCAGCTGAAGGGCAGGGTCGAAACGCCAACCGTCCGACAAATCCCGCCTCACGCCCGCCCGGAGATCACCGGCGACAGGACCTGGCTCGGCCGGCTGGAATCCACGAAGAGCGTGTTGCGGGCGATACGGCCGGTGAGCCCGGTCCCCTCCGGCGCGCCGGCGGCCTTGAGCGCCGCCACGCCGGTTGCTTTCCAGCAGGACCTCATAGGGCGTATCGGCCGGCGCCGCGGCCGCGAGGCCGAACGCGGCGATCAGGCGCGAGACGCCGCGGCGCCTCAGGGCGTTGGACCGAGTCATGCGAAAAAAGTTCGCACGCCCTGTCGGGGCCGCCTAGCGTCCTTCGTCCTCGGGGCGAAGGACCAGGAGGAACGACCATGAGCGAGAACCGCATGCCCCAGATCGAGCCGGGCTCGATGCCCCTGCCGAAGGGCCGGATCGTCAGCTACCTGCAGCTCAGCGACGCCGCCGCGGCCTCGGACTTCTACCAGAAGGCCTTCGGCGCCGAGGAGGTCGCGCGCCTGCTGCATCCCGACGGCAAGCGGATCATCCACTGCCACCTCTACATCAACGGCGGTTCGATCATGCTGAACGACGCCTTCCCCGACCAGGGCATGCCGCTGGAGGCGCCGCAGGCCTTCACCCTCACCCTGATCGTCGACGACATCGACGCCTGGTTCGAACGCGCCGTCGACGCCGGCTGCGAGGTGATCACGCCGGTCGCCACCATGTTCTGGGGCGACCGCTTCGCGGCGCTGAAGGACCGCTTCGGCGTGAACTGGGCGATGAACGAGGGCGCGGCCTGACGGTCATGAGGTTCCGCACCACCCTCATGCAGGGCGGCAAGACCGCCACCGGCATCCACGTCCCCGACGAGGTGGTGGCGGCGCTCGGCCCCAGCCGCAAGCCGGCGGTGAAGGTGACCCTGAACGGCTACACCTACCGCAGCACCGTCGCGGTCATGGGCGGGCGGTTCATGGTCGGCGTGAGCGCCGAGGTCCGCGAGAAGGCCGGCGTGAAGGGCGGGGATACGCTGGACGTTGACATCGAACTCGACACCGCGCCGCGGGTGCTGGAGATCCCGCCCGACTTCGCCGCGGCGCTCGCGGCCGACCCGGCCGCGCAGGCCGCGTTCGACAAGCTCTCCTATTCGCACAAGCGCCAGCACACCATGCCGATCGAAGCCGCCAAGGCGGCCGAGACCCGCACGCGGCGGATCGAGAAGTCGGTGGCGATCCTGAAGGGGGAGCGCGGCTAGACCCTTGCGGTCGCCCGCCAGGCCTCGGCGACCATCTCCGCCAGGACGCTCGCGTCCACGTCGGCCAGCTTGTTGATGTAGAGGCAGCCCTTGCCGGCGCCATGCTTGCCCAGGCGCGCCAGCCGCGCGTCCCAGCCGTCGGCGTGCTTGATGTAGAACACCAGCGAGGCCTTGCGGGGCGAAAAGCCGATGGCCAGGATCCGGCCCTTCTTGCCGCCGGCCAGGTCGTATTCCCGCTCGCCGAAGCCGACGATGGTCGGCCCCCACATCCGCGGTTCCAGGCCGGTGACGCGGCGCATCAGGGCGCAGACCGCCGCGCCGTCCGCCGGCTTCGGCGAGGCGGCGATGAAGCCGTCCACGTCGACCTCGGTCGCCTTGGTCTTCGGCTCGTGCGCCATGGCGCTGCTGAGCCTATTTGCCGTCCACCGAGAAGGCCAGCAGCACATTGTCCGGGCCGCTGGAGCCGGAGGCGCCGTTGAAGCCGGCCATCAGGAAGCCCATGGGCCCGGCGAAGGTGATCCCCGTGGCGTCGAGGTTGCCGCCACGCTGGTTCTTCACCCCGTTGACCGTGTCGTAGCGGCGCCCGGCGGTGTCGTAGTCCCACAGCAGCTTGCCGGTCTTCGCCTCGAAGGCGCGGACGTGGCCGTCCTGGTTGACGCCGAACAGCACGCCGTTGGCCAGCGTCGGGGGACCGGAATAGCCATTGCCGCAGCGACCCTCGAAACTGCACTTGGCCGGCTCCGGCGCGCGGTGGCGCCAGATCAGCGCCCCGTCGGTCAGGCGCAGGGCCGAGAGCGTCGGCATGCCCCGGTCGGCGACGCCGACGTAGAGATTGTCGTTGTCCGCAGCCATGCCCCACTCGACGCCGCCCAGCGCGCTGCCCTTGCCGATGCGGGTCTGCCAGATGAGCTTGCCGTCGTCGGGATCGAGGCCATAGACCCCGCCCGATTTCTGGCCGGCCAGCAGGATGTCCTTGCCGGTCGCCAGATGCTTCAGGATCGGCGAGGAGCCGAAGTCGAAGTCCGGCCCGTTGGGCGTCGGGCAGTTGGCGCCCGGCCGCTGGGGCGGGCAGCCCACCAGGAAATGGTCCAGCGCGGTCATCTGGTGGGCCCATTTGATCTTGCCGGTCTTCAGGTCCATGGCCTCGACCGCATCGGAGTAGCCCTCCTCGACATTGGTGTAGCTGTCGCCGGTGGCGACGTAGAGCACCCCGCGCTTGGGATCGATGGTCGGCGACGACCAGATCGCCGCGCCGGCCGGCCCGTACATCTGGGTGCCCGCCGAATTCTTCTTGAAGGGCGCGGGCGTGACCGGGATGGAATAGGACTTCCACTTGATCTTGCCGGTGGCCACATCGATCGCCGCGACCGCGCCGCGCTGCTTGCAGCATTCGTAGGCCGCGAGCCCCGCCACCCCTTCCTCGAAGGAGGACAGCGGCACGTAAAGGGTGTCACCCCACAGCGACGGCGCCCCGGTGAGGATGCCACGCGGACCGGCGTCGATGCTGACGGTCCAGAGCTCCTGGCCGGAGTTGGCGTCGACGGCCACCTGGTTGCGGCTCATGTCGCCGAAATAGGCCGCCCAGCCGGACTTGGCCTTGGGGTTCTTGCCCACCGAGACGGTCACGCGCACCGAGCCGCGGGCCTTGTAGGCCCAGGCCACGCAGCCGGTCTGCTTGTCCAGCGCATAGACCTGGCCGGAGGAGCTGGTGACGAAGACGCGGTTGCCCACCACCGTCGGCTGGCCGTAGCGGCCGCCCTGGTAGGCGAACGCCCACTTCACCGCCAGCTTGGGGGTATTGGCCGCGTTGATCGTCGTCGAGGCCGCGACCCGGGTGTTCTGCTTGTCGGGGCTCCAGCCGTTCCACGCGGGGCCGGCCGGGTTGAACCGGGCGCCCGCCGGGCAGGCGTTCTTCGCCTCGCCGGTCAGGTCGAACCTGGCGTCCGGCGCCTGGCCGGTGACCCAGGACGCGATGGCGCCGATGTCGGTGTCCGACAGGCCCGCGGCCATGGCCTGCATCTTGCCGGTCTTCAGCGCATCGGCGATCACGTTGGGGAACTGGGCGGCCAGTTCCGAGCGCGACGGCGCATGCTCGACAGGCGGCATGTGGCAGGACTTGCAGCGGGCGTTGAACAGCTCCTCGCCGTGCGCCTGCAGTTTCCCGAGCGCCGCGGCCTGGGCCTGGCGGGCCGACATCGCGTTGGCGGCGGAGGCGCCGGTGTTCTCGCCGCTGACGGATTGCGCGAAGGCCTGTCCGCCCAGCGCGGCGACCGCCATGATGGCCGCGATGGCCACGCCCAAGACCGGTTTCATCGTCGCCCCCCGAATGTTCCCTCGAAGGCGCCGGCTGTCGCGGCGCTCGTTGCGGGCAGCATAGCGCAGATTGGATTGCAGCCAGATGTCTCCCGTCCGCGCCGCCGCCGCATAAAAACGGCATAGTGCTTGCGTTGCGGCGCGGTCACCCTGTTGCAACGCGGGAAGGTTCCGACGCGGGGCGGAAAGACCCCGGTCATGGGGAGGCCTTACTAAGCGGCCACTCAGCTTGGCAAACGCCCCCCATTCAGCGATGAGCGGGGAACGGCGTTCGCTGTGCGTCGTTGTGGCAGAGCTTGCGCCGAGAGCATCCGGCGGCGGGCGACCTCGGAGGAATGATGGACAACCGCGCGCTGGCCAAGGGCTTTGGGGCGACCGGCGAGGGGCGTCCGTTGCGGCGGATCGTCATCATCCTGCTGGTGCTGGCCGCCCTGGTGGGCCTGATCTGGTTCGCGGTGTCCCTGGCGCACTCCAGCAAGAGCGCGGGCGCCGGCGGCCCGGGTGGCCCGGGCGGCGGCGGCTTCGGAGGCTTCGGCGGCGGTCGGGGTGGCGGACGGCGCCCCTCGACCACCGTGGGGGTGGCGACCGCCATGACCTCGGACGTGCCGATCACCCTCGACGGCCTGGGCTCGGTGACGCCGGCCGCGACCGTGACGGTGACCCCGCAGGTGTCGGGCGTCATCACCCAGATCCTCTTCAAGGAAGGCCAGACGGTCAAAAAGGGCCAGGCGATCGCGGTGATCGACCCCAGGCCCCTGCAGATGGCCCTGCTGCAGGCCCAGGGGAACGAGACCCGCGACGAGGCGCAGCTGGCCAACGCCAAGCTGTTGCTGGAGCGCGACCGCACCCTGCTCGCGCAGGACTCCATCGCCCGCCAGGACGTCGACACCCAGGCCGCGCTGGTCAAGCAGCTCGAGGGCACGGTGATGACCGACAAGGCCGCGGTCGGCACCGCGCGCCTGAACCTCGGCTACAGCCGCGTCGTGGCGCCGGTCGCCGGCCGGATCGGCCTGCGGGCGATCGACCTCGGCAACTTCATCCAGGCCGGCAGCTCGACGGGCCTGGCGGTGATCACCGAGATCATGCCGATCGACGTGGAGTTCACCATCCCGCAGGATTCCGTCCCGCTGCTGCAGGCCCAGGCCGACCACGGCCGCCTGCCGGTGACGGCCTATGACCGCACCAAGACGGTGGTGCTCGACGAAGGCTTCTTCTCGACGCTCGACAACCAGGTCGATCCGACGACCGGCACGGTGAAGGCCAAGGCGCGCTTCCCCAACGTCCACGGGACCATGTTCCCGAGCCAGTTCGTCAATGTGCGCATCGCGCTGCAGACCCTGCACAACGTGGTGGTCGTGCCGGTGACGGCGGTGCGGACCGGGCCGCAGGGCGACTTCGTCTGGATCCTCAGGCCCGACAAGACCGTGACCCGGCGCGCCGTGACCCGCGGGCCAGGCACGCCCACAACGACCAGCATCGTCCAGGGCCTGAACCCCGGCGAGAAGGTGATCACCGAGGGCGGCGACCGGCTGACCGAGGGCGGCAAGGTGCAGTTGCCCGGCGACCGGCCGAGCCCGATGATCGCCTGCGCGGCCGACATGAAGAAGCTCTGCGACGGCAAGACCGGCCGCGACGCCTTCATGTGCCTGCGCCAGAACAAGGACAAGACGAGCGCCACCTGCCAGGCGGCCATGGCGGCCGGCCGTGGCGGCGGCGGTGGAGCCGGCGGCGGCGCTGGAGGCGCGGGCGGCGGTGGTTATGGCGGCGGCAGCGCGGGCGGCTATGGCGGCGGCGCCCAGGGCGGTGGCGCGGGGGCCGGCGGCGGCTACGGTGGCGGTGGCGGTGGCGGTGGCGGTGGCGGATTCACGCCCTCGCCGGAGATGCAGGCGGCCCGCGAGGCGATGCACAAGGCCTGCGACCCCGACATGCAGAAGCTGTGCCCGGGCCAGGAGGGTCGCGAAGCCTTCATGTGCCTGCGCGAGAACACCGCCAAGGCCAGCCCCGCCTGCCAGGCGGCCCTTTCGAAGATGCCGAGCCGCGGCGGCGGCGGCCGTGGCGGCGGCGCTCCGGGCGCGGCCCCCGGCGGCGGCGGCGCGGCCGGCGCGACCACGACCACCACGACGACGACCCCGGGCGCCGGCGGCGGCCGCGCGGGCGGTGGTGGTGGCGGTGGTGGTGGCGGCGGCGGCTTCACGCCCTCGCCGGAAATGCTGGCTGCCCGCCAGGCGATGATGCAGGCCTGCGGCGGCGACATGAAGACGCTCTGCGCCGGCAAGGAAGGCCGCGAGGCCTTCATGTGCCTGCGCGAAAACGCCGACAAGGCCAGCGGCGCCTGCAAGGCCGCCATGGCCAAGATGCCCCGCCGGCCGCAACCGCCGGCGGGCGGGTGAGGACTAGAGCCCAGGCTGGCCAAAACGGATGAACCCGTCACGCCCCTTCATCATGCGACCCGTCGCGACCGCCCTCCTGATGGTGGCGATCGTGCTGGCCGGGCTCGTGGGCTTCAAGCTGCTGCCGCTTTCGGCCCTGCCGGAGGTGGACTACCCGACCATCCAGGTCTCCACCCTCTATCCGGGCGCGAGCCCCGAGGTCATGGCCCAGACCGTCACCGCGCCACTGGAGCGGCAGTTCGGCCAGATGTCGGGCCTGGAGCGGATGACCTCGGTCAGTTCCGCCGGGGCCTCGGTGATCACCGTGCAGTTCACGCTGGCCGAAAGCCTCGACGTGGCCGAGCAGGAGGTGCAGGCGGCGATCAACGCCGGCGCCAACCTCCTGCCCGCCGACCTGCCCGCGCCGCCGATCTACGCCAAGGTGAACCCGGCCGACGCGCCGGTCCTGACGCTGGCGGTGACCTCCGACACCGTGCCCCTGACCAACGTCCAGAACCTGGTCGACACGCGGCTCGCCCAGAAGATCAGCCAGGTGCCGGGCGTGGGCCTCGTGACGCTCTCGGGCGGCCAGCGCCCGGCCGTGCGCATCCAGGTCGACACCCAGT
>Ga0207695_10000842_pt1 | contig 56321 bp, 46 predicted proteins | sample KBSC54metaG_FD_184354 | JGI IMG/M metagenome (GOLD analysis project Ga0207695, IMG submission 184354) | Corn rhizosphere microbial communities from Kellogg Biological Station, Michigan, USA - KBS C5-4 metaG (SPAdes) (version 2) | ecosystem: Host-associated > Plants > Roots > Rhizosphere > Soil...
GGTCGAGCGGTTCTTCAACAAACTCAAACACTTCAGAGCAGTCGCAACCCGATACGACAAACGCGACGACAACTTCCTCGCATCCGTCCAGCTAGCCTCAATTCGAATTTGGCTCCGATCTTATGAGTCGGTCACCTAGGGCGGTCATATGGAGATCGCATGTTCCTAGCCGGCATGCCGCAGACTTCGCGCATGGATAAGGGCAACCTCGTATGCGCACACGGTGTGAACCGGTTCTGCACAACGACCCCATTGAGATCCCCTGCAACAATTTGAAATCGATAGGAAAATCGGAACATAAACGGGGTCATGGGCGACGCCGGCATGATCGCTATTCTCTCCAAAAAATCGGAAAGAAAGCCATCATGTCCAGTCAAAACTCCGCACCCAAGATTATTCTTGTGACCGGCGGTAGCCGCGGTCTCGGCCGGAAAGCGGTCGCCGTACGCTTGATACCGCTGACGTCGGTTCTTTCGACGCCTTCGCCGCCTCTCTGCGCGGCGAACTGGGCCGGCTCGGACACGAAACATACCTGAGGTGAATGCTTTCATCGCGTCGCAGAAAGCTCTTGGGCGCACCGGGGTACCCGATGATATCGGGCCTTTATCGCGGCATTGCTGTCCCCGTCTCATCACTGGATAGACGCCCCGGCTATCGAAGTGCCCGTGGCATGGATGCTCTAAGCCCCAGCGCTATATCCGCAACGGCAACCGAGAGCGTTTTCGCAAGCCTTTCGTTGAAAAGGCTTATGCCCTTCCTCCCAATCGTTGGGCACTAAACTGCCACAGCATTGGTGCACGGATCCATTGCGGACCACAATTCAGTCTTTGACGGCGCCGATCATTTCGCCTTCGTCTTGCAGCCAACAGATTTCGGGCGGGCACAGGCCAACATACGATTGAGGACCTCCTTGTCATTGCAGCTGGCAGACGGTCTCCACATCAGTGCCCTCCGGCTGGGCGTTGTATGATCGGGAACTACCGGCACGAGATGTTGAGACAGAATCCCGATGTCTGAAATCGACTTGCTCAAGGCTGCCCGCAACTCATCAACCCTGCCTAGGCAGGATAAAATTCTACTATTTCTATAGAAAAAGAATGACCTGTCTTTCTGCGACTGCGAGGTCGCGTTAGCATCCACACACGATCCGATGAGCCAAACATGGGGATAATCATATGCCGACCGAATTCATCAGCATCACGTTTCCAAACGCGTCGACCGAGATAAGTCCTCTCGAGAACCCCGCACTCGATCCGCAATATCTCGCGCGCTATGCCCGTTCGCTCGACGATTACGGCTTCAACTACACCCTCATCCCCTATGATACCGCGTCTTTCGATCCCTTCACCATTGGTGCAACTGTCGCGGCGCACACGAAGAACATCAAGATCATCATCGCTCTTCGTCCGAATACTATCTATCCGACGGTTGCGGCAAAATCGCTCGCGACGCTCGATCAACTCAGCGGCGGCCGCGTGGTTGTCCATTTCATTGCCGGCGGGAGCGATGAGGAACAGGCCAAGGAAGGCGATTTCCTCGACAAACATCAGCGCTATGAGCGACAGGAGGAGTATATCCGCATCCTGCGTCGCGCCTGGGGGGCGAGCGAACCTTTCGACTTCGATGGGCGGTATTATCAATTCAAGCAATTTCATAGCCGAGTGCGTCCGGTCAACGGCACCATCCCGGTGTCAGTCGGCGGGTCCTCGGACGAGGCCTACCGCATCGGCGGCGAGCTTGCGGATATCTTCGGACTGTGGGGCGAACCGCTGGCGGAGACCAAGCAGCAAATCGATCGCGTCTACGCCGAAGCGGCACGGGCCGGACGTAAGGATCGCCCGAGGATCTGGGTCACCTTCCGTCCAATTATTGCGGAAACGGATGAGCTTGCCTGGGCCAAGGCTCATCGCACACTCGACTTGCTGAAGGAAAATCGTGCCAAAGGTCTTGGCAAGGTTCCGCCGACCGCCCCTTCCCCGCAGAATGTCGGCTCGCAGCGCCTTCTGGAAATTGCGTCCCGTGGCGATGTGCACGATCGGGCTCTCTGGTACCCGACGGTGACGGCGACGAATGCGCGCGGTGCGTCCACTGCCTTGGTCGGCTCGCCAAGAACGATCGCGGACTCGATCCTCGACTATGTCGATCTCGGCGCCGATCTGATTTCGATCCGCGGTTACGACAATCTGAACGATGCCATCGACTACGGCCGCTATGTCTTGCCACTCGTCAGGGCGGGTCTGGCGGAGCGAGAGGCGCCGCAGCAAGCGGTCGCCTGATCCGTCGTCACAGGCACCAACAAACACCACTCGGATTATGCCAGCGAAGATCAGCCATCGCGCGGTGAGCGCCGCGCGACGGCATTCCTCGCTGCTTCAAAGAGGCTGATGCAAAGTGTCTTATAGCACCATCGATCTGGCGGAAGTAACCAGCAAGCTTGCCGCCGCAGCACCCGCGGCGGACGCCTCGGGCGCCTTTCCCTGGCCCGGCATTGAAGCTGTTCATGCTGCCGGTCTTCTCGAAAGCACGGTGGCGACACGCTTCGGCGGGAAGGGCGCGAGCATTGCCGACGTTGGACGGATCCTTGCGGCGCTTGGCCGGGGTGATCCTTCCGTCGCCTTGATTAGTGCGATGACCATATTCACTCATCTCGGGCAGGCAGCAGCCAGCCGGTGGCCGGAGCCGCTTTACCGACGTTTGCTGGAAGACGCCCGGGATCGTCCCATCCTGTTGAACGCCGCGCGGGTAGAGCCTGACCTTGGCTCCCCCGCTCGCGGCGGACTTCCCGACACATTGGCACGCCGCACCGCCAGTGGGTGGGCGATCTCCGGTCGCAAACGTTTCGTCACTGGTGCTCTCGGCCTGACCCATTTCCTCGTCTGGGCTCGCACCGATGAAACACCGCAACGGGTCGGCACTTTCGTCGTTCCATCGAAACTTTCCGGCATCGAGGTGATCGAGAACTGGAAGAGCCTGGGAATGCGGGCCAGCGGCTCGCACGACGTAGAGTTCAAGGATGTCGAGGTGCCGCTCGAAGATGTCGTCGATCTGGTCGACGTCTCCATTGGCGCGCAGGACAATCGTGCCCATGCCGCCGCTTCCGTCGCGCTGACCGCCATATATCTCGGAACGGCAGAAGCTGCCCAGGAGGCGTTCATCCGCTTCGGTCACGAACGGATACCCGCCAATCTCGGCTTTCCGATTGCAAGAACGGACAGGTTCGTTTCTGCGGCCGGCGAGATCGACCTGCTCGTGGGCGGAGCAAGACAAATCCTGTTCAACGCGCTCGACCATTCACTGGATGAACCGGAAACTCTCATCAGGGCGCGCCTTCTTGCGGCGCGCAACATACGCGACGCGGTTCAACTTGCCGTTCGCACGCTTGGCAATCCCGGCCTCAACGGTGATCTGGGAATCGAGCGGCATTTCCGCGACGTCCAATCGGTTCTCGTGCACGCGCCCCAGGAAGACACCGCGGTTTCGATTCTCGGGCGCTCATCATGCGTCCTGTGGAACCGAAAAAACGAGGAGAAACAGCCCGTCTTCACCGAGGAAAAAACTCCCGATTCAATCTCCGGCTCCTCGCAAACCCAAAACACACGAGAACTCCTGAACGCCATTCCTGGAAGACAAGCATGACGCGCTACATCATCATCGGAGCAGGCGCTGTCGGTGCCAGCCTTGCCGCGCAGTTCGAGCTTTCGGGCCTCGACTATGCCCTTGTCGGCCGTGGTGCCCAGATAAGACATATCATCGATCATGGCCTTGCCTACCAGCGGCCCGCCGGGACGCGGCAGATCCGGTTGAAGGCCTTCGATACTGCCCAGCCACCATCGCTGCGGCAAGACGATATCCTGCTGCTGACGGTGAAATCGCAGGACGTTGCGGAAGCTCTTGCCTTCTGGGCCTGGCGGGCAATCGAATATTCGCAGGAGTTGACAGCATCCGATCTGCCAATCGTCACGTTTCAAAATGGCCTGGCAACGGAAGCAGCCGCTCTCAGACTTTTTCCGAACGTCTACGGCGCCAGCATCCTGACCCCTGCCCGGTTCACCGAGACCGGTCGGGTCGTGGTCGGCGGCGATCCGCAGGTGGCCGTCGTCACCATTGGCCGTTATCCGCATGGAACGGATGAGACGGCTGCCAAGCTCGTCGCAGACCTCGGCCGGTCCGACTACATTGCCGAGATGGCCAGTGATATTCAGCGATGGAAAGCGGCGAAGCTTCTTCACAATGTACGCAATGTGCTGGAGCTCTTCGACGGCGCCGAAGATGAGCGAGCAGCATTCAGTGCGGCCCTTGTCCAGGAGACCGAGACGGTTCTCAAGGCGGCGGGCCATACTTTCGCGTCACACTCGGAGCGTACAGTCAGCATAGCTCACTGGAAGATCGCCGAAAACTCCGGCATTCGGGCCGGCCAGCAGTCGACCTGGCAGAGTTTCACGCGCGGCGCGTCGAGCGAAGTCGACTTCCTAAACGGAGAGATCGTCCTTCTCGGACGCCTGCATGGGATAGTTACGCCCTATAACCGTGCCGCCCAGGAGATTGCCGGATCGGCGGCACGACAAGGTGGCTTCACGGCGCTCCTTCCTTTCGCTAATCTGCGCCGGCTTGCCGAGAACCACCTTTCTTTCTCCATTCTTACCCATTCGAGACCGAAAGCACATCAGACGGGTGGATCCCGGGGTTTTGCGTGAGAAGGCATCCGGACCAACACGATGAAAATATCCGAGCATATCCTGACCACCGCTGGCGCCCTCTTCTACAGGGAAGGCATCCGCGCCGTGGGCATAGACCGTATCGTCGACGAGGCCAACGTCGCCAAAGCGACCCTCTACAGACACTTTCCCTCCAAGGATCATCTTGTCGCAGCCTATCTCGAGGAGCGTCACGAGCGCGTACTCCTTCAGCTGAGAGAGGTGACTTCCACCGCCACGCTATTGCCGCGTGACCAGATTGCCTTGATTTTCGAGCGCCTGTTCGAAAAGGCCGATAGTCCCGAGTTCCGCGGCTGCGCATTTGCCTTAGCGGTCGCCGAACACGGCGATTCCGAGCGCGTCGTATCTGTCGCCCGCGAGCATAAGAATGCCGTGCGCAACATCTTCCGCGCCATCATGGCGGCTGCCAAGCGTTCGACGGAACAGAGTGCTGCCCACATGTCGTTGCTTTACGAAGGGGCGCTGGCGACAGTCGCCGTCGGCCGTGATCCCCAAGCCGTTCTGGTGGCGCGTGACTGCGCGCTGTCCGTCTTCGATATGTCTACCGGCCAATCTATTTCCTCTGGAGAGAAACCTTATGACCAAAACCATTGACTATTTTTTCGGGATCGGATCGCCGTGGTCGTACATAGGTCTTGATCCGTTTATCGACCTTGCGGCACGGTTCGGCGCCAAGGTTCACCCCTACCTTATTCCGCTGATCGTCGAAAACGGAGCCATCTACTCGCGTGAACGGCCGGACGCGCGGCGCGCATATTGGGTGAAGGATCTCCAGCGCTGGGCCGCAATTCGCGGCAAAACACTCGACTTCACCAATCGATCCGCGCTCACTGACCCAACCCCTGCCGGCTTTCTTGTTTTGGCAGCCCAGCTCGAAGGGATGGATTGGGTCGCACTCACCCGGGCGCTGCAACAAGCATTCTGGAGCAACGGTGCGGATATCGGCAACGCCGATGTGCGAAAGGCAATTGCCAATGGTGCAGGGTTTGACGGTGCGGCGCTCGAAGCTCGCGCGGCATTTCCCGACATCTCCGAACTCTGGAGCAACAATCGCGAAGTTGCAAAGGAGGCGGGCGTCTTCGGCCTTCCGACCTTCCGCTATGAAGGCGAGCTCTATTGGGGGCAGGATAGCCTTCCCTTTCTGGAGCGCCATCTGTCGGGTGAAAAACTGGTGGCCTGACCGAAATCCTCCGGCCGTCTCCAATCAAAAAGTCAGAGCGCGATGTCGCGCGAAAACCACGCACACTTTCGGTATCCTGCCCTAGCGCGAGATCTCGGTAGGACTGGTGCGTTCGGAAAACTGCGCCGGACTCGATGAGGTCGGCACCATCAACAGGATGATGGTGCGGTATGTCCTGCCTGAGTGACATCGGTGACCTGTTGAAATGCCTTGATAGCATGGAGCTTGCAGATGAATTCGTTTCAAACCCATAGCTCCCATTGGGGCGCCTTTTCGGGCCGCTACGAGGACGGGAAGCTCGAAATCCGCGCCCATCCGGCCGACCCGCATCCCTCCCCCTTGCTGGGCAATCTGCCGGCGGTCGCCCATAGCCCCGCGCGCATACGGCGTCCGGCCGTAAGACGCGGCTGGCTTGATGGCAAGAAAGGTAATGCTGAGGATCGCGGCGCGGATGATTATGTGGAAGTCAGCTGGCCACAAGCGCTTGACCTCGTTGCGAAGGAGCTTCGGCGCGTTTACGGAGACTTTGGAGCCCAGGCCATATTCGGTGGTTCCTACGGCTGGTCGAGCGCGGGACGCTTCCATCATGCACAGAGCCAGATCCATCGCTTCTTGAATGTGCTCGGCGGGTATGTGCGATCCGTCAATACTTACAGCTCCGGTGCTGCGATGGTCATCATTCCGCATGTCTTGGGGCCGTACGACCATTTCGACCGCAAGAGCGTCACCTGGGCTGCCATCGAACGGAGCAGCGAGCTGATCGTCGCCTTCGGCGGAATGGCACTCAAGAACACGGACGTGCATGGCGGCGGCATCAGCGCGCATATCGTACGCCAGACACTCAACGGTGCGCGGGCGCGCGGTGCGCGTTTTGTCCTCGTCAGCCCATTGAGGGACGATTTTCCCGCTGAGCTGAATGCGCAGTGGCTGCCGATCGTACCAGGCACAGATGTCGCACTGATGCTCGGCATCGCGCATGCGCTCGTCAGTGAGGGATTGCACGACCGCGAATTTCTTGATCGCTACACGGTCGGTTACGAGCGTTTCGAGGATTATCTACTCGGCCGCGCCGATGGTGTCGAAAAGAGCCCGGAATGGGCCGCGGGCATCTGCGGCATCGGCGTCGACGATATCAAGAACCTCGCACGTGCCATGGCACACGCAAGGACGCTGATCACCGTCAGCCATTCCCTCCAGCGCGCCGACTATGGCGAGCAGCCTGTGTGGATGGGCATCGTGCTGGCCGCAATGCTCGGGCAGATCGGACTGGAGGGCGGCGGCTACGCCTATTCCCTCGGTGCGTTGGGCAATATCGGCAAGGCCCAGCTTGCCGTTCCACTGCCGACCCTAGGCCAGTTCAAAAATCCGGTGCCGGATTTCATTCCCGTCGCCCGTGTCGCCGACATGCTCCTCAATCCCGGCGACGAATTCAATTACAACGGCCGTGCGATGCGCTATCCCGATATCCGCCTCGTCTATTGGGCAGGCGGCAACCCCTTTCATCACCATCAGGATCTCAACAGGCTGCGCGCGGCGTTCAAGAGACCAGAGACCATCATCGTGCATGAGACGGCCTGGACGTCCTCCGCGCGTCACGCGGATATCGTGCTGCCTGCGACCACCACGCTTGAGCGCGACGATATCGGCGCGGCGGACCGTGATCCTCTGATGATCGCGATGAAGAAGCTGATCGAGCCGGTCGGGGAAGCGCGAGACGATTATGAGATCTTCTCCGAGATAGCGCGCCGTCTCGGAAAATTCGAAGAGTTCACCGAAAACCGCACCAGCCGGGATTGGCTCGCCTTCCTGTTCGAGACCACACGCTCGGCGCTTGCAGCCGGTGGACACGAGGCTCCCGATTTCGAGGTGTTCTGGAAACGCGGAGAAATTCGCCTGCCGCTCAAGCCCGACGATGGCGGCCCGGCCCGCGCCTTTCGCAATGATCCGTCCGGATCCCCGCTGCAGACGCCATCCGGAAAGATCGAGATCTTTTCGCAGACGATCGAGGGCTTCGGCTACGACGACTGCCGTGGCCATCCGCGATGGTATTCTCCCAGGGCGGAGACCAAGGCGGACGAGAGCTATCCTCTGCATCTGGTCTGCAACCAGCCACATTCGCGGCTACATAGCCAGTTGGACTATGGAGATTTCAGCCGTTCCACCAAAATCAAGGGTCGGGAGCCGGTTCGCATCAACCCCGCCGACGCGGTCGAGCGCGGTATCGCGGATGGCGGGATCGTAAGGTTGTTCAATGCTCGCGGTAGTTGCCTCGCCGCAGCGGTGATAAGCGAGGACGTGCGTAAGGGGGTCATGCAGTTGGCGACAGGCGCATGGTTCGAGCCGGACGACCCGACCGCCGGCAACGCAATGTGCATTCACGGCAATCCGAACATCCTTACCCACGACGTTGGGACCTCGCAGTTGGCTCAGGGCTCGACCGGACAGCTTACAAGAGTGGAGGTCGAACGCTTCGTTGGCGAAGCGCCGCCGGTGCGGATATTCGACAGGCCCAAGGTACAAAAACCGATTCCAATAGGATCAGTACCGAGACCCTGATCGCCAAGGAGGGTTTTGAACCCGCAGCCCCCTCGCGGACACGCCCTGAAAAAAGCCGACCCTTGCGCATGCGAAAATCGGACAAAATAATCTATAAAATTAGTAGAAAAAGAACAACTGGTCTTTCTCCTTCGGGTCTGCCTGCATAGGCTCTGTTTCACGAATTCTCAGAACCCGACCATCAGGATCTCTCCATGACCGAACGCCTTTTTTCGTTGTCCCTCTCTCGGCGTCGTCTGCTGATCACCACTTCCGCCGTGGCAACCGGCGCTCTGGTGACGATGGCAGGCCTCACTCCGGCTCTAAGTGCCGGCGAGCCGACCAACGGCGGGGACATCACCTTCCTCATCGACTCATTGGGCGATACCTGGATCCCGAACAACAGTGCGATCTCCAGTTTTCAAGGCCACATCTGGGGACACGTGACCGACAAGCTTCTCTACGTCGACGCCGACGGCAATGTCAGCCCCTGGATCGCCGAGCGGTGGGAGCAGAACGACAGCGCTACCGAGTTCACCCTCCACCTCAAGACCGGCGTGACGTTCTCCGACGGTACCTCGCTCGATGCGTCGGCCGTCGTCGCCAACCTCGACATCTGGTATGCCGGCCGCAAGAACGAGGGGATCAACCCGATTGGTCTCTTCCCCAAAACCTACGACCATGCCGAGGCGGTTGACGCGACCACGGTGAAGGTCTTCTTCAAAAAGCCGACGCTCGGCTTCATTCCGACCCTCGGCTATCACGGCTCCATCCTGATCTCCCCCAAGACCATCGCACAGCCGGCCGCGCAGCAGGCTGACCTCAGCAAGACCTCCGGCAGCGGCCCTTACGTGGTCGATTCCTGGAAGGAAGGCGACTTCGTCAAGCTGGTCAAACGCAAGGATTACAACTGGGGTCCTGCGGCGGTCGGTCATACCGGTCCAGCCTATCTCGACACAATCACCTATAAGCTGGTGTCCGAGCCATCGCTGCGAGTCGCCGCTGTCCAGTCCGGCCAGGCGGACGTCGCCTACAACGCCTCGCCACAGGAGTTGGAGTCTCTCAAGGCAGAGGGCTTCACCATTGCGACGCCACGTTATCTTGGGTTCGTGAACGGCTGGGCGATCAACACCAAGCTTGCGCCATACGATGACGTGAAGGTACGCCAGGCCCTCCAGGCCGGCATCAATCGCCAGGAAATCATCGACACCGTCTACACGCCGGACTGGAAGCTCGCGACGTCCTTCATCCAGAGCAACGTGCCGGGAGCGACCGACCAAAGCAACCTGCTGGCCTATAACCCCGATAGAGCCGAAAAGCTCCTCGACGACGCGGGCTGGATAAAGGGTGCGGGCGGCATCCGCACCAAGAATGGCGAGCCGCTGTTGCTGACGCTGTATTCCAACCCCTACCTCGCAACATCCAAATCGGTCGACGAACTCATCGCCCAGCAACTCGGCAAGATTGGCTGGAAAGTCTCGATCCGTGCCTACGACGTCGTCACATTCGGCCAGAAGGTCAAATACGGCGGTCCGGCTGTGCCGGCCTACGAGGTCACGCGCAGCTTCATCGACGCAGGCACCGTCGCCAGTATCCTGACAAACGCCAACAACGGCGAGAACTGGTTTGCGCTCGACGAGAGCGACAAGACGCTCAACGATCTGCGCGACAAGATCGCCAGCGCTGGTTCTACCGAAACCCGAAAGCCGCTCCTGGACGAGCTGCAGAAATACATCCTCGATCAGGGCTACTTCATCCCGCGCACACAGATCGTCCAGCGGATCTACGTTCAGTCTCCCGAGCTCAAAGACGCGGTCTACAACGGCGTCGCCTACGCCAGCTACTACACGGCCACGAAAAGCGCGTAACCCGCAGTTCAACCGCGCAACGCAAGAAGGTGACCGGCAATGAGCAAAGCCTATCTAAACTACGGCGCAAAGCGCCTCGTGCAGGCGATCGTCGTAGTCCTGTTGGCTTATGTCTTCACCTTCGTCGTTGTCAGCATCCTGCCCGGCGACCCCATCACCAATGTCTTGAACAATCCTCAGAATGGGTTCACGCAAGAGGAGATCAAGGAGATCATCACCGCCCAGGGTCTGGATAAGCCGATCCCGGTGCAGCTATGGACATCCTTTTCCGGCTTCGTGACCGGCGATCTGGGCCTGTCGATGCGGACCAATCGGCCTGTGACGACCCTGATCGCCGAGGTCCTCCCGTCGACGTTGGTCCTTGCTTCCGCAGGCCTCATCGTCGCGCTTCTGCTGGCGGCGGTGATCGCCTATGGCACACAGTTTGTTCCGAAACGGTTTGGCCAGGGCCTGCTGCGAGGCTTCCCGTCATTGTTCCTGTCGGTGCCAAACTTCGTGATCGGCCTGGTGCTGATCCACCTCTTCGGTTTCCAGCTTGGTGTCTTTCGCGTAATTGAGCCCAACAGCGGCTGGGCGACCCTTTTTGCGGCGATCGCCCTCGGTATCCCCATCTCCGCGCAGATCGCCGAAGTACTGATCGCGAACCTCGACCATGAGGCCGGGCAGGAATACGCCGCTGTCGCGCGGGGCCGTGGCCTGGGGCAAATGCGCCTGTTCGCCAAGCACCTGCTTAAGCCGTCCTCGCTCCCGGTCGTCACCGTCATCGCGCTGACTATCGGCGAACTGCTCGGGGGCTCGCTGATCACCGAGACGGTCTTTGGACGCACCGGTCTTGGCAGCTTGGTGCAGCGTTCGGTGAGCACTCAGGACCTGCCCGTCCTTCAGGCGGTCGTCTCGCTGGCAGCGGTGGTCTTCGTGATCGTCAACCTGATCGCCGACCTCGCCTACCCGCTGCTCGACCCGCGCGTAAAGCTCCTCGGCGCTCCCGAGCGTCGTCCAACCACGGCTGATGAAGGCGCCGTCAGCATTTCCAAGGCGGTGACATCATGACCCTCGCCTCTGCCTACTCGACCTCGCGTGTCACGGCGATCAGCCGGCTGACAACCCTCCGTATGCCGCCTGCCGTCGCGCTCTCTTTCGCAATCGCCGCGATCGCGATCGCCTGGTCGGTCGCCCCAAGCCTGTTCACGAGCTACGACCCTATCAACGGCATTCCTGCTCAAAAACTGCTCGGCCCCAGCGCGGCGCACTGGTTCGGCACCGATCACCTCGGTCGCGACCTCTTCACCCGTGTCGTCTATGGCACAGCCTCCTCGGTGGCGAGCGCGCTGATCGCCGTAGTCATCGGCGTTGCCGCTGGCGGCCTCATCGGCCTGCTGGCCGGCTTCTTCGGCGGCTGGGTGGACACCGTGTTCGCACGCCTGGTCGACGTATTGCTTGCAATTCCAAAATTCCTGCTGGCCGTCATCGTCGTCACGGCCATCGGCTTCGACACCACGAACGCCGCTATCGCAACGGGCGTTTCGGCGGTGGCCCTCTTCGCCCGGGTGATGCGCTCCGAGGTCATCAAGACCCGGCAGGCGACGTTCGTCGAGTCTTCCTTTCTGCTGGGCGGGTCGCGCTGGCACATCCTTTGGCGCCACGTGCTGCCGAACGCATCGCGCTCGGTGCTGCCGCTGGCAGTGCTGCAGTTCGGCGACTCGATCCTGATAATCGCCAGTCTCGCTTTTCTCGGTTACGGCGACCCGCCGCCCGCCTCCGATTGGGGCCTGCTGATCTCGATCGGCAAGGACTATCTCAAATGGCCGTGGCTCGTTTACGCGCCCGCTTTTGTCACAATCGCGACCGTCCTCTCTGTAAACAGGATCAGCCGATGGCTCCGCAAGACAGACTGACTGAGCTTTTCACTCGCACTGACACCACCGGGTCGGCGCTGCAGCGATCGGCCCCACTGCTCCGGATCGATGGGTTGTCGGTTTCCTACGGACCGCACCAAGTCGTCAGCGACGTCGGGTTTGAACTCGGCCGCGGCAAGAGCCTCGCTCTCATCGGCGAGTCGGGCTCGGGCAAATCGACGATTGCCCGAGCCGTGCTGCGACTGCTTCCCGCCGGTGGGCGCGCTACCGGCCGCGTCGAGTTCGACGGCCAAGAGGTGCTGGGGCTCTCGGAGCGGCGTTTCCGGCCGTTGCGGGGACGTGCTATCGGGTTCGTCCCGCAAGACCCCGGCAACTCGCTCAACCCGGTGCGGACGATCGGCGTCCAGGCGATGGAGGCGGCCGCGCTCATCGACGAGCCCAATAAAACACTCCGCAAGGCGCTGATCTTGGAGACATTCGCTCAAGTTGGGCTCGACAATCCCCAGCGAGTTTATGACTCCTACCCGCATCAACTGTCCGGCGGCATGCTGCAGCGTGTGCTGATTGGCCTTGCAGTTCTTCCACGGCCGTTGCTGCTGGTCGCAGACGAGCCGACCTCCGCGCTCGACGTCACGATCCAGAAGCGCATCCTCGACTTGCTTTCCAAGTTGCAGCACGAGTTGGAAATCAGCCTGCTCCTCATCACCCACGATCTGGCGATCGCCTCCGAACGGGCGGACTCGCTGGTGGTGCTCAAGGACGGCGTCATCCAGGAAGCCGGCAACACCGCGGCCGTCTTCTCCTCGCCTGCTTCGGCATACGCGAAAAAGCTGCACGCCGACGTTCCGGCCCTCAACCCCGATCGCTATCGTGCACTGCGCGACCCCGCCTTCCGCTTCATCGGGGCCAAGGCTGACAAGGCGCCGAAGATCGAGGTCAGCGGCGTCACGAAGACCTTCACGGTCGACGGCAAGGTATTAACGGCCGTCGATGACGTGTCGTTTGCCGTCCAGGCTGGCACCACACACGCGCTTGTCGGCGAATCAGGTTCGGGCAAGACGACGGCAATCCGGCTGTTGCTTGGGCTCGAGCAACCCGACATCGGAAACATCACCGTCGCCGGCGAACAGCTTAACGGTCGCTCGCACGAGTCGCTGCGCGCGGTATGGCGCCACCTTCAGCTCGTCTACCAGAACCCGTTCACCTCACTGGACCCGACCTGGAAAGTCGAGCAACTGGTGGGCGAACCGCTCGACCGATTCAAGATTGGAACCCGCGAGGAGCGGGCCGCGCAGGTCCGCGAAGCGTTGGCCAATGTCGGGCTCGGCGAGCACCTGCTTGCACGCAAGCCGGAAGCCTTGTCAGGTGGCCAACGCCAGCGCGTGGCCATCGCCCGGTCGCTGGTCCTCAAGCCGGATGTGATCGTGCTCGATGAGCCGACCTCGGCGCTCGACGTCAGCGTCCAGGCCGACATCGTCGAGGTGCTGCTTTCGCTGCAAGCCAAGCTTGGCCTGACCTATGTGTTCGTCTCCCACGATTTGGCCCTGGTGCGCCAACTCGCCCACACCGTCTCGGTGATGCAGCGCGGGCGTATCGTCGAACACGGGACCGTCACCGACATCTTCGAAAACCCCCAGCAGCCCTACACCCGGTCGCTGCTGGAGTCGATTCCGTCCGGCGCCGCTCGCATCGCCCGCGTGCCACACCCGCAACCCCGGCGGATCTTCAACGAGGAAAAAATCGCATGAACGTGATTGCGCCCGCCAGAACGCTGTCCACATCGTTCCGACCGAAGACGCGACTCGGTTTCAACACTCGGGTGTCCTTCAACGATGACGCCGGGCCGGCACAGGGGCTGCGCGACGGGATCGAGCTGTTCAAGGCCGCGGAGCGGTTGGGTTATCAGTCGGGCTGGGCCTACCAGCGACACTTCGACCACTACCTGTCTTCACCGCTTCCGTTCTTCGCCGCGGCCGGCCAGCACACCAAGCATATCACACTCGGCTCGGCTGTTATCCCGATGCGCTACCAGGACCCTATCCTGCTCGCCGAGGCCGCTGGCACGACCGACCTGTTGATCGGTGGGCGCTTGGAGCTGGCCATCTCGACCGGCGCCAATGCGGCCTTCGACGCCGTCTTCGGTACAGTCGACACCGATGCCCGGACGGAGGCCAAGCGCCGCCAGTCGCGCTTCCTCGCCGCGATCACGGGCGAGGTCCTCCACACCGTCGCCGGGGCGGGCCAGGGTGCCCCAGAGGGCGCCGAGCTGCGCGTGACGCCGCACAGCCCGACCCTGCGGTCTCGGATTCGGCAGGGCTCCGCCAGCCTGGGCTCCGCGGTGCAGGCTGCCGAGCTCGGGATCGGGCTCATCTCCGGAACCGTACAACACGACCACGCCGAGGGCGAGACCTTCGGAGAGTACCAGGCCCGCAGCATCGAGGCTTTCCGTTCCACCTGGCGCGAGACGTGGGGCACTGAGCCGCCGTCGGTCGCCGTCGCCGCCTCGATCCTGGTCGGCACCACTGCCGAGCTCCGGGAGAAGTACGCCGCCTACGACCTTGAGCGCCGCACCCAGGGAATCGCGGCGTCCCGTCCCAAGGGCGCGCTTGCGCCAGCCAATCAGCCGCCTGGGGCTCAGATTTCCCCGGTCTTCCATGGCTCCCCCGACGAGGTGCTTGAGGCGGTCCTCAACGACCCCGGCCTCGCCGCCGCAGACGAGATTGTGCTCTTCCTTCCGCCCGCCTTCGGTCTCGCCGAGAACGTACGGCTGCTGACCGACCTCGTGAAGACGGTGGCCCCGAGCCTGGGCTGGACGCCTGCCGCGTGACCACGCATAACCCTATGCCTTGACGGGTTCGCTATCTCGCCTTCAACGCGTTGCCCGCAACTCTTTGTGGCGGCTGGCGGGGCATCCCGGCATCGGCCCGATCACGGCAAGCGCTATCGTTGCGGCGGCACCCGATGCATCACTGTTTTCCTCGGGCCGTTCCCTTGCAGCGTGTCCTGGCCTGACACCGCGCTCGCATAGCAGTGGCGGCAAGGAGACGCTTGTCGGCATCAGCGGGGCGACAGCTATACTCGGCGCCTACTCATTGTCGGGGCCACGGCGGTGATCCGTCGAGCAAGACAGGATAATGCCCATTTAATGTGAGATTCTCTTCATCGCGAATCTCACATTGCCTGCCAAACGAAATCCAAACGGTCGCATTCTTACGTCCAAGTGCCACGCGACGTCAGGTTTCCAATCAATGGATCGCAACAGGCGAACCTGTCAAAAGCCTGTCATAGGACGATGAAAGCGGTCTGCTGAAGAGGTGTGATCGCGCATTTCGCCGCAATTGCTCCCCTAGATGTCAGGGCTCTTGAGAGCTGCAGTTTGGTCGTTGCCGTCAATCATCCGGTTCCGGCCAAAAGTACCCCATTTGGAAATCAACAAAAATCGAGCGTCATGACAAAATCGCAAAAATCATTCTCCAAGCTGAATCGTTACATCTGTGCCGGACTTGTTCTCGCCGTACTGGCGGTGCCGGCCGTTGCCGCTTCACTTAAGAGTATCATGGGCAGCATGGGCGATAACACGACTTCGGCCAAGGCGGTCCTTGCCAACTTCGACGGCAAAGCCGCCGAGCAGGTCCTGCGGCGCTACGCGGCGGATGCCGAGGCCGCCGACGCCATGTTTACCAACCCGGGCAGCGCCAAGGAGAAGGATCTCCATGCCCGCTTCAGCAAGATGGCCATGATTGCCAACACCGCGAGCCAGCAGGCGCAAGATAAAGCCTCGTTCCGCAAGGCATTCGCGGCGGTGGCAACCGAGTGCAAGTCCTGCCACGCGACTTACAAATAGCCGCTGCAAATTTCTCCGAACAGGACACTCCGTATGAGCGAACAAAGATCAGCCTATAAGCCTTACTCCCAGCCACCCGCCGAACATAGCGGCAAGACTTCATCCGCCAAGGGTGATGTCGTTCGTGCGTGGGACCTTCCCACGCGTCTGTTCAAATGGTCGCTCGTCGCTTTAATCCTGGTGGCCTGGGTCTCGAGCGGTTTCAACGATCCGGATATGACCGTTCACAAAGCGGCCGGTTACGGCGTTCTCGTGCTGGTGGTCTATCGCGCCCTTTGGGGTGTTTTCGGGAGTTCAACGGCTCGTTTTTCCGGTTTCGTGCGTTCTCCGGCCGCCGTATGGACTTACCTGAAGGCACTATGGCTAAACCGTGCGGGGCGCTATCTCGGCCACAATCCCGCGGGTGGTCTGATGGTTATCGGTCTCATCGTCGTTTGCGGTGTGCAAGTTCTGCTTGGGATGTTCTCCAGCGACGGAGTGACCGCTTCAGGGCCATTTGCTGGACTGGTGGGTGATACGGTTTCCAGTTGGGCTGCTTCGATCCATGCTGCGTGGTTCTATTTCGCCATCCTTGCCTTGGCCGGGCTGCATATCGTCGCGAACTTCTACTACCAGTTCGTCAAGCGTGAAAACCTCATCGGCGCCATGATCACCGGCCGCAAAAGGCGCGAAGCCTATGTCGATCATAAGGAAGCGACGGGTGGATCTCTGCCCGTAGCGGCTGTCTGTCTTCTGACAGCCTTTGGCCTGGTTTATGGCACAGTGACGCTGTTTGGCGGCAGTTTCTTCGCCTCAATCTAGGATTTTGGCTGGTCAAACAGGAGGGTCGTGGCGGTGCGACGGCCAGGATCCACCTCAATCTCCATCCGCCCGCCATGCAGCGCCATGATCCGGCGCACAATCTCAAGGCCGATACCCATATGGTCGGCCTTGAGATCGCCAAACGGGGGCTCGGCTGGTGCGTCAAAAATACCAGCATCATCCTTGACCGTCAGACGCGGGCCAGGACCTGCAACGACTTCGATGGTGGTGCCATCAGGGGTATGTTTGGTGGCGTTTTCGATAAGGTTGCGCAGCGCGTCGGCAAGCAGCGGCGCATGGCCTTCGATTGAGCCCGCGCCTAAATTGCTATAGGCGATGGTATGATCGCGGTCGTAGACCAGGGGGGCGATATCGGCGACCACCCAATCGGCTAGCTTTGCCAGGTCGACCTGCTGGAACACCGCACGGTCAGCGCTTTCGAGCCGCCCTAGCGCCGTGATCTGACCGACAAAATCCGCCAGTGCATCCAGATCGGCTTCGATTTTTCGGGCTCGCGGATGTTCGATATTGCCAAGCTCCAGCTTCATCATCGCCAGCGGCGTGCGGATTTCATGCGCAACAGCCGTGGTGAACAGACGCTGCGACTTCATGAGCGCACCAATGCGCGCAAGGCTCCGGTTCACTGCAGCAGCAAGATCGGCAATTTCGCGCGGCATGCTGGTCTGGTTGATCAGATGGCTGGGGTCGAGTGGATCGAGATGGCCGGCCTCTTGCGCCGCTTTTGCAACGGGGCGCAGAGCCTGGCGGATTGACAATAAGGTGCCACCGAGAACGAAAAACAGCATGATCGCCATCGGGGTGGCGAGATGATCCGCAAACTCACGCCCGATCACCGCCCACATGATGCCATCGCTGTCGTGCAGGATCGCGATCTCGACAAAAATCTTGTCTCCATGGATTTCATAGGTCTTGCCGCCGGCGACGGCGAGCGGTTTGCCGTCGCTCAGCATACGAGACCAGAGGTCCGGCGGATTGACCTCCTGCGGCAGAAGGTGATTGTCGCAGCGCGCATCGCAGTTTGTATAGAGAATCTGACCGGAGGGTGTGCGGATACGGGTGATATAGAAGCCACCCCGGATGCCGTAGCGGTGGAGGTCGTGCGGCAGCTTGTAGGGCGCCTCGTCATGGCGGCGTTCGAAACCCTTCGACAGCTCTGCGGTTTCACGTTCGATCATCAACGTCGCCAACTGCTTGTTGTCGAAATAATAATCGGCAAAGACGAGTGCGGCCTGGATCGCCATGGCGAGCGCCGCAAAAAGCGCGATGCGCAGCGTGATGATGCGGATCAGCGTTGGCGGCCGGACAGACCGATCAACCATCTTGCCGCTTTTCCCGCAGCAAATAGCCGATGCCGCGTATCGTTTCGATGCTGATGGGCAAATCGAACGGGGCGAGGCGGCGGCGCAAGCGCGAAATCGCCAGTTCCACGGCATTGGTCGAGATGTCGTCGCCAAATTCGGAGAGCTTACTTTCGATTATTTGCTTAGGAGTGACCCGACCGGCGTTTCGAAGCAGCAGTTCCAAAACGGACCGTTCGCGCGGTGCGACTGCGAGCGGTTCGCCACCTGCCGCCACGACACCATTTGTGGGATCGAAAGATAGGCCGCCAACGACGATGGATTCAATGTAGTGCGGCGCTCTGCGGCGCAGAAGGGCGCGGCAGCGCGCGAGCAATTCGATGTGATTGAACGGTTTGACGAGATAGTCATCGGCGCCGCCATCGAGGGCCGCCACGCGATCCTCGATCGAACTGCGCGCGGTGACGACGAGGATGGGCGGGATAAAGCCGTCACGGCGTAGTTCCCGTATGAGATCCAAACCGTCGCCATCGGGTAAGCCCAAGTCCACCAAGAGCAGGTCATAGCTGACAGTTTGTGTTGCCAGGAGTGCGGCGCCAACCGTCGCCGCACTATCCAGGCGCCAACCGGCCCGATGGACACTTTCGGCCAGCAAATCGCGTAGACGCGCACTATCCTCGACTAGTAACAAGCGCATACGCACCTCGATCTGCAATCATAGTGGTCACGCACCGCAACAACACATTGTCAGCACTACTTCCCGCTGGACTAGCGTTCAATCGAGACTGGTGAACCATACGATTTGAACGGGATTTTGCAAGAACACCTAATGCGGATCGGACGCTGCGCGGCGGAAGCTATTCGCGACCCCGCTTCCCGTTCGCGCGCATGAATGCATCCCGATCTACGCTTGGCACGCCGCGCGATATCGCAATATGGACGCTTGACTGGCCGCCTTCCGGCAGGTCTCCGCGACCGACGCACCTTCATCCACTTGGTTCAGGATGAAGGCCTTTTGAGTGTCCGAAATCTGTGATGCCTCCGTCGTCTTCCGTTCCCTCCAATCCCTCGCGTTCGCGGTATTCCGCTTTTCTTGCATAAATCTAATGTCCAACAACCTGATTATCCATCTCCCGCTCGGTAAATATATGCAGCATCGCAACGACGAGGAATTCAAAGATGAAGGGATTTCTGGGTATTGGCTCCGGCCCAGGCATGGGTTTCGCAACCGCCGAGGGGTTTGCCAAAGAGGGCTTCCAGAGCCGGCCCGCTGCTCTTTCTTTCACTGCTGTCTACATCGAAATGACAGCCGCCGTTGATGCCGCGGTTGTGTTCAACGTGGAGATAGACATGGATTATCGCAAAGTCGGCCCGAGCGGCACGATCGTCACCGCCTATTGTCTCGGTACGATGAAGGCGCTGAATCGGTCGGTGGATGAGGCATGACGGGACCGGGTGCGAATGCGCGGGTCTACCTCGCCTGCGGCGTGACGGCTGCTGGGCTTCGCTTGCGATGAATCGTCTTTTTCCACTTCGGCCACCCTGCAACGGAGTGTCCAGCGCGGCTCAAGATAGCTCGTGCCGAATTTGTCAGAACTGGCGGCTCATGTTTCTAATATTGGTCGCGTTGCCGAGCGCGCTGTTCCAGGGCAGCTTCAAACGCTCGAAATAACTTCTTCATCACCCGCCCTTTGTAGGGAAACAGCTCCGCCGAATCCATGCCGTGGACGTACATCCCAACATCGGCCTCGAACACCAGCAGGCGGCCGTCGGGCAATTCGGCGCAGTCGATGGCAAAATAGTCCAGTCCGAAACACCGACCGAGCTCGGCGAAGGCGTTTGCGTGGCGGATAGCGAAGTCCTCGTCGAACCTCGTCATCCAGGCGGCTTCCTCAGCGCGCCTGTCCTCGAAATGCGACATGCCGGCGTTCTGGTAATGCACCATCCAATGCTCGGAGACAGCCATATGGCTGGCATAGGCATTGCCGTCGATAAAGGCTATGCGCTGCTTGCGGAACTTGCCGTCCTCGCTACTGTAATCGATGAATGAAGCAATATAAAATAACGGGTCGGGATGCGCTTCCAAGAAGCCGAGCAACTGCCCGGGGTCAACGATCTTTTCCATGCCGTGGCCGGCATGGGTGTCGAGCGGGCGGACGATGAACGGGTAGCTGGCGATACCGGCGGCAGCCTCCAGGTCCAACACACCGTCGGCGATGTCCTGAAGCACGTTTCTGGGAATTCGCATAATGGCTGGCGTCACGACGGCAACTGCTTCCCGGAGCGATTCGGCGACGCCGTCGCGAGACAAGCCCATGACAACGCGCGGCGCATTGTTCATTATTGGGCCGCGCCAGTCCCGCAGCAATCTTTCGAGATTGAGTAGCACAGGCAGATTGTCGGTCGATTCGGCAACGGCAACAAAGGCGATGTCATGGTTCGGGATGTCATCGAGGTTGGGCGTATCGGCATCGACATAGTGGAGTAGGACGTTGACGTTTGATTCTTCCAGCAGGAGCTCGATCGGCGCGTTAGCCGTGAAGTCGTCTTTTGCGACGAAGACGAGGACGTTGAGGCCGGTGCCACGACCGAATGTCAGCCGGTAGGTCTTCGAAAGCCGAAGCGCAGCCCTTTGGGCGATCGCGGCCTCGCTTTTTTGGCCTACCGAATTCATAATGATCGACAGGTCAAACAAAGCTGCTGCATCGGAATGATCGGCCATCACCCGGGCAAGGAGGTCGTTCCACAGGGGCATGATGTCACGACCCTCGTAGATCGAGCGGATAATTTTTGCCTTGCCAATGATGTCGACCGCGCCTGGCGTTCTTGAGTCAAGCGTCGGCTCGTTCGACAAGATTTCCATCATTCGCTTTAGCTCGCGGGAAATATTCTCCCGTCTATCCTATTGGCAAATCTCATAAACGCGCTGGTTCCTTTTGAGCATAACCAACTGAAAGTCATGGCTATCACCCTTCACTGACGGGACACTGAACTCGGACCAGCTCTTCACGTTTCTGAAACCTGGTCTGCCGCTGAAAAGCGATCCTTTTTGAGGTATGGCTTATGGGCCTCAGGAGCGCATTGAAATGGCAGCGACATAAAGCGGAAGAGATCGTCGCAAAGCTCCGTCGGCTCCATGCACTATGATCTGGGCTATATCGATTTGGGCCAGAGGACCTTGCAAACCATCGACAACTCGACCCAGGTCGATACGCGCCGTTCGGTTCACCAGACGACGGGATGCGATTGGCCTGTGTTGACGTTGACAAGTCCTGACGGCACCTCATCGCTCGGCGCGACGAATACCCAGCGCCAGGGCAGGCAAGTCAGGGTGGCGAATATCAGCGTTTCCGGAAAGCCCGGTTTCCAGATCTTGGTAGCGGAAGGCTCGTACATCCATTCGATCTTTTCCGCGGCTGAGTATAGCTGCTGCATTTCTCGATCAAGTTCCTCGGCCGGGCGCGCCGTCATCAGGCCGCCGATCTCGTAGCGGACCTCTGCTACGATCTCGCCCCGATGCACCAGCACCCATCCGCCGGCTATTTCCTGCAGGCGATTTACGGCCATTGCCATCGCACGGTCGGAGGAGCCCACCGTCCAGACATTGTGTGAATCATGGGCGACGGAGCAGGCAAGCGCAGTGTCCGGATCCGCCGGACCGCAGCCCAGCCAGAACATCGATGCGAGCTTTCCGTTGCCGCTATAGCGGTCGATGATTGCGAATTTCGTGATCTTCCGCGCCGTGTCCCGCTGGACCTCACCGTTTTCAACCTTCAGTTCCGTGGTCAGAAAATCCTGATTCCAGTGAAAGGGGCGCAGGAGCGCTGCTTGGACGCTGTGGCGGTCGCTGGGACCCCGAACGGCAAAATCCGCCGCAGTCAGGAGGCGTCCGATGTTCAGCGTTTCGCTCGCCCATTCCGGCCAGGAAATGTCGGGTTGCGGTCCGAGATATTGCTTGCCTTCGGAAACGAGCAAGCCGTCTGCGTAAACGGCTGAGATGGAAACGGACCCCACATCGTCGAGCAGCACGAGATCCGCGTAGCGGCCGGGTGTAATGCTTCCCACCCATGCGTCGATGCGCATATGTCTGGCCGGATTGAGCGTGACGCATTGAATGGCGGTTTCGGGCGGGACGCCGTGCTCGATCGCGGACCGAAGATTGTAGTCGCTCGCGCCTATTCTCAGCGTTTCCGAGGCGCTGCGGTCATCCGTGGTAAAGGCGATATTGGACCAATCGGGAAGGCCGCGCTCAAGGAGGCCCGGCAAGACCTCGGGGAAATTATAGGGGCGGATCTCAATGAAGATGCCACGGTTTATTTTCTCCCAGCCGTCCTCGAAACTCCAGATCTCGTGGTCGGAAGAGATGCCGGACGCGGCGAAGGCACTGGTTTCATGCGCCTCGACAAGACCTGCACCATGCCCCTCGACAATGCCGCGCTGTTCGACAGTTGCGCGGATCATTCCCCATATCCGCTCATAGGAGGGGTTTTGCGGATCCCAGACCGCCGGCCAATCCATGACCTCGTCGAGACTGACCACGGACAGGTCTTCCGTCAGGAAACCGCGCTGCTCCTCATAGCCGTAATGGCCGCCGGTGCTCTCCCATCCGCTCGGAGGCACTGCGGAGCCGGGCTGGATGAAGACCTTGTGTGGTACGCCATGGCTGCGGGCCGTCTTCCAGAAGGCCGTATTGTTGAGGCCGTCGACATTTGCGAATTCGTGGCTCGCCTCGCATGTCCAGGTGTTGCCTCTCGGCAGGACAAGGGCTGCCTCATATTCGGGCGTCAGGTGCGTGCTTTCGATGTGCTTGTGCACTTCGCCGAAGCCGGGAACGGCCGACAGGTCCGGATAGTGTACTCGGCCGGCAACCTCTCCCTTGTATTGGCCGGCAGGGCCAACCCAGGCGATGCGCCGTCCCTTGACGACGATCTCCTGGTCAAGAGCCCACATGCGCGTATGAACATTCAGCAGGCGGCCCACGCGGATCGCCAGATCCGCCGGTCTTTTGCCCAAGGCCACGAGGACGAGATCCTGACGGATGGCGATATCGTCCTTTGCGCTGAGGATGAGGTCGTTTGGAAGGCTCATCGTGCGCGCTCCTTAAAAAGCCCGATGGGCGATAATGATGTAGATGATGAAGATGACATCGAGGGTTACGAGCATCGCGGTGAGTTTCTGCCACTGACGCGTCGCCAGAACGATCAGCGAGTAGACGAAGCAACCGATCGCCAATCCCATCATCAGATCGGTGGTTACGACCGTGATCAGGAGGATCAGGATAGGCGGAATGGCATTCTCCGGCAGCGACGTGTCCAGGTCGCGAATGCCTTCCATCATCAGAACGCCGACCATCACCAGGGCGGGAGCCGTTGCCTGGGCCGGAATGATGCCGATGAGCGGCCAGAAGAACAGCGAGACGCCGAAGAGAACTGCGACGACGATGCCGGTCAGGCCCGTACGGCCGCCTGCTTCGACGCCCGCCGCCGATTCCACGTAAGCCACGACGGTCGACGTGCCTAAAGCAGCACCGATAATCGAGGCAAAGCCGTCAGCGGCGTAGGCCTGCCGGGCGCTCGGAATGTTGCCGTCCTCATCCATGATCTTGCCGCGGCGCGTCACACCGATCAGCGTGGCTGTCGCGGAGAAGAAATCGGATATGAAGAAGTAGAGCGTGATCGGCAGAACGAGCCAGAAGTGCGTGAAAAACTCATGGAAATCGAAGGCGAAGAAAAGCTCTTTCGGGATGATCGGAAAATCGATGATGCGATCGGGAAAGGCGGTCAGTGGCGCTCCATGCGCTGTGATGAACAGGCCGATCACACTCAGAGCGGCGATAGAGATCAGGAAGGCGGCCGGTATCCGCAATGCGAGCAGCATCGGCGTCGCCAGCACGCCGACGAGCGACAGCATGACGGCCGGTTCGGCGATATTGCCGAAGGAAAGACGGTCGTGGGCCAGAGACACCAAGCCGGCGTTCTTGAGGCCGAGATAGGCGATGAAAAGACCGAGGCCGCATTGTATGCCCAGCCGGATCGGCTCGGGAAAACCGCGGACAATCCGCTCGCGCCATCGGGTGAGCGACAGGATCGTAAACAGGATCCCGCCGATCAGGACCATGGTGAAGGCGGTCTGGTAGGATACTCCCATCTGCAGCACGACAACTTGTGCGAAGATCACGTTGGATCCCATACCCGGGGCGAGCGCGATCGGCAGGTTGGCCCAAAGCGCCATGATCAAGGTTCCCACCATCGAAGCGAGGGCCGTGGCGATGATGAGCGAATGCATATTCATGCCCGCGGCCGACAGGATCGCCGGATTGACCACGATGATGTAGCTCATCGCGCCGAAGGTCGTGAGACCGGCTACGACCTCGCGCGATATCGACGAATTCCGCTCCTCGATGCGAAAATATCGATTGAGGGCCGATAGTTTTGAGCCCTCCTGATCCGAAAAAACATTGCCTGTCATTACCTATCGTTCCCCTGCTTTTGACGTCGCGTTGGCAGCTTTTTGCTGTCTATCGAGCGCGATGAAACTGGATATCGTCATGAAAAGGCGGGCGCCATGACTGCGGCTTCGTGAAGTTGATTGGAACTCAGGAAGATATGCGCATTCGGACACCCGAGAGGCTTCGGTCGCTGCGTAGGGATTACTTTTGAGCGTGGCACGAATGCCCTAACCGCAGTGAGACAGGCGGGTTAGCGTTCACATAGAATGCGATGAGTTAGGCACGAATATTGCTTGTTATCGACATGGAACGCCGTCGCAAACTGGCAAAGGCCGAGGTTCTCACACCAACCCGCAGCCGACCGAGTGCAATTGGGTTCTACGCATCGGATGCGGGCTGTTCTGGAGGAAGGATCGAGTTATGGAGATTTTGAGTCGAGACTATAATTTTCACTTTCATAAGGCGACAAGCGACAACAATCCTGCCGGCACCTATTTCGGCGAACCACGTGTCGAGGTGTCGCTCATTATGAAGGGGTCGGTGCGGTTCATCGTCGACGGCCGTGTGCGTGTTGTGCATGCGCCCTGCGCCACATTGCAGGCGTATCACGTCGATCTCCACGCGCTATCGAACACCGACCAAAAGGTTCAGACAATGTGGTGCCACTTCTCCCCGGATGCGCTGTCGGAGGACGACTGGTCGGTACTGGAAAATTTGCCGGCCGCCCAGCCGATTCCTCCCTTGATGCCATCGCTCTTTGCCGGCGCTCTCTCCTTGCAGCAGGAATCCGATTCCCCGCCCGAGCATGATGTCACCAACCACATGCGCAATTCGCTCGGCCGGACGATCCTTGCGGAATATATCCGAGGCACCCAGCTTGCGGGGCGAACGAGGCCATTGCCGAAGGCGGTTAGCGTGGCAAAAAAGGCGCTCGACAGTGAATATTCACGATCGTGGACGGTTGCAAAGCTCGCGAGCCTCGCCGGGACAAACGCGAACTACCTCATTCATCTTTTCAAGACGTATCTCGGCGTGCCGCCGATGCATTATTTGTGGGAGAGAAGACTGGATGCGGGTATCCACATGCTGCAGTCCACCAGCCTGACAATCGACGAGATATCCCATCGCTGCGGATTCCGGAGCCCGGCGCATTTTTCACGACGGGTCAAGGACAGGAACGGCGCTCCACCAAGCCGTTTCCGATAGTGGCGGCATTCTCTTGCATTCGGCTTTCTGCAAGCAACAGCTTGCGACAAGGCATGGGCGGCTCAGCTATCCGGCGCCGCGAGGGGACACAGGGAGAAGGATGCCGCTCAGCGGATCACCCTATTGCCGCGGCGTCGCCGCCGGCTTCACGCGCGGCTCCCTTTGCATATGAAAATTCACCCCGGCGTACGGCGGATCGCATGCTCCGGGCGTGACATCGTTGTCGACGGCGGGGCATGCCGATGGCCGCTGCTTCCTGTCAGGACGTCGTCTCGACCGGAATACCGATGCCAACAAGCGCCTCGCCGGCGTTCACAGCCAGGGTGGTGAGTTGGTAAAGGACTTCGCCTGGCTTTTCGGCCACGATTGTCGCCAGCACGGTCCCGAACACGTCGCGAATTTCGCCGAGTCTGTCGCCGATGGCGATTGGATCGGACAGGCGTTTCGCGCTGTACCAAAGGCCGGACACGGGTGCGAGCGGCACGCTCATCGTCATGAGCCGCGGGGCAATGACTGGGTTGGTGGCGCCTTCGGTCATGTGCATGTGATGCATAATGCGCCCGATTCCATCCATCATGGCGGTAACGCTGGCCTCGTCCCAAAGACCGTTGCAGCCGATCTCGACAAGCACGCTCGGTATGCCAAGCGCGCCGGCCGCGCTGATCGTGTTGCTCTTCGATTGCGATCCAACCGAAATCGGCAGGCCGAAGGCAGCGGCCAGCGCTTCGGACGGCGCGTGGCCGCCGGGATAGATCGTGAAAGGCGTCAGGCTCTCGCTCATGTCACCGCCGTGCAGGTCGAGATAGGCGTCCGCCTTCGGGAATACCTCGGTCACGAGCCAGTGTGCAAGCCGCTGGCCCGCGCTGCCGTCCGGCTGTCCGGGAAACATGCGGTTCAGGTTGTTGCCGTCTTCCGGCATCACGTAGATGCTGCGCGCCCGGAACCCCGTGACATTGAGAATCGGGAGAACAAGAAGGGTCCCGCAGAGCTTCTGCGGGTCCGTATGCATCAGACGGACAGCAGCCTCGATTGAACAATATTCCGAAGCGTGCACGCCTGCAGTGACGATGAGGCACGGTCCCGGCTTAGCCCCTTCAACAAGGCCGAAGGGAATCTCGATCTCGGGTATCGGACGCAGGAATCCCTGCTCGATGCGTGGGCGCCCGGTCTTAAGTTCAGGTAGGTTTTGCATGCTGGTCTCCTAGCTGGCGGATATGCAGAAATCGATGAGGTGACGGCAGCCTGACGGCGATAGCGGCGGCCCGGCTTGAAGGAATTTTGTCATCCTGGAAGGGCTCTCATTTGTTATAGTTTTATATAACGATTATGTATCAATTGCTGATCTGTCAACGCACGCGACCAAAGAAACATAGCGCGCGCACGCACGCTGTGTTTCTGGATGCTTCGTCATTGACGCGCCTAATATTGTTCTATTACTGTGTAACAATGAAAACGCAGAATCCAATCCGCCTCGTGCTCGACCGCGCCCTGCCGGTGCCCCTCGGCGTCCAATTGCGGGGCTTGATTCAATGGGGAATTTCGTCTGGCGACCTGAAACCGGGCGACCGCCTTCCGTCCGTCCGCGATCTGGCGGACGAGACCGGCGTGGCACCGATGACGATCGTCCAGGTCTACCGCGAGATAAAAGAGGCCGGACTCATCGAGGGGCGGGTGGGCTCTGGCACGTTCGTCGCTCGCCCCGCGGACCCAATCGACCAGCGCCTCCAGGACTTTCACAGGCGTGTGGACGCAGTCCTGGATCAGGGCCTGGCTCTGGGCCTGAGCAACAGCGACATCGCAGGACTGATCGCGACGCGCTTGACCGCGAGGAGCGCCGGCGGGAGAACCTGGCAGCTGGTGATGGTCGGCAACTTTGCCCATACTACCGCAGCCTATGCTCGAGTGGCCACCTCGATACTCGGATCGGGCGTGATGATCGAGCCTGTCACCTTCGACGCACTCACCAAGGACGAAGGCGCGCTTCACCGGGCCGCCGCTGCCGACTTTGTCGTGGCCTCGCTCGTGCTCCAGCGGGAGGTGTCTGCTCTGCTTCCGGGGCAGCGCGTCGTCGCGATCGGCCTGATCCCATCAGAGGATACGCGCCGCGCGCTCGCGTCGATCGATCCCCGCGCCCGGGTTATCGCCGTGTCGCTCTTCCCGGACTTTCTGCCGATTTTGAGCTCCGGCGTCCGCCGGTTCGCACCTCATGTCGCAGTGCTCAATGCGGCGATGGTCGACAGCGATGAGTTGGGGGCGGCGCTCACTGACAACGACGTCGTTGTCTATTCTTCCGGTGCCGAAGCCGTCTTGGAGCTGCTTCCACCAGGCATGCCCGCCATCGAATATCGCCACACCCCCGACCCCGGCGACATCGAGCGGCTTCTTCGCCCCCTGCTCGAAGGCGCTGGCCCCATCGCTCGTCCCCGTACTTCCGGAAAGGAACCCGAAAGCCATGCCGACTGACGTCGAAGCAGTTTCCGACACCCCAGGCTTCCCCAGCGAAGTGGATGTCGTCGTGATCGGAGCAGGTATCGTTGGCGTATCCACTGCCTATGAGCTTGCCCGCAAGGGAGTGTCCGTGGCGCTGATCGACAAGGGTATCGTCGGCGGCGAGCAATCGAGCCGCAATTGGGGATGGGTCCGGCAGCAGAACCGCGACCCGTATGAGTTGGCGCTGGCCATGTACAGCTTACAGCGATGGGAGCAGCTCGGTCCAGAGCTCGGCCGCGACCTCGGTTTCCGCCGTGCCGGCATCCTATACTGCACCCGCCATCAGGCCGACCTGGATCGCTGGGAGAAATGGGGCGCAGCGGCGCGGGAACAGGGATTCCACAGCCAAATCCTCACCGCGTCCGAAATGAAGAAGCGCTCGCCCCTCAGCAGTTCGTCCTGGCTCGGAGGCGTGTGGTCGCCAACCGATGGCAAGGCCGAGCCAAGCTTGGCCGCTCCAGCCATCGCCGAAGGCGCCAAGCAGATCGGCGTCTCGCTGCATCAGAATTGCGCCGCTCGCGGCCTGGAGATTACCAACGGGCGAGTGGCAGGGGTTTGGACCGAACACGGCCTGATCAAGGCGAGCGCGGTTGTTTGCGCCGGTGGTGCCTGGACCTCCCGCTTCTGCCGCCATCACGGTATCGATCTTCCGGCCGCAAACATTGGCGGCACGGCCTTGCAGACGACGGCTGCTCCCGATGTCCTCGGTGCGGGCTGCGCCCACGTTTCGGATCTGGCACTGCGGCGACGCATCGATGGAACCTATACGCTTGCCATTCCTGGCCGCGGGACGGTCAGCATCGCTCCACAAGGCATGCGCTACGCTACCAAATTCTATCAGATGTATCGCAGCAAGATCGCAAAGAAACTCAAATATAGGCTCAATGGCAGTTTCTGGAATGGCCCCGAGGCTTGGGGCGGCTGGGACAATGATCAGGTATCGCCGTTCGAGAAAATACGGATCCTGGACCCGGCGCCGGACGCCCAACTGGTCAAGCAAGCCTTGATAACTGCCGTAAAGGAGTTTCCGGCTCTTGGAGGCATCGGTGTAGCTCGCTCCTGGGGCGGAATGATCGATACGTCGCCGGATCTGATCCCGGTCATATCGAAGGTCGACAAGGTGGCCGGCCTCGTCATCGCTTCCAGTTTCAGTGGCCACGGCTTCGGCATCGGACCAGGCGCCGGACGCCTCGCAAGCGAATTGGCTCTTGACGAAGACCCTTTCGTCGATCCGGCGCCCTACAGATTAAGCCGTTTCAGTGACGGCTCGGCTATCCGACCAGCTGAGATGATGTGAGCCGTTCACCGATCGCGCGATGATAAGGTGCTGCCGATCGGGCATCGGATCCACGGTGAATTTGATGGGAACGCCGCCGAAGTCATTATCGAACATACAGACGCTGGGCAGGCCCAAGACAAAACAACCGGTGGTGCCGCTTAAGGGCAAAGGTCTGGTCTTCGCCCAACCAACACCGATTGCGAGATCGAATTTCGTGGTTGGACCAACGCCGGCAATCTGCGCCGCCCGTCGTATAAGGGTCTATGTGCGGTTCAGAATCCGGCTTCCGTCCATGTAAAGCCGGACGCTCACGCCCCGCCAGGCCAACCCGCCCTGACGGCAAGCACGCTCCCCGGCCCGTGCACGGCGGCAAAGAACAGACCGGCTACAAAGGTAAAGTGGTCGACGAAGAAGCCGAACTCCGCCTGGTTGCCGGCCCAGTGCGACGGGCCATGGAATGAGAATCCGAGGAAGATCACATAAACGGCAGCAACGATCGCCGCCGGGGTGAAGAAGGCGCCAGTCAAGAAGGCAATGACTAGCAGCACTTCGAGGATCGCTGCACACCAGGCCAACAACGGCGAGAACGGGAAGCCGGCGGCGGCGATATAGCTGGCAGTGGCGCCCATATCCATGAATTTGAATGAGACGGCCATCATAAAGACGGCAGCGAAGATTAGGCGGGCGATGAGAATGGCGGCGGTCTGCCAAGCCGATTGAGCGTTTTCCACGATATCCCTCCGGGTTGAAGCGTTTAATGCTCCAAGGACGGCCAACAGAAGGGGGTTCCGACAGAGGCCGGGAAAATTTTTGCCGGGAGCGATCGCCTGCACCGGGGGAGCCCATCTTCACGTCATCTGCCGCTATGGAAAAGACCGCGCCGAAAACAGAGGCCTGCGTGATTTCATTCTCAGATGCAGAGGCGCTGCCATCTCCTTCCAGTTGGAAGGTTACCGTCCGTTTAGAAGAGGTTGGGGTCTGGTCAGTGGCCGCATCAGCCGCATGATGCCGAAGAACGCTGCAACGGCGACAGTGCCGAGTACGGCGGCGACAGACAGAGACCAGGATACGCCGATGTTTTCCATCATGAACGCCAGAATAAACGGTGCGGTCGATGAGATCATCAGACGAATGGCTAAGACTTGTCCCTGCCGCTTTCCGTAGCCCTCACTTCCAAATAGTGCCAGTGGCAAAGTCCCCTGCACGATGCTGTTCAGCCCCGACCCAAGACCGAAGACGACGGCAAACGCCAGTGCGCCCAGCACCGACGGCGCAGTGACTATCAAAACGACAAGAGCTGCCGGCAACAACACAGCGGAGATAAGCGCGAGCGTCAGTTGCGATAGACCACCCCCGAAGACCATGTTGGTGAAGCGGCTCAGCACCTGCGACGGGCCAAAAAGCATGCCGACCATCACGGCCATGGCTCCAAGCCCAAGTCCGGACAGCACGGGAACCATATGGACCAGCAGTGCTGCGTTGACGAAGCTCTCCAAGGCAAACCCCATGACCATCAGGATGAAGGCCGGCGTCCGGATCGACGGCGGAAGGCTTGGTTCGACATGCCTTGGCGCTTCGTTCTTCTCGCGTTTGCGGATTTCGCTGACGCTGTGCGACAACCACGCATGAATGGGAAGGCAGACCAGAAGATTGATCGCCGCGAAGATCAGATAGACGTTTTGCCAGGAGAGATGCGTATGCAACGCCGTCGTGATCGGCCAGAAGATCGTCGAAGCAAAGCCGGCGATCAGCGTCAGATAGGTAATGCTGCGCTGGGCAACCTTCGGCCTGATCTGGACGAGCAATGCGAAAGCCGCCCCATATTGCACCAGGTTGGATGCAGTCTCGATCGCGATCAGCGCGGCAACGAAGGCGACCTTGCCGGGAGCAAACGCGCAGGCGGCAAGCGCCGCAGCCGCGATCGCCGAGCCGGCCGTCATGATCCTGCCGGCGCCAAAGCGATCGATCCACTTGCCCATCGTTGGCGCGGCGAGACCGCCGATCAGGAGAGCCGCTGATAGCGCACCAAAAATCCATTCCGACGACCAGTTCAAATCCCGCGCCATATCCGGCGCGAGGATGCTGAAGCTGTAATAGAGCGTTCCGTAGCCGATGATCTGCGTGAGACCGAGGGCGAGGATTACGGCGATGGGTGGCCGTTCGTTGCTGGTGGTCATAGGGATTTCAGACTCACACGCTGCTCGAGCTTTTCTGCTTCTTCCTTCCGCTCGCTGTAACGATCGGTGAGGTAATCTGATGCGTCACGCGTCAGCCAGGTGAATTTGACCAGTTCCTCGCAGACGTCGACGACCCTGTCGTAAAAGGAGGATGGTTTCATCCGGCCGTCGGCGTCGAACTCCTGGAAGGCCTTGGCGACCGACGATTGGTTCGGGATGGTGATCATCCGCATCCAGCGCCCGAGAATCCGCAACTGATTGACGGCGTTAAACGATTGTGAGCCACCCGACACCTGCATCACTGCCAGCGTCTTGCCCTGCGTTGGCCGCACGGAGCCGACCGAGAGCGGTATCCAGTCGATCTGTGCCTTCATGATGCCAGTCATCGCACCATGGCGTTCCGGGCTGACCCAGACCTGACCCTCGGACCATGCTGACAACTCGCGCAGTTCCTGCACCTTCGGATGGCTGACCGGCGCGCCGTCGGGTAGCGGCAGACCTTCCGGATTGAATATCCGCACCTCGCAGCCGAAGTGCTCGAGCAACCGGCCGGCCTCATGCGCGAGGAAACGGCTGTAGGAGATGGCGCGCAGCGAGCCGTAGAGGATCAGGATGCGGGGCTTGTGCGTGGAGAACGGCGGCCGCAACGTCTCCAAGTCAATGTGGCACAGATGTGCCGGCGAAGCGGCTGGCAGATCAGACAATGCGCTTGCCCTCGGCATCGAGCACCTTCTCGCCGTCTTCCTTGGTGAAGGCGCCCTTGTGCGTTTCCGGCAGGATCTCGAGCACGACCTCCGATGGCCTGGACAGGCGCGTGCCGAGCGGTGTGATCACGAACGGCCGGTTGATCAGGATCGGGTCTTTCAACATTGCATCGAGCAGCTGATCGTCGGTCAAGGCAGGATTGTCGAGACCGAGCTCGGCGTAGGGCGTATCCTTCTGACGAATGGCTTCACGCACGCTGAGACGTGCGTCGGCGATCATCTTGGCGAGCTCTTCACGCGATGGCGGCGTCTTGAGATATTCAATGACGGTCGGGTCGATGCCAGCATTACGGATCATCGCCAACGTATTGCGCGAGGTGCCGCAGGCCGGATTGTGATAGATGGTGACGTTCATAGCTTTGCCTCTGACGATACGGTTGATGACGCACGTGGCTGCAGCAGCCAAGTGAACAGGATAAGGGCTGCGACCGCGCCGGCGATCTCCGCCACCCAGAAGCCCGGAAGATCGACCGGGCGAATGCCGGAGAAGGTATTGGTCAGCGAGCGGGCCAAGGCCACTGCCGGATTGGCGAAAGAGGTCGAGGCGGTGAACCAGTAGGCGGCGGTGATGTAAAGTCCGACCAACCACGGCACCGCCTTCTGTTCGAACTTGATGCCGGCAAGGATGGTCGCCACCAGCCCGAAGGTTGCAACACCTTCCGAGAACCATTGCGCGCCACCGGTGCGAACTCTGCTCGACAGCTCGATCAGCGGCAGGTCGAACATCAGATGCGCAGCCAGCGTGCCGACCACTCCTCCAGCAACCTGTGCCAGGACATACCCGCCAAAATCGCGCTTCGGCAGTACGCGCGACATTGCGAAGACCAGCGATACCGCCGGATTGAAGTGGGCGCCGGAGATCGGTCCGAGCACGGTGATCAGCACGACGAGGATGGCGCCTGTCGCCAAAGTGTTGCCGAGTAGCGCGAGCCCTACGTCCTGTGTCAGCGACGTTGCCATGATGCCCGATCCGACCACGGTCGCGACCAGCATCGCGGTGCCAAGGGTCTCGGCGACCAACCGGCGCGTCAGATCGAACCCGGCCATCAGTTTGCCTCGGCCTGCTTTTGGCTGGCGCCTTCCATCGCGCCGATCTGACGCAGGTGCGTTTCCAATGCGAGCTTGTCGATCGTAGCGAGCGGCAGGTTCACGAACAGCGATATACGGTTTTTCAGATATCTTGCGGCCTGAGCAAAGGCACGAGCCTTCTCGACTTCGTTGCCTTCGACGGCGGCGGGATCCTCGATTCCCCAGTGGGCAGTCATCGGATGGCCGATCCAGACCGGGCAGGCCTCGCCGGCGGCGCTGTCGCAGACCGTGAAGATGAAGTCCATTTCCGGTGCGCCCGGCTTGGCGAACTCGTCCCAGCCCTTCGAACGGAAGCCCGTAGACGGATAGCCCAGTGCTTCGAGTTCCTTCAATGCGTGCGGATTGACCTCGCCCTTCGGCTGGCTGCCGGCCGAATAGGCCTTGAAACGGCCCTTCCCTTCGGTGTTGAGGATCGACTCCGCCAGGATCGAGCGGGCGGAATTGCCGGTGCAGAGAAAGAGAACATTGTAAACGCGGTCGGTGGTCATCGCAGTTTCTCCTCCATTTTAGGAGTGCAGCAGGCCGCGACCTCCGCGGCGGGTGCACAAATTTCCGGGTGACCGGAGCAGCAATCTTCCATCAGGAAGCGGACCAGGCCGCCCAGGGATTCATAGTGGGCGGTGTAGATGATCGAGCGGGATTGTCGTTGCGCGGCAATCAACCCGGAATGCTCGAGCTCCTTGAGATGGAAGGAGATGTTCGACGGGGAGACCTCGACCTTCTCGGCCAAGGCGCCGGCAGCCATGCCCTCCGGACCGGCAACAACGAGCAGGCGCACGATCTGCAGGCGGGTTTCCTGAGAAAGGGCGGCGAAGGCGCCGAGGGCTTGACGCTGGTCCATATTTCAATCATCCTTGAATCATTGAAACGAGGAATACCGCAAATGAATGCGATCGACAACTCGAAAATTCAGCGCACCGATATCAGCCTTGGTTTGCTTCTCGAAACGCTGGCGACAGCGAAGGATCTGCCACTGGTGTTCCACTACGACGGTCGGTCTGTGAAGGGTGGCTATCATGTGACCGAGGTCAAAGCCGGCCAGTTCGCCGCGCTCGACTGCGGCGCCAACCCGGAAGCCTGGACGGAGATTTTCGTGCAGCTTTGGGATATTGACGAGGATGATCGCACCCATATGCCGGCCGGCAAGTTCGCGGCGATCATTCGCAAAGTGTCCGAACATGTGAAACTCGACGGCTCGGCCAAGCTGACCTTTGAGGTGAGCGATGGCGTGCAGCCGATGCAGCTTTACCAGGCAGCCTACCCTAACCTTCGCGCCGGTCAGGTCCATATCGAGCTTGCGGCACGGCCGGCAAGCTGCAAGCCCCGCGATCGCTGGCTTGCTGAGGAAACTGGAAAAGGCGTTAGCTGCTGCGGTCCTTCATCGCAAAAGAGCGCCTGCTGCGGATAAAAGTGAGAAAGACCGTATCGACGGAGCCCAGCTTATGCTCTTGCCCTCAGGGTATCGGTCGTCCCATCGCTTTAATTGGAAGGTCGACAGCCCAGTGTGAATGCCGAGAGCCCAACGAAATTGCGCTCGATTTAGATCCGAGTTTATACAGACGCCTGTACTTGTTTAAAGGCTGCTCATTTCGTGACGTAGGGGAATCTATGTTGAAATAAGCAAAGGTTGGAGGACCGGACCTCATGCATCAGCCCCGCATTGCCATCATTCTCGATGAGAACACGAGCACAGGCGGCACCCGCTACGAAGCGGCGAAGGGATATTTTCAGGCTATTCGGGATGCGGGAGGCCTACCTTTCGGCATCCCCTATCTGCCTGAAGTCGTGGATGTTGTTTTGAACGAGTTTGATGGCCTGGTGTCTGTGGGCGGCCGGTTCGCTTATCCCGACGATTGGTATATCCCCGGCGAAGTCTCCAAAGCCCCACCATCGGAACGCCTCGATGTCGAAAGAGCCATGGTTGAGGGCTACCTTGAGAGGAACAAGCCCGTCCTCGGCATTTGCGCGGGTATGCAGATGCTTGCCTGCCTGAGCGGATGTCGCCTCACACCCGACCTACGCGCATCCGTTCCTGCTGCGTCCGAGCACGACAAGCGAGGGCAACTGCATTTCGTCGATATCCTTCCAGGCTCGCGGCTGGCGGACATTATCGGCACGCTGCGCATTGAGGTGAACACTTTTCACCGCGAAGCGGTCGTGCAACTTTCGCCCGCCGTGATTGCGAGTGCCTGCGCAGAAGACGGTATCGTGGAGGCCATCGAAATCGTATCCAACGCGTTTGCGATTGGCCTTCAATGGCACCAGGAGCTATTTGCCGGAACGGACCATCCGGGAAACCGCGTTTTTCGTGGCTTCGTAGACGCGGCCTCATAAACTGTGGCCGCATCAACGGTTGAGACTGACGCTTTTTGCAACCGCTTGCTGGGCTTCCGCCACATAGCCGATCAAAAGTTCACGGCGCCTTGTAGGCGCCGTGAATATTTTCGTGTCGTTCGAGACTAATCGCACCGCAATCGCTGTGCGATTGGATTAGGCGGCGTGATAAGCCGCAATGACGGCTGCTACCTGATCAGTGTTCATAGCCTGCAGCTGTGTTGTCGTGATCGCTTGCAACTGACCGCTCGACAAGCTTCCGATATCCGTCGTCGACAGACCGGCAAGGGCTGTGGTGGTGATAGCCGCGATATCATCGGTTGAGAAGACCGCAATATCGGCCGTCGACAGCGCACCTATCTGACTTGAAGTCAAGGCTGCGGTCTGTGTCGAGCTCAAAGCCTCGACCTGTGTCGAGCTCAGTGCGCCGACCTGTGCGGTGGACAGACCCGTCACAGACTTTGTGCTGAGAGCACCAATCTGCGTGGTCGAAAGACCGGCGACGTTGTCCGTGGTCAGAGCGCCGACCTGGGCAGCGCTGAGAGTGCCAACCTGAGAGGTGCTGAGCGCACCGACCTGGGTCGAGGTCAGAGCATGGATCTGCGTGGTCTTGAGCGTCGCGACCTGAGCCGTCGTCAAGGCAGCAGCCTGATCAGACGATAGTGTCGCAACGTTGGTCTCCGACAGTCCTCCGAGAGCGGCGGTGTTGATGGCGGCGATATCCGCCGTCGACAGACCAGCGAGTTCTGCGCTGCTCAAGGCACCGATCTGAGTGGAGTTCAGGGCACCGACCTGAGCCGTGCTGAGTGCCGCGACATTGGCCGAGCCGAGTGCGCCGACCTGAGCGGTGGTAAGACCGGTGATCGACTTGGCGCTGAGGGCTGCGGCCTGCGTGGTCGACAGTCCGGCGACATTGTCGGTAGTCAGAGCACCGACCTGGGTCGAACTGAAAGCTCCAACCTGAGAGGTGCTGAGCGCACCGACCTGGGTCGAGGTCAGGGCGTTGACCTGTGTGGTCTTCAGTGTAGCAACCTGCGCCGTGGTCAAGGCGGCAGCCTGATCGGACGACAGGGCTGCGACATTGGCCGTCGACAGACCGGCAAGCGCCGCGGTGTTGATTGCTGCGATGTCGGCGGTCGAGAAGCTGGCGATGTCAGCGCTGCTCAAGGCACCAATTTGTGCGGAGTTCAACGAACCGACAAGCGCGGGGCTCAAAGCCTCGACCTGTGTCGAGCTCAGTGCACCGACCTGAGCGGTGGACAGACCCGTCACAGACTTTGAGGTGAGAGCACCAATCTGCGTGGTCGAAAGACCGGCGACATTGTCCGTGGTCAGTGCACCGACCTGGGCAGCGCTGAGAGTGCCAACCTGAGAGGTGCTGAGCGCACCGACCTGGGTCGAGGTCAGAGCATGGATCTGCGTGGTCTTGAGCGTCGCGACCTGAGCCGTCGTCAAGGCAGCAGCCTGATCAGACGATAGTGTCGCAACGTTGGTCTCCGACAGTCCTCCGAGAGCGGCGGTGTTGATGGCGGCGATATCCGCCGTCGACAGACCGGCGATTTCGTCGCTGCTCAAAGCGCCGATCTGAGTAGAGTTCAGGGCACCGACCTGAGCCGTGGAGAGTGCCGCGACATTGGCCGAGCCGAGTGCGCCGACCTGAGCGGTGGTGAGACCGGTGATCGACTTGGCGCTGAGGGCCGCGGCCTGCGTGGTCGACAGGCCCGCAACATTGTCGGTAGTCAGAGCACCGACCTGGGTCGAACTGAAAGCTCCAACCTGAGAGGTGCTGAGCGCACCGACCTGGGTCGAGGTCAGAGCGTGGATCTGCGTGGTCTTGAGCGTCGCGACCTGAGCCGTGGTCAAAGCGGCAGCCTGATCAGACGACAGGGCTGCAACATTGGCCTCCGACAGTCCTCCGAGGGCGGCGGTGTTGATGGCGGCGATATCCGCCGTCGACAGACCAGCAAGCTCAGCGCTGCTCAAGGCACCGATCTGAGTGGAGTTCAGGGCACCGACCTGAGCCGTGGAGAGTGCCGCGACATTGGCCGAGCCGAGTACACCGACCTGAGCGGTGGTAAGACCGGTGATCGACTTGGCGCTAAGCGCTGCGGCCTGCGTGGTCGACAGTCCGGCGACATTGTCCGTGGTCAGAGCACCGACCTGGGCAGCGCTGAAAGCTCCAACCTGCGAGGTGCTGAGCGCACCGACCTGGGTCGACGTCAGAGCATGGATCTGCGTGGTCTTGAGCGTAGCAACCTGTGCCGTCGTCAACGCAGCAGCCTGGTCAGACGATAGTGTCGCAACGTTACCCGTTGAGAGACCGGCAAGCGCCGCGGTGTTGATGGCGGCGATATCGGCGGTCGACAGACCGGCAAGCTCAGCGCTGCTCAAGGCACCGATCTGAGTGGAGTTCAGGGCACCGACCTGAGCCGTGGAGAGTGCCGCGACATTGGCCGAGCCAAGTACACCGACCTGAGCGGTGGTGAGACCGGTGATCGACTTGGCGCTAAGCGCTGCGGCCTGCGTGGTCGACAGTCCGGCGACATTGTCCGTGGTCAGAGCACCGACCTGGGTTGCGCTGAAAGCTCCAACCTGAGAGGTGCTGAGCGCACCGACCTGGGTCGAGGTCAGGGCGTTGACCTGCGTGGTCTTGAGTGTCGCGACCTGAGCCGTGGTCAAGGCGGCAGCCTGATCAGACGACAGGGCCGCGACATTGGCCGTCGACAGACCGGCAAGCGCCGCGGTGTTGATCGCTGCGATGTCGGCGGTCGAGAAGGTAGCGATGTCAGCCGTCGACAAGGCCCCGATTTGTGCGGAGTTCAACGAACCGACAAGCGTGGGGCTCAAAGCCTCGACCTGTGTCGAGCTTAGGGCACCGACCTGAGCGGTCGACAGACCGGTCACGGACTTTGAGGTGAGAGCACCAATCTGCGTGGTCGAAAGACCGGCGACGTTGTCGGTCGTGAGGGCACCGACCTGAGCGGCATTCAAGGTGCCGACCTGAGAGGTGCTGAGCGCACCGACCTGGGTCGACGTCAGAGCATGGATCTGCGTGGTCTTGAGCGTAGCAACCTGTGCCGTGGTCAAAGCGGCAGCCTGATCGGACGACAAGACCGCGACATTGGCCGTCGACAGACCGGCAAGAGCGGCAGTCGTGATGGCGGCGATGTCGGCGGTCGAGAAGCTGGCGATATCGTCTGTCGACAAGGCACCGATCTGGGCAGAATTCAACGAACCGATAAGGACGGGGCTCAGCGCCTCGACCTGTGTCGAACTCAGCGCGCCGACCTGAGCGGTGGACAGACCCGTCACAGACTTTGAGGTGAGAGCACCAATCTGCGTGGTCGAAAGACCGGCGACGTTGTCGGTCGTGAGGGCACCGACCTGGGTCGAACTGAAAGTTCCGACCTGCGAGGTGCTGAGCGCACCGACCTGGGTCGATGTCAGAGCATGGATCTGCGTGGTCTTGAGCGTCGCGACCTGGGCCGTGGTCAAGGCAGCAGCCTGATCGGACGACAGGATTGCGATATTGGCCGTTGATAAGCTGCCCAGTGCTGCGGTGTTGATGGCAGCGATGTCAGCGGTCGACAGACCAGCGATCTCGGCGCTGCTCAAAGCACCGATCTGAGCAGAGCTCAGGGCGCCGACCTGAGCGGTCGTCAGGGCGGCAACCTTGTCGGAACCGAGCGCACCGACCTGGGCCGTGGTGAAGCCGGCGACCGACTTGGCGCTAAGCGCTGCAACCTGGGTGGTCGACAGGCCCGCGACATTGTCCGTGGTGAGAGCACCGACCTGGGTCGAACTGAAAGTTCCGACCTGCGAGGTGCTGAGTGCACCGACTTGGGTCGAGGTCAGAGCATGGATCTGAGTGGTTTTCAGCACAGCAACCTGTGCCGTGGTCAAGGCGGCAGCCTGATCGGACGACAAGACCGCGACATTGGCCGTCGACAGACCGGCAAGAGCGGCAGTCGTGATGGCGGCGATGTCGGCGGTCGAGAAGCCGGCAATGTCATCCGTCGACAAGGCGCCGATCTGGGCGGAGCTCAAGACGTGGACCTGTGAGGTGGTCAAAGCCTCAGCCTGCGCCGAGCCAAATCCCCCAATCTGATCCGCGCTAAAGGCGGCGACCTGCTCTGTGCTCAGGTTTTCTATTTTTGTCGTGTCGAGAACCGCCAATTGGCTCAGGCTGAGACCCTTGATCGCGCTGGCGGATACCGCGCTCATCTGATCGGTCGTCAGGGCTGCGACCTCGTCGGTCTGCAGCGCTTTGATCTGTGATGAGGAAAGCGCTTTGATTTGCGTGGTGCTCAATGCTGCCACGTCACTGGTCGTGAGAGATGCGATGACGGTGGTGGAAAGAGATTTGATCTGATTGACGGTCAAAGAAGAAATGATTGAGGTCATTGGTGTGGGGGCCCCTAATGTTAACCTATAGCTGATGCCATTTCTCTGACGTCGACAGCGTAAAAGAGCGCGCCTGTCTCTTGACCGGGGCTTCGGACGCAGGTCGCGCCGAAACCCCGACACCCACGTGGTCAGAGGCGGTTATTGCGCCTGCCACTCAAGTGTCCTGCCGGACGGAAAGAATGTTGTGAGAAACATGGCTCGCGAAAGCCGAAGCGCTGGAAGGGCTTCATGCACGCAGGGTCCGTAACGACCCTGATCCCAACGCCTTCGTATAAACGTCTCGCTAGCGCTGAGCCGTTTGATCAAAATCTTGACTTCAGCACACGCTAATGTTGCGTCATCAGCCCGTGTCTTAACCAGAGAATTAATGGGCCGCCTTTAATTTACGGTTAACGTGGCACAACTTTTACCAGAAGCCACGAAAAACAACCGGGGATATACTTATATTAATCCACAATCCGCGAGAGAGCTTGCGGACATACAAGCTTAATTCCTGTATTCCGCTCGAAGAAATCAATAATTACGGCGAAGTCAAATTAACCTTTGGGAAATACGCATTATTTTTTCAATACAACTAGTTATATCCCGCAATATATGGCATATAACATTAAAATTATGCTATAAATCTCTCATATTTACATAATGCATAAAAAATATCACATTTTAATTGCAAAAAATGCCTTGGTTTAACTGAGTTATACATATCGCGCCGCCCAATAAGATCATTTGTTCGTTATTGATACAATAATTAATTAATAAAATCGAATATTGACCGCACATGCGCGAAATAGTGACAAGCTCAAAGCAAGCTAGCATCGATACACGAGAGCAATGCCACTTCCTCCGGCTTCGAACCCGACCGGAAGACCATTTACTGCTAGGATGCATATGCTCGTTAACAATGCAGTTGCCCCGGATGTTCCGCCTCCGCTCGTAGAGCTCCTGAACAGGGCGCGAAATCAGCACCTATCCCTTTCCGAGTTACTGCAACTCGTTGAGAGCCTCAGCGAGACGGGTCAAGCACGGCTGGCGTCAGAGCTTTACAGAACGTGGATCGCGTTCAACGACACGCATCCGTTGCTGCACGTTGTCTACTTCAATTACTCCGTCATTTTGCGGCAGTTGGGGGATGTGGCTGGAGCGATTCACGCGCTGCGCGCCTGTTTGAAAATTGATCCGCGATTCGGGCAGGCACACATCAACCTTGGTCGGGCACTCGAAGATTGCGGTTCAACCGGCCAGGCAGTCCAGCAATGGTACAGTTACCTGGATGCCACGAATGAAATCACGGCGGAACGAGCAGGTCATCGTTTGATGATGCTGCAGCATGTCGGCCGCGTTCTCGAAAACGCAGGTCATTTCGAAAAGGCAGAAACGGCGCTATGGCAAGCTATCGAGTTGCGGCCGGACAAAACCGAATCAGCTCAGCATTGGACGTCACTGCGGCAGCGCCAATGCAAATGGCCAACATTGGTTGGCTCGGATCATGTTTCAACACGACAATTGCTCGACGCGATGTCTCCGTTGACGCTTGCCTGCCACGTCGACGATCCCTTGTTTCAGCTTGCCAAAGCTTATCGCTACAATAAGCAACTGGTCGGACAACCCGATCTTAAGAACTTCCCACGCAAGCAGCCACGGATGAAAACCGGAACCGAACAGCGCTTGCGTGTCGGCTATGTATCGTCAGATTTGCGGGATCACGCTGTGGGCTTCGCGCTCAGCGAGGTTCTCGAGCTACATGACAAGCGTAGCGTCGAAGTTTTCGCTTATTATTGCGGTGAGCCGCGAACGAACGATGCGACACAGGAACGGATCAAAATCGCCATCGACTCTTGGCGTGATATTACCGGGCTCAGCGATATCGATGCGGCCGCACAGATTGGTGCGGACGAAATCGACATCCTCATCGACGTCAACGGCTATACAAAGCATGCGAGAACGGGAATCTTTGCCTTCCGCCCAGCCCCGGTGATCGTCAATTTCTGCGGCTACCCCGGTTCCATGGGCAGCCCCTATCATCAATATATCATTGCGGACGACCAAATCATTCCGCCCGAAAATGAAATCTATTTCACGGAAAAGGTGCTGCGGATCGCGTGTGATCAACCTGTCGATCGCAAACGGCTCATAGGCTCCCGGCCAAGCCGCCCGGAAGCAGGACTGCCTGAGAATAATTTTATATTTGCCTGCTTTAACGGCATGCAGAAAATCACCGCCGCATGCTTTGCTCGCTGGATGACGATACTTTCGGCAGTTCCCGACAGCGTTTTGTGGTTGCTTGGCGGCGATGACGATGTCAATCAGCGCCTGCGCCAAATAGCAGCGCAACATGGCGTTGCCGCCGAACGCCTAATTTTCGCGCCTAAGGCTGCCAACCCAGACCATCTTGCTCGAATTGGGTTGGCCGACCTCTTCCTCGATACCTTCCCTTACGGCGCTCACTCTACGGCATCAGATGCTCTGACGATGGGCTTGCCGGTTCTTACCTTTCCCGGGAGAGGCTTCGCCGCGCGTTTCTGCGCCAGCATCGTTTCTGCAGCGGGCGTCGGTGAACTGATTTGTCACGGACCGGATGATTATGTGGCGAAGGCCATCGATCTTGCGCGGCAATCTGGTCGGTTAAGGGCGATCAGAGAAGCATTGCAACGCCAGCGAGACACGAGCGCCTTGCGCGACATGCCGGGTACGGCACGGCGCCTTGAACAGTTGTTCTGGCAAATGCAGGGCGAATCTGAGCGTGGTGAAACTCCAACGCCGGATTTGCGTAATCTCGACCTATACTACGAAATCGGGGCGGAGATCGTTTTGGAGAATGTGGAGTTCCAAGACGACCGAACTTACAGGCACCGATACATCGAAAAGTTGATCCAGCGGCACGACTATACACCAGTCTCGCCCGACGGCCGCCTGTGGGCAGAGCTGCCACTCCAAATCCGTAACTAACGCACTCATTTCAAGCAGTGAGAATTGTATGGCCCCTGTTGTACTTGTGACATTTGCCGGCAGGCAGAAGAGAATGGAAATTCTGAACGACTACATCCGCGAAGCGATGGATCGCGGAATAATAGACGAGTGGCATATTTGGGATTTCACGCGTTCACAGAACGACCATGAATGGATCAGCCGCGAATTTGGCCCGGCGCGCTATATGGGATCCGGCGCCCAATATCAGTTGGCGGGAGCCGTTACCAACCAGTCTTGGTTCCGCGCGAGCGCGTCGATCACCAATGATCTTCATATTGCGATCTTGCCACATGATGATAGCGACCACTTTTTCGAAATCGTCATAGGCGGCTGGGACAATCAGTATACGGCTCTGCGCAAACTTCCGCGCAGTGAATTGATGAATTCCGAACGTCCAAATGATTCGGCGACATGGACGAGGTCAACGCCTGGTATTCTCTCTCCGGGTATGCCTAATCAGATCGTTCTCAAAAGTGACGCGGGCGGTGTTCAACTACACGTCAATCACGTGCTCGTCGGCCAATGGCAGGAAATCAATTTGCCATTTGGCGCATCGATCATGGTGCGTGGAGGATGGGGTGCCGGTTTGGAGCTCGGCAACTCCGGCTCACGCATACAGCGTTTCCTCGGCAATCCGGACGAGAGGCCCCCATACTGGCAGGCCTACAATTACTACGCAACCAGGCTGCAGAGGTTTTCGGATACGGTATTTTTGAAGTGTGACGATGACATTGTCTACGTGGACGTCGATAAGCTCGACGGCTTTATAGAATTTAGACGGAGCAACCCGAACTACTTCATCGTTTCGGCCAATGTCGTGAACAATGGAGTGTGTGCGTACTGGCAGCAGGTCGCAGGATCGCTTCCTGATCGGCTCGGCCAATTTGAACATCCGCCGGGAGGATTTGGTGGAAGCTTGTGGCAGAGCGGGAAGCGCGCGACTGAGCTCCATGACTTCTTCTTGCAAAGCCATGACAAGCGACTGCCGTTGCCTGCTCAGGTTGTTGAGTGGAAAGGGCGTCAGTCGATCAATTTTATTTCCTGGCTTGGGAAGGATTTGGTGCATATGGCGCTGCCAAAGGGCGATGATGAGGCCCAGTTGACGATCGATTTACCAGAGCTTCTGGGGCGTCTTACAGCTATCTATTCTGACTTTATGGTGAGCCATCTGAGTTTCGGCCCGCAAGAAAACGGACTTGATGTCGACCGCCTGATCGATGCCTACAGTGCCTTGATGCAGGCAAGGAGAAAATAGCCCCCGCCCCTCTCCCGTGCTTGAACTACCCCAGATCACTCGGCGCGGCATCACAGTTGGTATGTTGGCGGCTTTTAAAATTTCCGCTCCAAAGAATCTCCATGTAATGCGAATCAACGTGAAGCCCGCTAGGGTAAATTTTAAATTAACGGATGCTGCAACTCTTGGGATACTCGCATTCCTAGACGCCGGAACACTCTTTCCGTCTAACGGGACGCTCAAATGGTCGATGCCAAAAGCGGCTTCTGATCATAACAGTTACGCGAACTTCAGGAGCAAGCACATCCACGGCAGTTGCCAAAAGACCCGCGTGCTCCCTTCACACCATCGGTTGCGGAGAGGTGACATTTGAAATCGGTTAATATTGCGGAGCCCACACGCTGATGACCTCAATCATTTCTTCTCTGACCGCCAACCAGATCAGATCTCTTTCCACCACGGTAATCGCGTCTCTGACCACCAATGACGTGGTCGCGCTGAACTCCACGCAGGTCAAGACGCTTTCGTCAGCTCAGATTGCTGCTTTGCGAACCGATGATATCGCAATCCTGACGACCGGGCAGATCAGTGCCATATCCGTTAGCGGGATCAAGGGCCTCAGTCTGAGCCAGTTGGCCGTTCTTGACGCGACCAGGATTGCGAGCCTTGGCACGGCACAAGTCACGGCCCTGAGCACCAATCAAATCGAGGATTTGGATTCTTCACAGATTGAGGCTTTGACATCGTCCCAATTTGGAGCCTTTGGCTCGGCGCAGGTCGCGGCCTTGTCGACCGCCGATATCGCGGAATTATCGACCGCCGATATTGCGGCGATCACTCCAACAGCAATGTCCGGACTGTCGACGGACGATGTCGCCGCGCTTTCTACTGGCCAGCTCGCCGCCCTGAAGACGGGTCAGATCGCAGCCCTGAAGACCAGCCAGGTCAAAGTGCTGACCACCCTCCAGATCACCACGTTGACCGCTGCCCAGATCGGTGCTTTCAGCTCGGTGCAGGTCGCGGCCCTGACCACCGCCGATATTGCAGAATTGACGACCGCCGATATTGCAGCGATCACTTCAACAGCAATGTCCGGACTGTCGGCGGCCAATGTCGCCGCACTTTCTACTGGCCAGTTCGCCGCCCTGAAGACAGGTCAGATCGCAGCCCTGAAAACCAGCCAGGTCAAAGTGCTGACCACCCTCCAGGTCACTAGCTTGACCACTGCCCAGATCGGTGCTTTCGGCTCTGCGCAAGTCGCGGTCCTGACCACCGACAATATTGCAGCCCTCTCGACCAGCCAGATCTCCGCCCTAAGCTCGAGGTCCGTGGCAGGGCTCACCACCGCCCAGATCGACACCTTGAGCTCCAGCCAGATTGAAGCTCTCGGCTCCGCACTTGTCGGAGTCCTCGGCTCGGCGCAGATCGCGGCCCTGACGACTGCAGATATTGCAGAATTGTCGACCACCAGTATTGCAGCGATCACTTCAGCAGCAATGTCCGGACTATCGGCGGCCAACATCGCAGCACTTTCTACTGGCCAAGTCGCCGTCCTGAAGACGGGTCAAATCGCAGCCTTGAAGACCAGCCAGGTCAAAGTGCTGACCACCCTTCAGGTCACTACGTTGACCACTGCCCAGATCGGTGCTTTCGGCTCTGCGCAAGTCGCGGCTCTGACCACCGACAATATTGCAGCCCTCTCGACCAGCCAGATCGCCGCCCTAAGCTCGAGGTCCGTGGCAGGGCTCACCACCGCCCAGATCGACACTTTGAGCTCCAGCCAGATTGGGGCTTTCGGCACAGCACAGGTCAGAGCCTTTGGCTCGGCGCAGGTCGCAGCCCTGACGACCGCAGATATTGCAGAATTGTCGACCGCCAATATCGCAGCCATCAATCGAACGGCATTATCGGGGTTGTCGACAACGGATATCGCGAACCTGAAGAGTGATCAATTGTTGGCGATCACAACTGCTCAGTTGCAAGCGCTGGATTCGGGACAGGTTGGCGCAATCATCGCGGCGTATCATGCGGTCTGATGGGCTTGTCATCTAAGCAGCTCATCAAGGTTATGCAGGATCGGTCGATAAAATGAGCTGCGACCATTCCAATGAGCCCGCGGACGTGCTGATTGGAGCAAGTTGACATCGCCGTCGATGGCACGATCTGCCGGATATCCGCCGCCGTGACCTCCGTGAAGGCGATTGCCCATCGACAAGACTCCGAAATCGTCATGAGCACTATCTGGAATTGTTATCCCTCTGGGCCGAAAATAGGCCCGGAGGGATAAGCCGCTTGGGCAGGGCCCGAAATCGGATCTGCAATCGGACCAACCAAATTCGATCTTTCCAGACAGCAGTATACCCATCGGCGGCCAATCAGCTCTGCAACCAGCACCACGCTCGCAGCCTGCGCCGCATTTGCGGTATAAATACCGGCCGCGAGCGCAATGATTGGCATTTGCTGGGGCCTTTAGAGCGTTTTGTTTCTTTACGCATTCCAGACGGAAAACCGCTTCGCACTTTTCCTGGAAATGCTCTAGTGTCGGGCCTTGCCGGAGCTAACGTTCAATTCTCGTCCACTCCTGTCCGACAGTTTACAGTTTCGTAAAGTAGCCGACGCAGTCTCGAAGGGGCCTCGGCTTGCCGCTAGGCATCCGTGGGATGATGCTGACTGCGGGCAAACGCTGAGGATTGCGCCGGGGCGTCAAGCCGATGACTGTCCGCAGACGGCCGCCTCCATCGGCTCTCCAAAATCTCCAGCACGTACCGAACGCGACGGCAATATTCGGCGGCCCGCAAAAGGTGAGTGGGCAAGCGCTTCAGACCAAAGAACTTGGCCCGGTTGTAGTCCGCCCTTTTTCCGATCTGGCTGTTGCGGCTGTGGTTCATCAAGCTCACGACGTTGCGGCGGACGCTCAAGACATTCGCGCCGTGGTGCCAGCCTCTTTCCAGCGCGACATCGAAGGGAAAGCTCATAGTGCGCAGCAACGGCAAAACCTTGGCTGCGCCTCGGCTGGTGATGACGTAACAGGCGGCCGAACCTTGCGGCCCATGCAGGCAACGGCCCATCTCGTCACCAAACACGCTTGTCGCGATACCGAGAAAGCCGCTACTTCGATGATTGAAGAGTTTGACGACGTCCGCATTTGGAACAGCCTCAAGGATAGCGATCGTCCTTTCCACCAGATCGGCCGGGATGTCGATGTCGTCCTCCATGACCAGAGCCGCATCGAAATCGCTCTCGAGAAAAATGGAGATGCATCCGATATGGCTGCGGTAGCAGCCATATTCGCCCGGGAGGAGCGCTCGCCCGCCGTGCCGAGCAAAGCCTTTCCAATCAATGTTCCGAAAATCCTTCTGTGACAGCTCGCGCCCATCCGTGGCGGCCACCCTGATGACGTCTATGCCGCATTCACCGGCTTTGGAATGCACGACAGCCCAACGATCGACCGACCTGTCCAGATTGATGACGTACACCCCCAGTTTCATCACATCTCGCTAACCTGCTTGGCCGGGTTGTTCACAAGAGACACTCCCCCTGCCTCGACCTTTTCTGTCCCGGGCAGTGAAGCTTCCATCCGCGCACTCGTGAGATGGCCAAGCAATCGAGCGAGCCGTGCCGATAACCGCATGGTCTCGATAAAGATCCGATAGGGCATTACCGTCAAATAGTGCCCTCGTGACCTGTGATAGGTTCGGCGCCGTCCCTGGATCTGCGAAGGCAGGCCCAATTGCTGATTGACCGGGATGGGAACGACGAAGGCCGATTTCAGTTGGGCGAAGAACTCAAGATCGAGCGCCAAGTCGAACGGCAGCTGCATCGGCAGGAGCCTGTCGACAAACCAATCTGCAGCCCGACGATTGATAATGTAGGCACCGGAACCCTTCTCCCGGGTTAATGCTACCGCCAGATCTCTACCTTCCGTCAGCCGGGAGAAGCGGAACTTTCGCCCGTCGCTGACCGTGGAAAGGCGCAAAATATCCCATTTTTCGGTCTGTGCGAGCGCTGCATCCAGCAACTCCACGAAGTCATCCGGAAACTCGAGATCATCTTCCAGAATAAGAGCAAACTTGCTGTTCGAGGCAAGAAGACGTCTCGCACATTCGATATGACTCAAGTAGCAGCCGACCTCCGCAGGATTTCGCCTGCGGCCATGCTTGAAACGAAAGGCAAACTCGTCGAAGCCCTGTATCGGAAATTCGATGGCCCGGCCGTCAACCGCCGCCACTCGTTCGAAGTGCAAGCCGATGCTCCCTAACTTCTGTTGCATCGCAACCAGCCGATCGGTTGCCCGATCGAGGTTAATCAGAAATATCTTAAGTGACACTTCCCCAAGCTTCGCACCGATCATGCCAGATTCACTCCAACTAGCGGCATTACCGCCGCATCGGAAGCGACCATGTTCAGCCCGACTTACGGGACACTTACGAAATCCTGGCGAAAAGATGGAATCTGGCCTCACCCGGTGGCCAACCCCATCCCATAATTCCTGTCCACGAGAGCGGCCCCAAGTGTCACCATTTCTCCAGCAGCATTGCAACCGAAGCATTTCAGGCTGGTGACAGTAACGCGCTCTAAGTTAACGCGTGGTCTGATGGTCGAAGCTTCGTCTCAGAAGGAAGGAGTTGCGCTGTCGAGGTCATTTCCATGCACGCAGCTTGCGGGAAAGCGGCCGACCTTCTTTGAGACAAAGCGCACAGGCATATGATTCAATCGATGAACATTGTCCCCGCCGGGATTTCCGGCACGACATCGCCTTTGATCCGCCGGTTTACGCAATCGCCGCCCGCTGCGGACTTTAAAGCGCCGCTCGCGCCACAATCAGACCCTTTCCCAAACGGCAGGTTGCCTGGCTCGAACGCTCCGGATGGCGTGACGAACCGGAGATTCGAATGCTTCGCCGGGCTCATAAGGCGAAAACCGCTGCTGATCCGGCGCGCCATGCGAGACGTCCGCGAGTCACGTGCAGCGGTCAATAAGAGTCCGGACCGCTTGAATGGTCTCGAAGCCCAAAGGCAGCAGGCCTATTGCCGGACCATTGTTGCCTTACGGCGCTCCGTTCTCACGGTTTCAAGATAGATAGGACATGCCATGCGTGTATTATTGGTCGAAGACAATGCAAAACTTGCCGCGGTGACCCATGATGCCATGCGCGCTTATGGCTTCACCGTCGACCACGTCTCCAACGCACATGATGCCGAAGAGGCCGCCGCAACGGTCGACTACGACTCCATCATACTGGACCTTGGTCTGCCCGATCGCGATGGCCTGACCCTGATCGAGCCGCTGCGAAGGACGGCACCGTCGGCGCCGCTTCTGATTCTAACCGCCCGCGATGCGTCGAGCTCGATTATCGATGCGCTCGACAGCGGCGCCGACGACTATCTTTGCAAGCCATTTGTCATGGGAGTGCTGATTTCTCGCCTGCGCGCGATTATGCGCCGTGGCCAACCCCGCCATGGTACCATCCTGCAGCACGGTGACATTACCTTCGATCCAAGCCAATACTCCGCCTCCGTCGGCAAGACACAGCTTGCCCTCAGCCGCCGCGAGTTTGCCGCGCTGCATCTTTTTTTGCGGCGCCCCAATCATGTGCTGTCGAAGGCGGAGGTCGAAGAGGCAATCTATGGCTTCGGCGACGAACTGAGCTCCAACGCCATTGAGGTTTTGCTGCATCGGTTACGCAAAAAGCTTCAAGGCGCTGGGTCGGTCCTCTACATCCATAACATGCGCGGCATCGGCTATATGCTTGTGGAAAAGCGTCCTTGAAGATGTGGCGTCTGACACTTCTGCAGCGGTTGATCCTGGCAATGTCGATTGTTGCCTTCGTCGCGATCGGTGCAAGCGTAGTATTTCTGTACATCCGCTTTCAAGCCTCGAATGATACATTCCGCGAGGAGACGCTTTCAACGTTTGCAGAGGATCTGCGGCGGGAACTGGCGGTAGACCCGAAACTTTCGAGCTCCCGTGCAACGACGGCCAAGGCGCGCATCCGTGCGCTGCACGGTCAGTATGCCGTTTTGGGGCGTGACGGGCGTATCATCGATTCTTCCGGCCTGCAGGAGTCATTGATTCCTTATATTGGTGATCGAGCACAATATTTTGAACTTCCACCGCATGACGACCAGAAAACGCTGTTCGGCATATCCATTCCAATTGCGTTGCCTGGCTCTGCAGGGGCCATACAGGTTGCCTTCCCTAAAACGCACGTCACCTTCGACAGTGTCCTGGAAGAGTTCGTCCGCGATATTGCCTGGATCTGGATCCCGTTCGTGATGGTGCTGTTGGCGACAAACATCGCTGTCCTGGGCTTTGCGCTAAGACCATTGCGCAAAGCGGCACAAGAGGCCGCACAAATCGGCCCGTCAAGCATTGCGACACGACTAACGGAGAGCGGTATGCCCAACGACGTTCTGGCGTTGGTCAAATCGGTAAATGCTGCCCTCGACCGGCTTCAAGGCGGATTTCTTTCTCTGGAACGCTTCTCTGGGCAATTGGCCCATGAACTGCGCACGCCGCTCGCCATCGCCAAGACCCGTTTATCCTTGTCACAGGATCAGATCGCACGCGCGGTAGAGAGGGATTTCGAAGACGTCGAACGCGTCATAACGCAACTGGTTGATCGGGTACGCGTGCGGACACTCCATTATGAAGCTGCCGACATCGTGGATCTGGGAGGAGTAGCCACCGACGTGGCCCGCTATCTGGCGCCCATGATCGTGGGAGCCGGCCGGAACATCGAGCTGAAGATCGAGAACGGACCCGTTCTCGTCAGCGGTGCCAAGGACTTCATATTTCGAGCGCTTCGCAATCTGGTCGAGAACGCGCTGCATCACAGTCCTGAGAATGGAATGATCACTATCACAGTCTTCAACGTCGGCATCAGTGTGGCCGACCAAGGTCCCGGCTTCACGAAAGGAAGACTAAGTGAAGAGATCGGACTGTTGGGAAAGACGGATCGTGAAGATGGCTTAGGCCTCGGTCTTTCCATTGTCGGGGAGACAATGGCCGCGCATGATGGACGGATCGTGCTGGCGAACTTGCCGTCTGGCGGAGCAGTCGCAACCATGGCCTTCTAGTTGCCGATACCTTCTCCATTGAATTGGAGCGTCCCGGCTTTCGCATCGCCGAAGTCCAATGCCAAGCCGGGGACAATGAACGTCAAATTGGGCGGTTGCCACGGCAACTTATCGAAGCCCACCTTCACGAGGAGTGCCGCCTGGTATATTTGCGCGAAAGCAAAGGTCGAGCTTCAATTGACTAAACGAGCGGAATGATGATGGTTCGGAAACGTACGCAGCGCCGATCGGCAGGGGAATTTGCAAGGTAGCAGCATGAACGTTCGCATCCAATCCTCCCGTCCGAGCCCATCTTTTGCAAGAGTATGGGTCTATACCGCAGATGTGCTCTGGCTCTTTGTCATGTCAGCATCCCTGGTCGAAAGCTACGCTTATCGCTACGCCGGCACGCTGCTGTTGATATTGTCGCTTATTCTGTATGCGAGATCCAAGCCAAGACCATCGATAGATTGGCAGGGTTGGCTCTGCCTAGCATGGGGAACCTACGCATTTTTGCGATATGTTCTACAGTTCGCGCTTCAAGCCGACCACCCGGTTGGCGACCATGATGTGCTTTTCTTCATGCCCTTGGTGTTTCCACCGCTGGCGTTCGTACTATTCCGGTGCTGGTCTCACCTCGAAAGGCTTGTTGCTGTCTATTTTGGCATTGCACTCATAGCTCTGCTCTTGAGCCTACGCCTCAACGCCATTCTTGAGGGTGAGACAGTTATCCCCCTGATACAGCATAATCAAATACATGGAGCGGTTTGCTGCGGTGTGATTCTCATTGGCGCCATCTTTTGGCTTCTACACTATCTTACCGAGGATACGTGCAATCGCACGATCAAGATCTATGCTTCCGTCGTGTCTCCTTGTATCTGCGCCCTCTGCCTTCTCGGGATATATGGGGCGAAATCGAAAGGTGTTTGGCTTTCGCTTCTTCCGGTATTACCCATAGTCGGTTTTATCGCTATGCGTGCTTTCAAGCATCGGTTGGTGGTCCCGGTCGCGCTCCTCCTTGTGGCGTTGCTCGGCGGCGGTTTGTATATCGTCAGGCACAATGTCGTCCACACCGCCGGACCGACGATTGCCGCGACTATCACCATGCTCAAGGACGCCGGCTCGACCGAGCAGATCGGCAGCGCAGTCTCTCATTCGATAGATAGCGGCGCCACGCCGATTGGCATGAACCAGCGCCTTCAGCTCTGGGCAAATGCTTGGGAATTGTTTTCCACCGCACCCATCTTCGGTTGGGGGAGTGAGTGGCTGGAGCTTTGGCCGCATACCTATTATCCAAATGCGGGATATACGTTCATGCACAACGGCTATCTTGAAATCCTCATTCGATATGGGCTCTTCGGAGCGGCGTTCTTAGGCGTCATGCTGGCGTGCTTTTGCTTTAACGTCCGGCGCGCGGCCAGCCTGAGGATTATCCCCAATCATGCGATGCATGCCTACTTTCTGATCATCCTTTTTTTCAGCTTCACCATCCTCAGCAACTCGAATAACCGGCTCGCCAGCGGGGAAAGCCTGTCGATTTTGACTGCCGCCTTTGCATTGGCATGTCGGTTAAAAATTCGAACATACGGGGGCACCGCGCCTTTGGGCGCATCCGGAGAGGTAGTCCCTATCGCTTGAAGGGCGCAGAGCCACCTTTCCGACAAAATCAAACCTCGCTTTCGCCGCTGTTCTATAAGCCTGTCGTAAGTCAAGGTTTTCATGGTCAGTTCCACGAGTACAAAGAGTCGTGGGCGCTTGAAACCTTATGCATCACATTGTTTGGCGGCCCGGAGCCGGTTGGCTTCAACCCAGTCAGTTCCGTCTGCAAGGCGCACGCCATTGAGCGGGTTCAACGACGACATGTGTCCTGCTCTAAGCGAACAATGGTCGAGGCGGATGAATTCGTCACAACCAGAAACGATGCATGCCCCCTTCAGCCAGGATCCGCCGGTCCGTAAAGACGCGCAGGAGGATGCAAGCCCGCCTGCTCTGTCGATCATTATCCCGACGTTCAACGAAGTGGACAATATCCGCCCCTTGGTGGGGCGCCTTCATGAAACGCTTGTTGGGATTGAATGGGAGGTCATTTTCGTTGACGACGATTCCGCAGATCATACCATTGATATCATTCGCAGGATATCGCTGCAGGACCGTCGCGTGCGGGGAATAAGACGCGTCAACCGGCGTGGTCTGGCGGGTGCATGCCTGGAAGGGATTCTTTCCAGTTCCGCTCCCATTGTCGCCGTTATGGATGCCGATCTCCAACACGACGAAACCTGCTTGCCCAAGATGTTTCGCATGATAAGCACCACATCGGCAGATCTGGTCGTTGCAACGCGATATGGCGAGCCACCCCAGCATGTTGACGGCTTCACCAGATTGCGCCAGCCCGGAAGCATATTGGCAACCGGAATTGCACAAAGACTGCTCCCGACACCCACCAGCGATCCGATGAGTGGCTTTTTCATGGTCAAGCGTGGGATTGTCGAAGCTGCAGCACCAAGGCTCTCGCTACACGGCTTCAAGATATTGCTGGATATCCTGACGTCTTCACCCTCCCCCCCGACCATCGCGGAAGTGAATTACGACTTCCGTCCGCGACTGCATGGCGAGAGCAAGCTCGATGCAATGATCGTCATGGAATACCTTGGATTGATCGTCGCAAAGCTAACTGGTGATCTCATAACGCCACGTTTTCTGATGTTCTGCATCGTGGGATCAATCGGCTTGGCTGTCCATCTGGCCGTGCTACGGCTCCTTCTGCTAGACGACCTCTCCTTTCCGGTTGCGCAGACATTCGCGATGATGAGCGCCGTTCTGTCCAACTATACGCTGAACAACGCGCTGACGTATCGAGACAGACGCCGACGTGGATGGCGCTACCTAACCGGCCTTGCAGTGTTCTCCTTGCTTTGCAGTTTTGGGGTTTTCGCCGGCGTCGGTCTATCGACGCTCATCTACGATCAGGAACCCTATTGGTGGTTGGATGGTATCGGGGGAGCTGTCATCGGCGCCGTATGGAACTATGTCACAAGCTCGGCGATTACCTGGCGTGCAAGATAAGAAAACCTTCCGGGAACTGCCTCCGCTATCCAAGATCATAACTATCCTCATCGCTCTAACTGTCTTCAGATTATGGGCGATGGCACACTTCGATCTTGTTCCGGATGAGGCCTACTACTGGCTGTGGTCGCGCGTGCCCTCTGCGGGCTATTACGACCATCCGCCGATGATTGCCTGGTGGATTTGGATCTCGACCCATCTGCTCGGAGACACCCTTCTGGGTGTTCGCGCGCTGGCGGTCGGTTCGGTTTTTGTAACCTCGATTGCCGTTTACGGGACTGCCCGCGAGCTCTTCGATGACCCGAAGATTGCCGGCGTTGCGGCCATATGGCTGAACGCCATGCTTTTGATGAGCCTTGCGGCGATGTTTGCAACGCCGGATGCGCCCTCCACTATGTTCTGGGCGCTAACGCTGTGGGCCATCGCGCGGCTTCGCAGCGTCGAGCTGCCAAGACTGTGGCTCTTGATCGGCTTGCTGGTCGGCCTGGGATGTGTCGCAAAATACACAAATCTCTTTATGGTTCCGGGAATTCTGCTTTGGTTGGCGTTGGATCCCAAGGCACGCAGGTGGCGGTTCAGCCTATGGACGCTAATGGGAGGTGTTGTTGCGCTCCTGACATTCAGTCCCGTCTTGATTTGGAACGCGAGCCACGGCTGGATCTCATTTGCCAAACAGTTCGGCCGCATAGCAGATCGGCATCCCGGCTTTTCATACTTTGGCGAGTTCATCGTTGCCCAATTCGGCCTGCTCAATCCGCTGGTCGCGATTTTTGCCACGCTTGCGATCTACCGGTGGCTGCGAGTTCCCAAATCGCACCTATCCAAGTCGGTTACCTTCCTGATTTTACTCAATGGGCCGCTCGTTGTTTACATGATATTCCACGCGCTGCATGACCGCGTGCATGCAAACTGGCCGGCCCCGGCATACCCCGCCATCGCAATCCTCGCCGCAGTTGCGGGAGCCCGAGTTACTGGTCGCAAGCATCTGAGACGACTGTCATACTGGGTTTCTCCGGTGGGTATCGGGCTCTCGTCGCTATTGCTGCTCTACTTCGCAACGCCGTGGGGAAAGACCTTCCCGCTGCATAGTCCGGCAGACACCCTTTTGGGCTGGCAGGAATTTTCTGCACGGTTGGAGACGATGCGCAAGAATTCTGGCACAGAATGGATAGCAACAACCGATTACGGGTTGACGGGGGAGCTGGCCTTCGAGCTCAGGGACGGTCGTCCCGTCATGCAGATCGTCGATCGGCAGCGGTTCTTCTTTGAAACTCCTGATCAATCCTTGATCAACAAACCTGCGTTGCTGGTGATATCGGCCAACGCAGGCCAAGTCGAGCGCTACGCAAGTTGCTTTGACGCATCCACGCAATTGGGCACCCTGACGCGTCAGGCCGGCAATCGTGTCATTCAGGACTATTTGGTTCTGAAAGTTCAGGGCGCTCCAGAAGGCATGCCGTCGGACGGTTGCGATAGAAAGCCTTAGAGCGCTTTGTTTCTTTACGCATTCCAGACGGAAAACCGCTTCGCACTTTTCCTGGAAATGCTCTAGGTGACCGACTCATAAGATCGGAGCCAAATTCGAATTGAGGCTAGCTGGACGGATGCGAGGAAGTTGTCGTCGCGTTTGTCGTATCGGGTTGCGACTGCTCTGAAGTGTTTGAGTTTGTTGAAGAACCGCTCGACC